>Ga0209476_10003163_pt1 | contig 10963 bp, 8 predicted proteins | sample KloWWTrecipitate_FD_187179 | JGI IMG/M metagenome (GOLD analysis project Ga0209476, IMG submission 187179) | Active sludge microbial communities from Klosterneuburg, Austria, studying microevolution and ecology of nitrifiers - Klosterneuburg... | ecosystem: Engineered > WWTP > Aerobic digester >...
GCACGACATCCGCAGCCCGCTGGCCCGCCTGCGCATGGAGATCGAACTGGCGGACGTACCGCCCGAGCAGCACGCGTCGATGGCCGAGGACATCGAGCGGATCGACCGGATCGTCGGACAATTCGTCCAGTACGCACGCATCGCCGAGCCGCCGCGTGCCGAGCGCGTCGACGTCGCCGCCGTGCTGGCCGGCATCGTGCACGCCTACCGCGCCGCGATCGACTCGAACGACCTCGTGCTGACGATCGAGTCGGGCGACGCCCGGCACTGGTACGGCGATCCGACCGACCTGCACCGGGCGCTCGCCAACCTCATCGACAACTCGATCCGGTACGGCCGAGCGTCGCCCGACGAACCCGCGCGGGTCGAACTCGTCGCCCGGGCCCTGCCTTCCGGCATCGCGATCGACGTCCGCGATCACGGCTGCGGCGTTCCCGACGGCGACCGCGAGCGACTGCTGCAGCCGTTCACCCGCATCGACAGCGCACGCAGCGAGCGCGGCGGCTCCGGGCTCGGGCTGGCGATCGTCGAGCGCCTCGCGCGACGCTACGGCGGTACATTGAGGCTGGTCAATGCCCGTGGCGGCGGATTGGGGGCAAGCTTGACGCTGCCGCACCATGTCGACGCGAAGATCGACAGGGACCGTCCGGCGCGATAGCCCAAGGCAATCAATCGCATTTGAATCGTCAATTGGCTATTCCAATCGTTGCTTGGTAGATTCCGTCGGGCCGGTCGCAGCCAAGGGTGCGACCGAGAGCATCCCCGATCAACTCCACGACAGGAGACTTCCATGCCCAGCCTGAAAGGCACGAAGACCCATCAGAACCTCAAGGACGCCTTCGCCGGCGAGAGCCAGGCGAACCGTCGCTACCTGTACTTTGCAAACAAGGCCGACGTCGAGGGCCAGACCGAAGTCGCGGCTCTGTTCCGCTCGACCGCCGAGGGCGAGACCGGCCATGCGCACGGCCACCTCGATTACCTGGCCGAAGTGGGCGACCCGGCGACCGACCTGCCGATCGGCCCGTCGCAAGCCAACCTGAAGTCGGCCGTTGCCGGCGAAACGCACGAGTACACCGACATGTACCCGGGCATGGCCAAATCGGCGCGCGAGGAAGGCTTCGACGAGATCGCCGACTGGTTCGAGACGCTGGCCAAGGCCGAGCGCTCGCACGCGAACAAGTTCGCGAAAGCCCTCGAGTCGCTGGCCTGACTGCAGCGGGCCGGCCGGGTAGGCAGTCGGAATCCGGCCCGCGACGCACACGAGGGGAGCTGCAGGGCTCCCCTTGTCATTCCCTCCGGGCGTGCCGAACACGGCGCGGCCGCCAGCCGATGAGCCGAGAACGACGATGACTGCACGCGAAGGTTCGCTCGAAGCCCCGACCCGCCACCCGCTCGACTGGAAGAACCCCGAGTTCCACGACGAGAAGAAGGCGCTCGACGAAATGGAGCGCGTCTTCGACATCTGCCACGGCTGCAGGCGCTGCCTGAGCCTGTGCAACGCGTTCCCGACGCTGTTCGACCTGGTCGACGAGTCCTCGAGCGGAGAGGTCGACGGCGTCGATCGCAAGGACTACTGGAAGGTCGTCGACCAGTGCTACCTGTGCGACGTCTGCTACATGACCAAGTGCCCGTACGTGCCGCCACACGTCTGGAACGTCGACTTCCCGCACCTGATGCTGCGCGGCAAGGCGATCCAGTTCCGCCAGGGCACGCCGACGCGCTTCCGCGACGTGCAACTGTCGTCGACCGACCGCAACGGCACGCTGGCCGGCATCCCGGTGGTCGTGCAGGTGGTCAACAAGCTAAGCCGCAACAAGACCGTCCGCAAGCTGGTGGAGAAGAACCTCGGCGTGCACCGCAATGCGTGGCTGCCGGCGTTCACCAGCGACAGGTTCCGCTCGTACGTCGCTCCGTCGAAGTCCTACCCGGTGCGCGACGGCGAACGCACGCCGGGCAAGGTCGCGATCTACGCGACCTGCTACGTGAACTACAACGAACCGGGCATTGGTCACGACCTGGCCAGGGTGCTCGACCACAACGAGATCCCGTACGTGCTCGCCGAGAAGGAGGCCTGTTGCGGGATGCCCAAGCTCGAACTGGGCGACCTCGAGTCGGTCGCCGCGCTGAAGGAGAAGAACATCCCGGCACTGGCGAAGCTGGCGCGAGCCGGCTACGCGATCCTCGCGCCGATCCCTTCGTGCGCGCTGATGTTCAAGCAGGAGCTGCCGATGATGTATCCGGACGACCCGGACGTGAAGGCGGTGCAGGATGCGATGTTCGACCCGTTCGAGTACTTCGTGCTGCGCGCGAAGGACGGGCTGCTCAAGACCGACTTCGGCACGCAGCTCGGCAAGGTCTCGTATCACATCGCCTGTCACCTGCGCGTTCAGAACGTCGGCCAGAAGACGCGTGAATTGCTGCAGATGATCCCGGGGACGAACGTGAATACGATCGAGCGCTGCTCGGGCCATGCGGGTACCTGGGGCGTGAAGAAGGAATTCCACGAGATCGCGATGAAGATCGGCAAGCCGGTGTTCCGCCAGATGGCCGAGCATCCGGGCGGCGAACCGGACTGGATCGCCTCGGACTGCCAGCTCGCCGGCCACCACATCGAGCAGGGGATGGCAGAGTCCGGGCGTTCGGTGGACGGCAAGCTGGCGCATCCGCTGACCTTGCTGCGGATGGCCTACGGGCTCGGGTAAGTCAGTCGATTCGTGGGCGACTGGGGGATAACCGGTCCGAGTCGCTCCCCGATACTCGCCTGGTCGGACCGGTTATCCCCCAGTCGCCCACGAATCGAAACATGGATGCAATGGAATGGAAGCGACGAAGATGGCAAAAGTGAGTCGTGAATCGCTGATGACGCTCGAGGCCTACGCGAAAGCGCGGCCCGCGTTCCGTGCCAGGGTGCTCGAGCACAAGAAGCATCGCAAGGTCGCGCTGGGCGCTCACGTGACGCTGCTGTTCGAGGACGAGCTGACGGTGCGCTACCAGATCCAGGAGATGCTGCGCATCGAGAAGATCTTCGAGGAGGAAGGCATCGAGCACGAACTCGAGGCCTACAACCCGCTGATCCCGGATGGACGCAATTTCAAGGCGACGATGCTGATCGAGTACGAGGACGTCGACCTGCGTCGCCGCGAACTCGCCAGGCTCAGGGGCATCGAGGACCGCGTCTGGGTGCAGGTCGAGGGTTCGCCGAAGGTCCATGCGATCGCCGACGAGGACCTCGAGCGCGAGAACGACGAAAAGACTTCGGCGGTACACTTCGTACGGTTCGAGCTGACCGACGACATGGCCGCTGCGCTCAAGCGCGGTGCCGCATTGTCGGTGGGCGTCGACCACGAGAACTACCGCGCCGAGGCGAGCCCGCTGCCCACAGCGGTGCGCGCAGCGCTGGTCGCGGACCTCGACTGAAGCGCCGGCCTCCGGCGCGACCATCGAACGTTGCCACGGTAAGCACCATGCCCGGCCTTCGCCCCGACGTCGACCCCGACGGCCTGCTCGAGTACTCGGTCGTCTATACCGATCGCACGCTGAACCACATGTCGCGCAGGTTCCAGGGCGTCATGCACGACATCTCGGCGGTGCTGAAGGAAACCTACCGGGCGCGTTCCGCGATCGTGGTGCCGGGCAGCGGCACCTTCGGCATGGAAGCGGTCGCGCGCCAGTTCGCCAGCGGCCGCAAGTGCGTCGTCATCCGCAACGGCTGGTTCAGCTTCCGCTGGAGCCAGATCTTCGACATGGGCTGCATTCCGTCCGAGTCGACCGTGCTGAAAGCGCGTCCGGTCGCGGCCGGCCGGCAGGCGCCGTTCGCGCCGCCGCCGATCGACGAGGTGGTCGCGGCCATCGAGCGCGGGAAGCCCGACCTTGTGTTCGCACCGCACGTCGAGACCGCCTCGGGGGTGATCCTTCCCGAGGGATACCTGCGTGCGGTCGCGGCGGCGGTGCACTCTGTCGGCGGCCTGTTCGTGCTCGACTGCATCGCGTCCGGCGCAATCTGGGTCGACATGGCGGCGATCGGCGTCGACGTGCTGATCAGCGCGCCGCAGAAGGGCTGGAGCGGGCCGGCTTGCTGCGCGCTGGTGATGCTCGGCGAACGCGCCCGCCAACGCATCGAGCAGACCACGAGCAGCAGTTTCGCGTGCGACCTCCGCAAGTGGCTTCAGATCATGGAAACCTACGAGTCTGGCGGGCACGCCTACCACGCCACGCTGCCGACCGACGCGCTCACCCGCGTGCGCGACGCGATGCAGGAGACGCAACGTTACGGGCTGGAGCGGGCGCGCGCCGAGCAGCAGGAACTGGGCGACAGGGTCCGCGCGCTGCTCGCCGCGCGGGGCGTGTCCAGCGTCGCGGCGCAAGGCTTCGATGCGCCGGGCGTGGTCGTCGGCTACACCGACGATCCCGACGTCCACAACGGCGCGAAGTTCGCCGGGCTGGGGCTGCAGATCGCCGCGGGCGTACCGCTGCAGTGCGATGAACCGGCGGACTTCCGGACCTTTCGCATCGGTTTGTTCGGACTGGACAAGCTGCAGAACGTCGACCGCACGGTGCGGCAACTCGATTCGGCGTTCGGGCGAGCGCTCTAGCTTCGCTCAGCCCAGGTCCTCGCCGAGCGCCGCGTCGATGCGCTCGGCCCATGCCTGCGCGCTGACACGGGCGGCGCCGCGAACGTCGGCGCAGGCAACCGTGCGTGCGGCCAGGCGCGCCGCGTCGCCGGGCTCGCCGAGCGCATCACAAAGCAGCGTCCAGTCCGAGCGCGCCACGAGGGTGCCTGCGGAGAACGCAACGCCGGTGCGGCGACGCTGCTGCGCCAGGCCTGTCAGCTTCCTGCCGTCGGCGTCCATCACCTCCCACGGCGAGAGCCCGCCGAAGCAGGCCCAACGGACTGCGGCGCCGTCGTTTGCGACACGCGCCCGCGCTTGCCGGGGATCGAGCGCATGCGCGTCGATCCCGGCCTCGCGCAGTACGCGGACGTGCAGTTTGCCGAGCCAGCGATAGCTGTCGACCAGACCTTCGCCGAGCAGGCGGTGGCCCGGCGGCAGCACGACGCTGACGCCGAGCAGCCAGGGACCGGCCAGCACCGCGCCGCCCCCGGACGCTCGCACGGACACCGCCACGCCGACCGGTGCTCGCCGGGCGACCGCTTCGCGCAGGCCGCGTTGCGAGCACCCCAGCACGATCTCTGCGTCGCGATACGCCCAGACGCGCCACCGCGGCCGGGTCACCCCGGCCGCCAGCGCGTCGGCGCACCAGGCGTGCTCGTCGGCAATCGTCGCGTCGACGCGCATTCGGCACGTTTCGCCGACCGGGCGGGTCGCCGCGCCGCGCGCGACCTCCGCCCGGCTCGGGTCGGCTCAGGCCGGCTCGGGCACGCTCGGCAAGCCGGCCAGCGCCATGGCGAGTTCCGCCTCGCTGTAGGACTGGTCGCTCAGCGTGCCGGCGCTGTAGGCCATGTACGCGGCCATGTCGAAGTGGCCGTGCCCGCACAGGTTGAACAGGATCGTCTCCGAGCGACCTTCGCGCTTGCAGCGCAACGCCTCCTCGATCGCGCCCTTGACCGCGTGGTTGGCTTCAGGCGCCGGCAGAATGCCTTCGCTGCGGGCGAACTGGATGCCGGCCGCAAAGCACTCGACCTGGTGATAGGCAGTCGCCTCGATCAGGTCCAGATCCCTCAGGTGCGAGACCAGCGGCGCCATGCCGTGGTAACGCAACCCGCCCGCGTGGAAGCCCGGCGGCGTGAAGGTCGAACCCAGCGTGTGCATCTTCGTCAGCGGGGTCATGTGCGCGGTGTCGCCGAAGTCGTAGGCGAACTTGCCGCGAGTGAGCGACGGGCACGCCGCCGGCTCGACCGCCACGATGCGGGGCTTCGCGCCGCCACGCAGGCCGTCGCCGATGAACGGGAACGTGATGCCGGCGAAGTTCGAGCCTCCGCCGGTGCAGCCGACGATCACGTCGGGCCACGCGTCGGCCATCTTCATCTGCTCCATCGCCTCGAGCCCGACGATCGTCTGGTGCAGCAGCACGTGGTTGAGCACCGAACCGAGCGCGTACTTGGTGTCGTCGTTCTTGGCGGCGACCTCGACCGCCTCCGAGATCGCGATGCCCAGGCTCCCCGGGTGATCGGGGCGCTTGGCCAGCACGGCGCGCCCGTAGTCGGTCTGGTCCGACGGCGACGGCAGGCAACGCGCGCCGTAGGACTCCATCAGCGCGCGCCGGTACGGCTTCTGGTCGTACGACACGCGCACCTGGAACACGGTCACGTCGATGCCGAACAGCGCACCGGCGAAAGCCAGCGACGACCCCCACTGCCCGGCGCCGGTCTCGGTGCTCAGCCGCTTGATGCCGGCCTCGCGGTTGTAGAACGCCTGTGCGACCGCGGTGTTGGGCTTGTGGCTGCCCGCCGGGCTCACGCCCTCGTACTTGTAGAAGATCTTCGCCGGCGTGCCCAGCGCCTTCTCGAGCCTGTGCGCGCGGAACAGCGGCGCCGGCCGCCACAGCCGGTAGATCTCGCGCACCGGCTCGGGAATCTCGATCTCGCGCTCGGTGGTGACCTCCTGCATGATCAGCGCCATCGGGAACAGCGGCGCGAGATCGTCGGGTCCGACCGGTTTCATCGTTCCCGGATGCAGCACCGGCGCCAGCGGCTTCGGCAGGTCGGCCTGGATGTTGTACCAGCGCTTCGGAATGCGGCTCTCGTCGAGCAGGTACTTGGTCTGTTCGCCCATGGTCGTCTCCCCTTGTTTGGTTGTATGGGTCGGGAACCTGTCCGGAGTCGCCCCCGGCACTGTCGGAATGGAGCGTGGATCAGTTTACCGAAACCGCGCCGCGCGCCGCTCGCGCGGCCGGACAGTCGCCCGGTGCGCCTTGATGCGCCTCAAGATTCCTCTTCGCTCGCCACCAGCAGCGCCACGGCCTGCGCGGCGATGCCCTCGGCGCGTCCCACGAAGCCGAGCCGCTCACCGGTCTTGGCCTTCACGCCGATGCGGCCCGCGTCGACCGCCAGCGCCGCGGCGATGCGCTCGGCCATTCGCGCCACGTGCGGCGCGAGCCTGGGCGCCTGCGCCATCACGGTGGCGTCGACGTTGCCGATCTCCCAGCCGGCCGCACGCACGCGGCGGGCCGCCTCGGCGAGCAGCACCGCGCTGTCGGCCCCGCGCCAGCGCTCGTCGGTGTCGGGGAAGAGCCGCCCGATGTCGCCGAGCGCCGCCGCGCCGAGCAGCGCGTCGGTGATCGCATGCAGCAGCACGTCGGCGTCGGAGTGCCCGAGCAGCCCGTGCGTGTGCGGTACCTCGACGCCGCCGATCACCAGCCGGCGCCCCGGCACCAGCGCGTGCACGTCGTAGCCCTGCCCGATCCGGATCTTCATCGTCGCTCCAGTACGAGCCGCATCAGCTCGAGATCCTCGGCCGTCGTCACCTTGAAGTTGGCACGCGCGCCTTCGACCAGCCGCGGGGCGTGGCCGGCGTGCTCGACCGCCGCGGCCTCGTCGGTGGCCGACGGGCAGGCCTCCAGTGCGTCGGCGAGAAGCCCGAAGCGGAACATTTGCGGCGTCTGCGCGAGCCAGAGCCGGTCGCGGTCCAGCGTCGCGGCGACGCTGCGGCGATCCGTGCCGGCCTGTTTCACCGTGTCGCTGACGGGAATCGCGAGCACGCCGCCTACTGCCGATCCGGCGAGCTCGGCGCGCAGGCGCTCGAGGGAGACCGGATCGAGTCCCGGGCGCGCCGCGTCGTGTACCAGCACCCAGTCGTCGACGCGTGCGCCGGCGGCGCCCAGTGCGCGCAGGCCGGCCAGCACCGAGTCGCGCCGCGTCGCGCCACCGGCGGCGAGCACCTCGACCCGTCCGAGCCCGGCGAGCAGGCTGCCGGCACGGCCATCGTCGGGCGCGGCCACGACCACGATCCGCACGATCCACGGCGCGGCCAGCAGCGCGTCGACGCTCCAGCGCAGCATCGTACGTCCGGACAGCTCGAGGTACTGCTTGGGCGTGGTCGAAGCGAGCCGCATCCCGGCACCCGCGGCGGGGATTACGGCGAAGCAGCGGTCAGCGTCGTCGGGCACGGTCTGGCGGACGGCCGTCGTCCGGGGCGGCGAAAAGCTAGAATTGTAGTCTTGCCTGCGTCGCCCATTCACTTGACCACCCACGCCCTGCCGTCCGCGGAAGCCTGCTGTTCCGGCGAACCCCGCAACGCACCCGTCACCGCAGCCGGCGAGACCGCACTCGAACGCCTCGCCCCGCGGGTCGCGCGGGTTCCGGCGCCCGCTGCGGGCCAGGTGCGCACGCTGCCCGAATGCCATGGGTCGGGCGACGCGCTGCTGCTCGCCGCACTGGCGCAACGCGAGGCCGTCCGGGCGCGCGCCATCGCGATCGTGACCGCCGGCGCGCCGGACGCGCAGCGGCTCGCCGACGAGATCCGCTGGTTCGCGCCTCGCCTGCGCGTCTTCCTGCTGCCCGACTGGGAAACGCTGCCCTACGACGCCTTCTCGCCGCACCAGGACCTGATCTCCGAACGCCTGTCGACGCTCTACGCGTTGCAGCGCGGCGACTGCGACGTGCTGCTCGTGCCCACCGGCACCGCGCTTCACCGCCTCGCGCCCCCGGCGTTCCTCGCGTCGCACACGTTCTTCTTCCACAAGGGACAGCGCCTCGACGAGCCCCGCCTGCGCAGCCAGCTGACGCTGGCCGGCTACGAACACGTCTCGCAGGTCGTGCATCCTGGCGAGTACTGCGTTCGCGGCGGCCTGATCGACCTGTATCCGATGGGTTCGGCGCTGCCGTACCGGCTCGACCTGTTCGGCGACGAGATCGACTCGATCCGGACCTTCGACCCCGACAACCAGCGCAGCCTGTACCCGATCGAACGCGTGCGCCTGTTGCCGGGACGCGAGTTCCCGATGGACGAGGCGGCGCGCACCGCGTTCCGCAGCCGCTGGCGCGAACGATTCGAAGGCGACCCGTCGAAGAGCACGGTCTATCGCGACGTCGGCAACGGCATCGCGCCCGCCGGCATCGAGTACTGGTTGCCGTTGTTCCACGAGCAGACTGCCACGCTGTTCGACTACCTGCCCGCCGACGCCCTGGTGGTCTCGCACGGCGACGTCGACGCCGCGGCCCGCCGCTTTGCCAACGAGGCGGGACAGCGGTACCGGTTTCTGTCGCACGACCCCGAGCGACCGCTGTTGCGGCCCGACGAGCTGTTCATCGACGCGACTCAGTTCTTCGTCGAGGCGCGACGGTTCGGCCGCTGGGCGATCGCGCGCGAACGGGCCGACGCGGTGCCGCCTGCGCGCGAGGCCGCGGCGCCGAGCGCCAGAGACGCGGCCGCACCGCCCGCTGACGAAAGGGCGAGCTTTGCCGCCTCGCTGCCCGACGTCTCGGTCAACCGTCGCGCCGACAATCCGGTCGAGCGACTCGCCGCGTTCGTGAACGGCTCGACGGCGCGCAAGCTGGTCGTCGCCGAGTCCCCTGGCCGCCGCGAGACGCTCGCGCAGTTGCTGGCGGAGCACGGCCTGCCGCTGCCGGCGGTCGACGACTGGGCCGGCTTCGTCGACGGCGACGCACCGGCCGCGCTCGTCGTCGGTCCGCTGCACGACGGCTTTGCGCTCGCCGACGCCGGCGTTGCCGTGCTCACCGAAGCCGAGCTGTTCGTCGGCACGGTGCGGCGAACCCGGCGCGGGCTGCGCGAGTCGCAAACCGACATCGACGCGATCATCCGCGACCTGTCGGAGCTGAAGATCGGCGATCCGGTGGTGCACGCGCAGCACGGCATCGGCCGCTACGAAGGGCTCGCGACGATGGACCTCGGCGACGGCCCCACCGAGTTCCTGCACCTGTCGTACGCGAACCAGGCAACGCTGTACGTGCCGGTCTCGCAGCTTCACGTGATCGGGCGCTACAGCGGCGCCAGCCCCGAGGACGCGCCGCTGCACCAGCTCGGCTCGGACCAGTGGGAAAAGGCGCGGACGCGCGCGGCGCGCCGCGCGCGCGACGCCGCCGCCGAATTGCTGAACCTGTACGCGCGTCGGGCCGCCCGAACGGGCCACGCGTTCGGTTTCGCTGCGCACGACTACGAGGCGTTCGCCGACGGCTTCGCGTTCGAGGAGACGCCCGACCAGCTCGCCGCGATCCACGCGGTGATCCAGGACATGGTGTCCGGCAAGCCCATGGACCGCCTGGTCTGCGGCGACGTGGGCTTCGGCAAGACCGAGGTGGCGTTGCGCGCCGCCTGGGTCTCCGTCGCCGACGGCAGGCAGGTGGCGATCCTCACGCCGACGACGCTGCTGGCCGAGCAGCACTTCCAGACCTTTTCCGACCGCTTCGCCGACCTGCCGGTCAAGCTGGTCGAGCTGTCGCGTTTCCGCTCGGCGAAGGAGACGAAGGCGGCGATCGCCGACATCCGCGCCGGCCGTATCGACATCGTGATCGGCACGCACAAGCTGCTGTCGGCCGACGTGAAGTTCCCCCGGCTCGGCCTGGTGATCATCGACGAGGAGCATCGCTTCGGCGTCCGCCAGAAGGAGGCGCTGAAGGCCCTGCGCGCCGAGGTCGACGTGCTCACGCTGACCGCCACGCCGATCCCGCGCACGCTGGCGATGAGCCTGGAGGGCATCCGGGACTTCTCCGTCATCGCGACGGCCCCGCAGAAGCGGCTGGCGATCAAGACCTTCGTGCGCCGCGAGTCCGACGGCGCGATCCGCGAGGCGCTGCTGCGCGAGCTCAAGCGCGGCGGCCAGGCCTACTTCCTGCACAACGAGGTGGAGACGATCGGGAACCGCCGCGCGCGGCTCGCCGAACTGGTGCCCGAGGCGCGCATCGCGATCGCGCACGGGCAGATGCCGGAACGCGAGCTCGAACGCGTGATGCGCGACTTCCACCAGCAGCGCTTCAACGTGCTGCTGTGCACGACGATCATCGAGACCGGCATCGACGTGCCGACCGCCAATACCATCGTGATCCATC
>Ga0209476_10003165_pt1 | contig 10954 bp, 8 predicted proteins | sample KloWWTrecipitate_FD_187179 | JGI IMG/M metagenome (GOLD analysis project Ga0209476, IMG submission 187179) | Active sludge microbial communities from Klosterneuburg, Austria, studying microevolution and ecology of nitrifiers - Klosterneuburg... | ecosystem: Engineered > WWTP > Aerobic digester >...
GGAGTGGGTCAACACCGGTCGCGCGGCCGCTGCCGGGGTGGGTGCTCCCGTCGTGGATTACCTTCCCGGAGAAGGGGTCCTCGTCGTCGGCTTCCTTCCCGGACGCACGTATGCCGCGGAGGACGTCGGTCTCAACCTCCCGGCCGTGGCCGACGCCGTCCGTCGGCTGCACTCAGCCGAGCCCTTCGCGTCCCGATTCGACATGTTCGCCGTGCGGGAGCGCTATCTGGGCATCGTCACCTCCCGTGGCTTCCGCCTTCCAGAGGGGTATGCCGGGATCGCACCTGCCGTGGACGGGCTGCAGTCGGCCCTCGCGGCCCACCCGCAACCGCTCGTCCCGTGCCACAACGACCTGCTCGCCGCGAACTTCCTCGACCACGAGGGTCGGGTGTCGATCATCGACTACGAATACTCCGGCAACAACGAGGCGACCTTTGAGTTGGGCAACCTCTGGGCCGAGTCACAGCTGGAGCCGGAGCACCTCGAGGAGCTGGTGGGGGAGTACTTCCTGTCTCCTGGTGCGGCCGATCCGGTCCTGTTGGCCCGGGCCGAATTGTGGGCGCAGATGGCTCGGCACGGCTGGACCTTGTGGGGAGTGATCCAGGCTGCCGTGAGTGATCTCGACGAGGACTTCTGGGGCTGGGCGATGGAGAAGCACGAGCCGGCGATGGGCTTCTTCACCTCCCGTCGCTTCGAGGATCTGCTCGACGTGGTCGGTGGCTCCGGGCGATGACCCTGTTCTCGGCGAACCGGCCAGCGGGCGGCAGGATTCTCACGTGAGCCCCGATCTCCCCAGCCGCGCCCGGATCGTCGTCATCGGCGGCGGCGTTGTCGGCGCGTCCACGGCATACCACCTCACCAAAGCGGGCGAACGCGACGTTCTCCTCATCGAGCAGGGCCGACTCTCCTGCGGCACCACGTGGCATGCGGCTGGCCTCGTCGGCCTGCTGCGGGCGAGCGAGAGCGGGACCCGGCTCGTGCAGTATTCGGCCGACCTCTATGCCCGTCTTGAGGCGGAAACCGGTCTGGCGACCGGCTATCGGCAGTGCGGGGGGCTCATCGTGGCCCGTACCCCGGAGCGGATGGTGGCCCTTCAGCGGACGGCGGCCAACGCTGCGGCCTACGACCTCGACTGCGAGTTGGTCTCGGCCCAGCGGGCGGGGGAGATCTGGCCGCACCTGCGCACCGACGACCTGCTTGGGGGGATCTGGTTGCCCGGTGATGGCGTGGCGACCCCGACCGATGTGACCCTGTCGCTCGCCAAGGGGGCACGGCTCGGCGGGGCCCGGATCGTCGAGGGCGTGCGGGTGCTCGGCGTGGACGTGGCCGGGGGCCGCGTCCGGGGAGTCCGCACAGACCACGGCGACGTCGAGGCGGAGATCGTCGTGAACTGCGCCGGCCAGTGGGCCAAGGCGGTGGGCGCGATGGCTGGCGTCAACGTCCCGCTGCATTCGGCGGAGCACTTCTATGTCGTCACCGACCAGGTCGCCGGGGTCGGCCGGGACACGCCGATCTTGCGGGACCCCGACGGCTGGACCTACGTCAAGGAGGAGGTCGGCGGACTCGTTGTCGGGGGCTTCGAGCCCGAGGCCAAGCCGTGGCGCTCACCGGAGACGTTGCCGTATCCCTTCGAGTTCCAGCTCCTCGAGGAGGACTGGGAACACTTTTCGATCCTCATGGACTCGGCGCTGCACCGGATCCCGGTGCTCGAGGAGACCGGGATCCGCAAGTTCTACAACGGTCCGGAGTCGTTCACGCCGGACAACCAGTTCATCCTCGGCGAGGCGCCCGAGGTCGAAGGTTTCTTCGTCGGGGCCGGGTTCAACTCGGTCGGCATCGCGTCGGCCGGGGGAGCGGGTCGTGCGCTCGCCGACTGGATCGTCTCGGGAGAGCCGCAGCAGGACCTCAGCGGTGTGGACATCCGGCGGTTTGCACCCTTCCACGGGAGCACGCCGTGGCTCCGGGCGCGTGTGAGCGAGGTGCTGGGGCTGCACTACGCCGTGCCGTGGCCCAACCGCGAGTTCGAGACCGCCCGTCCCTTCAGGCGCTCCCCAGTGCACGAGCGACTGGTCGCCGCGAACGCCTGGTTCGGATCGAAGATGGGTTGGGAGCGACCCAATTACCTTGCGCCGCACAGTGAGTCACCGGAGTCAGTGTCCGCATCGTATTCCTGGGGCTTCCAGAACTGGCATCTCTGGGTCATCGAGGAGCAACGGGCCACGCGCGAGCGGGTCGCCCTCTTCGACCAGACCTCCTTCGGCAAGTTGAGGATCCACGGCCCTGATGCTCTGGCTCTCCTCCAGTGGTGCTGCACCGCCGACATCGATCGACCCGTCGGGTCGGCGATCTACACGGCCATGCTCAACAGCCGCGGTGGCTATGAGGCCGACGTCACCGTCACTCGCACCGGGGAGAGTGACTTCCTCCTCGTCACGAGCTCGGCTTCGCCGATGCGCGATGCCGACTGGCTGCGTCGGCACCTCAGGGACCTGCCCACGTCGGGGCGGGAGGCGACCATCGAGGACGTCACCACGGCATACGCGATCTTTGGCCTGATGGGGCCACGGTCGCGCGACGTCCTCTCCCAGCTCACGGGAGCCGACCTGTCGGAGGACTGGTTCCCCTTCGCCACCAGTCAACAGATCGACGTCGGTCCCGCGCGGATCCGGGCCACCCGCATGACCTACGTGGGGGAGTTGGGCTGGGAACTCTGTGTCCCAACAGAATTCGCGCTCGGCGTCTGGGACGACCTGGTGGCGGCGGGCGAGCCGCACGGACTCGCGCTGGCCGGCTACTACGCGATCAATGCCCTTCGGCTGGACATGGGCTATCGCGCGTGGGGCGCCGAGTTGACCCCCGACCGCAACCCCGTCGAAGTCGGGCTGCTCTTCGCCTGCAAACTGCGGACCGACATCCCCTTCATGGGTCGGGAGGCGGTCGAGGCGGTGCGTGCCGAGGGGCCGCGGCGGCGTCTCGTCTCGCTCGTCGCCACCGACCCCGCCGTGCAGCTCTGGGGAGGCGAGTTGCTCACCCGCGCCGGGGATCCCGTCGGTCAGGTGACGTCGGCGGCGTGGTCGGTCACCCAAGGGGCAGCTGTGGGCTTGGCCTGGCTGTGGTCACCCGATGGCGGGGTCGTCGACCGATCGGTCGCCGATCACACGGGGTATGCCGTGGTGGTGGCGGGCGTCCCGGTGCCAGTTTCCGTGTCCCTCAAGGCCCCTCGCGCCTGATGCTCACAGCCACGGGTTGATCACGTCGAGTCCGATCCCCTCGAAGTCCTTGGTGTTGCGTGTGGCGAGAGTGCCACGGGCCTCAAGGGCGATGGCAGCGATCAGGGCGTCGAGGCTCCCGATCGGGCGCCCCATCCCACGCCGAGTGGCGATGACCTCGGCGTAGCGATCCGTGGCTTCCACCGTCAGCGGGAGGCAGGACCCGAGTTGGCGAAAGGCAGTCGCGGCAGCGCTGGACAGTCGCTCCCGCCTGAGGCCAGCCGGGAGAAGGGCGATTCCGGCCAAGATCTCGGCCCGAGTGATGACCGTTGTGGCGGGTCGCGACGGAAGGTGGCTCAACCATCCGCGGATGTGCTCATTGGCCGGCGCCGTGAGCATGGCTTCTGAGACGACATTGAAGTCGAGGACGATGAGGCTCATGGATGGTCGGAGAAGTCCCACGCTCTCGCGGGCTCGTCTCGCACGATCTCCAACTCAACACCGCCAACTTCGTCGGCGACTGCGATGAGTTGTTCGATCCAGGTGAGGTCCACGCGAGAGGGCTGGTCCAGCGCCTCGAGCAGGATCGAACGCGCTTCAGCCTCCATGGACCGGCCATTGGCCGCAGCCCGCATGCGAAGCCTTTGCTTGGCATCCTCGGGCAGTTTGCGGACGGTGATGGCCGTCATGATTCACCTCCGTTCAGCGTGCAACAACGATATCACTGTTGCATTTCTTCGGTGGATCAGTCGCCGTTGTGGTCGGCGCGGTAGGCGGCGAAGAGGCGGTCGAGGAGGGCCTTGAGGTCGGCGGTCAACTCAGGGTCGAGCCGCGGGAAACTGAACGTCGCCTTGCCGGTCCGTCGCTTGGTCAGGGCTTCCGAGGCGCCCTCGAGGGCCTCGGGATGGGCGTCGACGATGATGAGGAACAGGCTCACGTGCTTGGCCGCGCGCTTGATCGCCGCGAAGTAGGCGTGGCCCTTGGCACCCGGCCAGATCAGGCTCGGCATCCCGTAGATGGTGCCGTCGACCAGGGGTGGCTGATAGGCGCGCAGCAGTCGCCACAGTTCCGCCTCAATGTCGTCCAGGGAGGTTGTCGGCGCCGTGATCTTCGAGGTCATGACCACAGCCTGCCGCAGTCGCCGCATTGAGGACACCGCCTGCGAACCCGGCCACCCGGGAGGGAATGCGTTTGGGGGTGTCGGTGGTTCACGGCATACTGCAATCACAACTCAACAGCGTGGGACCACCCCCTCAGGGGGGCGATCGGTTTCGACATTGGTCGGCTGATCAGGGGAAGCGGGTCGAGGACGTACGGTCATCTCGTCAACGCTCCGTACAAACCAATAGGTGCCAACTCCAAGCGCACCGACTTCGCCCTCGCCGCCTGAGCGAGCCCGAAGTCCGTTGGCCTATGCATGATCTCGGCATAGTCACCAGCGTCATCTAGAGGTCTGGCTGCCGATCCCTTGTCGGGGGGTGAGGTGGGACTCCAATCCGACTGGGCCTGTCGGGGAACGTGTGCGCGCGAGCCCCGGGGCCGAGAAACTCCTTAGCGCACTGCACCCGGAGAAGCCCTGGTTTCCCGTCAGTGGACGCGGGTTCGATTCCCGCCGCCTCCACCAATCGGATGTGTCCCACGCACAGCGGCCCCTGTCCTGCACGCGCAGGCCAGGGGCCGCTGCCATCCGGGTGTGATCCAATTCCGTATGCCGTCTGCCCCCGACCCGCTCGACAGCTCACCTCCCGTGGGTGGTGCGGAGTCGCTCGTCCAAGCCGAAACGGGCCCGATGCGATCCGATCCGGCGGCGACGCCTCCGAGTCCGCCCCGCCGTGACGAGACCATCGGACACCGCGATCTGCGGGTCTGGCGCACAGTGATCGGCCGCCAATTGGTGCGCGCGGCGGCCTGGTTGGTCGGCTTGGTCGAGCGGGTGTGGCGCAGGTCGAGCCTGCAGGCAACGGTGATCCTCACCTTCCTCGTGGGTGGGGCCCTCGCGACCTATGCGACCGAGGCAGCGACGGACGTCTATGAGGACGTCAGCCACAGCGATGGCATCGCGGCCCTCGACCAGCCGGTGCTCGATTGGGCGATCTCGACACGCACTCCCACCCGCGACCAGTGGATCACCACGTTCACTGACATTGGTGGGCCGGTGTGGGGCTCCGTTCTCGCGGTCGTGATCCTCGGAGTCCTCGTGGCAGTCTGGCGGCGCTGGACGCCGGTCCTGGTCCTCCTGCCTGGATTGCTTGGTGCGTTGGCCATCACGGTCGTTGGGAAAGACCTCACCGGGCGTGGTCGGCCACCGTTCAGCGAGGCCGTGCCGCCCTACGAGGTGAGCACCTCCTTCCCCTCGGGGCACACCCTGAACGCGACCGTCCTCGCCGGCCTCACGGCATACCTGCTTCTCATCCTCACCAGACGGATGTGGTGGGCGTGCTGGGAGTCATTGCCGCGGCGACCTATGCGGTCACGATGGGCCTGTCACGGGTGTGGCTGGGGCACCACTGGCTGACCGATGTCCTCGCCGGCTGGCTGCTCGGGGCGGCATGGGTCATCGGGGTGATCACCGTCCACCGCATCGTCCTGACGCTCCGCGACCGAGAGCCCGAGCCCCCCACTGCTTGAGTGCGTGGAAATTCCAGCCCAGGGCAGAAATCTCCACGCACTCAAGCGAAGGGGTCAGCTGCCGATGGCGGCGCGGCCAGCCTCCAGTCGAGCCACGGGGACCCGGAAGGGGGAGCAGGACACGTAGTCGAGCCCGGACTCATGGAAGAAGTGGATCGACTCCGGGTCGCCGCCGTGTTCACCACAGATCCCGAGTTTGAGGTCGGGCTTGGTCTCCCGGCCCTCCCACGCCGCGATCCGTACCAACCGGCCCACGCCGTCGCGGTCGATCGTCTCGAAGGGGGACACCGGGAAGATGCCCTTCTCGAGGTACTCCGAGAAGAAGGACGACTCGACGTCGTCGCGGCTGAAGCCCCAGACCATCTGGGTCAGGTCGTTGGTGCCGAACGAGAAGAAGTCCGCCACGGTCGCGATCTCGCGAGCGGTGACCGCGGCCCTGGGGAGTTCGATCATCGTGCCGACCTTGTGGTCGAAGTGCACCGATCGGGCCACCCGGGCCTCATGGACGGCGAGGTCGATCTCCTGACGGATCAGCGCCAACTCGTTCACCGAACCCACGAGCGGCACCATGATCTCGGCGGTGACCGCTGCGCCGTTCGTGGCGACGATGGCTGCCGCCTCCATGATGGCCTGGGTCTGCATCTGGAACAGGTGCTTGATGACCAGGCCGAGGCGCACACCGCGCAGGCCGAGCATCGGGTTCTGCTCGTGCAGGCGGAGCACGGCCGCGAGCAGGACGTCGTCGTGCTCGTTGACCACGCCCTTGGCCTCGTTGAGTGCCACCTTGACCGACAGGTCGGTCAGGCTCGGCAGGAACTCGTGCAGCGGCGGGTCGAGCAGGCGCACCGTCACGGGCAGGCCATCCATGGCCTCGAAGATCTTGACGAAATCGCCCCGCTGCAGCGGAAGGAGCTCGTCGAGCACGGCCTGGACCTCGTCAGGACCCTCGGCGAGGATCAGCCGCTCGACGAGTTCGCGACGCTCGCCGAGGAACATGTGCTCGGTCCGGCACAGACCGATGCCCTCCGCGCCGAAACGGCGGGCGCGGGCAGCGTCCTCGGCGGTGTCGGCGTTGGTCCGAACGCGCAGATGGCGCACCCGGTCGGCGATCTGCATGAGGCGATGCACCGATCGCACGATCGGATCGGCGTCCTCGGCGTCGGGATCGATCTCGCCCTCGAAGTACTGCACGACGGGGGAGGACTCGACCGGGACCTCGCCGAGGAAGACCTCACCCGTTGCGCCGTCGATCGAGATGGTGTCGCCCTCGTTGACGACGATGCCACCCGGCGCGGTGAACTTCTTTCCCTTTACGTCGACCTCGAGTTGTTCGGCGCCGCACACGCAGGTGCGGCCCATGCCGCGAGCAACCACTGCGGCGTGTGATGTCTTGCCCCCGCGTGAGGTCAGGATCCCTTGTGCCGCAACCATTCCGTGCAGGTCATCGGGGTTGGTCTCGCGGCGCACGAGGATGACTGGTGTGCCGTCCTCGGCTGCTGCCACGGCGGCATCCGAAGTGAAGTAGGCCTTGCCGACGGCGGCGCCGGGCGAGGCGCTCATGCCCTTGGTGAGCAAGGCTTGTGCGCCGTCGTGGGCGAAGTGGGGGAACATCAGCTGCGCCAACTGGTCCCCGGTCACCCGTTGCAGCGCCTCGTCCTCACTGATGAGGCCGGAGTCGAGCATGTCGACGGCGATCCGGAAGGCCGCTCCCGCAGTGCGCTTGCCGACGCGGGTCTGGAGCATGAAGAGCTTGCCGTCCTCGACGGTGAACTCGATGTCGCACATGTCGCGGTAGTGCGCCTCGAGTTGCTTCATGATCGCGATCAGGTCGTCGTAGCTCTTCTTGTCGATGCGCTCCATGTCGGCCAGCGTCAGCGTGTTGCGGATGCCGGCGACGACGTCCTCGCCCTGGGCGTTCTGGAGGTAGTCGCCGTAGACCCCAACCGCTCCGGTCGAGGGGTCACGGGTGAAGGCGACACCGGAGCCGGAGTCCATGCCGCGGTTGCCGAAGACCATGACCTGCACGTTGACCGCCGTGCCGAGGTCGGAGGGGATGCGCTCGCGACGGCGATAGAGCACGGCGCGATCGGAGTTCCACGAGTTGAAGACGGCCTCGACCGCACCCATGAGTTGGGCCTTGGGGTCCTGGGGGAACTCGCTGCCGTGGTCCTCGAGGACGATCGCCTTGTAGGCCTCGACGAGTTGCCGCAGGTCGTCGGTGTCCAACTCGAGGTCTCCGGTGACGCCCTTGGCCTTCTTGATCGCGTCCATCGCGTCCTCGAAGCGCTCACCCTCGAGGTCGAGCACGGTCTTGCCATACATCTGGAGCAGTCGGCGGTAGGAGTCCCACGCGAAGCGCTCGTTGCCCGTCTTCGCGGCCAGACCCTCCACAGAGGCGTCGTTGAGACCGACGTTGAGGACGGTCTCCATCATCCCGGGCATCGAGAACTTTGCGCCCGAGCGCACCGACACCAGCAGCGGGTCACCGGCATCGCCGAGTCGCCGGCCGGCCTTGCCCTCCAGGGACGCCAGATGCTCGTCGACCTCCGCGGCGAGGGACTCAGGCATGGCCCCCTCGGCGAGGTAGGCCCGGCACGCATCGGTGTCGATCGTGAAGCCGGGTGGGACGGGGATGCCAAGGTTGGTCATCTCGGCGAGGTTGGCTCCCTTGCCGCCGAGCAGGTCCTTGGCGTCCTTGCTGCCGTGCTCGAAATCGTGGACATAAGGCGCCATTGCCGACCTCCCGGGTCATTGAATTTGTTACTACCGACTGTAGTACCCACGTGCGGGAGGTCCAGACGCGGTCACGCCTGCGGAACGTCCTGCTCCCAGTGATCTCCCACACGCCTGAAGCCGAGTCTGTCGTAATACGCCCCCACCATGCCCGGTGGGGTCTGCACAGTGTGGAATCCGCGACTCCGGAAGAGCCCGGATTGCCGGTGTACGAACTCTCCGGGGGTGAAGTCGCGATACTTCGGCGTCACGTAGTCGAGTTCCACACGAGCCACACCGTCGCCGAGGTCGCGAACGACCACCGCACCTGCCGTTTCGTGCCCGTTGAGGACGAGGTATGCCGTGCGCCCGGCCGAGTTGGCCACCCCCTGGAAGTTGGGGAAGAGGGTGGTGATCTCGCGCCCTTCGACGTCGAGGAAGTGCTTGAGGAAGGCGTCGTCGTCGGCTACCTCCACCACGGCATACGCCTTGTCGTCTCGTCTCTCCCTCAGCAACTTGGCGATGAACCACACGTTGATCGCGCAGAGCACGACGTTCATGGCGACCATCGGCCAGATCTCGAGGATCCCGTTGAAGACGATGAGGATCACGCAGGCGATCGAGTTGAGGATGCGGAAGCGCAGCACCCGCGCCTGCATCAGCGAGAAGACGAGCAGGGCGGAGCCGAACCACCCGAGGGCATCGAGCCAAGTCATGACCGAAGAGTAGGGGAGCGTGGGGGAGTGATTGGCCGCCGACCGGGAGGGTCGGCTTCAATGACTCGTATGCCGTCTCCCACTTGGTCCCGCGTGGCCGTCCCCGACGTGGCCCGGCGCATGGCCCTCCTGGGCCTCGGGGTGACCGTGGCCGCTCAGTTCTTCGTGCTCTACGTGCCGCAACCGCCCACGACGCCGATGTTTCCCTACGCGGACAAGGTGATCCACGCCTCGATCTTCGCCGCGCCGGTCGTGCTCGCGCTGCTCGCCGGGCTCCCGGCGCGTGCCGCCGTGACCGTGATCGCAGCGCACGCACCCGTGAGCGAGATGATCCAGCACATCTTCCTGCCGGATCGTTCGGGCGACTTCTTCGATGTGATCGCCGACCTCGTAGGTGTCGTGCTGGGCGTCGTCGCCTTCCGTGGACTCGGGCTGCTCGTGGCCCGACGGCAGGCGTCACGGTTGACCTCGCCGCGCTGATAGACTTGATCCCTGCCGAAATCCGTCGGCAGCCGTGACGGCGCGCATCGTTGTTCGCGCCTCCTTGAAGGCCGGTCTCTCCCGGGTCCCCGATCAATCGACTGCACTGCGCTATCCGACGCAGCATGCAGCGTGGGTGGCTCTCGACTGGTCTTGAGTTCAGACCACATCGAGAGTGAGTCATTGCCATGCCCAAGAATTCCGATCCGAGCAAGAAGCAGCGCTGGTCTGCGGCCAAGAAGGCCGAGAAGAAGGCGAAGCCGGCCAAGGCCGGTCGCGGCGCCGACAGCGCCCCGAAGAAGCCCCACCACCGCGGCCAGCCTGACGGCCCCAAGCGTCGCGTCGACGCGCGTGATGGTGAGGCCGGTGGCAAGCGCCCCCGCGCCGAGCGTTCCCCGCGCTGGGACGACCAAGACCCCCGCCGTGCGGCGCGCCCAGGTGGGCGTCCGTCCGGTCGCGGCGGCCCCCGTGTCGCGGGAGAGGGACGCGAGCGCCCGTCGGCTGGTGCGAAGCGTTGGGAGCGCGACGACCGCCCGGCACGCTCGTTCGATCGGGATGACCGCCCGAAGCGGTTCGAGCGTGATGACCGTCCGGCTCGCTCGTTCGATCGTGACGACCGGCCCAAGCGCTTCGACCGTGACGACCGCCCCCAGCGGTCGTTCAACCGTGATGACCGGCCTGCGCGCTCGTTTGACCTGGATGACCGACCCAAGCGCTTTGAGCGTGACGAGCGTCCGAAGCGGTTTGACCGTGATGACCGGCCTGCGCGCTCGTTTGACCGTGACGACCGTCCGGCCCGCTCCTTTGACCGGGAGGATCGGCCGAAGCGGTTCGACCGCGACGACCGTCCAAAGCGGTTCGACCGGGACGACCGTCCGGCACGCTCCTATGACCGGGATGACCGGCCAAAGCGCTTCGAGCGTGATGACCGGCCGAAGCGGTATGAGCGCGATGATCGCCCACGTCGCTTCGAGCGCGACGACCGCCCGCAGCGGTCCTTCAACCGTGACGACCGACCGCGCCGTGAGCCGCGCGTCGCCGACCCGATCCGTCGTGACCGACACGAAGGTCGCCATCTGACCGAGGCGCCGTTCGCCCCGCAATCCTTCGAGGAGGCCGAGGCCGAGCGCGCCGAGGCCGACACCTGGACCCACTACGAGTCCAAGACGAAGACGGGTCCGGCTGCGGTGACCGAGGACAACGGCTTCG
>Ga0209476_10003167_pt1 | contig 10944 bp, 10 predicted proteins | sample KloWWTrecipitate_FD_187179 | JGI IMG/M metagenome (GOLD analysis project Ga0209476, IMG submission 187179) | Active sludge microbial communities from Klosterneuburg, Austria, studying microevolution and ecology of nitrifiers - Klosterneuburg... | ecosystem: Engineered > WWTP > Aerobic digester...
CATCGGTTTCGTGCTCGGGCCGCATCGCCCCGACGCCGCGAAGAATTCACCGTACGAGTGCGGCTTCGAGGCCTTCGAGGACGCTCGAATGAAATTCGATGTTCGCTACTACCTGGTGGCAATCCTGTTCATCCTGTTCGATCTCGAGATCGCATTCCTGTTCCCCTGGGCGGTCTCGTTGCGTGAGATCGGTGCGGCCGGCTTCTGGGCCATGATGCTGTTCCTCGGCATCCTGGTCGTCGGCTTTGCCTACGAGTGGAAAAAGGGCGCACTCGATTGGGAATGATGAATCTCCTCGGCATCGGCGACAACCACACCCGCATCGGGCAGCAGCATGGGCATTGAAGGCGTTCTGAAGGAAGGCTTCGTCACGACGAGCCTGGACACCGTCATCAACTGGTCCAAGACCGGTTCGTTGTGGCCGATGACCTTCGGTCTGGCGTGCTGTGCCGTCGAGATGATGCACGCGGGTGCCGCGCGCTACGACATCGACCGCTTCGGCATGCTTTTCCGGCCCAGTCCGCGCCAGAGCGACCTGATGATCGTGGCCGGCACGCTCTGCAACAAGATGGCGCCCGCGCTGCGCAAGGTCTACGACCAGATGGCCGAGCCTCGCTGGGTGCTGAGCATGGGTTCCTGTGCCAACGGGGGCGGCTACTACCACTACAGCTATTCGGTTGTCCGCGGTTGTGATCGCATCGTGCCAGTGGATGTCTACGTGCCGGGCTGCCCGCCGACGGCCGAGGCCCTGCTCTACGGCATCCTGCAGTTGCAGTCCAAGATCCGTCGCGAAAATACCATCGCGCGCTGACTCACGCCACTTGACAGGTCCATCGCGCTCCTTCGCCCATGACTCACATCGAAACGCTGCAACAAGCCCTCGAAGCCGTGCTCGGTTCGCGGATCAAGACGCTCGTGGCCGATCGCGGCGAAATCACCATCACCGTCTCATCGGCCGAGTACCTTGAAGTGGCACTTGCGCTGCGCGACGATCCAGCTCTGCGCTTCGAGCAACTGATCGACCTGTGCGGAGTCGACTATTCCGAGTATCGCGACCAGCCCTGGGATGGGGCACGCTTCTGCGTGGTCTCTCACCTGCTGTCGGTCAGCCTCAACTGGCGCTTGCGGTTGAAGGTCTTCTGCATCGACGACGACGTGCCGTCGATTACTTCCTTGAATGACGTGTGGAGCTCAGCCAACTGGTTCGAGCGTGAAGCGTTCGACCTGTACGGCATCATCTTCGACGGTCACCTCGATCTGCGTCGCATCCTCACGGACTACGGTTTCATCGGGCACCCGTTCCGAAAGGATTTCCCGACCTCGGGCAATGTCGAGATGCGCTACGACCCCGAGAAGAAGCGCGTGATCTATCAGCCGGTCACGATCGAGCCCCGCGACATCACGCCACGGATCATCCGTGAGGACAACTACGGTGGTCTGCACTGAACCGCCCCGGTTGAGACACTTTCATGGCTGACATCAAGAACTACACCCTGAACTTCGGTCCGCAGCATCCGGCGGCACACGGCGTGCTGCGCCTGGTTCTCGAACTCGACGGCGAAGTGATCCAGCGCGCCGATCCGCACATCGGGTTGCTGCATCGCGCGACCGAGAAGCTGGCCGAGAGCAAGACCTACATCCAGTCGCTGCCGTACATGGATCGTCTCGACTACGTGTCGATGATGTGCAACGAGCACGCTTACTGCCTCGCGATCGAGCGACTGCTCGGCGTCGACGTGCCTGTGCGTGCGCAATACATCCGTGTGATGTTCAGCGAGATCACGCGCTTGCTGAACCACCTGATGTGGCTGGGTGCGCACGGCCTCGACTGCGGCGCGATGAACATCTTCATCTATTGCTTCCGTGAGCGTGAAGACCTCTTCGACATGTACGAGGCGGTTTCGGGCGCACGCATGCATGCTGCGTATTTCCGGCCGGGAGGCGTGTACCGTGACCTGCCGGACACGATGCCTCAGTACAAGGCTTCGAAGGTGCGCAACGCGAAGGTGATGTCGGCGTTGAACGACAACCGTCACGGCACGTTGCTCGACTTCATCGACGATTTCACCAAGCGCTTTCCCAAGTGCGTCGACGACTACGAAACCCTGCTCACCGACAATCGGATCTGGAAGCAGCGCACCGTCGGCATCGGCGTGGTGACCCCGGAGCGTGCCTTGAACCTGGGTCTGACCGGTGCGATGCTGCGCGGCTCCGGCGTCGAGTGGGACCTTCGCAAGAAGCAGCCATACGATGTCTACGAGCACATGGATTTCGACATTCCTGTCGGAGTCAATGGAGACACCTACGACCGCTACCTGGTGCGCGTCGAGGAGATGCGTCAGTCCAACCGGATCATCCAGCAGTGCGTCGCCTGGTTGCGCGCGAATCCTGGGCCGGTCATCACGTCCAACCACAAGGTCGCGCCGCCATCCCGTGTCGACATGAAGTCGAGCATGGAAGACCTGATCCACCACTTCAAGCTGTTCACCGAAGGCTTTCACGTCCCCGAGGGCGAAGCCTACGCGGCGGTCGAGCATCCGAAGGGTGAGTTCGGCATCTACATCGTCAGCGACGGTGCCAACAAGCCCTACCGGCTCAAGATACGCGCACCCGGTTTCGCGCATCTCGCGGCCCTGGACGAAATGGCGCGGGGCCACATGATTGCCGACGCGGTTGCGGTCATCGGCACGATGGACATCGTTTTCGGAGAGATCGACCGGTGAGCGCGCCCATTCAGTTTTCCGATGCCACGCTCGAGCGCTTTGCGCGCGAGGTGGCCAAGTACCCCGCCGATCAGAAGCAGTCGGCCGTGATGGCCTGCCTTGCGATCGTGCAGCAGGAACTCGGCTACGTGTCCGCCGAGAGCGAGAACTTCGTGGCTGATTACCTCGGCATGGCGCCGATTGCCGTTCACGAGGTCACCACGTTCTACAACATGTACAACCAGCAGCCGCTGGGGCGCTACAAGATCAATGTCTGCACCAACCTGCCTTGCCAGTTGCGCGATGGGCAGGATGCGCTGGAGCACCTGTGCCGTCGTCTCGGGGTCGAGGAGGGGGGCACCACGTCTGATGGGCTGATCACGCTGCAGAAAAGCGAATGTCTGGGCGCCTGCGCCGACTCGCCCGTGCTGCTCGTCAACGACAGGCAGATGTGCAGTTTCATGACCCACGAGCGGCTGGATGCGCTGGTGGCTGTTCTCAAGTCGCAAGACGACTCGTCCCGCTAAGCAGTCCAGGGGCCTTTCATGCTCGATCTCTCCCAATTTCATGCCGACGGTGTGGCCACCTGCTTCCACGGCCGTCACATCGGCGCGCAGATCTATGCGGACCTGAACGGCCGCAATTGGGGTCTGGCCGACTATGAAGCGCGCGGCGGCTATCAGGCGCTGCGCAAGATCCTGGGCCTCGATGGGGGCGAGGGGATGACTCCCGATCAGGTGATCGCCGAGGTCAAGACCTCCGGTCTGCGCGGGCGAGGGGGCGCTGGTTTCCCGACAGGCCTGAAGTGGAGCTTCATGCCGCGCATGTACCCGGGCAACAAGTACCTGGTCTGCAACTCGGATGAAGGCGAACCAGGCACCTGCAAGGATCGCGACATCCTGATGTTCAATCCGCACATCGTCATCGAAGGCATGGCCATCGCCGCCTATGCGATGGGCATCGGCGTGGGCTACAACTACATCCACGGCGAGATCTTCGACGCCTACGATCGGTTCGAGGAGGCTCTGGAGCAGGCGCGTGCGGCCGGTTACCTCGGCGACAGGATCATGGGCTCGAGCTTCAACTTCCAGTTGCACGCCGCGCATGGGTTCGGCGCATACATCTGTGGCGAGGAGACAGCGCTGCTCGAGTCACTCGAAGGCAAGAAGGGCCAGCCCCGATTCAAGCCCCCATTCCCCGCCAGCTACGGCCTCTACGGCAAGCCCACGACGATCAACAACACTGAGACCTTCGGGGCCGTGCCCTGGATCATCCGCAACGGTGGTCAGCCGTACCTCGAGGTGGGTAAGCCCAACAACGGCGGAACGAAGATCTACTCTGTCTCCGGCGATGTGGAGATGCCCGGTAATTTCGAGGTGCCGATGGGTACGCCGTTTCCGGTGCTGCTCGAACTCGCCGGCGGAGTGCGCAAGGGCCGCAAGCTGAAGGCTGTGATCCCTGGAGGATCCTCGGCGCCGGTGGTCCCTGCCGCGACGATGATGGATGTCACGATGGACTACGACAGCATCGCCAAGGCCGGTTCGATGCTGGGCTCGGGGGCCGTCATCGTCATGGACGACAGTCGCTGCATGGTCAAGAGCCTGCTGCGGTTGAGTTATTTCTATACCCACGAGAGCTGCGGCCAATGCACGCCGTGCCGTGAAGGCACCGGCTGGATGTACCGCATGGTGGACCGAATCGAACACGGGCACGGCAAGATGGAAGACATCGAGCTGTTGAATTCGGTGGCCGACAACATCCAGGGCCGGACCATCTGCGCGCTGGGCGACGCGGCCGCGATGCCGGTGCGCGCGATGATCAAGCACTTCCGAGACGAATTCGTCCATCACGTCGAGCACAAGACCTGCGTCGTGCCGGCTTATGTCTGATTTGACGGACCGCACCCCAGCGCCATGATTGAAATCCAGCTTGACGGTCAGAAGGTCGAGATTGCCGAAGGCAGCATGGTCATGCATGCCGCCGACAAGGCCGGCACCTACATTCCGCACTTCTGCTATCACAAGAAACTGAGCATCGCGGCGAATTGCCGCATGTGTCTGGTCGATGTCGAGAAGGCTCCGAAGCCGATGCCGGCCTGCGCCACGCCGGTGACGCAAGGCATGATCGTGCGCACCAAGAGTGCCAAGGCCTTGCAGGCGCAGCAGTCCGTGATGGAGTTCCTGCTGATCAATCACCCGCTCGACTGCCCCATCTGCGACCAGGGCGGCGAATGCCAGTTGCAGGATCTGGCTGTCGGCTATGGCGGTTCGAGCTCACGCTACCAAGAAGAAAAGCGAGTGGTCTTTCACAAGGAAGTCGGCCCGCTGATTTCCATGGAGGAGATGAGCCGCTGCATCCACTGCACCCGCTGTGTCCGTTTCGGCCAGGAAGTCGCAGGGGTGATGGAACTCGGCATGATTCATCGCGGTGAGCACTCCGAGATCACCACCGTCGCTGGTGACACCATCGACTCCGAACTGTCGGGCAACATGATCGACGTCTGCCCGGTCGGTGCGCTGACCAGCAAGCCGTTCCGCTACAGCGCCCGTACCTGGGAGCTCTCGCGTCGCAAGTCGGTTTCGCCACACGACAGCACAGGCAGCAACCTGATCGTTCAGGTCAAGTCCGGCAAGGTCATGCGTGTCGTCCCTCTCGAGAACGAAGACGTCAACGAATGCTGGATCGCAGATCGTGACCGCTTTTCGTACGAGGCAGTCAACAGCGAGCAGCGTTTGACGAGCCCGATGATCAAGCAGGGCGGCGAATGGAAGCCGGTCGACTGGACCACGGCATTGCAGTACGTGGCCAACGGTCTGGCGCAGATCAAGGCCGATCATGGTGCCGCATCCATCGGTGCGCTCGGGTCTGCTCACAGCACGGTCGAGGAACTTCACTTGCTGGCCAAGCTCGTTCGTGGGCTGGGCAGCGACAACATCGACCACCGTCTGCGTCAGTCTGACTTCTCGGCCACCCGCAGCGCTGGTTCTGCCCGCTGGTTGGGCATGCCGATCGCGGCGCTTTCCAGCCTGCAGCGGGTGCTCGTGGTCGGATCCTTCCTGCGCAAGGACCATCCGCTGTTCGCGCAGCGACTTCGTCAGGCCGCCCGCAAGGGGGCGCGCATCCACAGCCTTCAGGCCGTGCATGACGACTGGTTGATCCCGTTGGCTGGCGCGATCACGGCTGCGCCGAGTGCCTGGGTGCATTCCCTGGCCGAGGTGGCTGCAGCGGTTGCGGCATCCAAGCAAGTCCCGGAGCCGGTTGCACTGGGCGCCGGGGTCGAGCCCTCGGCCGAAGCGAAAGCCATCGCTGCCTCCCTGCTGGGTGGAGAGCGCAAGGCCATCCTGCTTGGCAACGCGGCAGTGCAGCATCCAGCGGCCTCCAGCCTGATGGCGCTGGCTCACTGGATCGGAGAGCAGACCGGTGCGGCGGTGGGTGACCTGACTGCGGCGGCCAATTCCGTTGGCGCGCAGATCGTCGGCGCGCAGCCCGCTGCCGGTGGACTGAACGCCGCGCAGATGCTTGGCGGTTCGCTCAAGGCGTGCGTGCTGCTCAATGTCGAGCCCGATCGCGATGCCGCCAACCCCGCGGCCGCCGTGGGCGCGCTGCAGGCCGCCGAGATGGTCGTTGCACTGACTTCTTTCCGCGATGCGGCTCTCGATTGCGCCGATGTGCTGCTGCCGATCTCGCCATTCACCGAAACATCAGGCAGTTTCGTCAATGCCGAAGGGCGCTTGCAGAGCTTCCATGGCGTGGTCAAGCCGCTGGGGGACACCCGTCCGGCCTGGAAGGTGCTGCGCGTGCTGGGCAACATGCTCAACGTGCCGGGATTCGACTTCGAGACGTCCGAGGACGTCAGAGCCCAGGCCGTCGGCGACGGATCGGGTATCAGTGCCCGCTTGAGCAACAGGATCGACACACCAGCCTCGCTGACTCCTGTGGCGACCGGTTTCGAACGCATCGCCGATGTGCCGATCTACGAGACAGACGCGCTGGTGCGCCGTGCCAGGTCGTTGCAACTCACCGCCGATGGTCGTGCTCCGTTCGCTGGACTTCCTGCGGGCTTGTGGGCACAGCTCGGACTGCAAGAGGGATCATTGGTGCGCGTCACTCAAGGATCGGCATCGGCTCAACTGCCGGCTCGACTTGACGCCACATTGAATGCCCGCACGGTGCGCGTTCCGTCCGGCACTGCGCAGACCCGCGCGCTCGGTGCGATGTTCGGCGCCATCACCGTCGAAAAGGTCTGAGGCCGATCATGTTCGATACCGTCAACACCTACGGCACGTCCCTGCTCGGCGGCGCCTGGCCAGTCGCCTGGTCGCTCATCAAGATCGCCGCGCTGGTGCTTCCGCTGCTGGGATGCGTGGCCTACCTGACGTTGTGGGAGCGCAAGGCCATCGCGTTCACCCAGATCCGTCCCGGCCCGAATCGGGTCGGTCCCCTCGGCCTGCTGCAGCCGATCGCCGATGCGGTCAAGCTGATGTTCAAGGAAATCATCCTTCCGGCTGCCGCGAACAAGGGGCTCTTCCTGCTCGGACCGGTGATGACGATCATGCCGGCACTCGCGGCTTGGGCGGTGGTTCCCTTTGGCCCGGAAGCTGCGCTCTCCAACATCAACGCTGGTCTGCTGTTCCTGATGGCCATCACCTCGATGGAGGTCTACGGCGTGATCATCGCCGGCTGGGCCTCCAATTCGAAATACGCGTTCCTCGGTGCGCTTCGCGCTTCGGCGCAGATGGTCAGCTACGAGATCGCGATGGGCTTTGCCCTGGTCGTCGTGTTGATGGTTTCAGCCAGTCTGAACATGACCGACATCGTGTTGTCGCAAGGCCGTGGCGTCTTCGCAGACCTTGGCGTGACCTTCCTGAGCTGGAACTGGCTTCCGCTGTTCCCGATTTTCGTGGTCTACGTGATCGCGGGTATCGCCGAGACCAATCGCCATCCGTTCGACGTGGTCGAAGGCGAGTCGGAGATCGTCGCTGGGCACATGGTCGAGTACTCCGGCATGTCGTTCGCCATGTTCTTTCTGGCCGAGTACGCCAACATCATTCTGGTGTCGACCCTGGCCTGCGTGATGTTCCTGGGCGGATGGATGGCGCCGGTCTCGTTCTCGGCACTGGGCATGGCCACGCCGGACTGGATCGTCCAGACGATGTGGTTCTGGAACTGGTTCTGGCTGTTCGCCAAGACTTTCGCGATTTGCACGCTGTTCCTCTGGGTGCGGGCGAGTTTCCCGCGCTACCGCTACGACCAGATCATGCGTCTGGGCTGGAAGATCTTCATTCCGCTGACCCTGATCTGGCTGGTCGTCGTGGGTCTATGGATCCAATCCCCGTGGAACATCTGGAAATAGGGGACTGACATGGCTGCCGCAACACCCATCAAGGACTTCGTCTCCAGCTTCCTGCTGCTGGAATTGCTCAAGGGCTTCAAGCTGACAGGGCGTCATTTCTTTCAGCGCACGATCACCGTGCAGTTCCCGGAAGAAAAGACGCCACTCAGCCCGCGTTTTCGTGGCCTGCACGCGTTGCGCCGCTACGAGAACGGCGAGGAGCGCTGCATTGCGTGCAAGCTGTGCGAGGCCGTCTGCCCCGCCATGGCGATCACGATCGAGAGCGATGTCCGTGACGACGGATCGCGTCGCACGACCCGCTACGACATCGACCTGACCAAGTGCATCTTCTGTGGCTTCTGCGAGGAAAGCTGCCCGGTCGACTCGATCGTCGAGACGCACATCTTCGAATACCACGGCGAAAAGCGCGGTGATCTCTATTTCACCAAGGACATGTTGCTGGCGGTCGGTGATCGCTACGAACCCGAAATTGCAGCCAACAAGGAGGCCGACGCTCGATACCGTTGAGTCCACGCCACCGAGGCGTTCTCTTCCACGAGTGCCGCTCGCCTGAAGGGCCGAACCCCCGGCCAGTCGACGACGAGCCCCAAGACCCCATGATCACGACCCCTGTGCTCTTCTATATCTTCTCGGCGGTGCTGCTGTTCGCATCGTTTCGCGTGATCACCGCGCGAAGCCCTGTGTACGCAGCGCTCTACCTCGTGCTCGCTTTTTTCTCCGCGTCCTGCGTGTGGATGCTGCTGCGCGCAGAGTTCCTGTCGATCGCTCTGATCCTCGTGTACGTCGGGGCGGTCATGGTGCTGTTCCTCTTCGTCGTGATGATGCTCGACATCAACACGGACACGTTGCGAGAGGGCTTCTGGAAGCATGCCCCGGTGGCCGGGGCCGTCGGGCTGATCATCGCCCTCGAGATGGCCGCGGTGCTCATTCCCGGTTTCAACCTTCCCAGCGCGCCGACGCCGGATGCCGCAGACCTGAAGCTCGGCAACACCAAGATGCTCGGCATCGAGATCTACACCGAATACCTCTATCCGCTTCAGATTGCCGCCGTGTTGTTGCTGGTCGCCATCATCGCTGCGATCGCCCTGACGCTGCGCCAGCGCAAGGACACCAAGCAAACCAACCCATCCGATCAGGTTCGGGCCAGGAAGGCCGACCGGGTGCGTCTGGTCAAGATGCAGCCTACGGTCGAACGTGATGCTCCATCGACGACCGCTGGAGAGCCGTCATGAACGCATTGCTGATGGGTCCGATCACGCTCGGCCATTACCTTTCTGTCGGCGCCATCCTGTTCGCGCTGTCGGTGATCGGCATCTTCCTGAACCGCAAGAACCTCATTGTTCTGCTGATGGCCATCGAATTGATGCTGCTGGCGGTCAACCTGAACTTCATCGCCTTCTCGCATTACCTCGGCGACATGGCCGGCCAGGTGTTCGTCTTCTTCATCCTCACCGTGGCCGCGGCCGAATCCGCCATCGGCCTCGCGATCCTGGTCGTGCTGTTCCGAAACCGCGCCACGATCAACGTCGATGAACTCGACAGCCTCAAGGGCTGACCGACCGACCCCACGCAGACCGAACCTTCCATGTCCGCACAACTATCTCAGAACCTGCTGTTAGCGGTGCCCCTTGCACCGCTGGTCGGCGCCATCGCAGCCGGATTGTTCGGCCGCGTGATCGGCCGCCGGGGCGCGCACACGGTCACCATCCTCGGTGTTCTGATCTCCTTCATCCTGTCGGCCATCACGTTGAAAGCGGTGGCGTTCGACGGCGCCCACTACAACGCGACCGTCTACGAGTGGATGCAGCTCGGCGCGCTGAAGATGGAAGTCGGGTTCCTGATCGACGGCCTGACCGCGATGATGATGTGCGTGGTGACGTTCGTGTCGCTCATGGTGCACATCTACACGATCGGCTACATGGCCGAGGAAGACGGCTACCAGCGATTCTTCAGCTACATCTCGCTGTTCACGTTCTCCATGCTGATGCTCGTGATGAGCAACAACATGCTGCAGCTGTTCTTCGGCTGGGAGGCCGTGGGCCTGGTGTCGTACCTGCTGATCGGTTTCTACTACACCAAGCCGACCGCCATCGCCGCCAACATGAAGGCGTTCCTGGTGAACCGCGTGGGTGACTTCGGATTCATCCTCGGCATCGGCCTGATCGTCGCGTATGCCGGAACGCTGAACTACGGCGAAGCGTTCGCCAAGGCCGATGAGCTTTCCAAGCTGAACCTTCCTGGCACCGACTGGATGCTGATCACGGTGATCTGCATCTGTCTGTTCATCGGAGCGATGGGCAAGAGCGCGCAGTTTCCGCTGCACGTGTGGCTGCCCGATTCGATGGAAGGCCCGACACCGATCTCTGCGCTGATTCACGCTGCGACGATGGTGACTGCAGGCATCTTCATGGTGACGCGCATGTCGCCGCTGTTCGAACTGTCGGATACCGCGCTCAGCTTCATCATGGTGATCGGCGCCATCACCGCGCTGTTCATGGGCTTTCTCGGCATCATCCAGAACGACATCAAGCGTGTCGTCGCCTATTCCACGCTCTCGCAGCTGGGCTACATGACGGTCGCACTGGGCGCTTCGGCCTACTCCGTTGCGGTGTTCCACCTGATGACCCACGCCTTCTTCAAGGCACTGCTGTTCCTGGCCGCCGGCTCGGTGATCATCGGGATGCACCACGATCAGGACATCCGCAACATGGGTGGCCTGCGCAAGTACATGCCGATCACCTGGATCACCTCCCTGGTGGGCAGCCTGGCCCTGATCGGCACGCCGTTCTTCTCGGGTTACTTCTCGAAGGACTCGATCATCATGGCGGTGGAAGCCAGCAACCTGCCTGCAGCCGGCTTTGCCGAGTTCGCAGTGCTGGCGGGTGTGTT
>Ga0209476_10003175_pt1 | contig 10937 bp, 12 predicted proteins | sample KloWWTrecipitate_FD_187179 | JGI IMG/M metagenome (GOLD analysis project Ga0209476, IMG submission 187179) | Active sludge microbial communities from Klosterneuburg, Austria, studying microevolution and ecology of nitrifiers - Klosterneuburg... | ecosystem: Engineered > WWTP > Aerobic digester...
GCTGCTGCGGCACTGGCGGAAAACAGTGGAGCCAGATTCACCGTTTCACTATGCCCGTTTATTTGTCCTCCATCGAGCTGTTCGGTGAAGATCAGCAACGGGTCGAGGTCACATCCGTTCCAGCAGCATTCCTGCAGAGTTTCCCTGATGAATTGCCGAGTTCCATTTCGGCCAAAGAACCCGACTCCCATGGGCTGACCGGCTCGCATCCATTTGTGGCACCCGGTGACAACAAAGTCGGCCACGGACAGACTGTCGTCGATTGGTACCTGGCAGAATGCCTGAGCTGCATCGACCAGAACGAACTGCAGGTGACTGGTGTTTCGGATTTGTTCAACGATGGCTCGAACGGGGATTCGAACTCCCAAATGGTCCACGGCCGGCAGGAATAGCCCGTCGCATCCGTTCTCAGCACATAATCTGGCCAGGAACGACGCCACGTCGGCCACAGTCCATCTTTCTCGGAAGATGGCATCCCGAAGCGGGGCCGTTGTGATTTGAGCACCAGCGGCCAATGCCTGCCTTGAAACAGCATCCTGATATGTCGGCCAGCTCAGGTCGGTCGTCAGAACGTGACGACATGTCTGAAACATGCTGCGAGCGGCCAGTTGGACCAGCGATAGTGACCGACTGGCAAGCAACACGTTCCAGTGATCGGGGCCACCGGCTAATTGGCCGAGCGACTGCTTCAGTGTTCGCACACCGGCCCAGGTTTTCAGGGCAGGGAAGTGGCTTTGGTAATGATTCGGCCAGGCGTTGTAGCCGTGTTGCAGGAATTCTTCGAAGTACAGCGTTGAGGGCTCTTCGGCCGTCAGTCGAACGAAGTCTATTTGTGCATCTCGTGCGGCCGGTAAGGTCTGGCCCAGCCGCGCCGTATCCAGATAGAGGAGCGGTCGCAAGCCTGTACTTTCTGCCGAGCCAAACCAATTGGCTCGGGTACAGGATCACTTTAACCGCCGATTTCGTACCGATCCAGATAACTTGCGAAAGATTCTGAGTACACGGCCAAACGATTCCAGCGTTCTTCGGCTGCCGCCACGGAACTGAAATCGAAGTGCAAACGGAAGCGAACGGTCCGAGCATGCTCATCCAGTTCCTGAGTCCCGACTGCCCGAGAACCGTAGATACCGAAATCTGCGAGCAGTTCCGGCTCGGATGCTATCGCAGAGACTCTGACAAAACTGATTCGAATGCCACGCATGTGTTGTTCGTGGATCCACTGACGCAGCGTTTCAGATGGCCAAACGGCTCCAAGCGGCCACAGTTCATCAGCGACAATCACAATACGCTCGATTGAGACATGTCCGGACTTCTGCAGTTCGAAGTTGACGGCCATGCTCTTTCGACCGGGCTCATCCTGCCAGTAAGCTGTCGATTGAACCCAGGCAACCGATCGATACTGATACAAGCCGGGACTTCGCAGTAAGCGCTCATACACAAGACGCCAAGTCTCCGTACCCTCGAAGATCAGGAGTCCATCGGCCAGCGTATGAATTCGGCGATTGGCGTCATCCAGCGATTCCAAAGCCAGCTCACGGTAGATCGGATCGAGTGCCCGACTAATTCGTGCCAATGACTCCGACATGGACTGGTAGCGGGAGAATGTGTCCACGTCCCGAGCCAGCGCAAACGGGAGTTCCAGCAGCGACAGGTTCGCAGGGGACGCCTGATTCGACCAAGCGGTTCGGCCGGTCACCACAACCACGAGCAGCAGACAGAGCAGCAGTTCAAAGACCTCAGCTTCAACCCAAAACCAGATCGTTACGGTGGAGATTACTGCGAAAGCGGGCAACACCAATTGTCGGTGCGTCGGCCAATTGTGACTGGGGTCTGGAATCCTGAATTTCGCCATACAGCTACCGTATTTCGTTCTGACGGCAGAGGCAAGTCTTCAACGGGCCTCATCGTTCCAGCGGATATCACGGTGAGTTATCTGAGCCGTAACCCATGCAAATCTCTGAAGGTTTCTGGTTCAACTTTTGCCCCATGGTCCGGAATGGAACACAGAGCCTGAACACGATGAAGGGTCGTTGAATCACTAGTCTCAACGCATTCACGAACTTCTTTGAGTTCCCAGAATTTCCGCGTGGCGCTCGCCCGTTTGAATAAGTGGCGGGGAGAAGAGACTACTTTCAAAAGGAGGATGCCCATCATGTCGCAGGTGAAAGTCCCGGACGTTTCAGAGATGACAATCCGCATGGATGCCATCAGCCCTGAAGCAGAAAAGGAACTCAATGAGCTGAGCTGGGAGTCGCAGAGAGCTGTATTGCGACTGCTGCTCGAACGCCCAGTCATCAGAAGCGACTGTAAGCGAGTTCAGAGGCTGGGTGACCTTCGAGTGTATCGAATGCGAGTCACCAGATCCGTCCGTCTCTGTTTCGTTTGTATTCAGCAAGTTCACTGCATCGTGAGTTTTGGCTCGAAGCATGATTTTGAACGTTTTTGCAACACGTTTCACGGTTCCTTTCCCAACTCGTTCATTCCCCTATCGGAGTCCACAGTCATGAAGAAACTGATCTCTCAAACCTCGCAGATGCCTGTCAACTTCAGCAGGGCCGATCAATCCGTGGTTCGACCGGAACACAAGGAATCACTGGAGTCGAATCCAGTCTATTTGGAAGCGCAACGCATCGGCTTCGCGTTGACAGAGATGTTTGAAACCGGAATGGAGGGATTTCAGTCGAAGATTGATGACGATATTGTGGCGCAGGTGCAACTGATGAAGGAAGATCTTGAAAAGAACCTGCTGCTGTTGGCTGGATCGCACAAGCAAGAGCAAATGAACACAGATGCGAAGATCGCTGAACTGGCCGCTTGTATTTCAGAAATTGATCGAATGGTGAAGACTCAGTCCGCAGCACTACGTCGAATTGCTGGAGAGGACAAAGTACGCATGCATCAACTCAACACTGAAGTGCAAGAGCATCAGCGAGTCATCGAGTCCCTGCAGCAGTTGGTCGAAAAGTTGACATGCCGTCAGGACCAGTTGGCAGAGCTGCTGGCGAACGCTCGACAGGAAGAAGACGTTCATCATCTTCAGCAGCAGCAGTTGGTGAAATTCACCGAATCGCTCTCGGAGCAAGTGAAGTCAACCTCAGGGTCCCTCATTCTATGTCACCACAACGTCGGAAGACTTAACCGTCTTGCGGAATTCCGGATACCCGGGATTGAATTTCGTTCCGGCAGGAATGAAGAGGACATAAAGTCGCTGATCATGCGATTGAGATTACTTGAAACGGTAGTTCGAGACCTGGCAGTTGAGGCCATTCAGCCAGCAAAGTACTGGCGTCGAGTTTGTCATTGGATGTTATTCCTGACAGATTATGGCCTAACGCTGTCGAAACAGTTTAGATCCAGAGTCGCCACATACGGAACCACCCTACGCTCGAAGTTCGCATGGGGCGATCGCGACATGAAGAACAAGCAGAATCAGTAGGTGGATGGAGAGTGGCCGGTGGTGCCGCTCTCCTGCCTGATGAGTTCAGGCCGTCAGGAGTAAAATGTCGTTAAGCGTGGTCAACGCTGACCATCATCGTCCGAGCTGACGCTACTGGCGGACTGATTGTAGATCCACGTGTGAGCCAGATCACAGACCTTGGCCACCAGTGGCAGGTCATCGCGTCCAAAGCTTGTCGTGTCTTTCCACTCGTCTCCGTCTTTGTACAGGCGAGAGATGGTCACATTGTGACGCACTCCGGATTCTGTCTGGTTTGGCCAGATGGCGGCTCGAATGCGTCCCATGCGAATTTCATGGACAGGACGTTTCTTGACTTCGCGGGTCTGAGTGCGGTTTTTCGTGTTGGTACTCATCGTCGTTGGACTTTCTTTCGGAATCGTTGAAGAACTGATGACGGGCTTCACAGTGAAGCCCGTCAACCTGTTTGCAGAACACGATGTTGTGGAATCAGGCATCTGCCATCGACCACAGAACTCTGCGGCAACATTCCTTTGCCGCGTTCCGGTGAGCATCAGCATCCATGGTGGGATCTGTCGATGTCACCGGTGGGAAACCGCCGCGGGCGAGCCAGCCCAGCAGGGATAAGGCGCGTTCGCGAGTGATTTCCTGATCGTCACGACGAATGGCATCCTGCAATTCGTCCCATGTGGCTTGCGGGTCCATGATGTTCCCTTCAAGCCGCAAGCGCCAGCGACAGCAGTTGGGCGACTTTGTAGTCTGCATCGGCTCGATCAGCGGCATACGACAGTCGCTGAGTCAGCCGTGTCAGGGCATCGACCAGTGAGAAGATTGTGAATCCTCCCTGAGCACGTGCAATCTCCATCGCTTCCTTGATGAAGTGCTGGGGAATGCCGTGCTTGCTCAATTCCTTCTGGACACTTTCGGAATCAGAACCCAGTCGCGTCAGCATGGCTTTGCGAAGCACGCCAGCAAAGGCATCACGCCGCGAATCCCGTTTGGCCACCAGCGACCGAATATGGTCACGAATATCGTTCAGACCCTCGCGAACACTTGCGGTGTGCTTGCGAGTGAACTCGACGACGTTTGTCGCATCCCACACGATGTGGTTCTGGCAGATTCGCTGGAACCAGAACGACTGCATTCCCAGCGAACGTCGACCCACTTCGGAATTCCAGACGAAGAAGCCTGGAGCGAATTCTTCGCCGTCGATTTCCACCCAGCCGGTCGGATCAATGAGGAAACAGAACATGTCCTGTTCACCACAGTAAAGTCCCGTGCCTCCATTGAACGCCGTTTGTGGCGGCTGGAAATCCGTCGCTACGTCCCGAACAACCTCCAGCAGTTCCGAATTCCAGAGACGTGTGTAGGACACGCCGTGAAGAGACCGAACCGACTGGCCTGTTGTCAGCAACTGGATTGGCTTATCGCTGGAAGGCAGCGTATCCCGAAACGCCATTTTGGCCGTTTCCGGATGAAAGCGGTTCACTGTTTCCTTACTCATGCCAGACAAGCGACACAACTGGCTGAACGACCAGTCCGTCAGGTTGACGTGTTCGCCGGTTTCCAGATTCAGTTGCAAGCCGTCCTCATGGACACTGGGCATCAGCAGTTGAGGCCGTTGCCAGTGGTCGCTTGAGTAGTGGCGTTCCTGCCGACAATGATCGTGAAGTTCTTTCAACGACGAAAAGGTTTCATCCGGAGTCCGGCGAAACAATTCTCGGTTAGCGCGAGTCAAATTAACCATCAGTCCATACTCCTCGAAAGAATCGAGTTTTCGGGTGCCAAAGTCACAGCGTTCACCGGCACCCGGCAGGTGAACGCCACAACTTTGGATCGATAAGTAAGACTGGCCAGACTATGAGCAATCGCTCCTCAGTCCGGCGGAAAACCATTGGGCACCACCGCCCTCTCGATTCACGTGAGAAGACGCATCATCAACGTCAATCGAGTGGCGGGTGTTTGTTTACTCGGGATTCATGGCGCAAGGAACATCTGAGGATTTGATGACAGATTCCTTACCACGATCTTACGGAATTGTCACGTTCTGCCGCGGAGCCAGGATTCGCTGAGGAACTTTCGCAATAACGTCGGCGATTTATCCGGCACGACAATGGAGGGGTACATTCGGGACCTCGTCCTGATACGGCACGATGAAGCCATACTCCCGAGCATGCTGCTGCATATGGTCCATCGCTTCGCGAGTCCACCCCAATGAGATTTCTATCTGAATCAACTCCGCTGCATCCGCGGGCAGGACGCTCCAGACGCAGGCGACTCTGCCTTTCTGTCTCTGCACACGCCGCCAAAGAAATCGGACGGTGGCAGGATCCTCCGGGTAGAAGAGTTCGATTCCGTTTTTGCTGACAATACCGACATAAGATTTCATCATCTCTGATCAGTACCATGCGGGTGTGGGAAATGCAAAAAGAAATGTGGACCTGCTGACAATCAGATGTTGGTGTGGCAGATTTTATCCATGCCCAGCTTATTTCTGTTCCTCGCCGCTCTGTGCCTGCTGTTTCCCCTGCACGCGACTGTCGTGGCTGGAAGCCTGATTCTGCTCACGCGCTGGAGCCGACGACGCTGATGTGAAATCTTAAGAGCTTTGTTCGAGCCTGAAGGTGAGACCGTTGGCGTGCCATGAACCTGTGATGAAGTCATTCCGACGATACTGACAACAGAAGTAAAGAGAAGCCTCGGGCGCTGCTGCACGCAACGACTTCGGCCTCTCTGTTTGCGGTGAACGATGCTGGCATGATGAGAGTCTATGCGACAAGCGATTCTTCGTTGACCTGTTCTTTCGACTGTGACAGCGAGTGAATCATGCGGCTGGATGTTTTTTGAATCCTGTCCAGTGACGCCATCAAAGTCGCTTCGTCTCCTCGATACATCTGAATGTAGTCCGAGCTGCGTGTGGAACAATTCAGTCCGAATGAAGTGCAGACAACATACGCAACCGCTTCTGCCTCCGTCTCGCGAACCGTCTTCGAAAGTGATTTGCGTTGTTCAGCGTCATGCATCCATTCGTGGGCCAGTTCATGGGCCAGCACGGCAAAGCGTTCTGCGGTCTCAAGTTGCGTTGAGATGCCGATTTCACCTTTGCGTGAGACGCCCTGGGCTCCGCCCGGCAACACTTCGTATGTGAGAACAATCCCGTTGGCACGAATCAACTCTTCCAGAGATTCGAGAAGTTGTCCGGGTTCGCCTCCGATCTTTGCAAATTCTGGCAGTTCATCACCTTCCGTCTGAGTGACATCGAAGACATGGACGATCTTGAATCCCATGATGGATCGTTTGCCCTCTGCGTCAGCCGTCTGCGATGATTCGGGTTGATTGGCTCCTGATTCATCTCGCTTGCGATAAACGAGCGGGGCCATGATTCCGATTCCCTTCTCACCTTTTCGCACGTATCGGCCCTGCTTCAGCCAGCGCTGAAATCCTGCAACAAGCGTAGCTTCCGGATTTTGCATCGCGATCAGCAGGCTGTTCGTCCAAGAGTAATTATGGAATCGACTCATTGTATTGAGGTACTGAGTCAGCTTCTCGCTGCGTCCTGCCTTGAGTTCTTCCTGCAACGCTTTGATGGCCTGTTCTGCCATTTGTTTTGCTTCGTCCTTCTTCATGTCATTTCTCCGAATCGTGGAAAGCTGCATCCGGCATTTGCAGCGAATAGATGAGATTCGGGCCTGCCGGCGGCCCGATTTCGAGCCAGACACGGCAGGTCAAGGTGGAGTCTTTCGCGCAGCGAAAGCAGCAGCGGACGCCAACGGCGGGAGCGGACCTTGACGCCGTGGCACAATGAGAAGGGCTGAGCGGAAGTCCCCTCTGTCGTTCATCTGTTTCAGTTGCAATCGATTTGCGAAGACAGATGCGAACCAGTTCTAACGATGTAGATCGCGATAAATGCTGACCGAGTTCACTCGATAGAATCCGTCGTCATGAACGTCTTCGGTCTTCTCCGTGCGTGTTACTCCTTCAGGTGCATAGAGTTTCTCTTCACGCACGAAATCACATCGAACGGGACCGCCAGGCATCGAGCCCAGTCGTTCGCAACATCCCGCTGAGGGAATCAGTGGACTGATGCGTTTTCCGTCCTTCTCGTACCAGATGCGTTCGACCCACGTGTAGCCGTGGTCCGTCTTCGGATAGGTATCTCGGTGAATTCGCAGGATGACCATAAGTCAGTAACTCCCGTTGGGCTGCATTCGGCATCTGCAGCATTGAAATGCGATTCGAGCCCTGCCGAAGGCTCACACATTGATCCATCCACGGCAGGTCAAGGTGGAGTCTTTCGCGCAGCGAAAGCAGCAGCGGACGCCAGCGGCGGTCGCGGACCTTGACGCCGTGGCAGAATGAGAAGTGGCAGAAGGAAGGCAGACTGATCAGTCAGTGTCTGCCGGTGGATTGGCCTTCTGTGGATCAAAAGGGGATGAGTCGAGAACGTTGTTCTTCATCCGGCTGATCGAAGATTGACCAATCGCCGTAATAACGGCCGTCGTAGTAGACGAGGTCATCCACGATGTTCAGCACGTGTCCTTCCTCGTGGCTGAACTTGATGTCGCAGTTGTATGTCATGTGGAAGAATGGAAACGGCCCAAACACTGGGCCATCTTCTCCCCAGGCGTTCATCTCTTCGCTCGCATCTGTTCGTCCGTGCCAAAGCATCAGGTAAGGCATGATGTGTCCTCCGACTTCTGACAATGCGGACAGAGTCCGAGGTGTGTGTACCAGTCGAATGCGGATCGCGTCTTGTCGTCCGCAGGAACCACCTTTCGGGATTCTGCCAGACTCTGAACCTCCGTCACGTCTTTCCAGGTCGATGGAATGCTGTTGATTCCGTCGCCTTCATCTGTGTCGCATCCACTGCAGGCCAACCGAATTCGTTTGGACATGGGTATGCCTTTCATCGTTACGGGGAACTGAAAACTAATTGAAAACCGATGCACGCCACCGGCATCAAGCCTCCGCGAAATCAGACGATTGATGCCTTGTGACTTTGAAACTTCCCGGTTCGAATGATGAAAAGACGTGTCGTCCGTCACTGCAACGGATGCAGCACCGAGAATCAGAGACGTGCATGCGAAACCGTCCTGTAACCTTGATGCAACGCCGGCGCAAAAAGGGGGACGCGAGCCACTGGTGCAATAGTTGCCGCCAATGACTCGCGTCCTGTCTGGTCAGTCTTCGCTGTCGTCATCGGTGAACTGAATGAGTCCACTGATCAGCAGTTCTTCAATTCCATAGACGGCTCGTTCTCCGCAGGATTCACAGACGTATTGCCGGGCATCAGGTTCGACTCCGGCAGCTTCGTCACCACATTGGGTGCAGTAGCCGCCGTAGTTCTCAGACATCTGTGCGTAGGTTTCCTGTGAGATTCGAATGACTTGTGACTGTTGCATGGGTTCCATCTCCGAGCCATTCAGCCGACTGTCTTCCTGGCCAATGAGTTGATCGATGGGCCCGTCGGCGGCCCACAGTTGGGCCAACGCGGCGTAGTCAAGGTGGAGCCTTTCGCGCAGCGAAAGCAGCAGACGCCATAGGCGTCGGACCTTGACGCCGCGTTACACTGAGAAAGCCGACGACGAGAAAGTTGGTTTCTAAAACCGATTCATGCACGTCATCTGCATTCGTTCACTGCGTGAATCAGCAGTCGATGTATGCGATGACTGAAATGAACTGCCCGAGTGGTGAGCGTCGTTCCGCTCAATTGGAAAGATCCCGACCACGTTCATGCCACAATTGTTGGCGTTGATCAAGCCGAGGTGACGAAAAGCTGCGGCTGTGGCATTCTGCCTGAGCGAGGGAAAACGGACGCTGGCTCTGCGGGGACGCAACCAGCCAGGGATACTCTCGCCGAAGCGTCGGAGTGACGTTCGAGGTCAGCGTGATTCGGCGGCCCTGCCACCGATCACGCTGGCCTTTTTTTCGCAACCATCGGTATTGATTGAAAATCGCCTGAAGGTTTTGCCCAGCGGTCTGGCAGTACAAAAGACCGCAATTCCCTTCCCGATTTCACCCACCAATCCTTGAGCCCAGCCACTTCGATGCGAGCCCATGCCTGAAGAAAATCCCGGGGTCCGGGGCAGCGCCCCGCTGTGCGACTGAGGTCATCCGCGTTAGGGATGCGCAGGGTGCAAAGCAGTCCGCAGGACCGAGCGTCCAGCGAAGCCTGCAGCTCCCCGGCCCGCAAGGGCAACGCCCAAATCCCAACCATTTAAACAGAGATGCGTTCCACGATATTGCGGGTCACTCTTCTCTGTCGACGGTCATAAAGTCGTGTCGTGCGAGGATCAGCATGTCCAGCGAGGTACTGCACATCAGCCAGTGGAACTCCCTGTTCCAGGAGGTCCGTGATCGTGGTCACACGCAGCGAGTGGGGAGATAATCGCCTGGAAAGTCCAGCATCAAGCAGACGTCGTTTCATCATGCGGGCCATGTCGTCTGCTGTCATGCCATTCTGCGTCAACCGCCGACTACGTCTCACCGTGGTGCGAAACAACGGAGATGCCGGAGCGGCATACAGCAGCCCAGTGCAATCCAGATATTCTGCAATCGAAAGTTGCAGGTCATGCCTCACTGGAATCTCACGGACTTTTCCATTCTTCTCATGAAATCGCAGGCAGTACTGATCACCGACATCATAAAAGTCGGATCTCCGCAGCTTTGCCACCGCCCCGACACGGGCTGCCGTGTAGATCAGAATGCCGATGATGGCTCGATCACGACGGCCGATGTCGTGAGAATCATCGATGCACTTCAGTAATCGTCGAGCATGTTCCACCGTGATTTCAGGCGTCTTTCCTTCCACAGCCTGGTGCCGTTCGGTTCTCACCGACAACGCCGGATTGAGAATCACAACATGCCGCATCACCAGTTCATCGAAGAACCTCCGCAAAGCCGCCAGATGCAGCTTGCGAGTCGGCGTGGACACCGTCATGGAATCCAGATATCGACCCACATCTGCCGGAGCAACCCGCACCAGTTCCAGCCGCCGTTCACCACACCACGCCGAAAACCTCTTCACCGCATGCAAGTACGCTTTACGAGTATGCACATTACGAACCTGCCCGTGAATGAACTCCTCAAAGGCAAACCTCGCCGCACTGCCAGCATTCGCAACGAGCGAAGGCAATTCAGAGTCCGCCGTTCCGATCAATCCGTATTCGCCTGGCCTACCATGTAATTGCTCATCATCCATGACGCTCCATTGAACATTCCATCAATCACAGGTCATCCGCAAGCTTTGCCGTTTTGACGCCGACGGTGTTCAGACACCATGCAACAGCTCTTACAGCCATGTATGAAATTACCGAATCAAGCAACAAATTCACTCACGCGGCAACCGCCAGAATCCCTCCACCTGTGAGTTTTTCACAACTCGACTCATAGCGCCGGATAACGTCTTTTGTCCAGCAATAGCTTGCGAAAGTGAGTTTGTGAAAAGCCATCCAGTTCTTTCCTTGGCGGTTATCTTCCGGGTGCTCGATCACCCGCCGGCCTTCGATGAACGCCGATTCAA
>Ga0209476_10003178_pt1 | contig 10929 bp, 10 predicted proteins | sample KloWWTrecipitate_FD_187179 | JGI IMG/M metagenome (GOLD analysis project Ga0209476, IMG submission 187179) | Active sludge microbial communities from Klosterneuburg, Austria, studying microevolution and ecology of nitrifiers - Klosterneuburg... | ecosystem: Engineered > WWTP > Aerobic digester...
CTGGGTGCGGGGCATGCAGGCCGTGCTCGCCGCCAGCCTGGTCCTCATCCTGGTAGGGCTAATCAGCATGGTCTGGGTCGCGGTTTCCGTGCCCGCCTGGCCGCTCCTGGCCCCCGCCGTGCTGCTCCTGCTCGCCACCGCCTACCTGGTGTTCCTGCTCGCTCGCCTTCCCGAAGCGCGCGTGACGATCTCCGCCGAGTCGGTCTCAGTCCGCTTTCCGGGGGCCGTCCATGCCGCCATCCCCCGCGCCAACATCGTTTCCACGAACCTCGAACACCACCGCTGGTGGCAGGGTCTCGGCATCCGCACCGATCTCCGGGGCACCGTCATGCTCGCCACAGCGACCGGGCTCTGTGCCGAGTTTGATCTCTCCCGGCCGTTGCGCGTGTGGGCCATTCCGCGCATCCTCCCCATCCGGGCGAAAAAGCTCCGCGTGAGCGTGCGCGATCCCGAACGGCTCGTTGCCTATCTCACCAACTCCGCGCCCCCGAACGCGGAACACCAGGGGAACTGACATGCGCAGGCCATTCGTTGCCGGGAACTGGAAGATGAACACCACCGAAGCAGAGGCTATCGCACTTGCCCGCGACGTTGCTGCCCTGACCGCCTCTTCCGGCTGCGATATCGCCGTCTGCGTGCCGTTTCCCCATCTCGCTCCCGTGCGCGATGCCCTGCGCGGTACCCACGTCGGCGTCGGCGCCCAGGATCTCCACTGGGAGTCGAAGGGCGCCTTCACGGGCGAGGTCAGCGCGCCGATGCTCGCCGACTACTGTTCCCACGTCATCATTGGCCACAGCGAACGCCGCCAATTCTTCGGCGAGACCGATGAGTGGGTGAATCGCAAACTCGCCGCCGTCCTCGCTTCGCCCCTCGATCCGATCGTCTGCGTGGGAGAAATCCTCGAACAGCGGCGAGCGGGGGAAACGGAAGCGGTGCTCGGCCGGCAACTGCGAGCGGGCCTCGCGGGAGTCGCGATCGGCAGCCGCGTTACCATCGCCTACGAGCCCGTCTGGGCCATCGGCACGGGCGAAACTGCCACCCCCGAAGTGGCGCAGGCCGCCTGCGCCTACATCCGTGGGGTCCTGCGCGAACTCGCCCCGGGTGCAGCCGATGCCATCCGGATCCAGTACGGCGGCAGCGTCAACGCCGATAACGCCGCAGCGCTCCTCTCGCAGGCCGACATTGACGGCGCCCTGGTGGGCGGGGCCTCGCTCAAGGCCGATCAGTTCGCTGCCATCTGCTCGGCGGCGCGAGCCTGATGCTGCGCCGCCTCGTCGCCATCGTCGGCGCGACGGGTTCGGGCAAGTCCGCCATCGCCCTCGAACTGGCCCAGCGCCTGGGCGGCGAGATCGTCAACGCCGACAGCCGCCAGGTCTACCTCGGCATGGACATCGGCACGGCCAAGCCATCCCTCGCCGATCGTGCCCGCGTGCCTCACCACCTCTACGACATCGCTGATCCGCGCGAGGGCTACAGCCTCGTGGCGTACCAGCGGGATGCCCGCGCCGCGCTCGAACAAATCTGGGGCCGCGGCGCCTTCGCCTGGCTGGTGGGCGGTACGCCTCAGTACGTCTGGGCGTTGCTCGAAGACTGGCAGGTGCCCGAGGTTGCTCCCGACGAAGCACTTCGCCGCGAGCTCCAAGCATTCGCCGCGGCCAGTGGCTGGGAGGCGCTCCACAGCCGCCTTGCTTCAGTTGACCCCGCAGCCGCGGAGCGCATCGACGGCCGCAACGTGCGCCGCGTGGTCCGCGCCATCGAGGTTCACGAAAAGAGCGGCCGGCCCATATCCGATTGGCAGCGGAAGGGCGCGCCCGGCTTCGAGTTCCTGCTGTTCGGTGTCGAAGTCGGCCGCGCCTCGCTCTATCCGCGAATCGACGAGCGCGTCGATAGCATGTTTGCCTCGGGGCTGATTGATGAAGTCCGCGCCCTTCTCGATGCCGGCGTGCCGCCGCGCGCTCCCGCTCTCTCGTCGATCGGCTACGCAGAGGCCGTGAAGTACCTTGAGGGCGAAATACCACTTGCCGTGGCGATTGAGAAGACGAAGATCGCCACACACCGCCTCGTGCGCAGCCAGGACCAGTGGTTCCGCCGCGAAGATAGCCGCATCACCTGGGTTCGCGATGCCGCCGCCATCGCATCAGCCTCGGCCGCTTTCATCCACTCCGAAGGCGCCTGAACTCTCCACCGCGGAGCGCCCGCAATCGGCTGTTGCTTTCAGTTATTGACGATGGTGAGACCCGCCACGACTCCGGCAACCAGGCTCACCAGGGCGAGCGCATAGCAAAACATCTCCTGCGCCCGCGTGAATCGCGCCTGGATCTCGTGGTGCATCGGGGCAGCGTTGGGATCGTCGTGGCCGTGCGCGTCCGCCATGTCATGGCTCCAGTGGTGTCGAAATCTTGCGCCATTGTGGCCGCTCCACCGCTTGTGCGCACCGCGCTGCCCGCGGTGTACGCTGGATCGAAATCCCGCCAGACCTCCGGTGTGCGCCGGCCCGGCCGCACCGGGCCTCTGTTAACCCTTCTGCCTCACCCTTTTGACGGATTCCGGGTAGCAACCGGGCAGGCTAGGCTGGATCACAAGTGCCACGCTCAGGGCGTTCAGAGGGGAACAGCCCGCCACAGTTGCAGGGAGATTCATACATGTCGGGAAACTCCACTCACCCGGAGACTACGGCCGATGTCGTCATTCAAGCGCATGGCGTCGTCAAGACCTATGACACCGGCCTTATCCAGGTGCATGCCCTTCGCGGCGTCGACCTCCAAGTCCGCCGCGGCGAAATGGTCGCCATCATGGGCGCGTCCGGCTGCGGGAAGACAACCCTCCTGAACAGCCTTTCCGGTCTCGATGACTTCGATTCCGGCACCGTCCACATCAACGGCCAGGACATCACCCGGATGCCCGACGACAAGAAGACCGAGTTCCGCGCACGCGACATGGGATTCGTGTTCCAGACGTACAACCTCCTCCCCGTCCTTACCGCTGCCGAAAACGTCGAGCTCCCGCTCATCGTTTCCGGCACGCGCCCCCGGGTCGCCCGAGAAATGGCGCTCGCCTCCCTCGATCGCGTTCGGCTGCGCGATTGGGCAAACCAGCGCCCATCCCAGCTCTCCGGCGGTCAGCGCCAGCGTGTCACCATCGCCCGGGCACTCGTCAACCGCCCCGCCATCATCTGGGCCGATGAACCAACCGGCGCCCTCGATTCCGCAACCGCCACCGAGATCATGGATCTCATCGTCGAACTCAACCAGGCCGAACACCAGACCTGCGTCATCGTCACCCACGATCCGAAAGTGGCGGCCCGCTGCCACCGCACCATCCACATGGCCGACGGCCTCATCGTGCGCGAAGACTCCCAGGCGCGCATGCTCGCCGTCGCCGATGGCCACTAGGACGCGCTGCCCGGAGGCCCTCAATGAATGACCTGTTCGGTGTTTCGATGGATATCATCGCGGTGGTCTCGGTCGTCCTGACCATCGCTATCTTCCTTGCCGTTGCGTTCATCGCCTGGCGCAATCCCGTCATGTTCAAGCTTGGCCTGCGCAACATCCCCCGTCGCAAGGCCCAGTCCTCGCTCATCATCGTCGGCCTCATGCTCTCTACCCTGATCATGAGTGCCGCCTTCGGCACCGGCGATACGCTCACCACCTCCGTCACCTCCGAGGTCTACTCCATCCTCAGCGAGGCCGACGAATGGATCACCTGGGACGCCGAGAAGGAGCCCCGGCCGCTCGAAGAACAACTCATCCCGCTCTCCACCGTCGAGGAATGGCAACAGCAACTCGAAGGCGATCCCGCCATCGAGGCGCTCGTCCCGTTCCAGCGCGAGACGCTCCCCATCCTCAACACCCGGACCAGGCTCAACGAGCCCTCCGCCCGCATCGTCGCCTTCCGGGGGGACGATGCAGCCGCCCTCGGCGGTCTCCGTTCCCTCGCTGGCGACCCTGTCTCGCTCAGCGGCCGCGACATCGCCATCAACGAAGACCTCGCTGACGAAATCGAAGCCCAGGTCGGCGATACCGTCATCCTCTTCTACGGCGGTTCCGAACTTGAGTTCACCGTCGTCGCCCTCGTGCCCTCGGATGTCCTCTCCGGCGCCCTTGAACCGAGCATGAGCAATGGCGGAGCTGTCGACTTCCCCACCCTGGCAGAGATTACCGGCCGCGGCGAGAACGCCAACGCAGTCATCGTCTCCAACCGTGGCGGCGTGAAGGAAGGGCTAAACCTCTCCGATGAAGCGCTGGACAGGCTCGAACCGCTGCTGGAAGACACGCCCTACGAAGTCGTCCCACTGAAGAAGGATCTGATCCGCTTCGCCGAGCTAATCGGCGCGAGCTTCACCGCCGCCTTCGTCGTCTTCGGCCTCTTCTCCATCGCCGCCGGCGTGCTCCTGATTTTCCTCATCTTCGTGATGCTCGCCGCCGAGCGGAAGCCGGAAATGGGCATGGCCCGCGCGGTTGGCGCCAAGCGCCGCCAGCTCGTCGAATCGTTCCTCGCCGAAGGCATGGGCTACGACCTTGGCGCCGCCGTCGTCGGCCTGGTCGCGGGAATGGGCGTCACTGTTCTGATGATCGAGGTGGTCAAGGCGTTCGCCGGCGAAAACCTGGGCATGAACATCGAAGTCGCCTTCACGCTGCGCAGTCTCGTGGTCGCCTTCTGCCTTGGTGTCATCGCTACCTTCATCGTCATCTTCATCTCCTCGTGGCGAGCGAGCCGCCTCAACATTACCGCCGCCATCCGCGATATCCCCGAAAGCCGCCCCATCGACCCGGAGGCCGAGACCTGGCGCGGCTACTACCGCGCCGCCCTGAACGGGATTGTCGCCCTTGCCCTCCCGATCGGTCTCGCCTTCCTCCTGTTCGGCTCCCCGGGGATGCTCCTCGGCCTGCCAATGATCGTCATCGGCCTGATCAGCCCCTGGTTCTACGTTCTTCGCGGCGCCAACATCGCCGCCCCGGAATCGCACCGCACCACCGAAGGCGTCCCGCGCTGGCCCTGGATTCTCGGGCTCGTCATCCCCGTTGTGGGCTGGTTCCTCATCCTTCCCTGGTACTTCATCGCGGTCGGGCTGGTCCGTATCGCCCGCGATCGCAAGCCGGCCGGCCTGCCCCTCTGGGCGCGGGTCCTCGCGCTTGTGGTCTGGCCGTTCGGCTTCATCATCGCCCTCCTCCAGGAGTGGCGCGTCCGGATCGCCTGGAATGCGGGCGTCGCCACTGCCTTCGCCGTCGCCGGTGTCGCCCTCACCTACGGCGGCCTCGATCGCGACTCCGCCTTCTTCTTCCTGCTCGGGGTTTCACTGCTCTTCCTCTGGATAGCCGTGACCCTCCATTACTTCGGCGTAGCCGAGCGCATCGCCTTTACGACAACCAGCGCTGCCCTGCTTGTGCTCTGGTATCTCCCTTCAAGCTGGACCGAACCCCTCTTCGGCGAACTCGAAGGCGACATCGAGATGTTCTTCTTGAGCGGCATGGTCATGGTCTCGTGCGGCGTCTTCATCATCGTCTACAACGCCGATATCGTTCTTCCCGCCATCGCCCGCCTCGGCTCGTATTTCGGCCGAATCGTTCCCGCGCTCAAGACTGGCGTCGCCTACCCGTTGACGGCCCGCTTCCGCACCGGCATGACCATGGCCATGATTGGCCTGATCATGTTCTCCCTGGTCATGATGTCGGCCATCAACAACAACTTCGCCGCCCTCTTCCTGAACGAGGACGCGAAGGGAGGCTTCGATAACTACATCGAGGTGAACTCAAACAACCGGGTCGACGACATCAAACAGGCGCTTGCCGAAGCGGGCGCGGACACGTCTCCGATCGTCGCTACCGGTGAGCTGCGGATGGCCTTCCCCCAGGAGGTGGAGGTCGAGAACAAAGACGGCTTCGAAAATACCGAGGAGGGCGAGGTCAAGCCTTTCAGCCGTATCAAGGTCTTCGGCGCCGATGATCAGTTCCTCGCCGCCAATGCCATCCCCATGAAGTTCCGGGCCGCCGGCTACGCCACCGATCGCGAGGTTTGGGACGCGCTTGCGGCGGACCCATCCCTGGCCCTCATCCCCGCCGACATCACCGCCGAGCCGGAAGGTTTCGGGCCCCCGCAAACAGGGGAGCTCCTGCAACTCAACCCGCTCGCTGAGGGCTTCGAGCCGTTTACCCTCGAACTGCGCGACCCCGGCACCGGCCTCACCCACACCGTCACCGTCATCGGCCAGATCAAGGAAGCAGGCGATGTCTTCCTCGGCATCGGCAGCCCCGATTTTGCCACCGGCATCGTCCTCCAGAAGCAGACGCTGCTTGAAATCTTCCCCGCATCGCGCGGCCAGCGTTTCTACCTCTCGCTCGCGCCCGGCACCGATGAAGAGGCGTACGCTCGCACGGTCGAAGCCGCCCTCGTCCAGGCCTCGGCCGAATCGCTCCAGGGGCTTCTCGATGAGCAACAGGAACTCCAGACGGGCTTCCTCCTCGTCTTCCAGGGGTTCATGGGGCTCGGCCTGATCGTCGGTATCGCCGCTCTCGCCGTCATCTCCTCCCGCGCCGTCGTCGAGCGGCGTCAGCAGATCGGTATGCTTCGCGCCATCGGCTACCAGCGGAGCATGGTCGCGCTCAGCTTCCTCTTCGAATCCGGCTTCATCGCGCTCTCCGGTATTCTCCTGGGCCTCACACTCGGGCTCTCGCTTGCCTGGGTCCTCTTCGCCAGCGGTGACTTCGGTGAAGAGGCGCGCAACATCGATTTCGCCGTGCCGTGGCGCGATCTCGGCATCATCTGCGGCATCGCCTTCAGCGCCTCGATGCTGATGACCTTCCTCCCTGCCCGCAGCGCATCCCGCGTCCCAGTCGCCGAGGCACTGCGTTACGAGTAGGCCCCGGCCTTGGCAGCCCCCAAAAACAAAGGCCCCCGCCGGTTTCCCGGCGGGGGCCTTTTCACAGGGGGCGTTTCGCTCCTACGCGAAGTAGCGGCCAACTCGCGCCACTACCTGCGCGCGGATGATTCGCGAACTCCGGACAAGCTCGGGATGGGTGTGCTCGGCTTTCGCAGCCTTCTCGTTCTTCTCGTAGTACTCCGCGCGGAAGCGCGATTCATGGCTGGGGTCGCCGTGAGGCACGAGAGCGGAGAGGGACAGGTGGTCGATGATCATGGTCGGCGACTCCTCCGTGGGTTGTGTGTTCTTTCACAATCATCGTAGCAAAGTCGTCCGGCCTTAACGTTACAAAATGGGAAATTTCATGCCGATGTTAGAGACTCCCATACCTGCCATAGGCACAGGACATAACCATCCGGCCCCATCACCTGGCACTCCCGCCTGCCTTCGTGGTCGTAGGGCGCCGCTATCGACTGTGCCCCGCGCTTGAGCGCCTCCCCGTACGCGGCTTGCACATCGGGCACGCTGATCCGCAGCTCGACGCCGATTCCCCGCGCCACGCCCTCCCGCGCGAGCGCCTGGTACCACGGGTGCCCCCGGTAGCTCTCGTCGTCATGTACTTCCAGGCGCGCGCCGCCAATCTCAAGCTCCGCATACCCCGGGTGCCGTTGGACCGCTTCCGCTCCCGCCACCGCCACCAGGAAGTCCGCGAGCGCGTACACGTCCGTCGCCCAGAGGGTCATTCCAAGGTTTGCGCCCGCCGGTTCAGCCATTCTTGACCTCGTCTCGTGCTCACAATAACAAACGGTCAACTATAAAGACGGAAACATTGCATAATGCTCGAATGGGGTAAATACGCCGCCCCCGAAGCCAGCCCGGACGGCTAGCAGGGGCGAAATCGCGGCAGCGCCACATCCTCGTGCTGCTCGAAATCCACCGTCACCTTCATCCCGACATGGATCTCTTCGTTCGCCGCACCTGTGATGTTGGTCGGGATTCTTGGTCCTTCCTCAAGCTCCACGATTGTCACGTTGTAGGGCGTGACAAAACCCGGGTGGTAGCGCTGGTGCATCACGCCAAACGTCCGCACTGTGCCCCGTCCACTCGCCGCTTCCCAGGTGAAGTTCGATGAGAGACAGGCGTCGCAGTGCTGGCGCGATGGCAGCCTCCACGTCCCGCAGTCGGCGCAACGCATCAGCATGAGGCGGCCCGCCATCGCGCCTTCGAAGAACGGCCGGGATGCCTCATCGGGTTCGGGCAGCGGTTTCGGAAAGGCCGGGCTTGTCATTTCGATCCTCCTCAGTTGCCGTGCGGACTCAGGATCAGGCAGGCATGGTAGCTCAGGCTGCCTCCGTTCCCGGTCACCAGGACGGTGTCTCGCTTCGCCACCTGGCGCGCGCCACCCTGTCCCCGCGCCTGGATAATCCCTTCGCTCAGCGGGGTCATCCCCCACATGTAGTAGCCCGAAAGCTCGCCGCCACCCGTGTTGGTCGGCAACGAACCTCCCGGCCCCAGCTTGCCATCCTGCACAAACGGCCCGCCCTCGCCCTTCTTGCAGAACCCGTAATCCTCGAGCGTGACCAGGACGGTGTAGGTGTAGCAGTCGTAGACCTGGCAGATATCTATTTCGCCCGGGCCAACCCCCGCCATCTTGTAGGCGGTCCCGGCGGCGAACCGCGCCCCGGTCCGGGTTTCCCAGTCGTCGCCCGCCCGGTTGCTGTCGCCAGGGTGGCCCTGGCCCATCCCGAGCACGTAGACCGGCGGCTGAGGCATCTCCTTCGCCGCCCCGGCGCTGCTGACGATGACGGCGACCGCCCCGTTTGAGACGAGGCAACAATCAAGCAGGTGCAGTGGTTCGATGATCCAGCGCGAAGCGTGGTAGTCATCGAGAGTCATCGGGTCGCGCATCTGGGCAATCGGGCTTTTCATTGCCCACTGGCGCTGCCCCACCGCGATGATTCCGAGCTGGTCCTGCGTGGTGCCGTATTCCGCCATGTGCCGCCGCGCCGCCAGCGCGTACGGCGTATTCGCACCGAAATACCCCGCCGCCGCGTAGAGTCCCGGCATCCCTCGTGGCCGCTGCGGGTTGGCCGCGGCCGAGCCATATGCAGCCCCCGCCGAGCTGCCTTCGCGCAGAGGGGCATCCGCGAACACGCACAGTACGTGATTGGCCATCCCGGCCTGGATCGCCATCGCGGCATACTGCACCATCTGGGCCGCCGTCGAACCCGCGGCGTTCATGTGGTTCAACAGCCGGAGATCCTTCATTCCCAGGTAGTTCTGAAGGCTCAACGTCAGCCCGCCGCCCGTTGTCCCGGTGATCCCAGCATTGATCAGCAGTCCATCGACCTGGTCCTTCTTCAGGCCCGCATCGTCCAGGGCGGCGCGCGTAGCATCCGCCGCAAGCTCCATCGTGGACTTGTAGATTCGACCCATCGGCGTCATGCCGAGCCCCGTAATTGCCGCGGCGCCCCGCAACGGATGTCCCATGCAGCATTCCCTCCGTGCCGGATTCTACCTGCCCACCGGCGCCGCGCCACCGTCAGAAGAGATAGCGCGCGTGATCGGCCGCAACAATCGTATTGGGAAGCTCACCGGCGTCCACGCCCGGTCCAATGTGGGTGATCACCAGGTGCGACTGGGAGGGCATCGCCCTCCGCAGGAGCGGCATGTCATCAGCCAGGTTCATGTGGACAGGGATCTTCTCCGAGCGGGAGGCGCATTCGCTCACCAGCACCTCCGCGTGCTGTGCCATCTCAAGCACCGACTCGCACATCGCGGTATCGCCGGTGTAGGAAAACCGCCGCCCGTCAAGCCTCGCGTTGAACCCGAGGCTCGCGGATAAGCGGGCGTCGTGCTTCATCGCAAGCGCTTCGATTTCGAGCCCCGCGACCTCGATCCGGTCCCCGGCATCCACCTCGCGCCAGGCCACACCGTATTCCATCTCGAAGATCCCAGGGAACACGCGTGCCGCTATCTCCGTCGCAATCTCACGGGTCTGCGGGGGCCCGACGATCGTCACCGGCCGCGTGCGCCGCTGGTACTTCCAGTGGAGCAGCAAGAACGGCAGACCCAGGAAATGGTCTCCGTGATGGTGGCTGATGACTACCGCGTCGAGCCCGTTCGGGTCCGCGCCCAGCTGGTTTAGCGCCTGGAGCGCGTGCGGCGGCGCTTCGAACAGGAACCGCCCGTTGGCTGTGAAGCCGTTCCAGCACAGCCCTCCCGGTGCGAAGGCATTGCCAGTCCCAATGAACCGCAGCTCGAGATCTGCCACGCCCGTACTCTACCGGTTCCGGCGCCACGTTCGCGTCGAGCCGTCCCTCTGCACGTGTGATGTGCTTCACGGAAAGTGGCCTCCATGGCACGCGGGCCGCACAATTCTCCTGTGAGTTACCGCATTGGCATTCTCAACGTCACCGGCTACGCGGGCATGGAGGCGGCTCGCCTTCTCTGGAGACACCCGGGGGCCCGCATCGTTGCCGCCACCGGACGTTCCCTGGCCGGGCAGCGTCTCGCCGATGCCTTCCCGCACCTCGCACCCTACGGCGATTTCCCGATCACGGACGAGATCGACGAGAGCGTCGATGTGGTCTTCTCCTCGCTCCCGACCGCGGCCAGTGCCGAGGCCTGCGCGCCTTTCGTTCGCGCAGGGGTCAAGGTTGTGGATATCGCCGCCGATTTCCGGCTGCGCGAGCCCGGCGCCTTCGAGCGCTGGATGGGCGGTGGGCATCCTCACCCGGCCCCGGACTTGCTGGCCGAGGCCGTCTACGGGCTCCCCGAACTCAACCGCGACCGGATACGCGGCGCGCGGCTTGTCGCAAACCCCGGCTGTTATCCCGCAGCCTCCATTCTCGCGCTCGCGCCCGCCATTGCGGCTGGCCTCGTCACCGGCCAGGTGATCGTTGATGCCAAATCCGGCATCTCCGGCGCCGGTCGCGGCTCGGGCGGCGGCTTCGGCTACAGCGAAGTCAACGAAGATGTCGCGGCCTACAAGATCGCTAACCACAATCACCAGCCCGAAATCCAGCAGGAGCTGGGCGCGCTTCGCAAAGGCCCCGCTCCCGGCGTCACCT
>Ga0209476_10003180_pt1 | contig 10924 bp, 8 predicted proteins | sample KloWWTrecipitate_FD_187179 | JGI IMG/M metagenome (GOLD analysis project Ga0209476, IMG submission 187179) | Active sludge microbial communities from Klosterneuburg, Austria, studying microevolution and ecology of nitrifiers - Klosterneuburg... | ecosystem: Engineered > WWTP > Aerobic digester >...
GCGTGACCGCCGGTGTACTGGCTGATCCCGACGTGGTGGCGGAAGAGCCAGTGGCGTTCGGGCGCCGACTCGGCAACGTCGAGCCCCATCGTCGTCTGCAGGTCGGCGCGGGCGATCGCCAACAGCTCCTCCTCGGGCAGCGTCACCGCCTCCGGATCGAGGGCGCCACCGATCATCACCCGCAGCAGGATCTTGCCGGCAGGTGCGCGCTCGCCCGGGAAGACGCTCGAGTCCCACAGCGCGCCGAGGATCCGCGGACGCTCGCCTCGCGGTACCAGGAAACCGAAGCCGTTCGGAGCCCCGGGCCGCCCGCCGAGCGCGCGAGCGTGGAAGGCGTTCTCGTCGTAGGCCAGCGCGAGCACAGCGAGAGAGGCCGAAGGGATCGCGCCGACCGTCGCCCCGAGCTCGGCATCGATCGGGGCGAAGAGCGGCGCCGCCTGCGCTGCCGGCAAAGCGAAGACAACCTCGTCGGCTTCGAGCAGCGAGCCGTCAGCAAAACCGAGTCGCCAGAGTCGCGTCGAGCCGTCTCGCCCGTCGATCGGCTGCACCCGCTCGAGGGCGCGACCGCTCTCGACCGCCGGCCCAAGGGCCGCGGCAAGGGCGTCGGTGAAAGTCTGGATTCCGCCACGGAACGAGGTCAGGCGGCCGGCGGGGCCCACCGGCCCGCCCGGCCGCTCCATCTCTCCCATCTCCGGCGTGTTTTCACCGCGCGCGCGCCGCGCCGCAAGCTCGCGCTTCGCAGCGCTGCGGGCGCGCTGCTTGGCGAGCATCGCCTTCACCAGCCCGCCGTGTTCGGCCTCCATTTCCGCCATCTTCGGAAAGCAGCTGGCGAGCGACAGCTGCCGCGCATCGCCGGCGAAGACCCCGGAGACCATGGCGCCGACCAGAACGTGCGCCGCCTCGGCGCCGATCCGCCGCCGGGCGAAGTCGTAGACCGTCTCGTCGCCGCCGGGATGCCTCGCCGCGAACGGCTCGCCGAGAACGCGCAGGCGCCCGCCGAGGGAGAGCACCGGGCAGGTCAGAAAGCTCCCGGGCCCCCCCGGCAGCAGATGCAGGCGGCCGTTGCGGAAGAGAAAGCGCCGCGCGGCCGCGGCGTCCGAGGGGCAGAGCTCGCCCTCGAGCCCCAGTCGACGCACCAGGTCGAGCGTCGCGGGGACGTTGTCGAGAAAACCGTTCGGCCCCCACTCGACGCGGTAGCCGCCGTCGCGCTCGGTGCGCAGATTTCCGCCGAAGCGCGGTGCGGCCTCCACCAGGCGGACCTCGAGTCCGTCGGAGAGGCGCGCCGCGCGCTCGCGCAGCTCATAGGCGGTGGCGAGCCCGGCGATGCCCCCGCCGACGACGACGATGCGCTTCATCCGACTCGCTCCACGCCGCGTGCGGGCATCGGACTCAGACCGTGCGCGAGAAGACCGGGCGGTTGGCTTCGCGCTTGGCCTCGAGATAGCGGTCGAACGCCATGCAGACGTTGCGCACGAAGAGACGGCCCGAAGGCGTGACGGTGACTGCCTCGGCGTCGACCGTCACGAAGCCCTCGGATTTCACTTCGTCGAGAGAGTCGAGCGCGGTCGCGAAGTAGCTGTCGAAGTCGATGCCGAAGCGCTCTGCGACCGCGGACTTCACGACCTTGAAGTTGCACATCAGCTGGCGGATGACGAACTGCCGGATACGGTCGTCGGCGTCGAGCTCATAGCCGCGTTCGACCGGGAGATGGCCGGCGTCGATCGCCTCGTAGTAGCGCGAGAGCTTCTTCTCGTTGGCGAAGAAGCCCCCCTCGACCTCGCCAATGCCGGAGACGCCGAAGGCGATCATGGCGTTCGACGGCTTCACCGTGTAGCCCATGAAGTTGCGGTCGAGCCGGCCGGCGCGCGCCGCGCGCGCCAGCTCGTCGCCAGGCAGCGCGAAGTGGTCCATGCCGATCGGCTCGTAGCCGGCGTCGAGGAGCTTCTCGAGCGCCGCAAAGTAGAGCGCCATCTTCGCTTCGCGGGCGGGCAGCGCCTTCTCGTCGATCTTCTTCTGGTTGGGGCGGATCCACGGCACGAAGGCGAAAGAGTAGATCGCCAGCCGGTCGGGGCGCAGCGCGGTGACGAGGTCGAGGCTGTCGCGGAAGGTCGCCTCGGTCTGGAGAGGCAGGCCGTAGACCAGGTCGAGGTTGATGCCGTCGGAGAAACCGACGCGGCGGGCGCTCTCCATGAGCGTCCGCGTCTGCTCGAACGTCTGGCCGCGGCCGATCGCCTCCTGCACCGCCGGAGTGAAGTCCTGCACGCCGAAGCTCAGGCGGTTGAAGCCCAGGCCGGCGAGCGCCTCGAGGTGCGCCGTGGTGGTGACGCGCGGATCGACCTCGATGGCGCGCTCGGCGTCGGGGAGGAGCTCGAAGTGCCGCATGACCATGGCGTGGAGCTGCTCGAGCTGGGCGGGCTCGAGGTAGGTGGGCGTGCCGCCGCCCCAGTGCATCTGGATCAGCTTGCGGCGCGCCGGCAGAAGCGCGGCGACCAGCTCGAGCTCGCTGCCGACGTACTCGAGGTACTCGGCAGCCACGTTACGCTGCGGCGTCGCGATGACGTGGCAGCCGCAGTAGCTGCAGTGCTTGGCGCAGAACGGCAGGTGGATGTAAAGACTCAGCGGCTCGCCGGCGTGCTCACGGTCGGCGCGCGCGAGATGCTCGCGGTAAACCGCCTCGCCGACACCGGGGTGGAACTCGACCGCGGTCGGATACGAGGTATAGCGCGGTCCGGGGCGGTCGAAGCGTTGCACCACCTCGGGGTCGGGAATCGCGATGCGTATCGTCATGGTCTCCCCCCGGAGCCACTCGAAAGCGTGCCACGCGCGGTGCGCTCGTGCACATGATCGACCAGACGCGCGACCTGGTCGGGTTCGGTCACCGGTTCGATACCGTGCCCAAGATTGAAGATATGCCCGGGAGCCGTTCCGGCCTCCGCCAGCACCCGATCCGTGAGATGAAGAAGCTCGGCGGTCGGTGCCATGAGCGCCGCCGGGTCGAGATTCCCCTGCACGGCGATCTCCGGCCCTAGGATAGCTCGCGCGCGCGATAGCGGCAGACGCCAGTCGATGCCGGCGACGTCGAGCGGCAGGCCGCGCAGCTGGTCGAGCAGCGTCGCCCCCTGATTCGGGAAATAGATGAGCGGCAACCCGAGCGGCGCGAGCCCGGCGAGCACCTTGCGCACGGCGGGCAGGGCGTAGCGGGCGTAGGTGTCCGGTCCGAGCAGTCCGGCCCAGGAGTCGAAGACCATCAGCGCCTGGGCGCCGGCCGCGGCCTGGGCCGTGAGATAGCGAATCGTCTGCGTCGCCAGCTTGTCGAGCAGCAGATCGGCTGCCGCCGGCTCCGAGAAGAGGAAGCTCTTGGCGACGAAGAAGCCCTTCGAGCCGTGCCCTTCGACCAGATAGCAGAAGAGGGTGAACGGCGCGCCGGCGAAACCGATGAGCGGCGTCTCCGGCGGCAGCGCGGCGCGCAGGCCGCGTACCGAGGCGAAGACCTGCGCCGCGTTTTCCTCCGGCGGCGGCAGCACCAGGGCCTCGACCGCAGCCGGCGTGCGCAGGGGCTTCGTGAAGACCGGCGCGGGGTGGAACTCGAGGCCGAGGCCGAGCCCGTCGAGCGGCGTCAGGATGTCGCTGAACAGGATCGCGGCGTCGAGAGGGAAACGTCGCACCGGCTGCAGGGTCACCTCGACCGCGAGCTCGGGTGTGCGCACCATGGTGAGGAAGTCGTGCTTGGCGCGCAGCGCGCGGTACTCGGGCAGGTAGCGCCCTGCCTGGCGCATGATCCAGATCGGTGTGTAGGCCGTCTCTTGGCGCCGACAGGCCGCGAGGAACGGCGGCAGCGGCGCGGGCAGACGGTCCTCGTGTCCGCTCACTGGCCGTCCTCGGCGAGCCAGCTCGCGGTCATTTGATCTCCTCGGCGAGCCAGCTCGCCGCTTGAGCCGCGTAGTAGGTGAGGATGATGTCGGCGCCGGCGCGCTTGATGGCGATCAGGCTTTCGAGCGCGACGCGCCGCTCGTCGATCCAGCCGCGCTCGGCCGCCGCCTTGATGCAGCTGTACTCGCCCGAGACCTGGTAGGCGGCGGTCGGCATGCGAAACGTCTCCTTCACCCGCCAGATGATGTCGAGATAGGCGCCGGCCGGCTTCACCATCACGATGTCGGCCCCCTCCTCGATGTCGAGCGCCACCTCGCGCAGCGCCTCTTCGGCGTTGGGCGGATCCATCTGATAGCCGCGCCGGTCGCCGAAGGCCGGCGCCGATTGCGCGGCGTCGCGGAACGGGCCGTAGAAGCCGGAGGCGTACTTGGCGGCGTAGGAGACGATCGGCAGCGTGGCGAAGCCGGCGTCGTCGAGCGCCTCGCGGATCGCGCCCACCCGGCCGTCCATCATGTCGGACGGGCAGATCGCATCGGCGCCGGCCTGGGCGTAGGCGACCGCGGCGCGCGCCAGGAGCGGCAGCGTCGAGTCGTTGTCGACCTCGCCGGCGGCAGTCAACAGGCCGCAGTGGCCGTGGCTGGTGTATTCACACAGACAGACGTCGGCCCAGACGAGGAGCGTCGGGAGCTCGCGCTTCAGCGCCCGGATGGCGCGCGGAACGATCCCTTCCGGGTCGTAGCCCGGGGAGCCGGAGGCGTCCTTGTGGTCGGGAATGCCGAAGAGGATGACCGCCGGCACGCCGAGCGCGTGGGCGCGGCGTGACTCCTCGACCAGCATGTCGATCGACAGCTGCGCCACTCCCGGCATGCTGGCGATCGGATTCGAAACCCGCTCGCCGTCGATGACGAACAGCGGATAGACGAAATCGCCGGCGGAGAGCGCGGTCTCGGCGACCATCCCCCGCCAGGCGGCGTTGGCGCGCAGCCGGCGCGGACGGTGGGTCAGGAGCGACATAGGAGCTTCCTTTCGGAGAAGCGGAGATGGGCGGCAACCGTCGCGTCGGCCAGCCCGTCGAGGGTCGCCGGCTCGGCGACCGCGTCCGCCGGGCGCCCGCGCCGGGCGAGCGCTGCGGCGGTCGTCGGGCCGATCGCGGCGACCGCCGCCGAGGCCAGCAGGACGGAGAAAGCCGTCGGCGCGAGAGCGTCAGCCAGAGCGTCGACCGACGAAGGCGAGGCGAAGGTCAGGACATCGACCTCGCCGCGCGCGGCAGCAGTGAGGCAACTGCGAAGATCGAGCGCCGCGACGGTCGTGCGATAGGCCTCGACGCGCACGACCTCGGCGCCGAGCGCCGCGAGGCCGTGGACGAGCGTCGATGCGGCGCGATCGCTCGCCGGAAAGAGGATCCGGCACTCCGCAGCATCGCCGGCGGCGGCGAAGGAGCGCACCAGACCCTCGGACGAGAAATCCGCCGGCAAACGATCGACGCGGAAGCCCTGACTGCGCGCCGCGGCGGCCGTCGCGGCGCCGACGACCGCGACGCGCAGGTCCTGCGGCAGACTCGCGCGGCGCGCGGCGACGGCTTCGACCGCGTGGACGCTGGTGAGGGCGAGCCAGTCGAAACGCTCGAGCGCCGCGAGGGCGCGCTCGAGCGGCGCCGCGTCGAGCGGCGGCGCGATCGTCACCGTCGGCCAGTGAAGGACGCGCGCTCCGGCTGCGGCGAGGCGTCCGGCGAGGGCTCCCCCGGGCGGTTCGTCACGCGTCACGACGACGCCGACGCCGGCGAGCGGCCGATCCGGTTTCACGGCTACGCGCCTCCCGCGCGGCGGATCCCGGCGAGGATTTCGGCGGCGCCGCCGGCGATGAGCTCGGCGGCGAGCGCCCGGCCAAGCTCTTCCGGCCGGCTCGCCGTGCCGCGACGCTCGCCGCGCACATGCCGGCTGCCGTCGACCGCGACGACTTCGGCCACCAGGCGCAACTCCTCGCCGGCGAGGGTCGCGAGCGCGCCGACCGGCACCTGGCAACCGCCCTCGAGTGTCGCGAGCAGCGCGCGCTCGGCCGCCGTCGCGACATGCGTCGGCGGGTGGTCGAGCCGGCGCACCCAGTCGCGGGTGATGTCGTCCTGGGCGCGGATCTCGACCGCGACTGCCCCCTGGGCGACCGCGGGCAGGAAGCGGTCGAGCGGCAGGTACTCGGTGATGTGGCGCTCGAGCGCGAGCCGCTTGACGCCGGCGGCGGCGAGGATAATGGCGTCGTACTTGCCTTCCTCCACCCGGCGCACCCGCGTCGGCACGTTGCCGCGCAGGTCGACGAGCTCGAGGTCGGGGCGATAGCGCGCGAGAAGCGCCCGCCGTCGCAAGCTGCTCGTGCCGACGCGACCGCCGGCCGGCAGGGCCACGAAGCCGGCGCCAGCGCTACCTCCGCGGGCGAGCCAGACATCGCGCGGATCCTCGCGCTCGAGCACCGCGGCGAGCGCCAGCCCCGGCGGCAGCTCGGTCGGCAGATCCTTGAGGCTGTGCACCGCGAGATCGACGTGGCCGGCAGCGAGCGCCTCCTCGATCTCCTTGGTGAAGAACGCCTTGCCGGGGACCTCCGAAAGCGGCCGGTCGAGAACGTGATCCCCCTCGGTGCGGATCTCGAGGATCTCGATCTGTGGCGCGCCGTCGAGGCGGGCGAGAAGGGCCGCGACATGGTGCGCCTGCCAGAGTGCCAGCTCGGAGCCACGGGTGCCGATGCGGAGCGTGCGGTTCACGACGATTCCCCCTGGACGGTGAAGCGGTAGCCGACGCCGCGCACGGTGTGGAAGTGCTGCGGTTGCTGCGGATCGCGCTCGAAGCGCCGGCGCAGCCGGACGATGAAGTTGTCGACCGTGCGGGTCGACGGAAAGAGCTCGTAGCCCCAGGCTTTGTCGAGCAGCTCCTCGCGCGAGACCACCTCGCCGACGCGCTCGGCGAGCACCTTGAGGATCACCGCTTCCTTCTGCGTCAGCGGCTGTTGGTTGCCGTCCCACGAGCGCCCCTGGAGGCTGCCGAAGTCGAACTCGTTGCCGCCGAATCGCAGCACCTGCGCGGCGCTCTGGGTGGCGCGCTCGTACCAGCTCCAGCGCCGCAGGATGACCTTGACGCGCGCCAGGAGCTCTTGCAGGTGGAACGGCTTCGGCAGGTAGTCGTCGCCGCCGGCCTCGAGCCCCTGCACGCGGTCGTCGACGCTCGACTTGGCGGTGAGGAAGAGCACCGGCGTCTGGATCCCCTCGGCGCGCGCCGTCTCGCAGATCGAGAAGCCGTCGAGGCCGGGGAGCATGACGTCGAGGAGGATGAGGTCGTGCCCGCCGCGGCGGATCATGTCGAGCGCGGCCTTGCCTTCGCCGACGATCGAGACGCGGTAGCCCTCGGCCTCCAGGTTTTCGCCGATGCCCTGGGCCAAGTGCTCCTCGTCTTCGACCACGAGAATGGAACGCGGCTCGCTCACGAGGCCTCCTCGCCGGCATCTGCGGCATCCGGCGCCGCCGCCGGCCACGCAACGGTGAAGGTCGCGCCGCGGCCGGGGCCGGCCGAGGCCGCCGTCACCCAACCGCGTTCGAGCTCGACGAAGCGGCGCACGACATAAAGACCGAGACCGGTTCCCTTGCTGGTGCGGCGTAGCTCGTCGCCCGGGCGGTAGAACTTCTCGAACAGCTTCTCGGCTTCGGCAGGCTCGAAGCCGACGCCGTCGTCGGCGACCGCCAGCTCGACGAAGCCGTTCTTCGCCCGGCCGGCGAGACGGATCTCGCGGCCGCCAGCCGCCGCCGAGGCGCGCAGCGCGTTTTCGATCAGATTGCGCAAGACGGTGTTGGCAGCCGCCGGATCGGCGGCGATCTCCAGGTCCGCTGCGACGCTGTGGGTGAATTTCACCGCCCGCTCGCTGGCGCGCTCGGCGAACTCCTCGGCGACGCCGGCGACGAGGCGGGCGAGCGGCAGGCGCTCTTTGCGCAGGTGCGGGCGGCCGGCCTCGAGGGTCGCGGTGTCGAGGATCCGGCCGACCATGTCCTCGAGGCGGCGGATGTCGCCGCGCATCCGTTTGACCAGGGCGTCGAGCCGCGCCGGCTCGGGGCGGCGCAGCGCGATGGTCTCGGCGGCGAGCTGCAGGCTCGCGATCGGGCTCTTCAGCTCGTGCGTCACCGCGGCGATGAAATTCTGCTGTCGGCGGCGCAGCTGCGCCTCGGCGGCGAGGGTGCGGCTGATCACCGCCACGCAGCCACCGAGCACGACGAGAAAGAAAGCCCCCTCCCACAGATACTGTCGCAGGCGGCGCGCGTGCTCGGCCTCGATCTCCGCGAAGGCGCGCGGCGCGACGGTGGCTCCTCCCCGATGGACGTCGAGCGCCGGGAAGAGCGCCGCGACCCGCTCCGGTGCGGCACCTTCGGCGAGCAGGCGTTCGGCAGCCTGGCGGTTGGCATCGTGCAGCGCCGCGATGCGCTCCGACTCCCAACGCACCAGCCGGCGCTGGTCGAGCATCCACCACACCACCTCGCCGGCCGAGATGCAGAGGATGGCGATGAACGCGATGCGCAGCGCCTGCTTGCGCTCGAGCGACAGGGTCATCTTTCAGCCACGCTCCCCTGCAAGCTCCGCGAAGACTTCGCCCAACGCCTTCGCCAGCTGGTCGAGATGCTCCGGGCGATGCGCGAGAGAAAGGAAGCCGACCTCGTAGGCCGACGGGGCGAGCGCGATCCCCCGCGCCAGCAGTCCGTGGAAAATCGCTTTGTAGAGCGCTGCGGCGCCGGAGGCAATGGCGTCGGCGCGGCGCGGCGGCGCGCCGGCCTGGAGGCTCATCCAGAAGAGCGAGCCTTGACGCACCAGTTGCACAGGGAACGGGGCCGCCGCGAAGGCGGGCGCGAGCGCCTGCTCCAGATATGCGCCGAGCTCCTCGAGCTTTTCCCAGGCGCGCTCGCGCTCGAGGATTCCGAGGGTCGCGATCCCTGCCGCCATAGCGACCGGATTCCCGGAGAGTGTACCGGCCTGGTAGACGTCCCCTTCGGGGGCGAGATGCCGCATGAGCTCGCGCCGCCCGCCGAACGCCCCGACCGGCATGCCGCCGCCGAGGATCTTGCCGAAGGTGGCGAGATCGGGCGTGATCCCGTAGAGCTCGGCTGCGCCACCTCTTGCCACCCGGAAGCCGCTGATCACTTCGTCGAAGATGAGCAAGGCGCCCGCGCGCGCGGTCACTGCGCGCAGGTGGCGCAGGAACTCGAGGCGCTGCAGGAGAAGCCCGTTGTTGGCCGGCACGGGCTCGACGATCACCGTCGCGATGCGCGAACCCTCGGCAGCGAAGAGCGCATCGAGCGCCGCCTCGTCGTCGAGCGGCAGGACGCGGGTGAGCTCGGCGAACGGCGCCGGCACGCCGGCCGAGCTCGGGCGGCCGAAGGTGACGAGGCCCGAGCCGGCGGAGACCAGCAGGTGGTCGGCGTGCCCGTGATAGCAGCCGGCGAACTTGACGATCAGGTCTCTTCCGGTGACGCCACGCGCGAGGCGGATGGCGCTCATCGTCGCCTCGGTACCGGAGGAGACGAAGCGCACCTGCTCGAGCCCGGGGTAGCGCGCCACCACCGCCTCGGCGAGATCGATCTCGCCGGCGCAGGGGGCGCCGAAGGTCATGCCGCGCGCCGCCGCGGCGGTGACCGCCTGCAGCACTTCGGGGTGGGCGTGACCGAGGATCAGCGGGCCCCACGAACAGACGAAGTCGAGATAGCGCCGGCCGTCGGCGTCGACGAAGTGGGCGCCTTCGCCGCGCTCCAGGAAGAGCGGCGTGCCGCCGACGGCGCGAAAGGCGCGCACGGGAGAGTTGACGCCGCCAGGGATGACCGCCTGGGCGCGCGCGAAGAGGGCACGCGATTGCGGACCAGCCGAGTCGGTGGCGACGTCCTGCAGCACGGGGGCGGTCATCGGCGGATCTCCATTCTGGGCATTTCCGGCATCTCCTGCATCTCCGGATTACCGGCCAGCGGGTCGAGCGCACCGGCGATGTCGTTGAACTCGGCGTAGAGCTCGGCGTCACCGGCAGCGAGGAAGCTCCCCACGGCTTCGACCCCGAGCTCGCTCGCCAGGCCGCGCAGGCCGAGCGTCGGCAGGTGAGCGAGGCGCTTGGCGAGCATCTCGGCCCAGCGTCCGAGCGCCTCGCGCTGGCGGGCGTCGAAGCCGGCGCCCTCTTTGGCGAGCAGGCGCTCCATGCCCTCGGCCGCGGTCTGGCGGTAGCGCTGATTGATCCGCGCGAGAACCGGCGAGAGTACCCGCTCGGCGAGGCGATGGCGGAGCTCGTCGAGCGCCGCGTCGACCAGCTCGCGCGCCGCGGCGGTCTCGGCTTGGCGGCGCGAGCGCTGCTCGTCGGCCTCGCGGTTGATCTCGTCCATGCCGAGGCGCGGGATGCCGGCGGAGCGCGCCGCCGCCGGATCGACGTCGGGGGGCACGGCGAGATCGACGGCGAGCGGCGGCTCGCCGCTCGGACTCCGCGCGGCGAGACGTTCGAGGCAGGCGCGATCGAGCACCGCTTCGGGGGATCCGGTCGCGGCGACCAGCGCTTCGATGCGCGGCGGGCGGGCACGGAAATCGTCGAGGCTCATGGCGAAGGCGTTGCCGAGCGCGCTCGCCAGCTCTTCGGCGCGCTCGAGCGTGCGGTTCACCACCACCAGCGGCACGTGCTCGCGCGCCAGCGCCTCGCCGCACTTCCGGGTCATCGGCGAGACGCCGATGAGCGCCACGCGGCCGGGCACGCGCCGCACGCGCTCGAGGAGATGGTCGGCGGCGATCTCGGCGAGCGACAGGCGCCCTTCGCCGAGCGCCGAGTTGCGGTGCACCTGGTGGGCGACGCGCAGCGCCTCCTCGACCAGCCGGCCGAGCAGACCGTTGGCGCCTGTGCCTGTGCCGGCGCCGTTGCCGCCCTTGCCTCCACTACCGAAGGCGGCGGTGTTGGCGGCGCGCGCGATGTCGAGCGCGTCGCGCAGCTGGCCCTGGATCTCGCGCTCGCCGACCTGCGCCGAGTCGAGACCGGCGGCGACGACGAAGAGATGCTCGACCGCGCCTTC
>Ga0209476_10003181_pt1 | contig 10923 bp, 9 predicted proteins | sample KloWWTrecipitate_FD_187179 | JGI IMG/M metagenome (GOLD analysis project Ga0209476, IMG submission 187179) | Active sludge microbial communities from Klosterneuburg, Austria, studying microevolution and ecology of nitrifiers - Klosterneuburg... | ecosystem: Engineered > WWTP > Aerobic digester >...
GCTTGTTCAAAACCGGCGCGGATTTCGCCTCGCGCCTGCCGGCCGGGCGCCTCGGACGACCGGACGAGGTCGCGCTGATGGCCCTGATGCTGGCCACTGACATCGCCAGCTATGTGCATGGCGCGGCCATTCCGGTGGATGGGGGTTTTCTCGCCGCCTGAAGCGATCGCGTTGGTAACGTTATCAACGTTACCAACGTTATCAATAACGCTCTGCAAACCATAACGAAACCCCGGTCCGCAGCGCCGGATAAAACTCGGCGAAGTCCTCGGCGAGGCCGGCATAGTTGGCGGTCAGCTCGGCCGCGAGGGGCACCAGCAAGCCCGGGCGCTTGAGCCGGCCCGACACACGGGCAAGGGTGCGCTCGATGCCGGCAAGCGTTTCGTATTCGCCCAACCAGTCCTCCTCGGCCATCCGCACGACAAAGCGCCGGGCGTCGGGAAGCGCTGTTTCTGTATAACGTTCAAAGTCAGAATAGATCCCGTCGATAAAGGCCCGCTTCGGCTGATCGGAATAGTCGGGCCAGCGAACTGACAGAAAGTGATCGTAGAAAACATCGACGACGATCCCGGCGAACTTCCGATTGGCGGGGCTGATCCTCTGCCGGCTGCGCAGAAAGACCGGATGCGCGTCAGTAAAACTGTCAATGAACATGTGGCAGCCCACCCCGCGCCGAATACGGAGATTGAGCGCCAGGCGCTTCTCGCCCTTGATAAAGTCCGCGATAACATTGCCAAGGCGAACCTCAACGTCGTCCTCCGACAAGTGCAGATGGGCCAGCCAATTCATGGGGCCGAGTGTACGCGAGCTAATCGCACATATACTAGCCACCCCTTTATGCGTTATCTTCCCCTTGCGCTCGTCCTTTGCCTCGCACTCAGCGCGTGCGCCAATCCGCCAATCGAAATCCGCGTCCCCGTCCTCGCGACGCCCGTTGCCACGGACACCGTCGCTGCCCCGACGAACGTTCCGCCTGGCGGCGGTCCAAGCCCGTCGCCTGCTCCAACCCTGCTCCCGACAGCCGTCCCGACGCCGCTCCCGACTGCCACCCCGCGACCGCCGCTCCCTATTCAAGTCGCGCTGGTCGGCGAGCCGGAAACGCTCCACCCGCTATACGCCCGATCAATGGCTGCCCGAAATGTGCTCGGCGCGCTGCTGGTGGGCTGTGTCGGCGTGGATGAAAACGGTCAGCCCGCCGCCCTTGGGTGCGAGCGCGTTCCCGGCCAGCAAAACGGCGACGCCAAGTACGTCGGCGAAGGCCTTGACCGGGCTCTGGAAGTCACCTTCCGAATTCGCGAAGGCTGGCGCTGGACCGATGGAACGCCGGTCACCGCGCAGGATGCCATCTTCGCCTGGCAACTTGTGATGACCCCCCAGGCGCTGGCCCGAGATGGGCTGACCCAGAAAGTATTCTCGATGAAGGCCAGCGGTACACGCGCGATCGTCGTCCGGTTCATGTCGGCCGCACAGGCCCGGGCCGCCGCCGCCGGCACCCTCAAGGGCGATGTCCCGTTTGAGTATTTCTCATCACTCGGCGACTACGCTGCCTATGCGAAGCAAGACACGCCACTGTCCGACCCGCAGTACTGGGCCGTTTTGCGCTGGCTGCCCGCCCATCTGCTGCGCGACATCACGGCCGCCGATCAAGCCCGCAGCGCCTTCGCCCGCAAACCCGTCGGTGACGGCCCCTTCGAAATCGCCGAGTGGAGCCCCGGGGCGCGCATCACCCTGCAAAGAGCCAGGCCGCCCTTTCCCCTCGAACCCGCCTCCCGCACCCCGCAATTGTCCTTCTTGTTTGCGCGTGACGAGGCGTCGGCCCTTGCCCTGGTAGCCTCGGGTGCCGCCCAGATCGGACCTGTTGCCCCGCGCGCCCAGATCGAGCGCGTGCTCAGTACCGTCACGACCCGGACCTTGACGGCTGCGGCGGCCGGCTTTGAGCAGATCACCCTCAATGTCGAACGCGCGCCCTTCGACGATCCCGCCGTCCGCCGGGCGCTCGCTCTCGCCCTCCAGGGCGCCCCCGACGTCCTGGCTGCAGCCGGTGCTTCAATCCAAACACCCACGATGTTTCTGCTCGATGGCGGATTCCGCGCGGCGGCCGCAATCGCTCCGAACCCGGATGCTGGGCTGGCCGCGGCGCGCGACGCGCTGCGTGCCTCAGGTTGGTTGTGCGGCCAAGGCACTCCCTGCCAGAAGGCAGTCACTCAGACCAACCGCACAGGCGGCGTTACCGGCACCCTCACTCGCACCCTTCAATTCACCCTGGTCGCCAACGAACGGGACCCTCGGACCAACATCACCCAGGCAATCCAACGCCGCCTGGCCCAGGCAGGATTCGCCGTCGATGTCCAGATCGTATTTGGCATCGGCGTCGCCAGCCGGCTCTTCGCTCCAGCAGCTCAAGGCGGTATTCTGGCCAATCGGAACTTTGACGCCGCACTCTTTGAACACCAACCCGTGAGTCGGCTTTCGGCGACGTTTTCGTGCGGCGCCATCCCGGACCCAAAGACCGGCCGCGGGGGTGACAATTACGCCGGACTGTGCGATCCCGGACTTGATCTCCTCATGCGGGCTGCAGAAATGTCGCCCGCCATGACCGCGATCGGACAGCCCAACCCGGACATGCAGGCCGCACTTGATGCCGCAAATCGCGCTACCGTCATTGTTCCGCTCTACGCGATACCGATGGCTTATCCCAATCAAGGCGTGCGCAATGCGCGCCCCCCTTTGGATGGCCTGACGGTGACGAATCCATGGGCATGGGAGCGCTGAGACCGACGACGGCGGATTACCGCTTTGACCGACGGCGGAAGCCTGCTCGATTCTGGCTTCCGGCGGCGGTCGAGCGACGACCGCCGCCGAGTCTGCTAAAATAGCGGGAATCGACCTCCGTGGGTTTCGTGGCAAGAGTGGGCAAAAACCCGCTCTTGTTTGTTCTAGGGCCGTGGCGAATGCCGCGCATCGGAGAAGTACGTCAATATGAAAAGCGAATTCGCGCTCGCATTGAACCAAGTGATGTCCGAGCGGAACCTTCCGCGGGATATCATCACCGAAGTGCTGGAATCAGCACTCGTTCAGTCGTACCGCAAGAATGCCAACGTCATGAACAGCCAGAATGTGGCTGCAAAAGTGGACGTTGATTCGGGCGACATGCGCATTTTCGTCGAGAAAGAAATCGTCGACAGCGTCATGGATGACCGGACCGAGGTCACCCTGGCCGAGGCGCGCAGGGATAAACCCGAGGCGGAGGTCGGTGACGTTGTCCTCATCGACGTGACGGCCAAGGATTTTGGCCGTATCGCCGCCCAGAATGCCAAGCAGATGATCGTGCAGAAGCTGCGCGAGGCCGAACGCGATTTTCAGTTCAGCCAGTTCGCGGAACGCGAGGGCGAGATCGTCAACGGCATCATCACCAGCGTTACCCCGACCTCGCTCGTCGTCAACCTGGGCCGAGCCGAAGGCATTCTGCTGCGCAAGGAATGGATCCCCGGCGAGAAATATGAGCCGCAGCAGCGCGTGCGCTCATACGTGACCGAGGTGAAACGCAGCCTGCGCGGGCCGCAGATTCTGCTGAGCCGGTCCAACAAGAATATGCTCCGGCGCCTGCTCGAGATCGAGGTGCCTGAAATTCAGAAGGGCCAGGTCGAGATCAAGGCGATCGCGCGTGAACCGGGCTCGCGCTCGAAGGTCGCCGTCGCCGCGCTGCAGCCCGGGATTGATCCGGTTGGCGCCTGTGTTGGACAGCGCGGAGCGCGGATTCAGCTCATCGTCAACGAGCTCAAGAACGAGAAGATCGACGTTATCGAGTGGAACGCCGATCCCACCGTCTTCATCACCAAAGCGCTCAGCCCGGCCAAGGTGCTGTCGGTCCATCCCTTGCCGCAAGCCGAGGGCAAAGACACCAAGGCCGCCACGGTCGTCGTGCCAGATGATCAGCTATCGCTGGCGATCGGACGCGAGGGCCAGAATGCCCGCCTCGCGGCGCGGCTGACCCTGTGGCATATCGACATCAAGAGCATCACCGAGGCGCTGAATGACGCGCTGGCCAAGCTTGACGGTAATGCCGAGATGATCGCCTGGGTCGGCCCCGATGTCGAGCAATCGGCCCCGGCCGGTCGCGAATTGCTCCTCCGTCAGCGGGCTGTGCCCACACCGCTCAGCGCCGACGATGGGCTGATGGTGAAACGGATCATCGACGCGGTCTATGGATTTGAAGCCGCGGCGCGGGCCGCTGCAGCCGGGGCGGCTGCGCCCGCCCTGCCGGCCAACCAGGGCGCAGAAGCCGCCACCGCCCGGCGTGAAGCGCGCCAGGCTGCGCTCGCCGCAATCCCGCGCGAAGCCTTCGCGATGCCCATCGCGACCCTGGAGCTTTCGCCGCGGGTCATGGAGCATATCCAACGCGCGGGCGCGCTGTCGGTCGGACAGCTCATGGAGTACCGTGTCCGCGGCGACGAAGGCCTGCTCTCCATTGAGGGGATCGGACCCAAGGCGCTAACCGAAATCAAGCTCGCCCTGGACAAGGTGATGGGGCAATTCCCGGCTCCTGCGGCGCCTGAGATCGCGCCCGTGGTCGAGGCCCCGCCCGTTGCCGCGGTCGCTGGAGAGCCAGCAGCGCCGGTCGAGGCCGTCGCCGCGCCGGTTGCGGTCGACGAACCCGTCGATTCGCGGAGCGCTGAGCAGATCTTCAAGGACGCCATGTCTGAAGAGGCGGAAAAGGATGATGACGCGCCTGGCAGTCACCCCGCCGTGTCGCGCGCCGGAAAGAAGAAGGAAAAGAAGAAGGGCAAGTCGGGCCGGGAACGCGTGTTAATATTCGACGAAGAATTGGGTCGCATGGTTCCGGCACGGCCGAATCGCGGCGACGAAGAGTTCGATACCGTATAAGTGACGCTCGGCGCAAGCCGGAGCAACCTGCCGGCCATGGCAAGGATTCAAGCACCAAGACAGAAACATGTGCCGATGCGCACCTGCATCGGCACTGGAGAGAAACAGGCCAAGCGCGACATGGTTCGCGTGGTCCGAAGAGAGGATGGTCACATTGTGGTCGATCCGACCGGCAAAGTGCCGGGGAGCCGCGGCGCGTATCTGAGCAAGAGCGCTGCCGCCGCCGAGCGAGCGTTCAAGCGCAAAGCGTTTGAGGCCGAATTCGGCGCCCCGATACCGCCCGAGGATATTGACGCAATTCGGACGTACTTTAGTCAGTTCTAACAGCTGTGTCAGCGCAACGTCGTTTCCGTCATCCTCGCGCCGGGTTTCCGATGAATACACATCGCTAATCCGGACTCGCTGGCGCGCCAAGAGCAGGCGCGCCCGGATAAGACGGCAACGCAGGCTGACAGGCCTGCGTTGTTTGTTTGTCCGATCCACGGCGCGAGCGGTGACCGGGCAGTATGGAGGTCGATGTCAATGGCAACTACTACAAATCCGCCCAAGCCCGCGAATAGCGGGCCCAGCCGGCCCGTTTCTGGACCCGCCACGCCACAGTCTGGCGGCCCGCCGCGACCGGCGAGCGCCCCGATTGCGCCGCCCTCGACGGGGCCCGCCCGTCCCGCCCCCGGTCCGGGCCCCAGCGGCCCACCGCGTGGCCCGGGACCCGCAGGATCCGGCGCCGCCCCACGCTCCCCGACAGGCCGCGTGCTGGGCGGTTCGCGCCCCGCGCCACGCACCAGCGGCGGCGCGCGCAGCGGACCTCCGCCCCGCGAGCGCAGCCGCGACGGGCGCTATCCGCAACCCGCCCCGCGCGAGAAGCGCGAAATCGAGCTGCCCGACTCGATCACAGTTCGGGAATTGGGGATGATGATCAACGCCTCGCCGGTCAACATCATTCGCGAATTGATGAACAACGGCGTGATGGCGACCATCAACCAGCAGCTCGATTTTGACTCGGCTGCCATCGTTGTTGACGCGTTTGGCTTTGTGGCCAAGCAGAAAGAGATCATCGTCCACTCGATCGTGGAGGAGCTCGGCGGGACCACGGCGACTGTCGATCCCGCGACGGGCAAACCCGCGCCCGCGCGTCCGGCCACACTCCGCCTGCGCATGTTGCAGAAAGAAGGCGACCTGATGAAGGACGCCCGACCACCCGTGGTCACCATCATGGGGCACGTCGACCACGGCAAGACATCGTTGCTCGACGCGATTCGCAGCGCGGACGTGGCGGGCGGCGAAGCAGGTGGCATTACCCAGCACATCGGCGCGTATCAGGTCGAACATGAAGGCCGCCGAATCACCTTTCTCGACACACCCGGTCACGAAGCCTTCACCGCCATGCGCGCCCGCGGCGCCCAGACCACCGATGTGGCCGTCATCGTCGTTGCCGCCGACGACGGGGTGATGCCCCAGACCAAAGAGGCCATCGCGCACGCCCGCGCGGCGCAGGTGCCAATCATCGTCGCCCTGAACAAGGTCGACCGGCCGAATGCGAACCCCGAGCTCGTGAAGAAGGAGCTGATGGAGTCCGGCCTGACGCCCGACGACTGGGGCGGCGACACGATGGTCGTGCCGGTTTCAGCCAAGCTCAAGACCGGCATTGCGGACTTGCTCGAGGCGATCCTGTTGACCTCGGAGTCGTTGACGACGATCAAGGCCATTGCCGATCGGGCCGCGGTCGGGACCGTCATCGAATCCTCGCTCGACAAGCAGCAAGGCGCCCGCGCAACGGTCCTGATTCAAAACGGCACGCTCAACCTGGGCGACGCCTTTGTGGCCGGCAAGGTGCACGGCCGCATTCGGGCCATGTTCGATTTCCGCGGACATCGGATCAAGAAGGCCCTGCCCTCGACCCCGGTCAGCATCACCGGTCTGTCCGAGGTGCCGGCCGCGGGCGACATCTTCGAAGTGGTCGAGGACGATCGCTCGGCGCGCGCGCTTTCAGCCCAGCGCATGCTCGCCGACAAAACCACGACGCGTGGCCCGTCGCGCGCAACGACGCTCGATCAGTACTTCGCCCGGGCGAAGGAAGGCAAGTCCAAGAAGCTGTATCTCATTGTCAAGGCCGACAACCAGGGGTCACTCCCGCCGATCGTCGAGATGCTGAACAAGGTTGACGCGGGCGAAGGCGAGGTTCGGCTCGACATCATCCAGGCGACGACGGGCGCCGTGACCGAGACGGACGTCGATCTGGCCATCGCATCGGGGGCCGTCATCCTGGGCTTTGAAACGACAATGGACAGCGCCGCCAAGCGCAAGGCAGAAGCCAATGGCGTCGACGTGCGCTTCTACAACATCATCTATAAGCTGATCGAGGACATCGAGCTGGCCCTGAAGGGCATGCTCGCTCCCAAGGTGGTCGAGAAGATCGTCGGCACGGCCGAAGTGAAGCAACTCTTCAAGATTCCCAAGGTCGGCTTTATTGCCGGGTCCATCGTTCGCAGTGGCGTCGCCCAGCGCAACGCGCGCGCGCGCGTGCTGCGGGCGGGCAACGCCATTCACACCGGCCCGGTCGGCTCGCTCAAACGGCTGACCGAGGATGTGCGTGAAGTGCGGGCCGGGCTCGAGTGCGGGATCATGGTCGAGGACTTCGAATGCAAGCCCGGCGACGTGATTGAGTTTGTGGTCGAGGAGACCGAGGCTCGCTAGACAAGGTGCCCAAGGCAACAATTCTGTAGGCGATAGCCCCCAGCTGAGCTAGGGGCTATCGCCTACAGAAAAATGACCGGCGACTGAGGCGATTACGATGAGCAAGAAATACGAAGGCCGCATCAGCGAGCTCGTCCGGGCTCGCCTGACGGTGTTGCTCGAGAGCCGGGTGAACGATCCCCGCATCGCCGGCATCACCGTGACCGATGTCGAGGTGACGGCGGACACACGTTATGCGCGGGTCTACTACAGCCTGATAGGCGACGACGAGGCCAAGGCCCAGGCTAAACGCGGGCTGGACAGCGCCGCCGGATTCCTGCGGCACGAGCTCGGGCAGACCCTGCGCACCAAGCGCACCCCCGAACTCAGCTTCATTCACGATGAATCGCTCGAGCGCGGCGAAAGGATGGCCCACCTGCTCGACATCGTGCGCGAACAGGACGCAAAGAAACCGGAGTAACGAGATGACGGCGAAACTGGCCGAGGCCTGGTCGGAGGCGGAGGGACTGCTGCGCCGGGCCCAGCGCATCCTGGCCATCACCCATGTCAACCCCGATGGGGATGCCATCGGCAGCGTCATGGGCTTCACCCTGGCGATGCGCCAACTTGGCAAAGCGGTCACGCCCGCCTGCCAGGACACGCCGAACTCGCGCAACAACTACATCACGGGCATCAATGACATGCGCAAGGAGGGCGAGGGCGTCTACGACCTGCTCGTCGCCATCGACGCCAGTGACCTGCAGCGCCTGGGATCGGTCTACATGCCCGCCCAGCACGCGCGGGTGCCGATGCTGGTCTTCGACCATCACATTACCAACACCGAATTCGGGACGGTCAACGTCGTGGAACCGGCGACCTCCTCTTCGGCCGAGATCATCCTCAAGCTCGTTCAGCGGATGGGTCTGCGCCTGACTTCGGAAGTGGCGACCGCGTTGCTGACCGGCCTGATCACCGACACCCTGGCCTTTCGCACATCCAATACAACGGCGGACACCATGGCAGCCGCCACGACCCTGATGCGGGCGGGCGCAAACCTGATCGAGATCACCCAGCGCAGCCTGGTCAGCAAACCGTTCGAGTCGATCAAGTTCATGGCGGCGGGTGTGTTGCGGGCCAAGGTCGAAGACGAAGTCGTATGGGCAACCGTTCCCAAGAAACTCCGGGCCGAGATGGAATTCCGCGAGCAGCGCGGCGACGCCGGCCTGGTCAGCATGCTCGCCGCGGCGCAGGAAGCCCGAATCGCGGTTGTCTTTGTCGAGAACCCGGATGGAGCGATCGAGATCGGCTTCCGCGGCCAGCCTGGCTATGACGTGTCGCAGGTCGCGCTCGAATTTGGGGGTGGCGGCCATCCGGCGGCGGCCGGATGCACCCTGCCCGGCCCGATGCGCGATGCGGTCAACCGCGTCCTTCCCCGCCTGAGGCGGGTTGTGCGCGAGCACTAGGCAAGCATGGACGGACTGGCCATCATCGACAAGCCCGCCGGCATGAGCTCGCACGATGTGGTCGCCCGCGCGCGGCGGATCACCCGGATGCGGGCAATCGGCCACGCCGGCACGCTCGACCCGATGGCCACCGGTGTGCTTACCCTGTGCATTGGCCAGGCCACCCGACTGTCCGAGTATCTGCTGGGCGAGGAGAAGGGCTATGTGGCTCGGGTGCGCCTGGGCGCGCGCAGCAACACCGATGACGCCGAAGGCGAGATCGTTGAGGGCTCAGCGCCCGATTTCAGCCCGGCTGCGCTGCGGGCTGCGCTTACCGCGCTGACCGGACCGCTGCAGCAGATCCCGCCCCAGTTCTCGGCCATCCAGCGCGACGGACAGCGCGCCTATGCCCTGGCCCGCAAAGGCGAGACAGTAGACCTGCCCGCCCGGCCTGTCACGGTGTATGAACTGACCTGGTTGGACGAGGCCGGCCTGATCGATGCCGCCGGCGACTGGAACGCGGGCGCGGCCCCGCTCGAGATCGGGTTGCGCGCGCGGGTCTCGGCCGGGACCTACATTCGCGCGCTGGCCCGCGACCTGGGCGAAGCGCTTGGCTGCGGCGGGCTGCTCTCCGCGCTGCGGCGCACCCAGGCCGGCCCATTTGGAATTGCCAGCGCGACGACGTTGGAAGCGTGGCAGGCGATGGGACCGGATTGGGGACGGATTTTGCGGCCAATGGACGAAGCGGTTGTTGGCTTTCCGCGGGTGGATGCGGACAGTGAGACCGCGCGGCGGGTCAACCTTGGCCAGTTTCCAACGGCTCCGGCCGGCCTACCCGAAGGACTGGCGCGGGTATACGATCCACAGGGCCGCCTGATCGCCATTGCCCGGATCGCGGATGGCAAAATCCACCCGGCCAAAGTCTTCGCCGGCGCGCCGCCCGCGGCGGGGTAGCATCAGTCCCCAAGCCGCCATGGAACATGTCCGCTCGCTCGAGGCATTTGCCGCGCCCGTCTCCGTGTGCGCCGTCGGCACGTTTGATGGCGTGCACCTTGGCCACCAGCAACTGATCGCGGGGGTGGTCGAGGACGCCCGAACGCGCAGCGCGGCCGCCATCGTCATCACGTTTTTCCCCCACCCAAAGGTCGTGTTCGGACGCGCGCCGGCCCTGTATCTCACCCTGCCCGACGAGAAGGCCGAACTGATGCGGGCGATGGGCATCGACGCGGTGCTCAGCCTGCCGTTTGACCAGACCACGATCGCGACCAGCGCCGATGACTTCATCGCCCAGATGCGCCGCCAGTTTGGGATGAACAGTTTGTGGATGGGCCAGGACTTTGCGTTGGGCCACCGGCGGCAGGGCACGCCCGAGTTCCTGCGTACCCGAGGCCGCGAGCAAGGCTTTGCCGTGTCGATCGTTGCGCCGGTCCTGGCGGCGGGTATCCCGGTGTCGAGCACACGCATCCGTGAGGCGGTGCTGCGCGGAGATCTGCTCGAAGCAGCCGAGTGCCTGGGCCGATCGTTCAGCGTCGCGGGTGAACTCATCGCGCCGCGCCGGGTGCGCGCGCCTGCCGATCATGTCTTGCCGCCGCCGGGCGTGTATCCGGTCTTTGCCTGTGGCGGGCTCAACCAGGCCCGGCTGCGGGCCGACGCGCCAAGCGTGATCGATCTGGCGACGCCAGTCGAGGATTGCGCATCGGTGGTAGTGGAGTTCATATGAATCCGGAAGCGGCATGCCCCGGCTTCGCCGGGGCATGCCGCTTCCGGACAAGAACACGTCAATGCCCAGCCTGAAAGACCGACTCCAGCGCGCAAGCCTGCGCGCCAGCAACGCCCTGCGACGGCGCCGTCTCGCCCCGCGCTGGGTGCTGCTCACCCTCGACGGACCGATCGTCGAATTCGCGCCGCCCTCGCCCCTGCCCGA
>Ga0209476_10003186_pt1 | contig 10908 bp, 8 predicted proteins | sample KloWWTrecipitate_FD_187179 | JGI IMG/M metagenome (GOLD analysis project Ga0209476, IMG submission 187179) | Active sludge microbial communities from Klosterneuburg, Austria, studying microevolution and ecology of nitrifiers - Klosterneuburg... | ecosystem: Engineered > WWTP > Aerobic digester >...
TGCATGCTGGCGGTTGGGCAATCGGTCCCGCTGAGTGCTGAGTCGTTCTCTTCCTGCGCTGGCGCGGGAATCGGTTCCGGTACGGCCGCGGCATGCTGCAGCGTTTTCGCTGCCTGCCATGATCCCGTCGTGATTGGAAATCCGGTCTACACGCTAAACGTCTCGGGCTGCGACTATGTTGGCGGCCCATGCGGCTACACCGCGACAGTCGCGGTCGAGTTCCCCGGTAACAGCATCAACAATAGCTGCCCTTCTTTCTTTCCCTCCGAAAACGCCACGATACCGGGGGACGAATGCCCGACCTCTTGTGTTGGCGCTGGCAACTACGACTTTGTGACAGAAGTCGTCACGGGTTCGTTCCAATGCGGAGTCTCAAGCCCGGTACCGCTGAACCTGTTCATGTGCAACGCGCCGGGAATTCCCAGCTGTAGCTCTTGCCTCCACACCACCACCGTTTATCTCGACCCGGCGAAACACTTCTTCTGCCCGCCGACCCCTCCTACATGGGGTTGCGGCGAAGGCGACTCGGCTGCGGCCGGTGCTTGCTGCCTCGGTCCCGGCGGCGGTGCGCCGCCTACTGGCGGTGGTCCGCCGATCGCCCTCACGGAGGAAGAGGCAGTGGCGACGATCCCCACCTATACGCAGCCAGGGCACTCCTATGCTCCCGAAATGGGCGCTCCACCCGAGATGAAGCTCAGGTATCTCTATGGAGGTTCTGGCGGCCTTGGCCTCCCAGAGAACGCCGCCTGGGGAAATCGACTCGGACGCTTCTGGTCTCACGACTTCGCACAGCGAATCGTGCCCAGTCCTGACGAAACCACGGTCTGGCTGATCACGAAGTCCGCGAGCTTCCGGAAGTTCTCCGATCTGGACGGCAGCAACGTCTACCAGACGCGGATCCCGGCCGACGACTACCGTGTCCTGGAGTGGCTCGGAGCCGGTGTCGGCTGGAGCCTCCGCGAAGGCGACGGAACCACGACTTACTTCAAGTCCGATGGCCTATGGGATCGAACCGAGAATCGCAATCAACAGCCGATTCAGGGAATCTACGATGCCGGCCTCAATCGGCTCACGGAGGTGGACTTCCCGAGCGGGCTGAAGATTCTCTTCTTCTACGATGTGGCCGGTCGGATTCAGACGCTTAGGGAGGTCGGGGTCGGCGCTGGTGGCACCCCCACTCGTGACTGGACGTATGTTTGGGATTCGGCGGCTGGCAATGCCTTGCTGCGCATCAACCGCCCGGATTCGACCAGTTGGCGCTTCACTTACGATCATGTCTTCCCGGCGCATATGGCCACGGCGTCGATCTTCAGTTCAGCCGGCAGCTCGAGCCGGGTGGAAGGCGCATGGGAGTACAACCCGCAGAACAGGCTCTACCGCGCCTGGAAGGGAAGCTCGGCTTTCGGAAGCGGCATTCAGCGGCTGACATGGACCTATACGAGCGCGACCGAAACTCAGGTGGCTGACGACTATGGCAATGTCACGCGCTACTTGTTCAATCGCGACAGCGCAAGTGGAAAGCCAAGGGTCACCCAGACGATCAATGCCGCTGGCTGCCCCACCTGCGGCCTCGGGCCGAACTCTTCGATCCAATATGACAATCCGTCGAACCCTGGGCACCCGCTGCTTCCTTGGAAGATCACCGATGCCGGCGGCACGGTCACGGAATTGTCCTACACGGATCACGGTCAAGTTGCCTCCCGCACGGAAGCTCTTGGCGACGGGCTGCTCGAGCGTACGACGGAGTACGCCTACGACGTCAACTATCCTGCGTTTCCGACGCTGATCGAACGTCCGTCTTCCGTCCCAGGTTGTACAACGAACCGGCAAATTGTGCGCTCGTATAGCGCGCTCAACGGCAACCTGGATTTCGAAACCCGAGCCGGCTGCCAGATTGTCGCCGGGGTAGCTCAGCTCATCTCGGGGGACACCACGGACTATGACTACGTGGGTACAGCTGCGGGGTCGCCGACGTCGGTGGACCCGCCTGGATTCACAACGACCGACGTCGCGCAGTTCGATTTCGATGGAGCCCGCGGCGATCAGGTCTTGCTCTCGCGCACCGATCCGCTGATTGGTCAGACCTTCTTCGGGAACGACGATCTCAATCGAAGAGTAACGGTCACTGACGTCAACGGCACTATGGTCACTACGGCGTACGACAGCATGAACCGAGTCACCAGTGTGACGCGTGAAGGGCTGACCAACTCGGATGACGAGACGACCAGCTACTTCTATACCATACTCGGAGACCTCTTCTGCGTGAAGCTTCCCCGGGTCAACGGTATTGAATACACCTATGACACCGCGGGCCGCCGCACGGCTGTGACGCGCGGAACTGCTGTGGCAAGCCCAAGTTCAACGAGCTGTCTGCAAACGACGGGCGTGCGCAGAGAGCGGACAGCCTATGGCTACAACACGTCTGGTCAAGTGACCAGTGAAGAGCAGCAGTTTTGCTCCTCTGGAACCTGTTCGGGCGGATTCACAACCGAGGCGCGAAAGGAGTACGTCCGGACTTCGCGCTGTCACCTCGATCAGCTCAAGCAGGCGAAGGCTCCTTCTCCGCTCACGTATGCCACCACGGAATACGGCTACGACTGTAACGGCAATCTCGAGAAGACCTGGGATGCGAATCACCCTTCTGCAGGCTCTGCGCCCGCGACTGCCTTCTATAAGTACGACGCACTCAATCGGATGATCGAGATGCGGCAGCCTTGGGGGCCGACAGCTGCGGCTTGCGATCCCAACGTCGCGAACGATCCCGACTGCTCGATTACCAGCTACGACTACGACATTCAGGACCACCTGACGAGCGTGGTCGATGCAGAAGGAACCCTGACCAGCTATGTCTACGATGATCGCGACCTATTGACGAGTCAGCAGTCCGAGGTCTCTGGCCTGACTCTCAGTGAATACAATCTCCACCACCAGTTGATCAAGGAGACGGACGCGCGCGCGATCGTGACCAACCGAACGGTGGATGCTGCTGATCGGATCGACTTCGTCGACTTCGTCGACAATGCGCGCGACGTCGATTACGTTTACGGCAGTACGATCGATACCGCCGACTTCACGAAAGGACGACTCAAACAGATTATCCGCAACCCGACGGGTGGAACGCCGATCGTGTTGGACTTCAAGTACGAACGATTCGGACGAGTGAAGCAGGACGGCGAACTGGCGCGGACATTCGACAAGAATGGCAACACCTGGACGATCACTTATCCGCAAGGCCTGATAGCGACTTACTCGTATGACTTCGCCGATCGCGACCAGACGCTGTCGGTCAACCCGGGTACCGGCGCGCAGAACATCATCACGGCGTCGGGGTACAAGGCCAATGGCCCCATTTCCAGCATGACGTTCGGCACTTCACCGGTGCGCACGGAGACTCGCACTTACGACGCCCGCTACCTGCCGTCAACTGTCGATGTCAACGGTTCCCTCTTCCACTGGGACTTCACGAAGGACGACGTGGGCAATGTGAGTACGATCACGCAGACGATCCCTGCCGGAGCTCCCGTGCGCTCCTTTGCGTACCAGGACTACCAGTACTTCCTGACCTCGGCTTCTGGCCCATGGGGAAACAACCGAATTTACCAATACGACGGAGTAGGAAATCGAACCCGCGAAGGCGTCGGGTTCCTGTACCGCAACTTCGCGTACCAGCAGAACGCTGCAGCAACGGGCTCGACGGCGCGGCTAACCTCAGTTTGCGAGGAAGCGGGCCCTGGGTGCCCAGTTCTGCGAACCTACTCGACCGATGCGGCCGGATATCTCGATTCCATGCAGGCCGGAGCCAATGTGGTGGACTTCACCTTCGACGCATCGGGGGCGTTGTCGGAGGTCGAGCGCCCCGGCGCCAAGAACAGCCGGCTTGTCAGTTCCTACGACGGGCGAGGCTTTCTCAGGAACGCAGCGCAGCCCAATGGTGGCTATGTGAACGCGAGTTACAGCAGTCAGGGACTGCTGTATTCGCTGGAGCGAATGCCGATCGCCGGTGGTACGCTCGAGCGTAACAACGTGCTCTACTTTGCCGGGCGACCCGTGGCGATCTGGAAGAAGGTCGGATCTGGTACTCCTGCGACGACGTATCTCACGACGGACCACCTGGGCGCCCCGGTGTTTGCTTTCAACCAGGCGGGCGCCGCCTACTGGAGCGGTGGCCTCGAGCCGTTCGGGCGCGACTGGCAGGAGGGCACGGCGAATGACATGCTCACCAAAGGCATCTTCCTTCGCCTCCCCGGCCAATGGGACGACGCCCTCTTCTCCAACGCCACCCTCGGCGCCGACATCTACTACAACGTCCACCGCTGGTACGAACCTCAGACTGGGAGATACACGAGCGTCGACCCTCTGATGTCGGGAGAAATGTTGGTTTCCCGGCCCAGAGCGACGCCGCTATTTGTTTCGGCATTTCAAGGCGCATACGCCAGCGGTTCCAGACGAGGATCAGCATCTCGAGAGTTTGTGTACGGTCTCTCGAACCCCGTTGCGTTCAAGGACGTGCTCGGTCTCGCGCCTTGCCCGGCCGGTGCGAACCTTTCCTGCAAGGAACCGGGCTCAGGCTGTTGTGTACAGGCCTGCATGGCTGATGCACGCGCCGCAATGTGTGAAGCCTTGCAGATCGCTGGCGGGAAGGACGTAGGAGATGCGTTCGATCTCGGTGCAGGCGCGGGCCTTGCGGTGACTCCCGCCTCGCTGTTGCTCGGGCAGCCGGAGGTTCCGTTTGTAGTGGGTTGTGCCGTAGCTCTGGCTGCCTACGGTATTGACGAAGTCCTTCAGGTCGATGAGAACATCATCTACGGTGCAGCGAAGGGGTTCTTCTTTCATTGCTACAACAGTTGCATGCCGGTTTGTCCGGCCGGTGGCTGTTCGCCGGATGCTCTCTTTGGGGTTGTAGCCACACAAGCAGGGAGCTACTAGGTGAGAACTCCGGTCAAACGCCGAGTGTTGGTGTATCTCATAGTCGCAGCTGTCCTGTTGGCTTGGGTCGTCGTCAAGGGGAATATTGAAACCGACAGAGAGGCGCGACTGGCGCGGCTGAGGGAAATGCACAGCCAAGGGAGGGCACCAGACTACGAAGCGCTCCTGTTGGGCCCCGGCTACCGATCGGGAGAGCGTCTGGTCGATGCAGCCTTGGTCCTCCTCGCAGTAGTTGGTGCTACCGAGTGGCTTCTGTACAGATCAAGGGGCGGTTGACTGAGGCGACCGCCACGAGAGTGGCGGACACCAGGGCGTCGGTGAGCTCGTAGATGGCGCGCAGCGCTCATAACCTCGGTGAACACTCAAAACCGGCGCCGGCCATTCTCTGAGGCCGTAGGGGCCGAGACGTAGACGGCGAAAAGGGAGCGGCCAGGTCCGATAGGGCGGGCTTATCGTACCTGGCCCTCAGCCGCTCCGCCTTGGGGCCGTCACGCTGCGTGCTGGGAGCCTCGATTCCAAGCGCTCGCACTCGGCGCGCCGGCCTTTACATTACCGAGGGTTATGTAATCTGTGGTTGGGTCGGCGGTGGCCTGCGAGCGTGAGTGGCCTCTGCAACAGCGCTCGGGATCAAGCGCCCAGGAGGAGGACGTCCCCGGCCGCCTCCGGCCGTGCTAGGTCCGAGGTCATCGCGGGGACGATCGTGGTGCGGAGCCGGGAGCCGTTGAGCGGATCGGACTGAACGACCACGACCGGCCGGCGAAAGCCGGGCTCGGAACCTCCCGGTTCATCGAGATCCGCCCACTGTGTTTCGCCATGTCGAATCACCAGTCTGACGAATGCAAGGTACGCCGCGCGGCGGAGCGGCGGAAGGCTGCGTCCTCGGCTGTTTCGGGAGCGGCATACGCCCGGTCGTACGACTCTCGGACCTGGTCTCCCATGCCAGCGAGCGCTACCGCTTCCGCGATCTGGATGCCGTCGATGGCGGCGGAGAGGATGCCGCCGGCATAGCCGGCGCCTTCGCCGGCGGGGAAGAGGCCGGGGGTGCTGACGCTCTGCAGGGTCGCCTCGTCGCGGCGGATCGAGATCGGCGAGGAGGTGCGGGTCTCGACGCCGGTGAGGAGCGCATCCGCCATGGCGAAGCCGGGGATCTTCCTGTCGAACGCCGGAATCGCCTCGCGGATCGCGGCAATCGCCCAGTCGGGGAGGCAGGTCGAGAGGTCGGTCGGCTTCACGCCCGGGGTGTAGGAGGGCAGGACGCTGCCGAGATGGGTGGATGTGCGGCCGGCGAGGAAGTCCTCGACGCGCTGCGCCGGGGCGTCGTAGTTCCCGCCGCCGGCGCGAAAGGCCGCCTCCTCCCAGTGGCGCTGGAACTCGATGCCGGCGAGCGGGCCTTGCGGGTAGTCCGCCGGGGTGATGCCGACGACGATCCCCGAGTTGGCGTTCCTCTCGCTGCGGTCGTACTGGCTCATGCCGTTGGTCACCACCCGGCCGGGCTCCGAGGCGGCGGCGACGACCGTGCCGCCGGGGCACATGCAGAAGCTGTAGACCGAACGGCCGTTGGCACAATGGTGGACGAGGCGATAGTCGGCGGCGCCGAGCGCCGGGTGCCCGGCGCTCTCGCCGTAGCGGCAACGATCGATGATCGTCTGCGGATGCTCGATACGGAAGCCGATCGAGAACGGCTTGGGCTCGATCGTCACCCCCTGCGCGAGCAGCGCCTCGAAGGTGTCGCGGCTGCTGTGGCCGACCGCCAGCACGACCTGGTCGGCGGCGATCTCCTCGCCGGAGGCGAGCCGCACCCCGCGCACCCGCCCGCCTTCGAGCAAGAGCCGCTCGACGCGCGTCTGGAAGCGGATCTCGCCGCCCAGCGCCTCGATCTTCGCCCGCAGACTCTCGACCACCTTCACCAGCTTGAACGTGCCGATGTGCGGCCGGTGGACCCAGAGGATCTCCTCCGGCGCGCCGGCGGCGACGAAGTCGGTCAGGACCTTGCGCCCGAGGTGGCGCGGGTCGCGCACCTGGCTGTAGAGCTTGCCGTCGGAGAAGGTACCGGCGCCGCCTTCGCCGAACTGCACGTTCGACTCCGGGTCGAGAACACCCTTGCGCCAGAAACCGAAGGTATCCACCGTCCGTTCGCGCACCCGCTTGCCGCGCTCGAGGAGGAGCGGACGAAAGCCCATCTCGGCGAGAGTGAGAGCGGCGAAGAGGCCGCACGGCCCCATGCCGATGACCACCGGACGCGGACCGGCGAAATCGGCGTGCGCCTGGGCGACGAAGCGGTACGAGGTGTCGGGCGTGGGCAGGACGTGGCGGTCGTCGGCGAAGCGGCGGAAAAGCTCCGCTTCCCGGGCGGGATCGGCGAGCGCGAGATCGAGGATGTAGACCAGGCGGATCGCCTTGCGCTGGCGGGCGTCGACGCTGCGCTTGAAGATCGTCAGTTTCGCGGGCTCGGCGGGTGCCAGCCCGAGCCGGCGGCGCAGCGCCGTCTCGAGGTCCGCGGGCGAATGCTCGAGCGGCAGGGCGAGGTCGGTAACCCGGATCATGAGCGCAAGATCACCTTCGGCCGGGCCTCACGAGCGGCGAGGTCGCGTCGCGAGCCAGAGCGTCGCGATGCCCAGGGCAAGGCTGAGGGGCGAGTAGAGCCAGGAGTCCCACTGCGCGAAGGCCGTGCTGCGCACCGACTTGAAGAGGCCGACGAGGCGGAAGTCGCCGATGGCGCGCAGCACCAGGATCGATCCCAGAACGGCAGCGGCGAGTGTCGCCAGGTGCGGCGGAAAGGAACTCAGGATGACGCCAGCGCGGACCAGAACCACCAGCGCAGCGGCGGCGAGCAGCGCCGCGACGACCAGGGTGATCGCCACCGATGGGCGGAAAACCGGCTTCCCCTCGACGACCGGAATCACCGAGCCGTTCGCGAGCCTGCCGCCGAAGGCCCAGACGACGTGCAGGGCGGACAGTAGGCCAAAGATCGCGGCCAACGCGAAGGCCACCTGACGTTGTCTTTCCATGGTGTGGTTCTTTCTTCGATCCGGGCGGTAGCGAGAGTCCGGGAGTCGGTCTTGGAGGGCGAAGTCAGCCGCGAGCCAGCAGGCTCGCCGCCAGCGCGAGCGCAGCGGGAAGGGCCTGGATCCAGAGGATCTTGCGGCTCGCCGTCGCCGCACCGAAGGCTCCAGCCACCATCACGCAGGCGAGGAAGAAGACGCGCATCTCGAAGCCGGCCGCGCCGCGCCAGAGTGCCCAGCCGAGGCCGGCGGCGAGGAAGCCGTTGTAGAGCCCCTGGTTGGCGGCCAGCATGCGGGTCGCTTTCGCCATCTCCGCCGAAAGGCCAAAAGCCCGTCGGCCGGCGGGGGCCTCCCAGAGGAACATTTCGAGGACGAGAAAGTAGACGTGCAGCAGCGCGACAGCGGCAGTGAGCAGAGTGGCTGCGAGGATCATGACCGGGGATTCTACGCCCGGGCGCGGCGCAGGAAGTCGACGCACTGCTCCTGCCAACGCGCCCCTTCGAGCACCATGAGCGCCGCCGGATCGAGCTCAGCCTCGGCCCAGGGATCGGGCCCGCCGACCGCCGGGTGCGGCGCGATGGCGTAGCACTCGCTGCCGCGGGCGACCCTGCCGGCTGCTGCCGCCGCCCGCACCGAAGCCGCGAGCAGGTAGGTTTCCTGCCAGGAAGGCTCTCGCAAGAAGAAGTCGAGGGTCGCGACGTCGGGGGCGAGCTCCTGCACTTCGCCGAAGAAGACGTCGAGCATGTGACAGCTGCCGTCGGGGCGAGCGTAGAACAGGGTGCCGAAACGCGAGGCGAAGAGCGGCGTGCGACGCTCGCCGGCGAGCGCCGCTGGGAGCACCGTGTCCCACACCGCGAACCAATCAGCGATCTCGGGATGCACGTCAACGTCGATCAGCAGGTCGGCGAAGGCGGCAAGCTCGCCGGGAGGGAAAGCGCTCACCAGAGATCCAACACCAGCACGCGCGCCTCGAGGGGGCCGTTCCAGACCGGAATCCGCCGTGTCGGTTTGAGCCCGAGGAGCTTGCCCTGCGTGTCGCCGCCGGCGAAGATGACTGCCTTCCAGCCGCGGTACTTCTGTTTCAGCGTGTCGCCGAGCGTCTTCCACAGTTCGGGCGAATCGAGCAGGCGCTCGCCGTGCGGCGGATTCGCGACCACCAGGCCGGGGCCCGCCGGTGGGTCGAAGGCGAAGGCGTCGCCGAGAACGAGGTCGGTCTGACCGAGGAGGCCGGCGGCCGCCAGATTGCGCTGCGAGGCGGCGATCGCCTCGCGCGCGAGGTCGACGCCGATCATCCGCACCGACGGGTCCGGCGCCGGCAGCGGCGCTTCGCGGATCGAGCGCCAGAGCTCGCGGTCGAAGCCGGGCAGGCGCTCGAACGCCCAGAGGTTGCGCAACCGATTGGGGGCAAGACCCATCGCGATGGCGCCGGCCTCGGCGAGAAACGTCCCGGAGCCGCACATCAGGTCCACCACCGGCCCGCGGCCGTTCCAGCCCGAGGCGAGGAGCGCCGCCGCCGCGAGCTGCTCGCGCAGCGGTGCCGCGGTCGAGGCGACGCGATAGCCGCGCCGGTCGAGCGGCTCGCCCGAGCTGTCGAGGAGAAGCGTCGCACGGTCGCGGAAGAGGCGCAGGCGGAGCGCGACGTCGGGGCTCGAACGTTCGATGTCGGAGCGCGCCTGGAAGCGCTCGCGCTGGGCATCGACGATGCCGTCCTTCGCCTTCATGGCGATCCAGCGGGTATCGCGGATCGCCGAGTGCGACGAGGTCGCCTGGATCGAGAAGGTGCGGTCGGGCGAGAAGATCTCGGCGAGCGGCAGCGTGGCCCCGCCGTCGCGTTTTCCGTAGGCCTCGGGGGCGTTCTCGACCAGGGCGCGGGCGCCGGCGTAGAGCTGGTCGTTGTCGGCCGCCGGCCAGCTCGCGAGCTCGACGAGCACGCGGTTGGCGGTGCGCAGCCGCCAGTTGGCCGCGAGTCCGTCGGCGAAGGTGCCGTCGAAGGCGACGCCGCCGGTCTCGCGGTCCTTGGATTCGAGGCCCAGCTCCTCGAGCTCGCTCTCGAGCAGCGCCTCGAGGCCGCGGCCGCAGGTGGCGATCCAGCGCATCGCCGGATCAGCTCTCGCCGAGCTTCAGCCGGCGGTAGTCCCGGTTCCAGTAGAGCAGTGGCGCGCCTTCCGGCCGGGGCACTGCGCTCGCCTGGACGGCGCCGACGTAGATCGTGTGGCTGCCGGCGGGATGGCGCGACGCGATCGTGCAGTCGAGCCAGGCGACCGCGTCGACGAGGATCGGGGCGCCGGTCGCCGCGGTCGTCCAGCGTCCGGCGGCGAAGCGGTTCGGTTCGGGACCCCAGGCGAAGCGGTCGGAAAGGGCCTGATCGGCCTCGCCGAGGATGTTCACGGCGAAGACCGTGCCCGGCCGTTCGAGCAGCTCGTGGGCGCGATGCTTGTCGTCGATGATCACCGCGATGAGCGGCGGATCGGGAGAGACCGAGACGAAGGCGGAGACCGTCAGGCCGTGGATCTCCTCTCCCACTTTCAGCGTGACGAGCGTCACCCCCGCCGGAAAGTGGCGCAGGGCATTGCGGAAGTCATCGGCGGAGACGGGCATGGCGGCGGTGGCGGCGCTGGCGGAGGTCGTGGAGGTCGGGGAGGGCGTCGAGTTGGCGGGCAGGGACGGTTTGCTCCCACCTCGCGAGGGAGTTTATCCTCGTTCGTCAGGAGACAACGTGAGCGATACGACGACGCGCGGCATCCGCATCGAGGTCGAGAGCGAGTACGAGCCCGACCGGAGCTCGCCTTTCGAGAGCTACTATTTCTTTTCCTACCACGTGCGGATCTCGAATCTCGGCCAAGAGACGGCGCAACTGCTGTCGCGCGTCTGGATCATCACCGATTCGGACGGCGAGGTGCAGACGGTGGAGGGCCCTGGCGTCGTCGGCGAGACGCCGGTGCTGGCCCCCGGAGAGTCGTTCGAGTACACAAGCTTCTGC
>Ga0209476_10003190_pt1 | contig 10900 bp, 6 predicted proteins | sample KloWWTrecipitate_FD_187179 | JGI IMG/M metagenome (GOLD analysis project Ga0209476, IMG submission 187179) | Active sludge microbial communities from Klosterneuburg, Austria, studying microevolution and ecology of nitrifiers - Klosterneuburg... | ecosystem: Engineered > WWTP > Aerobic digester >...
GGCCTACGACGGGCTGGGGCGGACGATCTCGCGGAGCGTCCCGATCACTCAGACGAGCGCGACGAGCTACACCGACTATCTTGCTCCGGCGTGGGGCGGGCTGATCAAGACGCAAACGGCCTACGACGAGCTGGGGCGGGCGATGACGGTCACGGCAGTGGACGGCACGCTGAGCGTGGCCCGCTACGGGATTGACGCGAACGGGCCGGGCTACACCGGCACGAATCTGGCGCTCAAGACGACGATTGATCCGAACGGGCACCAAAAGCAGCAAGTGAGTGACGCGCTGGGGCGGATGGTCAGGGTGCGCGAGTTTGACGGTACGGGACCCCCGGCGTTCGCCGGGGCAGGCTATACCGTAACCGCCGAGACGCGCTATGTCTACGACGCGGCGGACCGGCTGACGACGGTGACAGACACGCTTGGCAACGTCACGGCGATCACCTACGACGCGCTGGGGCGCAAGGTGGGGATGATCGATCCGGACATGGGCGCGTGGAGCTACGGATACAACCTCCTCGGCCAACTCATCACCCAGACCGACGCGCTCAGCCAGACGATGGTCTTCGCCTACGACGCGCTGGGGCGGATGACGAGCAAAGGCGTGGGCGGGGCAAACCCGAGCGGGCTGGCGAGCTACCTGTATGACCAGGGCGCGAACGGGATCGGGCGGCGCTCGCGGATGACGGACACGACCGGCTACAGCGCGTGGACGTATGACCTGCGCGGGCGGGTAATTGAGGCCAGGAAGTGGGTCAATCCCAACCCGGGAGTGTATGTGACGACCTTTGGCTACGACGCAGCCAATCGCCTGATCTCAAACACGCTGCCTGGGGGAACCGAGGTCGTCACCACGACCTACGACGCGGCCGGCCAGCCGTACAGCCTGTTCGCGGGCGGCCGTTCGCTGGTGCAGAGCGCGGCCTACAACGCGCTGGGCGCGCCGACCCGGGTGAGCTTTGGCAACGGGCTGGACAAGGTGAATCAGTATTTTGGACTGGACTACACGGCGCCGAGTTGGGCGTGGAGCCCGCTGATGGCATATGGCCGGCTGCGCAGCACCTGTGTGATCACGGCGTCGCAGACCTGCAGCACCGACCGGATGGATGCGCTGCTAAACACCGTGTTCTGGTACGACAAAGTAGGCAACGTGACGACGGTGCGAGACAACGTGCTGAACAGCGAGATGCTGGCGAGCTACGACGCACTGGGCCGGCTGGTGACTGCGACAACGGTGCCGTCGCTGACAACAATGTCCGAGCTTGCGCCGATGACCGAAACGTATGCCTATAACGCGATCGGCAACCTGACCGGGCGCTACGGGGTGAGCGCGACCGGTGCGATCACCTATCCGGCCGCCGGAAGTGCGCGGCCGCACGCGGCTATAGAGACGGCGAACGGGAACAGTTACAGCTATGACGCCAATGGCAACATGACCGTCCGGCGGGAGAAGCTGGAAGGCATTGCATATGTGTATACCCAGACCTGGACGATCGACAATCGGCTGGCCAGAGTGACGAAGACAGACCTGACCGGAACCGTGCTGGCCGTGACCTCGTTCTACTACGATGGCGACGGCGTGTGCGTGCGCAAGGACGACCCGGACGGGAGCGTGCTGTATGTCGGCGCGCTGGAGCAGACGATTGGCGCGCCGGGGACGGCGACCGTCGAGTACTTCGAGGACATCGCGGGCACGGCGACACTGAGCGGATTCGTGTCCGCGCATGGCGAGCCGGTTGCGGCCGGGCTCACCCGGTTCTTCACCAGCGCGCCACCGCTGCCCAGCATGGGCGGCGAACCCTACGGCCTGCGCTGGCAGGTCTGGTTGACCGTGCCGGTGACCGACACCTACACCTTCGCCGTCTACGCCGATGATGGCTTCACTTTCAGCGGGTACGGTCTGGTGGTCTCGAATACGACGGCCCAGGTTGCAATCACGAAGGAGAGCGCCCTGAGCCTGACCCTGAGTGCGGGCGTGCCGTACAACTTCTCACTGACCTATCTCAACTATTCGCCGACAACAGCGGGGGTGGTCCAACTGCTGTGGCGTCGAGCGGGCGGAAGCCTGGAGATCGTCCCGGTCGAGGCCCTGCACGCCCGGACTCGCCGGGAGTATTTCAGCTTTGGTGGCGCAATCGTGGCGATGAAGGACGGGGTCTTGGCCAGCGGGACTATCCGAACCCTGACCTATTTGCACGGCGACCACATTCGATCTGCCTCGCTGACGACGGACGCCAGCGGGCAGAAGGTGAGCGAGCAGCGCTACAAGCCGTATGGCGAGGTGCGCTGGAGCAGTGGCGCGGGCATGCCGACCGACAAGCAGTTCACCAGCCAGACCCGCCTCGCTGAGGTTATGTCGGAACGTTATATGACTATGTTGCTCGGGCTTACGACCCGGCTCTCGGGCGTTTCGTCAGCGTTGACACCGTTGTCCCCGACATGTGGGATCCCCAGTATTTGAATCGTTACGCGTACGTCCGGAACAACCCTTTGCTGCGCGGTGACCCGGATGGCCACTGTCCAATCTGCGTGACGGCGCTGATTGGCGCGGCCGTCGGCGCGGTTATCGGGGCGGCCACCGTAGCCTTGCCCGCAATGATCTCGAATATCCAAAACGGGCAACCGCTGATGACGAACATTGACCCGGCCGAGGTCGGCAAAGCGGCCGCTGTAGGTGCAGTGGCGGGACTGGTTGCCGGGGCGACGATGGGAATCGGGACGGCTGTCCTCGGCACTGGCTTTGGCGCAACCGTGGCAACGGGGGCCGTATCTGGTGTGATCGCGGGTCAAGCCGGAAAGGCAACCGGCAATGTCATCGATGGCAACGACATAGGCAGCGGTTTGCTCCAGCCTGAAGACATGGTCCGCGATGGAGCGCTCGGTGCGCTGGGGGCGGCTGGGGGGTATGCGATCGGAAAGGTCGCGGGAACCGTGTGCAGCTTTTCACCGGACACGCCGGTGGCGACGGAGACAGGGTATGTGCCCATCGCGGGCGTGATCACCGGCACGCGCGTCCTAGCCTGGGACGAGACGGCGAATGCGACAGGCTACTTCCCAGTGACGCACGTGTGGGTCCACTCGGATCCGGTGCTCGTTGTCCTTGTTGTCAACGGCGAGACGATCACGACGACGCCCGAGCATCCGTTCTACACGCCGATGCACGGCTGGCTCCCGGCCGGCGAGCTCTGGGCGGGCGCTGGGTTGCGCCGGGCGGATGGCGGTGCTGGTGTTGTCGAATCGACGATGACATTGACGCGCACCGAGAGGATGTGGAACCTCACGGTCGATGTCGCGCATACGTACTTTGTGGGCGGTGGTGAGTGGCTGGTTCACAATGCTGGGTGTGTCAGACCCGGTCAGCCCGGAAAACCCGATCACCAAGCCACAGTCGCAAAACTGAGATCAATGGCCACGGATGAATGGCGTGCTGACCCAATGGTCGAGATCGTGGAGAACGTCAGTATCCGCGGCGCCACCGGCGTGAATAGGATTCCCGATGTTTCAGCCTGGCGTGGCAAAGATGTGGTGAAGGTATACGAAGCAGCACGAGTCAACAAATATGGGGGGCTTGTTCAACGGGAACAACTCAAGATGCTAGAGTATTTTGACAATGACGTCAGGTATTTCTTTCTGGAGGTGAAGTGATGCGTCAGCTCGAATTCCATTGCATCCGCGAAGATTGGCCGGACCTACTAAGGCTTGCGGCACAAGCGACGGAGACGGTGCCGGCAGTCGAAACATTCGTTCCGGGTTTTCCACTTGCTCCCATCGAGGATACTGCTGAAATGCCCTCGGCTCGAACCTCAATGAGTATTTACTTCGTGCCAGCCAAGCGTGAGGCAGTACTTGCAAGCCACATGGTGGGCGAGAGATCACGGCTTGATGACGAACATTCCGAACGGCTTGTGGAAGTTTTTCTTGGAAGCCAAGAGAACGATGGTGTTCACGGTGGAATGGTGTTTTCCACGAATTCACGATGGCATCACGCAGAGGATGTCAACAAGATCCGCAACCAGATTTCGGATATTGCGAAAAGCTGGAGGACTTGCCTGCGCCGTGTTTGGTGGATATCGACGCAGATCACGCCCTATTCCGACGGGCCAACAATAGAGAGTCTGTGGGTGACCAAGAACGCTTTGGACTGGGTCGAACACAATGACTCCTTTCTACTGGTTGGAAGGCGGGCTGCCATTCCCCATGCCGGGATCTTTCGACAGAGACGCTTGGCAGTTCTGGCATTACCTACGTATGAGCGCTCAGGCGAATAGGCAGGCAATCACGGCTCCGCTAATGGCGATCGGAGTCCGGAATTCCGCAAGAATTCACTCGAACTATCAGGCCCACCAGTGGTTGCCCAGGCCGAGCGCGCAGGATGGAGTCAGAATGCGGCATACAACGGAATGGCGCTGCCCGGATCAGCGGCGAAGGCTGCGGGATCGGGTTTGCCGGTGCACAACGGTCCTCATCCACTATACAATGCCCTAGTTCGAGGCAGACTTGACGCACTGAATACGCCAGGTCTCTCGCTGGCGCAAGCCAAGGCTGAGTTATGGAAACTGACCCATCAACTCAGATATGAAATCGCAAATAGCGGATCTTTACCCCGATAAATCATGTATTACGTAATGGACTCAGCAGGGACGACTTGGAGGGGGCACGAGGTCTTGGCTCAACTTAGGAAAAATCGGTTGCTCGATTACGAAACACATTCGGCGTTCAGCCGCTGTGACCCGATTCTCTTCTGTCCACGGCTAGAATTCGAGATAAACCCGAAACGTACGCGACCAGACGCCTATACCAGGACGGCGGCGATCGACGTGTTTTCCAGACGCCTCGTGGAACTCCTGGGTGCGGCTGGCATACGCTTCGAGACGTTTGAAATCGCGCTTGTTGACCGGCGCGGGGTGAGCATGGGCGAAGGTACACATGTTGCTTTCCATCTCTTGGAGTGTGACGAAGCGATTGACGTGGACAGCACCACGTTCAGTGGTTGGCGGAACACTGGTATCGACAAGCTCGTGCTCCGCAACGACTTCCTCGAAAGTGGCAAACTGCTTACGCGCGATAGAAAGCAAACGAACCTTGTGATAGCTCATGAAAAACTCAAGGAAAAGCTGCATCAGGCCGGTATCACGGGACTAACGTTCAAACCGGTATCGGAATATCGTATACGTGGCCTCCCATTGAAAGGCCCATCGGTCGAATGAATGTGTTCGAAAGCGCCACCGGGTAAGTGAGAAAGGAACCTGCCTGACGAGAGGCAACCCGCCCACGCCGCAGATGACGCGGACGGCCTTCCTGCAAACGGGCGAGCGGATGGCGATCACGGTGACGGGGTTGACGGGAGCGAGACCTACCGGATCGGGTTTGTGATGGCGCGGCGGGGGAACTACAACGCCCACCTGGGACGGACGTTCACGGCGACGATGGGCGGGCAGAACCTGGGCATGTACAGCCCGCTGACGACGACCTGGGAGCAGGCGCTGACGGGCGCGGTTGTGGCAAACGCCACATCGCTTCAGCTCGTTCTCGAGGCCGGGGCTGAGCCCGGGAATGACTCCATGGCGCTGATCGATGACGTGGCGGTGATGCCGGCCCATCCGCATGCGGCCCGGGCGATGGGGAACGGGAACAGCTACGAGTATGACGCGAACGGGAACATGACCGTTCGGCGCGAGCTATCCGGGACCGAGACGTTTGTCTACACCCAGACGTGGACGGTGGACAACCGGCTGACCAGCGTGGTCAAGTCCGACGCAACCGGGACGATCCTGGCCACAACCACGATCGCGTATGATGGCGAGGGGGTGCGAGTGAAGAAGACGGATCCGTCCGGCGCGACCTACTACCTTGGCACGGTCGAAGTGCTGATCACGGGCACGACGCAGGTGACGACGAGCTACTACGCCTTTGGCGGGGCGCGGGTGGCGATGCGCGACGGGGCGGCCGCGCCGCTGACGTACCTGCACGGCGACCACCTCGGCAGCACCTCGCTTACGACGAATGCGAGCGGGCAGAAGGTGAGCGAGCAGCCCTTCGGCAGGCTCAGGGCAGGCTGCTACAAGCCAGGAGCCTGCCCTGAGCGCCAGCGAAGGGGCGAAGTGCGCTGGAGCGGCGGTGCGGGCATGCCGACTGACTTCACGTTCACATCGCAGCGGGCGGGGCCGGCGAACTACGTTGGCTCGCTGATGGACTATGTCGCCAGAGGTTATTCCCCTGCGTTGGGCAGATTCATCAGCGCGGACACGATCGTGCCAGGAGCGGGGAATCCGGCGGCGTTCAACAGATACATGTACGTCCGCGGAAATCCGCTCCGATATGCGGACCCATCGGGTCATATGGATGCGAGTCCCGATGATAACGGCGCGACTCCAGGAATCAATGACTGGCCGTGTGGCATCGAGAACGACTGCCAGATGGACTGGAACAATAACGCCGCGTCGCGCTTCGGCGCCGGCGTTTTGGATGAGGTCGGTGACGCGCTGAAGGGGTTTTTCGGGTTGGCCTCGGCCGCGGCCAATCCGGCATCGGTGATTGAGGCCGGGTGGCGCGCAGGTAGTGAGTTTGGCGCCAAGATCGCGAGCAAGGGCTTGGAGTCGGCAGTGTCGGAAATGCTTGGTGACAATCCCTTCATTGGCGCCTTGCGCAGCGGAGACTACGCCTACGCCGGGGGTCGCTTCATCGGTTTCGTGTCGATGGCGGGGCTCGCAGGCGAATTCGCTCCCAAAGGGGTGTGCAGCTTCTCGCCGGATACGCCGGTGGCGACCGAAGCGGGTCTGATACCCATCGCTGGCGTGATAACCGGCACACGCGTCCTGGCCTGGGACGAGACCGCGAATGCGACGGGCTACTACCCGGTGACGAATGTTTGGGTGCACTGGGATCTGGTCCTGGTGGTGCTGATCATCGACGGCGAGACCATCACGACGACACCCGAGCATCCGTTCTACACGCCCATGCACGGCTGGCTGCCGGCCGGCGAGCTTTGGGTAGGCGCTGGACTGCGACGGGCGGACGGCGGCACCGGGATTGTCGAGTCTGCGACGACGGTGACGCGCACGGAGTTGATGTGGAACCTCACGGTCGATGTGGTGCATACGTTCTTTGTGGGCGGTGGCGAGTGGCTTGCGCACAATACATGTGGGGTGACCTCAAGGATTCGTGACCTGCAGGCCGCCGGAGTGAAGGATGCACATCATGTTGTCCAAGACGCTGCGGTCAGGGATCTTCCTGGGTATGAATCACTGCAGGCACCTGGCGTGTCGCTTTCTGGACCTTCAACCCAAGCAGGAACGCCGCATTATCTGGCAACCATGGTGCAACGCCAAGCAGGTGGAGGTTCACTTGGGGCAGAATTGCGTATTGGTTACAAAGCGCTTCGAGTTGCGGGCTATGCCGAAGAGACCGCTCGACGCGCGATTTCGGAAGCGTCTGATTGGTTTAGGAGTATTGGTGCGACATCCACAACCGTCACGCGTATCCCAGGTAATCGATGAGTTGCACAAATGAAAAAAATGAACGCCCTGCTCCTCGAATCCGTCCAGAAAATCCTAGCGCTTTTGGTGGAAGGGGACTACGAGCAGATCGAACGGATCACTCATGGTATTAGGATAAGCGCGTTAGATATCAAGCGGGCCGTTACCGATTATGGGCGTACTCTCGTTGCACCTCCTATTGAGTCAATCCTTCTTTGGGAGTTTGTGGCAGTTCGTGGCGCCTATCCGCCGCGATGGATTGCTACGGTACCCCTATGGACATTGGAGGAAGGCCGATCCGACCTTTCGGTTGCACTCACGCTCATTGAGGAATCATTCGGAGTGCGCATCGAGGTTGACGATCTTCATGTTCTGTGATCGAATGTAAGGGACTGCGCCGGGGGTCGGCATTCGAATATCGCCGTTTTGTTGGTGGGGCGGCTATGGCAGTGTGCAAGGCCGATCCAAGCGGGACTACGCTTTACCTCGGTCTCACGAAAGTGACCCTGGCCTATACTCCGTCGGCAGGGATGGGCAACACAGGGGTGAGCGCCGACGGCTTCGACCTGCGCAAGCGCGGTGCGACAGTGGCGTGGGACGCGGGGGTCTTCGATGGCCAGCACGCGATCACCCAGACTGGCTTTGCCCAGGTCCGGGCGGAGACCAAATACAGCGGCTACCGGCTGTTTGGGCTGACGACCAGCGACATTGGCGGAGGGTTTTGTCCGACCCGGTATGGGTTGGAGCTGGTCCACGGCGGCACGCTGGAGATCTACGAGAATTGCGTGAGGGTTGCATATCCGCCGGCCCTGGTCTACGGGGCGGGCGATCAACTCCGGATCGAGGCCGATGCGGGGGTGGTGCGCTACAAGCGGCAGGTGGCCGGCGCGGGGACGTGGGAGGTGTTGTATACCAGCACGCTGCCGGTGACGGCGGCGCTGTACTTCAACGCATCGCTCTACACGCCGGGGTCGACGCTGAAGGAGATCCGGTTCGTCAGCGGATCAACAGGCGCGCCAAGCGTCCAACGAACGTATTACACGTTTGGCGGGGTGCGAGTGGCGATGCGCGACGGGGCAGGCGCGCCGCTGGTGTATCTTCACGGCGACAACTTGGGAGCGCCTCACTCGCGACCAGCATGACGGGTACAGTGCTGTCGCAACAGCGTTACGCTCCCTACGGTGAAGTGCGCTGGAGCAGCGGCGCGGGCGGGTGATTACGGCCACGAAGCAGATCGCCCCGAATCCAGTGGCGTACGCCACTGGATTCGGCTACGATGCGGCGAATCGGCTGAGGACGACGACGTACGCCGGCGGCTAGGTGGTGACCAACACCCCGGCCTTCGCCGGGGCAGGCTCTTCGACTTGGCCGGCCAACCGAACAGCCTGTATGCGGCCGGGAGCGCGCTGGTGATGAGTGCAGCCTACAACGCGCTGGGCGCGCCAACCCGGCTGAGCTTTGGGAATGGGCTGGACAAGATCAACCGCTACTTCGGGCTGGAGGCGCTGGCGGGGCAAACGGCGAGCTACGGGAGGTTGCGCAACACCTGCGTGATCAACGCGGGGCAGGCCTGCATCGAATCTACTGCCACGGCGCTATTCAACACCGTCTACGACTACGACAACGCCGGAAATGTGACGGTGATGACCGACGTGGTGAAGGCCGACCGGTTGAACGCCGCCTACGACGCGCTCAACCGGCTGACATCGGTGACCCAGGACGGCGCGCTGTCGACGACCCTGCCGGTCCTGAATGAGGCCTACAGCAACGACAAGATCGGCAACATGACGAGCAAGGCCGGGGTGACGATCACGGCGCCTGCGACGGCCCGCTACGGGTTCGAGGCGTACAGCGTGTACAGCACGGCGGGCCAATGCTATTGCTTCGCGTATGCGCCGAACACGGGCGCCTGGGTGTTCAGCGGGGCGGCCGGGGTGAGCGAGAACGGGACGTGCCTGACGAGCGGCAACCCGCCCACGCCGCAGATGACGCGGACGGCCTTCCTGCAAACGGGCGGGCGGATGGCGATTACGGTGACGGGCTTGACGGTGAGCGAGACCTACCGGATCGGGTTTGTGATGGCGCGGCGGGGGAACTACAACGCCCACCTGGGGCGGACGTTCACGGTGACGATGGGTGGGCAGAACCTGGGCGTATACAGCCCGATGACGACGACCTGGGAGCAGGCGCTGACGGCCGCGGTTGTGGCAAACGCCACATCGCTTCAGCTCGTTCTCGAGGCCGGGGCTGAGCCGGGGATTGACTCCATGGCGCTGATCGACGACGTGGCGGTGATGCCGGCCCATCCGCATGCGGCGCGAGCGATGGGGAACGGGAACAGTTATGAGTACGACGCCAACGGGAATATGACCATCCGGCGCGAGCTATCCGGGACCGAGACGTTCGTCTACACCCAGTCTTGGTCGATCGACAACCGGCTGATCGGAGTGACGAAGGCGACGGTGACAGGGACGGTGCTGGCTGTGACGACGTACGCCTACGATGGCGACGGCGCGCGGGTGACCAAGGAGGATCCGGATGGGATCGTGCTCTATGTCGGCGCGACGGAGGCGGTGATCGGCGCGGCGGGGACCGCGACGGCCGAGTACTTCGACGACGTCAGCGGCACGACGCCATCCAGTTTCTTCGCCACGCGCGCCGAGGTCGTGGAGGCCGGGCTCACGCGGTCGTTCACCGATACGTCGCCATTGGCGGCAATGGGCGACGCGCCGTGGGCAGTGAGATGGCAACTCTGGCTGACTGTGCCGGTGGCCGGTACGTACACGTTTGCTGTGTTCGCCGACGACGGTTTCTCGTTCAATGGCAATGGCCTGTCGCTGAGCAATGGAACAACCCGGGCGGCGACAACGACCGAGACCACCTCGGGCGCAGTGATGACGCCGGGAAACGTCTACAACTTCTCGCTGGCGTACTTCAACTACACAACGGCGACGACGAGCACGATCCAACTACTTTGGCGGCGAGCCGGCGGCGCGCTGGAGATTGTCCCGCGGGAAGCCATCCACGCCCGCGGGCGGCGGGACTATTACAGCTTTGCTGGTGCTGTCGTGGCAATGAAAGAAGGGGTGATGAGCTCCGCCACCCGCACGCTGACCTACCTGCACGGCGACCACCTCGGCAGCACCTCGCTGACGACCAACGCAGCCGGGCAGAAGGTGAGCGAGCAGCGATACAAGCCCTACGGAGAGGTCCGCTGGAATAGCGGCGCGGGCATGCCGATCGACTTCACGTTCACAGGCCAGCGGGCGGGGCCGGCGAATTACGTTGGCTCGCTGATGGACTACAACGCCCGGTCTTTCTCCCCTGCGTTGGGCAGATTCATCAGCGCGGACGCCATTGTGCCTGGGGCGGGGAATCCGCAGACTCTGAACCGGTATGCATACGTCTTGAATAGTCCGCTGAAC
>Ga0209476_10003191_pt1 | contig 10899 bp, 7 predicted proteins | sample KloWWTrecipitate_FD_187179 | JGI IMG/M metagenome (GOLD analysis project Ga0209476, IMG submission 187179) | Active sludge microbial communities from Klosterneuburg, Austria, studying microevolution and ecology of nitrifiers - Klosterneuburg... | ecosystem: Engineered > WWTP > Aerobic digester >...
ACGGCACGGCGGCGCTCCTCTTCCATTTCCCGCTCGACCTCTCCCTGCCGCCCGGGACCCCGAATCTCCTGAGCGGCTCGGGAGATCTCCTCTTCACCGGGGATCCAGCTCAAGGCGACCTGCTGTCAGGGCGATTCCCGTTCAAGGCCGACAAGGGGGTCATCACCCTGACCGCGGCGCGATTCGAAGCGCCGAAAACCACGGTGACCCTGAGCGGCGCCATCATGCCCGACAAGCGTCTCGACCTCGACGTCACCCTCCTGAGCGAGGATCTGGCCGTCACCGACGGGCTCGGCGTCCGGCTGCGCACGGCCTTCGGGGCCAAAGGCGCCCAGCCTCTTGGCGCCACCGGAAACGGCACCATCCAGGGCCGGGCCACGGGGACGATGGGCGAACCGTTGTTCACCGGGCGCTTCAGCGGCACGAGTGTCGCCTACCTGGGTGTTTCCTGGGGCGCCATCGACTGGGCGGGAGGCGCCTCGATCGCGGATCTTCGAAGCGACAAGCTGATCGCGGTGCGAGGCGTCTCGCGGGTGGAGATGAGCGGCGTGCAGCGACTCGGCGAGCGGGGAGTCGATGACGCGATGGACCTGAAGATCGCGATCAAGGACTGGCCGGCGAAGGACCTGCTGCGCGTGGTTCAGTCGGACCTCGACGTCGATGCCACGGCTTCGGGCACGGTGCGCATACTCGGCTCCCGTTCGAAGCCCCTCGGCCACGCCGACATCACCAGCGCCGCCGGCAAGGCGTTCGGGGTTCCCTTCCTCCGGGGCGACCTGAAACTCCAGTTCCAGGGCGAGGCCCTCCAGGTGGAGAGCCTCAAGGCCTCGATAGGGGGCGGCGATCTCTTCGTCACGGGCCGGCTGACCGGAGAGGGGCCGGCCCAGGCCTTCGACGGCCGCGTGGAGGTCAAGGAAGTGGAACTCGCGGATCTCGGGCTCCAGGACCCGGCGGTGCCCATGATCGGGGGACACATCAGCGGCCTCGCCACCTTGAGCGGCCCCATGGAAAGGCCGCGGGTCACCGCCCATCTCGAGTCGAAGCGCATCTTCTACGGCGATGAAGGAATGGGCGCCGTGGTCCTCGACGTCAGCGGATCCGGCGACGGCGTCCTCCAGGTCAAAGGCCTCTCGGATTCACCCCGCTTCCACGCCGAGGTGACCGGCTCGGTCGAAGCGAAGGCGCCGTACCAGAGCCGCCTCGACGTCAAGCTCACGACCGCGCGGGTCGACCCGGTGCTGCGCGCGCTCGGGTCGCGCTTCGAGAATGCCGTGGTCATCACCGCCTCCGCGAACGCGCGAGTCAACGGTCCGCTCGGCGAGCCGTCCTCGATCAGCGCCCAGATCCGCGATGGGCGGCTGCGCATCGCCGTGCCCGAGTACGCGATCGAGGCCGCCCCGGGGTCCGTGATCGACGTCGAAAAGGGAGAAGTGCGCATCGCCGGGCTGACCCTTGCCGGAGAGGGCACGTCGGTGAGCGTCTCGGGCAAGCTGGCGCTCCGGGCCGAGGACACGAACGCCCTGACCGTCATGGGCCGGACCGACCTGCGGGTTTTCTCCGGGTTCCTGAGGGAGTGGCGCCTCCGCGGTTCCGCCACCCTCCGCAGCGTGATGACCGGCACGCGCAGCGCGGTACGGCTGTCGGGCGGCCTCGACATCGAGGATGGCGCGGTTCGCGTCCGCACCTTCCCCCAGGGCCTCGACGGCCTCAACGGCCGGATCGTCTTCAGCGAGACCCAGGCGAAGGTGGCCGGCCTCGAGGGACGGTTCGGAGGCGGCCGGGTTTCGGTGTCCGGTCAGATGGCGTTTGGTGGTCCCTTCCCCGCGTCGTTCGATTTCTCCATGACCGGGGATTCGCTCGGCCTGCGCTATCCCGAAGGTCTTAGGTCCACCTTCGGCGCCGCCCTGAGACTTCAGGGCACCCTGGATTCGTACTGGCTCACCGGCAACCTGCTCGTGTCGAAAGCGCTCTGGACCCGGAAGTACACGATCACGTCCGAGCTCCTGAGCGCCTCGAGCGCCACCGTCGGCTTCAGCCAGGGCACGACCAGCCTCAAGCCGTCGCCCATGCACCTCGATATCGCGATCAAGGCCCCGGGGACGCTGCGTCTCGACAACAACCTGGCCGACCTGGTCGCGAAAGCCGATTTGACCCTCACCGGCTCGCCCGCCGAACCCCAGCTTCTCGGCCGGGTGGAGCTCGAGCGCGGGAAGGTCTTCTTCCGGGGCAACACCTACGAGGTTCGCAAGGGCGTCGCCAATTTCTCGAATCCCAGGGAGATCAATCCGGTCTTCGACATCGAAGCCGACACCCGGGTGAAGAGCTATCGGTTGACCCTGCAGGCGAATGGAACCGTGGACAAGGTCAGCACGCGGATCACCTCGGATCCGCCCCTCACCTCGACCCAGATCGCGAGCCTTCTCACCACCGGCGACGAGAGCAATACCGCGAGCACCACGGGGGCGGCGAGCATGGGCGCCGTCTCTTCCGTTCTCGATGACGCGGCCGGCCGGGTCGCCCAGGAACTGGGGATCGGCCTGTCCCGTCTCTCGATCAACGCGCCCATGTTCGGGCACACGGGGACCCGGCTCACCGTGGGCAAGCGCGTCACCCGCGATCTCGAGGTCGTCTACACGGGCTTTGTCGCGGGCGGCACCGACAAGCTGGTGACGGTCGAGTGGACCCTGTCGAACCGGTTCTCCCTCGTGGGCTCCTGGCAGGAGCCCGGCGGCTTCGGGGGTGACGCGCGAGCCCGCTTCGTCCTGGGAAAGAAGAAGTGACGCGGCGCCGGCTTCGCGGGGTCCTTGCCCTGGCCCTCCTTCTCTCGGCCCACCGCGCCCTGGCGCAGACGCCCCTCGTGTCGAAAGTGGAGGTCCGGGGGGCCTCGGATTCCTCGCTGGCGGGGTACGTGACGGTCAAGGTCGGCGCGCCCAGCGACCCCGAGACCATAAGGTCGAGCGTCCTCCTGCTCTCCGCCATGGACCTGTTCGACCAGGTGGAGGTCGAGCAGGAGGCCCAGTCCGACGGCTCGATCCACCTGGTCTTCCACGTCGTGGAGACGCCGAGGGTCGGGGAACTCATGTTCGTGACCCGGCCGGCCGAGGGCCTGGTGGATGTTCCGCTGCCCGATCATCTCGCCAGGCCTCTCTCCACCGTCGCCGGGCTGCGCGCCGGCGAACCGTTCCGCGAGAGGTCGCTCGTCGAAGCGGCCGCCCGCCTGACCCAGTGGCTCCGCGCTCACGCGTACCCCAAGGCCGCAGTGGAGGTGGAGGCCCGGCCCCCGCAGGGCCAACCCTCCACCCTCGGGGTCGTCCGCGACATCGTTGTCCGCGTGCTCGATATCCGGCAGGAGGCCTTGGTGTCGTCCCGGATCGACGGATGGCCGGGGAGCCTTCCCGCTCCGAAGTCCCCGGCCAACCCGGGCGATGCCCTCACCGACGACACGGTGAAGGCCTGGAAGGACGAACTCCTCGCCATCCTCTGGAAGAGCGCTTACTACCGCGCGCAGATCAGGACGGAGAGTGTGGCGGGCGACCTCGTTTTCTTCGTGGCTCCGGGGTCCCCCTTCGATCTGAAGCTCGACCTGCTCTCCGAAAAGGAGAAGGCGAGGGCCCGAGCGCGGTTCGACCAGGAAGGCCTGTCCCAGGACGCGATTGAAGAAACCATGTCCGCGATCGAGGCGGACTTCGTCAAGCGCGGCTACCGCGATGTCGAAGTGGACTTCCAGGAAACGCCCGCGCGCGGGCGCGTGACCGGTGAATTCGTGGTCCGCCCCGGCGCGGCCTGGGTGGTGGGCGCCGTCGAGTACCAGACAGACGGTGTCCCTTCACCCGAGCCCTCCCCACTCTCCGCGGGGGTTCCCTGGATCGACGCCGACATCTCGGCGGAGAGGACCCGGCTTCTCGTCGACCTGGTCCAGCAGGGCTACGCGGGCGCTTCGGTCACCCATGAGGAGTCGGGCGATCCCGATAACGCCAAGGTGACCTTCAAGATCGTGCCGGGGTCCCTCTCCACCATCGGTTCGGTCGTGATCGAGGGCGCGCCTCCCCTCGAAAGCCGCGGCCCGGACTCGGTCATCGAGCTGAAGACGAGGGAGACCCAGCCGTTCCGCAACACCGACGTGAACCGCGATCGCACCGCTCTCATCTCCTCGCTGCGCGACGACGGCTACATGGACGCACGGGTGGAGGCCGCCGCGGATTTCTCGGACGATCGAACCAAGGTGAACGTCATTTTCCGCGTGACCCCCGGCCCCAGGGTGCGGGTGGGGCGGATCCTCGTGGTCGGCCTCGAGGTGACGAAGCCCGTGGTGGTGCTTCGCGAGAGCCGGCTCAAGGAGGGTGATTTCCTCTCGTTCCAGAAGCTCCTCGATACCCAGTCGAGCCTCTCGGCCACGGGCCTGTTCAGCAGCGTCCAGGTTCGAGAACTCACGAGTGCTACCGACGAAAGGGATCTCATCATTGAGGTGACCGAAGGCCCGCGCACCACCGTCACCCCGGGCCTTGGCTGGCAGCAGACGGAAAGCTGGCGCGCCAGCGCGGAACTCACGAGGCTCAACGTCTCCGGGCGGGGGCGCACGCTCTCGACCTTCCTCCGGAGTTCGGTCGGAGGCTCGAAGAAGGCCGTTCTGGCCATGACCGAACCCTATGCCTTCGGCCGGCGTCAGCCGGTGAGGATGCAGGTCTACGGCGAGGACGACCGCTCCCGGGAGGCCTTCGACTTCCAGCGCGTGGGCTTCCAGATCGAAACCCCCTTCCCGGCCCTGGGCGGGAGGATGATCGCCAAGTACACCTTCCAGAAGACCCTGACCCAGAACGTGGAGACGGACTGCGCCGAAGTCGATCGGACCCTGTGCGATGGAAAGATCTCCGGCCCCTCCCTCGCCTACATCCACGACACCCGTAACGATCCCATCAACCCCCGCCGCGGCAGCGTGTTCTCCATGGAAACCCTGCTTTCCGCCGCGAAACTCGGAGGCGACTCCTTCCTCAAGGGCGCGGCCTTCATCGCCCACTACGAGGAGATTCGCGCCGGCACCGTGATCGCGGGGGCGGTGCGCCTCGGGCTCGCCCGCGCCTACGGGACCTCCGTCGAGCTGCCCCTGCCCGAACGCTTCTTCGCCGGCGGCCCGTCGGTGATGCGCGCCTTCAAGACCGACGAAGTGGGGCCCGGGTACTACAACGCGGAGGGCATCTTCGTTCCGAATGGGGGCAACGCGCTGGTGGCTTTCGCTCTCGAGGCCCGGGTCGACCTGGCCCGGTCCATCGGGTTCCAGCTCTTCGGGGAGATGGGGAATGTCTACCCCACCATCCAGTCGATCCAGTTGAGCGATCTTCGCGAGGTCGCGGGGATCGGGCTCACCTACCGGAGTCCCTTTGGCCCCCTTCGCCTGGATTGGGGATTCAAACTGGACAAGCGGCCAGGGGAAGGCCGTTACGAACTTCATCTCGCGGTGGGCTATGCCTTCTAGAGCGCGCCGGTTCATCCTGGCCGCGGCGCTCCTCGCAAGTGCGCTGGGCGCCCGCCCCGTTCACGCGGGCACGGTGGTCGAACGCACGGTGGCCTTCGTCGACAAGAAGCCCGTGCTCCTCTCCGACGTCGAGTTGACGAGAGCGCTCCTGAAACTCGACGAGAAGGAAGCCACGGAACGCGCCATCGACGAGGTCCTGATGTTCGAAGAGGCCTCGAGGCTTCTGCCCGCGGCCCCGCCCGAGGAGGAAGTCGCGCCCGCGATCGCGGCCCTGCTGGAAAAGGCCGGTTCCGGCTTCACCCCCGCGGCCCTGCGCCGCAAGGCGCTCGTGCAACTCGCGATCGCGAACTACATCGAGTTGCGCCTGCGTCCGCAGGTGCGGGTGGAGGACGAAGCCGTGCGCGCGGCGTTCAATGAACGGGTCGCGCGCGATCCCCAGACCCCTTTGTTCAATCTGGTGGCGGACGCCATCCGCGAATCGCTCGAGAGCCGGGCCCTCGATCAGAAGATCGAGGAGTGGGTCGCCTCGCTGCGCCAGCGGGAGGCGGTCCGGCGCGTGCCCCCGCGACCCTGAGCCCCCAGGGGGCTCAGCGCCTGAACTTCAGCCGGAAGAGATCGATGAAGGCGGCGAGGCCGCGTCCGAAACTCACCCGCGTCTGCTCGTCGTTGCGCCACGTGACCGCGACCTCCCGGACCTTGAATCCCGCCCTTCGGGCCAGGACCAGGGCCTCGACGTCGAACGCGAAACCGTCGAGCTTCGAATCGCGGAAGGCGGCCTCCGCGGCCGCGGCGGAAAAGAGTTTGAAACCGCACTGGGTGTCCAGGATCCCGGGAAGGTGGAGGAGGCGGACGATGAGATTGAAGAAACGCCCCGAGCTCTCCCGCATCAACGACTGGTGCTTCTCCACGTTGGCGCCCGCGACCGCGCGCGAGGCGATCGCGATCTCGGCCCCGGCGAGGGCGGCTTTCAGGGTGTCGAGGTCTTCGATGGGGGTCGAGAGGTCCGCGTCCGACATCAGCCTCCAGGCGCCCTGCGCGTTCAACATTCCATTGCGGACCGAATAGCCCTTGCCGCGGTTGCCCGGGTTCTTGAGAACCCGCACTTCCGGGCCGGCGCTCTGGGCCACCAGGGCGGTGCGGTCGGACGAACCGTCGTCGACCACCACCACCTCGAAGGTCTCGCCCCTCTCGCGCAGGAAGGCCAGCACTTTCGCGAGGGTTCCGGGGAGGCGCTTCTCCTCGTTGAACGCGGGTATGACGACGGAGAGAGAAACGGGGGGGGTCACAATCGCGCAAGTCTCTCAAAGACGCCCGGGGGAAGATGAGAGAGGCCGAGGCTTCCGGCCGCCCTCTCGATGTCGTCCCGGATGCTTCCGCGCACGTCCCGGCCGCGAGACTCCCGGGCCCTCATCGCCGACTCGAGTTCCGGACGGTCCGCTGCGATCTCCCGCACGAAGGCCGCGAGCCTCTCCGCGAGGGGTTCGGGCTTCAGGGTGAGGGCGGTTTCACGCGCGAGCGCTTCCAGCCGCGCCCGCGCGCCCTCGTCGCCGAGCAGGAATTCGAGCAACGCGCCAAGTTCGCGGACCTCTCCGGGCCCGGGGTTCACTCGAGCCACGACACCTCCGGGCAGATCCTCGTCCGCGGCGGACCCCGCGGACACCACCGCCGCGCGCCCCGCGGCGAGGGCGCGCATCAGGACGCCCGAGGTCTCCCCCCGGCTCGGGAAGCGCAGGGCCAGGACCACGTCCGCGGCCAGCAGGGCGTCCCCAAGGCTGTCGAGCTCGACCCGCCCCAGGGCTTGCTCCCACGCGTTGGCCGCGGGTCCCTCGGCGGATCCGCCGCCCACCGTGACCAGCCGCACGTTCTCGACGCGCGCACGGATCGATCCGACGGCCGCCCTCGCCACATCGAGGGACTTCGACGCGGTTCCAAGGCCGGGGGCCAGAACGATCCGGATCTGCTCGTCGAACCCGAGCCGGGCCCGGGCCTCCGCGCGGGTCGCGGCGTTCGCGCGCAGTCGCGCGTGATGGGGCAGATGCAGAAGGGGCGTTCCCGGAACGCGGGCGGCCGCACGCTCGGCGGTGGACCTCGAAAGGCAGACGAGCCCGAGCGCGCGGGAGAGGATCTCCGCGTTGAGAGGAAACACGCTGGTCCAATGACGGCCGCCGAGGGCGGAGGCGATGGTCGAGGCCGCGACCGATCCCTTCTCGCCGTGCTCGCGTCGCATCTGCCGGCGGTACTCGTCGAAATCGTTCGCCCTGACCGCGAAGGAGAGGAGGAGTTCGTGCAGGTTCCATTCGTGCAGGACCACGACCCCCGGGGTCCGAAGCGCTTCCCGGTAGATGGAGCCGTGCAGGGGCGAGTTGCCCACGTGGTAGACGCGCAAGGCCGCGCCATCGCTCGCGGTCTGCGGAATGATCCGGTAGCGCGCGCGAAGGACTTCATCCACCTGACCCGGGTTCTCGGAGCACAGGGTCAGGTCGAACGCGGCGTTGAGGGTCTCGAGCTGCTCCTCCACGTAGTCGGCGACGCCCGAGACCGAGGGAGGGAGCGGCGACCAGATCTCGATTGGGGGCTTCACTATCGGATGGACTCGGTCAGGGTGTCGATGACGCTGTCCCACTGGATGGGCGCGACCTTCTTCCGGCCGACTTCGGCCATCTCCCTGAGCCTTGCCGGCGGCGTGTTCCAGGCGCGGGTCATGGCCGCGCCCAGTTCCCGCGGCGCGGGCCCCGCGATGAAGCCGCTCTCGGCGGTGGCGAACTCGAGGACGCCGCCGGTGTCGTCGGTGGTGACGAGGGTCTTGCCGGAGAGGAACGCCTCCAGGGTCACGTAGCCGTAGTCCTCGTTCACGGGTGCGTAGACCGCGGCGCGCGCGGTGGCGAGCAGGGTCAGGAGGTCTTCGTCGGACACGAAGCCGAGGAAGTCGACCCGATCCTCGACCCCTCGCGCCACCGCGAGTTCCCGCAATGATGCTTCGAGCGGTCCGCGGCCCGCGATCTTCAGGCGCACGCCCGGGTCCGCGAAAGCGAGCGCCTCGATCAGCAGGTCGACACGCTTGAGCCGGTCGAGGCGCCCGGCGAAAAGCAGAAAGTCCCCCAGGGCATCGAACCGGTACCGTCCCGCAAGCGGCGGCGGCGGGTAGAGCGGCGTCGAGTCGAGTCGATTGAAGTTCCGGAGCCGGTCGGACACCGTCCGCGAGATGGTGAACCGGTCCCGGCACTCGGAAAGGGCCTTCGAGTCGAGAGCGTGGATCGTGGCCCGGATCTCCTCGTGCTCCTTCGAGTTGGTGAAGGAGCAGTACTCGGTGCCGAAGAGGTCGTAGACCTCGCGGTGCTGGTGGAAGATCCAGGCGACCTTGCAGGAGTGCTCGGCGAGGAAGGTCGGGAACTTGGTGGGGATGACCAGGTCGATCTTCGCCCCGTTGCTCTCGGTGACGTCGATGAGACGCCAGGCAAGGGCTTGGCGCACGATCTCCTCCGGGGGGTACCACTTGAAGGGAACCTGGGCCACGTCGGCGAGATACCCGCGCCGCGTCAACTCCCGCTGCAGCGAGAGCACCAGCATCTCGGCGCCGCCGTTGATGAAAGGCGCCTGCGCCGCGCAGATGAGAACTCGTTTCACCCGAGCATCTCTTCCAGCGCCCGCAGCCTTTCTCTTATGGACCGCAGCGCCGCCTCGTGGGAGACCCGGCCCTTCTCGCCTTCGCCGAGCACCACGTCGATGCGGCGGGCCATGTCGTGCACGTGGCGGACCAGTTCGCGTTCGAGTTCGCGGTGGCGGGTGTCGATGTCGTCCATCCGCTTCTGCATGCGCGCGATCGCCGCGTCGTAGTGGGTGTGGGTGGCCGCGAAATGAGCGGCGGTCCAGGAGACGAGGGCGTTGTCGAGCTGCACCTGGTCCGCGTTGAACTTCACCTGGGCTTCGCGATCTTTCTCGCGTGACCCGTCGAGGAGGGTCGAGATTCCAGAGGAGGGTCGTGGACCGCCCGCCGGCCACGACTCGTTCACCGGAGAGAGGTCGGGCGGCGCCGGGGGATTCCAGGCGGGCGCCTCGGGAGAACGGGGGACGATGCTCTCGATTTCCTTCACCGGCTCGCGGGGCCCGAGCACGCTCTCGGTGCTTCGGACCGCGGGCTCTTCGGAGGCGCGTTCCCGGACGCGATCCAGGTCCGCGGCGCTCTTGAGCCGCTCTCGTTCGAATTCTTCTGGCGTCATCAGAGTCCTCTTCCGATTCTATGCGCCCGGTTTTCGGGCCACCGCGAAGACGCTCGCGCCGATGGGAAGGTTGAATGCGCGCACCAGACCGGCCTCGACGGTGAGAAGGCCGCCGAACAGGCGCTCGAGCAGAGGAGGCAGGAGGGCCACGTCCGAACCGTGCCGGTTCAGGGCCCGATCGAGGAAGCGCCGCGAGAGCAGAACCGGGAAGAGCAGGGAGTTCGCGTAGGTGGACCGCACCAGCTCGAGGCCGGCGCCCGCGAGCAGCCGCTCGAGTTCGCCCCGTGTGTAGCGATGCCGCGAATGCACCGCTTCGTCATGGGCTCCCCAGAGAATCCGGAGCGCGGGTGTCTTCACCAGCATCAGGCCGCCCGGCTTCAACACCCGCGCCAGTTCGCGCACGGCCTGGGCGTCGTCCTGGATCCAGGCGTGATAGAGGACGTCGAAGGACGTCACCACGTCGAAGCTCGACGACGCGTAGGGCAGGCCGAGCAGATTCCCCTGCGCGACGCGTCCGCCCCGCCGCCTCGTGGTGATCACGGCCAGGGGGGAGAGATCGACGCCGTAGGTATCGCCGAAGCTTGAAAGGTCCTGCAGGTTCCAGCCCGTGCCGCAGCCCGCGTCGAGGATGCGGCGTCCCTCGACCCCTCCGGGCAGGAGCGGGGTGAGGAGCGCCCGGGCGATCCGGCGCATGCCCGCGTACCACCACTGCACGCCTTCGAGGTCGGCCATACGCCGGTACTCTTCCGGGTTCAACGCTTCTTCCTTTCGTGCAGCAGGCGTTCGTACTGGGCGATGACCCTCTTCGCGATGTGCGGCCAGAGGAAGGGATCGAGGAGCTGGAGCGTCTCCTTGCGCATGCGGGCCCTGTCCTCGGGTGCGTTCGCCATCTTCACGATCGCGGCGGAGAGCGCCTCGACGTCGCCGGGATTCACGAGGTACCCGTTGACGCCGTCCTTCACCTTGTCGGGGATGCCGCCCGCGCGGGTGGCGATCACGGGCAGACCGTGGGCCATGGCCTCGAGGGTGACCAGCGACGATCCTTCGAAGCGCGTGGGGTGCAGGAAGACATCGGACCCGGCATAGAGGGCGTGCAGGCTCTGCTCGCTCACCCGGCCGGTGAACTGGATGTGGTCCTTGAGGCCGAAGGCCGCGGCCTGCAGGGACAACCGTGACGGGCCTTCGCCCACCACGAGCCAGCCCCAGTCCGCG
>Ga0209476_10003196_pt1 | contig 10892 bp, 9 predicted proteins | sample KloWWTrecipitate_FD_187179 | JGI IMG/M metagenome (GOLD analysis project Ga0209476, IMG submission 187179) | Active sludge microbial communities from Klosterneuburg, Austria, studying microevolution and ecology of nitrifiers - Klosterneuburg... | ecosystem: Engineered > WWTP > Aerobic digester >...
GCAGGCAGCTCAGAAATACCTGCCCGTCGGCCCGGTCATCAGCGTCGAGTTCGCTGCCGCGCAGGCAGCTCAGAAAAACCGGACGATTGGGCGTTCATGCTGGATCTGGTTCGCTGCCGCGCAGGCAGCTCAGAAAAACTCCGCCTTTGAAATGAGCGCGAGTGCGCCGTTCGCTGCCGCGCAGGCAGCTCAGAAAATGCGAGGACGGGCGCGTAAAGGAACCAGTGATGTTCGCTGCCGCGCAGGCAGCTCAGAAAGAGCTGACACGCGAGCAGATCGACGCACATTTGTTCGCTGCCGCGCAGGCAGCTCAGAAAATTCGTGACCGCGCAGCGCGTGCGGTTTGCGCGTTCGCTGCCGCGCAGGCAGCTCAGAAAACCGTCTCGGCGATCGGCTCGTGTGCTATCGCGTTCGCTGCCGCGCAGGCAGCTCAGAAATTCACCTCCCATTTGTTGGGGATCGGACTCACGTTCGCTGCCGCGCAGGCAGCTCAGAAAATGTGGGCCAAGGCAAAACCATTGGCATGGACGTTCGCTGCCGCGCAGGCAGCTCAGAAAAGACCGAGCCGACGATCAGAACGAAAAGCAGAGTTCGCTGCCGCGCAGGCAGCTCAGAAAAATCACGAGAGGAACGCAACAGTGAAACTCATGTTCGCTGCCGCGCAGGCAGCTCAGAAATTCCCGCAGCGGATCGCGCGCCAGTCATCGCTGTTCGCTGCCGCGCAGGCAGCTCAGAAAACGGGCGGGCAGCATGACGGGGCGCCGCTATCGTTCGCTGCCGCGCAGGCAGCTCAGAAAATAGAAAACGCACTCGCAGCACTCGACAGCATGTTCGCTGCCGCGCAGGCAGCTCAGAAATCGAAGAACGCAACGGCGGCTTTCAGTGTGTCGTTCGCTGCCGCGCAGGCAGCTCAGAAAACAGGCTCGGCGTGGACGACGAATCTCTGCAGGTTCGCTGCCGCGCAGGCAGCTCAGAAAACAGTACGCGCTGTGCTTGGCGATCGAGATGGAGTTCGCTGCCGCGCAGGCAGCTCAGAAATGCGCGCACCTGATGCAGACCTCGAGGTTCATGTTCGCTGCCGCGCAGGCAGCTCAGAAAGTCTGGTGGTGGCGGAAAGAGTGGTAGCCGAAGTTCGCTGCCGCGCAGGCAGCTCAGAAAGCACACGAGACGCGCTCCTCGCTCGCCTGAACGTTCGCTGCCGCGCAGGCAGCTCAGAAAGATCAAATTCGCGGTCAGCCGCGCCGCGTCACTGTTCGCTGCCGCGCAGGCAGCTCAGAAAATGCATAAATGCTGGACGTTCCGTTGCCGGCAGTTCGCTGCCGCGCAGGCAGCTCAGAAAATGCAGGGACCGTGCCAATTCGTAACTTGCTGGTTCGCTGCCGCGCAGGCAGCTCAGAAAAAGATCGCGTGCGAAGCGAGCGCCTATGCCAAGTTCGCTGCCGCGCAGGCAGCTCAGAAAGCAAGTGATTAGCTTGCGGCCTAGGCTACTGCGTTCGCTGCCGCGCAGGCAGCTCAGAAATGCACCGCGTTCTTCGATCCGCTCGTGTCAATCGTTCGCTGCCGCGCAGGCAGCTCAGAAATAGCAACACCAGCAGCCGCTATAACTGCTATAGTTCGCTGCCGCGCAGGCAGCTCAGAAACCGCGAGCGCAGCTCGACGCCAAGCGCCGCCGCGTTCGCTGCCGCGCAGGCAGCTCAGAAATTTCCCCATTTACCAGTCGCGACGCGACTCAGGTTCGCTGCCGCGCAGGCAGCTCAGAAACCAAATAATCGTGCGATCCTTGTTCAGCGGGCGTTCGCTGCCGCGCAGGCAGCTCAGAAATGCGTAACAGCCCCGTTGTGTATGCGACGCATGTTCGCTGCCGCGCAGGCAGCTCAGAAAGTCGAGCAAGTCGCGATGCGATTCCTCGGGCTGTTCGCTGCCGCGCAGGCAGCTCAGAAATGCACGAGCCGTTCAGCCGGCGCGCGGAATATGTTCGCTGCCGCGCAGGCAGCTCAGAAAAGATGGAGAGCATCGGTCGTCACCGCGCGTGCGTTCGCTGCCGCGCAGGCAGCTCAGAAAGAGCGAGCACAAGAACTGCCACAAGTATTGCTGTTCGCTGCCGCGCAGGCAGCTCAGAAAGCAGGCGCGCGATGCGTATGCGTTCTACGCCGGTTCGCTGCCGCGCAGGCAGCTCAGAAATTCCCGCAGCGGATCGCGCGCCAGTCATCGCTGTTCGCTGCCGCGCAGGCAGCTCAGAAACCACTTCATCGCCGCACTCTGGTAGTTGTCTGAGTTCGCTGCCGCGCAGGCAGCTCAGAAATTCTCACGGACCGAGTTTGCGCCGCGCAAACTGTTCGCTGCCGCGCAGGCAGCTCAGAAAAATCGGCCGCGTCGGCGAATGCGGGGAACTTGGTTCGCTGCCGCGCAGGCAGCTCAGAAAGTAGACGCTGAAATACCGAAGCGTGTGGCGATGTTCGCTGCCGCGCAGGCAGCTCAGAAATTGTTCGCAGCGTAGTATTTACGTTGGTACTCGTTCGCTGCCGCGCAGGCAGCTCAGAAAAGCGCAAGTACTACGCCGCGAACAAAGACGCCGTTCGCTGCCGCGCAGGCAGCTCAGAAAGCGCTGCGCAGCTTTCGCGCTTGCAAAGAGCAGTTCGCTGCCGCGCAGGCAGCTCAGAAACTCGCGGGCACTGAAAGCGGCAGTGACTATTTGTTCGCTGCCGCGCAGGCAGCTCAGAAACAATCCGTGTACTCGCAGGCTTGGCGCGCGTCGTTCGCTGCCGCGCAGGCAGCTCAGAAATACTGCTATATCTGCTATATCTGCTAGAGTGAGTTCGCTGCCGCGCAGGCAGCTCAGAAACGCTCCCAGGTTCAAGTAGAGCGGGATCATGAGTTCGCTGCCGCGCAGGCAGCTCAGAAAAGTACGCAGTCCACTCATCCGCATCCATCCGAGTTCGCTGCCGCGCAGGCAGCTCAGAAAAGCCCCTGGTCCCCGAGGCGCGGGTGGTCGGTAGTTCGCTGCCGCGCAGGCAGCTCAGAAATACATCGTAGAAATTCCGGGCAAGCCCGTGTCGTTCGCTGCCGCGCAGGCAGCTCAGAAATGATCAAGATCGAGGGCACGCCGGAGCGAATTGTTCGCTGCCGCGCAGGCAGCTCAGAAAGTTGCCTGTCTGACGTGCATGTTCGGCGTATTGTTCGCTGCCGCGCAGGCAGCTCAGAAAATCATCGCCGCGCCCTGCTGCTGCGCGCAGATGTTCGCTGCCGCGCAGGCAGCTCAGAAAAATGGAGCGCCGCGATTCTCGTAAGCATGTACGTTCGCTGCCGCGCAGGCAGCTCAGAAAACATGGGCCAGAACGACCGCGCCACGGTGTACGTTCGCTGCCGCGCAGGCAGCTCAGAAATGAACGAGTGCATGGAAATGGCGACCCTCAACGTTCGCTGCCGCGCAGGCAGCTCAGAAATCACCGAGGTCATGGAGTACTTGAAACGTGTCGTTCGCTGCCGCGCAGGCAGCTCAGAAATGCCACGGCGTACACGATCACGGGGCTGGCTGGTTCGCTGCCGCGCAGGCAGCTCAGAAATCGATGAGAACCGCGCAATCGCGCATGGAGTCGTTCGCTGCCGCGCAGGCAGCTCAGAAAACCGCCGAGTTCATCGCAGGCGCGCGGCGCTAGTTCGCTGCCGCGCAGGCAGCTCAGAAATGAGCGCACGGCCGACACGCCGGACGCGCGGGGTTCGCTGCCGCGCAGGCAGCTCAGAAAGCCGGCAATCGCATCGCGCTCAACGCCGGCCAGTTCGCTGCCGCGCAGGCAGCTCAGAAATGCAGGCGCCGCCGAATCCGCCGGGGAATCTGGTTCGCTGCCGCGCAGGCAGCTCAGAAAGTCGAGTACCAGTGTCCGTTTGCGTTGATCGTGTTCGCTGCCGCGCAGGCAGCTCAGAAATTCGAGTGCTGCGCGATCGATCGCGCGCGCTGGTTCGCTGCCGCGCAGGCAGCTCAGAAAGAAATTGCTACCGCTGCAGCTTCCCCACTCGACGTTCGCTGCCGCGCAGGCAGCTCAGAAAGTGTCGTGAGCCGCGCGAGTGCCGCATTCGTCGTTCGCTGCCGCGCAGGCAGCTCAGAAATCAAATATCGCGAGCGCGGGAGTGCCACCCTGGTTCGCTGCCGCGCAGGCAGCTCAGAAACGCATATCCGGCACGCTGCCGTGTCGTGAGCCGTTCGCTGCCGCGCAGGCAGCTCAGAAAAGATCGTCCAGCGTTGGCGTGCCGATCGTCAGGTTCGCTGCCGCGCAGGCAGCCACGAAGCGCACCTCCATCCGATCCAGCACGAGCGACACGAAGCCGACAACGGAAATGAAATCCGGTGGCGCGCCTCTTCACCTGGCTGTCAGATGTTCGCCGCTTGCTGCTCGCTGTCCGTAGTCCAGCGCGCGCTCAAACAGCGCGAGCAACCGCCCCCACGCCTTCTCCGCCTGGTCGTGGTCGTAGACCCGCGCATCGGGCGGGCACCAGCCGTGCTTCGTGCCGGCGTACACCTCGATCTCGGCCGGAAGTTGCGCTTCGGCAAAGGCCTTGCGCAGGATGTCCTTCACCTGCGGCTGGCGCTGGTCGTCGTTCCCGGCGATCGCGATCAGGAACTGCGCCTTCATCTTCGGGATCAGGAGGTGCGGGCTGTCGGGCTGGTCGGTCGCGAGGCCGCCGCCGTGGAACGACGCCCCCGCGCCGATGCGTTCGGGCATCGCCGCTGCAGTGCGCATGACCAGCGGCCCGCCCATGCAGTAGCCCGTCGTGCCGATTCCCCGGGCCTTGTCGACGGCCGCCTGCTTGTCGAGCCAATCCACGAACGCCCTCGCATCGACCGACGCGGTGGCGGGCGACAGGGATCCCGCGAGTGCCATCAGCGCCGCGCGCGTCGCGGGATCTTCAAAGTCCGGGTTCTCCGGCGCGGTCGGCGCATGCTGCGTGCGATAGAAAGGATTGACCGTCAGCACGGCGTAGCCCGATTCGGCGAGGCGACGCCCCATCTGCCGAAATGCTGGTCGCAGGCCGAAGATGTCGGGCCAGACGAGCACGCCGGGGTACGCGCCCTTGACCGGGTGCACGAAGTGCGCGTCGCAGGTGCCATCCGGCGTCTTGATCTCGACTTCGGCCTCGGTCACCTCCGCGGCGTCCGCAGCGCGCGGCAGCAGCGTCAGCGCACCCGCCCCGACGGTCAGCGCCCCGAACTGCCGACGCGACAGCGCCTTCGAACGCAGCTCGTACTCGACCATGTCGTCGAATGCGTCGTGGTCACACATGGCATTTCCTTGCGCGTCCGTCCGGGACGCAAAATGGTGCAGTGGGAGGCCGCGCGGCCGCAGGTACCTTGCACCGAACTTCGTAGTGCAGGCACCCTACCACCGTTCTCCTCGGCTTGAACACGGCCCCTTGGAAGCCCGACCACACATGCCCGCCCGAGCCATCCAGATACGTGATCCGTTGGTACGCGAAACGCTGGAAGCAGCCCGCGACCTGCTTACCCATGCAGCGAGTTTGCTGCACGCACCTGATGGGCGCCGCCCGGCACATCGCGAAGAAGCGGAAAGACTGTTCGGCCAAGTCGCCGACTTGCTCGGGAATTTGCGCGCGCGCATCGGCCTTGCCGACGTCGACTATCAGGGGCGATATTTCGACGGCGAGATCTGGCGGCTGGCTACCGGATGCCAACTGCTCGGCGGGCGCGTCCGCGAAGACCTCTTGTTGGACGACTTTGACGGGGTCGACGCGCAACGGGTACGCGCCGACTGCGCACTGGAACAGTGGGCGTTGCTTGGCACGCATGTCGAAGAGTTCGCCTGGCGAGAAGACACGGTCGGACAGAACGAGCATGGATATCCAGCCAGGCCGAGCAGTCCGCTTTTCCCACTGACGGACGCCCTGCGGCAGGCGATCCTGGCGCTCGCCCGGCAATCGGACATCCAATCGATCTCCTGTCCATTCGACGACTTCCACCTGTGGAAGGGTCTGTTGCACGAACAGGTTCGGCGAAGCCGGCAAACCGGACGATCACCCCGGGAAGCGCTTCAACTCACCGGGCCTGACAGCGGCATTCCGGGCGTCGTGCCGTTTTACGACGACGATGCCGGCACGCCGTTCCCCCTCGGCCCCGACCCCGTGACGGAGCTGGTCGCACCAGCGGATCAATGGGGCGGCGAAGTGCACATTCCTTTCGAAGGCACTCACATGGCAGATTTGTTCATCTTGCCGACGTGGCGAAATGTCTGGCCCGAACGCATGAAGAAGCCGGGGGCAAGGTTGAGCCAGCTCGTCGCGGCCTATGGCGAGCGCTGCAAGTACGTGCTGACCAACCAGAGCCCGCATGGCGGAGTGCTGGCTCTACACGGCCGTGGAGCCGCATTGAGCTGACCTTTGCGCGACCGCCCATCCGCACCCGCGGGCCAGGCGGGTGAACGGCGTGCACTTGCCTACACGTTGAACCGGAAATGCATCACGTCGCCCTCGCGGACGAGGTACTCCTTGCCCTCGAGCCGCAGCTTGCCGGCCTCCTTCGCGCCCTGCTCGCCGCGTGCCGCGATGAAGTCGTCGAAGCCGATCACCTCGGCACGGATGAAGCCGCGCTCGAAATCCGTGTGGATCACGCCGGCCGCCTGCGGCGCCGTCGAGCCGCCCCGCACCGTCCAGGCACGCACTTCTTTCGGCCCCACCGTGAAGTAGGTCTGCAGCCCGAGCAACTTGTACGCGGCGCGGATCACGCGGTTGAGCCCCGGCTCGTCGAGCCCGAGATCGGCGATGAATTCGGCGCGCGCGTCGTCGTCGAGCTGTGCGATTTCCGCCTCGATCGCCGCGCACACGGCAACCACCACGGCGCCCTCGCCCGCGGCGCGCTGCTCGAGCGCCGCGAGGCGCGGATTGTTGGTGAAACCGTGCTCGTCGACGTTCGCGACGTACATGACGGGCTTCGAGGTCAGCAGGTGCAACTCGTGCAGATCGCGCAGTTCGTCGGCCGAGAGGCCCATCGCACGCACGGCCTTGGCGCCGTCGAGCTGCTGGCGCACGCGTTCGAACAGGTCGCGCTTGCGGATTGCATCCTTGTCGCCGGCCTTGGCGGCCTTGGCCGCCCGGTCGAGCGCCTTCTCGACCGCCGCGAGATCGGCGAGCGCGAGTTCGGTGTCGATCGTCTCGATGTCGGCAAGCGGATCGACCTTGCCAGCGACGTGCACGATGTCGTCGTTCTCGAAGCAGCGCACGACGTGCGCGATCGCATCGACTTCGCGGATGTGCGCAAGGAACTGGTTGCCGAGCCCCTCACCCTGCGAGGCGCCCGCCACGAGGCCCGCAATATCAACGAATTCGACGGTCGTCGGCAGGATCTTCTGCGGATTGGCGATCGAGGCGAGCGCCGCGAGACGCTCGTCGGGCACCGGCACGATGCCGATGTTCGGATCGATCGTGCAGAACGGGTAGTTCTCCGCCGCGATCTGTGCGCGCGTGAGCGCGTTGAAGAGAGTCGACTTGCCGACATTCGGCAGGCCGACGATTCCACACTTGATACCCATCGCTATGCACCATCAGCCGGTTTGGTATGCAGTCGATTCATCGCGCGCTGCGGCCCCTCCTCGATGAGGACCGGCAGCACATCCGCCGCCACCGCTACCGTCGCGCGGATCGCGTTGTCCTCTGCCGCCGGCGCGCGCGTCAGCACGTAGTCGACGACTTCAGACTTGTCGCCCGGGTGGCCGATGCCGATGCGCAGACGCCAGAAATTCTCGCCAATGCGCGGGATCAGGTCGCGCAGGCCGTTGTGACCGCCGTGACCGCCGCCTTCCTTCAGGCGCACGGTGCCGACAGGCAGATCGAGTTCATCGTGTGCAACGAGAATTGCGCCCGGCTCGATCTTGTAGAAATCCGCGACGCTGCCGACGGGACCCGCGCTGCGGTTCATGTACTGCATTGGCTTGAGCAGGACCACTTCGGCATCGCCGATCTGAACGCGGGTCATGTCGCCATGATGACGCCGATCGGCGCGCAGATTTCCCCCATGACGCGCAGCAAGCTCGTCGATGAACCAGAACCCCGCGTTGTGGCGCGTGCGCGCGTACTCATCGCCCGGGTTACCGAGCCCCACGATCAGTTTCAGCGGAAAACCGGCCATGCCCGCCTCCAGCGTGTACCGAGCCCAAAAGAGAAAGGCCGCCGGGTCCCGGCGGCCTTTGTGCTCCGGTCGCGACGACTATTTCTTGCCGCCGCCTTCCTTCTTCGCAGGTGCTGCCGCGTCGGCCTTCGCCGCCTCGCCAGCCGCCGGCGCCGCTGCGGTCGTCCCCGCAGCCACCGCGCCTTCGGCCGCTGCCGCTTCGGCAGTCGGCTCCGGTTCCGCCGCCCGCGGCGCGTGCACCGAGACGACCGCTACGTTGCGACCCTGCTGCAGCTGCGGGATCACGACCCCCGGTGGCAGCGGGAGGTCGCTCAGGAACTTCGTTTCGTTGAGCTTCATCTGCGACAGATCGAGCTCGAGGAAATCCGGCAGATCTTTCGGCAGGCACACCACTTCGACGTCCGAGATGCGGTGCGACACGACGCCGCCCTCGGTCTTGACGCCGGGCGATCCCGCCGCGCCGTGGCAGTGGATCGGCAGGTGAATGCGGATCTTCTCGTCCGCCAGCACGCGCTGCAGGTCGATGTGCATGATCGCGTTCTTCGCGGGGTGCATCTGCACGTCCTTGATGATCGCTTCCTGGCTCTCGCTGCCCACCTTGATACGGATGATCGACGAGTACAGCTTCTCGTTGTCGATCATCGTCATCAGGTTCTGATGGTCGAAAATAACCTGGCGGGGCGCGAGCTTGCCGCCGTAAATGATGGCCGGAATCTTGCCGCGACGACGCAGGCGGCGGCTCGCACCCTTGCCCTGATCGTCACGGATGTCCGCCTGGATCTCGAATCCGATGCGCATGGATCTCTCCTTCGTTCAATGCCAAAGGGAACCTCCGCGACCAGAGGGTCCCCACCAAAAGCCTGTTCAGTCGATGTAGAGGCTGCTCACCGATTCCTCATCGCGTATGCGGCGAATCGTTTCCGCGAGCAACCCTGCCACCGACAGCTGGCGGATGCGGCCGCACTTGCGGGCCGCATCCGTCAGCGGAATCGTGTCGGTCACGACGAGTTCGTCGAGCGCCGACGCGGCAATCTTCTCGACCGCGCTGCCCGAGAGCACCGCGTGCGTGATGTAAGCCACCACGCGCTTTGCGCCCTGGTCCTTGAGCGCCTGCGCCGCGAGGCACAACGTGCCCGCGGTATCGACCATGTCGTCGACGAGCACACAGGTCTTGCCCGCGACCTCGCCGATGATGTTCATCACCTTCGACTCGTTCGGCCGCGGCCGGCGCTTGTCGATGATCGCGAGGTCCGCGTCATCGAGGCGTTTGGCGAGCGCGCGCGCGCGCACCACGCCGCCGACGTCCGGGGACACGACGATCATGTCGTCGTAGCCCTGCCGCCATGCATCGCCGAGCAGCACCGGCGAGCCGTACACGTTGTCCACAGGGATGTCGAAGAACCCCTGGATCTGGTCGGCGTGCAGGTCGATCGTCAGGAGACGATGCACGCCGGCGCCCGAAATCATGTTCGCGACCAGCTTCGCCGTGATCGCGGCGCGCGTCGCGCGCGGCCGCCGATCCTGGCGCGCGTAGCCGAAGTACGGCACCACCGCCGTCACCCGCGCTGCCGAGGCGCGCCGGCACGCATCGGCCATCACGAGCAGCTCCATCAGGTTGTCGTTCACCGGCGAGCAGGTGGGCTGCACGATGAACACGTCCCGACCGCGCACGTTTTCGATCAGCTCGACGTTCACTTCACCGTCGCTGAAACGGCCGACGTAGGCGCGCCCGAGCGGCTGTTTCAGGTGCCGGGCAATTTCCTGCGCGAGCTGCGGGTTGGCATTCCCCGCAAACAACGCCATCGATGCCGAATCAGCCACTACAACCTCGCTCGTCTGGCTGGGGCGGAAGGATTCGAACCTCCGAATGGCGGGATCAAAACCCGCTGCCTTACCACTTGGCGACGCCCCAGACGAAACCGTTTCCGCCTATCCCGATTCGCCTTGCAGCTGCGCGAGCTGCTCGTGCAGCGGCGAGCGATCGAGCCCGCGTGCTACCCAGCTGCGCCACTCGTCCGGCACACGCGCCGCAACCCGCTCGGCCGCTGCGGCACTCTCGAACGCCGCAAACACGCAGGACCCGGTACCCGTGAGCCGCGCTTCCGCAAACCGGCCGAGCCAGTCGAGCGCATCGCCTACCACCGGAAACCGCGCGCGAACCACCGGTTCGCAGTCATTGCGGGTCTGCACCTCAAAAAGGCCGCGTATTGTGATGACGGGTGAATTTCGTGTCAATTCAGGGGCCTGGAAGACGGCGTGGGTGGGCACGGCGACTCCGGGATGGATCACCACGAACCACCTCTTCGGCAGCTTAAGCGGCATGAGACGCTCGCCGATGCCCTCCGCCCAAGCCGAGCGACCATGAACGAATACAGGCACGTCAGCGCCAAGATCAGCGCCAATCGACGCCAATTGCGCCAGATCGAGCCCCGTTCCCCACAATTCATTCAACCCCACCAATACCGTCGCGGCGTCGGAACTCCCCCCTCCGAGGCCCCCTCCCAGAGGAATCTGCTTCTCGACGCGCAGCCGCGCGCCCCGCCTCGATCCCGTCGCCGCCTGCAGTGCGCGTGCGGCGCGCACGGCGAGATCTTCATCGGGCGACACGCCCGGCGGCCCGTCGAGGCGCGTGACGGCGCCGTCGTCGGTCGGCTCGATCCGGATCGTGTCGCTGAAGTCGAGCAGCTGGAAAGCCGTCTGCAGCTCGTGGTAACCGTCCGTGCGTCGGCCAATGATGTGCAGGAAAAGATTCAACTTCGCC
>Ga0209476_10003205_pt1 | contig 10872 bp, 10 predicted proteins | sample KloWWTrecipitate_FD_187179 | JGI IMG/M metagenome (GOLD analysis project Ga0209476, IMG submission 187179) | Active sludge microbial communities from Klosterneuburg, Austria, studying microevolution and ecology of nitrifiers - Klosterneuburg... | ecosystem: Engineered > WWTP > Aerobic digester...
CGCCGGGCGACCAGCCCATGTTGCATATATTTGCGGCGGGCAACTCGGCGACTGGCCTGCCTTCAAGTGTGGCCGCGCCCGGCACCGCCAAGAATGTGATTTCAGTCGGCGCCACAGAAAACGCCCGTGACCCGAACGTCGTGGACGGCTGCAACGTCTCGGCCGGTGACAGCGCCAACGACATCGCGACCTTTTCGGCCCGCGGCTATACCGCCGACGGGCGGGCCAAGCCCGATCTCGTCGCGCCCGGCACCCACGTTCAGGGACCCGTAGCATCAGGTTCAGGGTTCACTGGCGCGGGGGTGTGCGGGGCGCGTTTCAACAATGGGTCGCCGCCAGCCGATGATGCCTACTACCCGCCGGGACAAAGCCGCTACACCTGGTCGTCAGGCAGCAGCCACGCCGCGCCCGCCATCGCCGGCGCCGCCGCCCTCATCGCCGAACACTACTCGCGGACGGCCCAACTCGGGGCGTGGCCAAGCCCTGCCCTGGCCCGCGCAATTCTGATCAATAGCACCCGCTACCTGACAGGCGCCTCGGCCAACGATGACCTGCCCGGCGCGGGCCAGGGCTGGGGCGCGCCCAATCTGAGGCTGGCCTTCGACGATACATCGCGGGTCCGGATTGATCAAACCCATCGCTTTACGGCCAGCGGCCAGATGAACGCGCTGAACGGTTATGTTGCCGACCCAGGCCGGCCCGTGCGGGTCACTCTGGCCTGGACCGACGCGCCAGGTAATCCGATCGGCGGCGCCTACGTCAACGATCTCGATCTCGAAGTTGCCGTTGGCGGCCAAACGTATCAAGGCAACTTCTTCTCGGGCGGCGCATCGGCGACCGGAGGCTCGCCAGACGCGATCAATTCCGTCGAGAGCGTGTTTTTGCCGGCCGGTTTGAGCGGCCCGCTCAGCATCCGCGTCATCGCCAGCAACATCGTCGGCGACGGTGTGCCTTCGGCGCCTGACAGCCTCGACCAGGATTACGCCCTGGTCGTCTACAACATCGATGACAGCTTCGGCGTGCTGGCGGTGTCAGTCAAAGATGTTGCAGGAGGCGCCGGCATCGCAGGCGCCTCGATCAACCTGTTCGACGCAGCCGGTTCGCCTGTGAACCCCGGCGCCACCGGGCCATTCGGCGAAGCTTCGCTTTTCGCATCGGCCGGCGCATATACCGTTGCCGTATCGGCGCCCGGTTACGTCTCCAAGACTGTTAGCGGTGTCGCCATCGCGCCAAACCTCACCACGACGCTGGGCGTGTCACTGACGACGTTGCCGCGCGCGACGCTCTCCGGCTTCACCCGGGACGGCGCGCACGGCTATCCGCTACAGGCATCCGTCACCGCGGTCTCCGCCGATGTGACCCGAACCACATGGTCCGACGCCGCGACCGGCTTCTACAGCCTGACCTTGCCCAACGGGCCCGATGTGAGGGTCACGGCTGTCGCCGGCTTGCCGGGCTATCAGCCGGCGGCCGCGACGGTTGATCTCACGGCCTCGAGCACCCGCGACCTCGTCCTAGCGCCCAACGTCGATTGCGCACCAGCGGGATACGTGGCGAACTTCTATGGGGTGTTCGAGACCTTCAGCGCCACGACCACCCCGAGCGGCTGGACGGTGGTCGACACGAGTGGCGGCGGGGCATGGGTGTTTAGCGACCCGGGCGGGCGCTCGAACCTCACCGGCGGCACGGGCGGCATGGCCAGTGTCGACAGCGACACCTATGGGAACGGCAAGACTCAGGACACCGAGCTCCGCACACCGGCGCTGAACTTCTCAACGGAACCAGAAGTATTTCTCCGCTTCCGGACGGACTTCCGCTGGTATGAAACAGCCCCGAATGAGATCGCCGACATCGACATCAGCCAGAACGGCGCGTCGGGACCCTGGGTGAACGTGTGGCGCCGCACCGAATCGTATCGCGGTCCGATTGAGGAGACGATCGATGTCTCCGCCGTTGCCGGCGGCCGGTCAAACATCATGGCCCGCTTCCGCTACTACAACGCCTCGTTTGACTGGTGGTGGCAGGTGGACGATGTGCGCTTTGGGCACACGGATTGCGCCGCCGTCAACGGCGGGATCGTCACAGGACGCGTCGTCGGCGCCGGAGATGGCGCGCTGATCAATGGCGCGGCGTTGAGCCCCTCGATCGGCATCAGCGTCACCAGCGGCGCGGGTCTGCCGCCGGGTCAATATGCGGTGTTTCTGCCGAGCGGCACGCACACGCTCACCGCCATCGGACCCGGGGCCGTGGGACGCGCGAGCGCCGTCATTGTCGTCACCAGCGGCAGCGTGGTCACGCGCGATTTCGTGCTGCCCGCGCCCGGTCTCGCAATCACGCCGGATCGGTATGAGATCACGCTCACGCAGGGCAACAGCACAACAGCCAGCCTGTGGGTCACCAATACCGGGCCGTTGACGCTCACCTGGCAAGCCTATGAGTCAAGCGTGGGCCAATCAGCCTTTGATCCGCTGTACCGCAACAGCGACATTCCCGCGCCCGCGTTTGGCGGCCCGGACGCAGGCGGCTACTACTGGACCTCGTCGGATGAACCAGGCGGTCCCACCTTTGCCTGGGTGGATACCTCAAGCGGTCAGTCCTTCACTCTCGGCGACGACACCGAAGCGAATATCAGCCTGCCCTTCCCGATCGGGTTCTATACGCTGACAACACAAAGCCTCCGAATCGGCAACAATGGCGCGCTTCTGGTCGGCGCAACCGCCGGCGATGTCGACTTTCAGAACCTCGATCTGGCCAACGCGCCGTCCTTCTTTGTCTCGCCGTTCTGGGACGATCTGGACGCCGGCGGGACGGTGCGATGGATGACGATCGGCGCCGCGCCGAATCGCGCCGCCGTGATCGAATGGCGCGATATACCGCGCTATACCACTGCCGGGCCGATTGGGGCGGCGACGTTTCAAGTCCTGCTCTTCGAAGACGGTGGCGTCGTGTTCCAATATGCCGACGTCTCGTTTGGCATCGGCGCCTACGATGACGGGGCCAGCGCCAGCGTCGGGATTCGGGGCTTGAGCCCCGCGCAGAGCCTGCAATTCTCAAGAGACAGTGCCAGCCTCGGTCCCAACCTTGCCATCCGCTTCAGTCGGGGAGGCCGGCCTGATCTCGCGCCGTGGCTGACAACACAACCGCTTTCGAGCACCGGGCAGATGGGAGGGGCTGTCATCAGCCTGACTTTTGACGCCGGCCAGATCACCCAGCCTGGCATCTACACGGCCACCTTGACGGTCGATAGCAACGCACCGTCACCGCAGCGCGAAGCGGCGTTAACGATGACAGTCCTGCCGTTGGCCACCCAGGGACTGCTCCGCATCGCCGCTCAAACGCTCGGCGCCTGCGACATTCAACCAGCCCCCCTGGGCGGCGCGCAGATCGGGATTGCCGGCCCGGCGCCTTTCAGCGCCAGTCTGCGGGCTGACGACGCCGGCGCGGCTGCGCGCTGGCTGACGGCCGGGGTCTACTCGGTCACGGTGATGGCGCCAGGCGCGCTATCCGCGACCGTGGTCGCGACAGTTACCGCCGCGAATGCGGTCACCGCGCAGGTTGGCTTGCGCGCGGCCCTGCCCTGCGCAGCGCTGGCGCCCGCCACCCTGCAGATCACGACAACCCTGAACGTCGTCACCACCACTGCCGGCCTGACCAATACCGGAGCGAGCGCCCTCACCTGGACGCTCGTGGAAGGATCAAGCCCGTTGTGCAGCGCCAGCATCCCCTGGCTCAGCGCGCCGCCCACCGGCACCCTGGCCGCCGGCGCCAGCGCCGGGCAGGCCATCGTCGTCGATGGCCGAGGCCTGCTCCGCGGGCGCTACGACGCCTGGCTGTGCGCGCTGACCAATGACGCGCTGCATCCCAACCTGCCCATCGCGATTACGGTCTGGAGCGACGCGCAGAGCCGCTATCTGCCCGTCGTCCGGCGACCGTGAATGCAGCAGCTCGTTGCGGCCTGGGCACGGGATCTATCCGCAGATTACGCAGATTTCCGCCGATTCTTGGAAAAGAGAATCGGCGGAAATCTGCGTAATCTGCGGATAGATCCCCGAGTAACCACGGCCGAACTCGTCGCCGTGAGCGACGCCGCGCTCTGCGCTGGCGCGGGCCTTTTTCGTCCGCAGATTAACGCAGATTTCCCCAGATTCTTCCTAACCAGAATCTGCTTTAATCTGCGGACAGATCCCCGAGTAGACTCGGGCGAGCCCGCCGCTACAGATGACGGCAGGCATACAATCGTTCTTTCATGAAACTCGAGCAAATCGACCTGTATCAGATCCGGATGCCGCTGATCGCGCCGTTTGAGACAAGCTTCGGCAGCAAGAGCCAACGCGACATCATCCTCGTCCGCGCAGTCGGTGATGGCATCGTCGGCTGGGGCGAGTACGCGGCGGACGGGCCAGGCTACTCATACGAGACCACCCAGACCGGATGGCACATCCTGTCCGACTATCTGATCCCGCTCGCCTTTCAGGCCCCCTTTGGCGACCCACGCGAATGCCCGGATCGATTCAAGCGCGTGCGCGGGCACAACTTCGCCAAATCCGGGCTGGAGGGCGCGATCTGGGACCTCTTCGCCCAGCAGGCTGGCCTTAGCCTGGGCCAGTACATCGACGCAGGCCGCAAGATCGTGCGCGATCGGGTCGTCGTTGGGGTCAGCATCGGCATTCAGCCCTCGCCCGAGGCGCTGGTCGAGAAGATCCGCGGATTTCTGCAATATGGCTATCTGCGGATCAAGATGAAGATCAAGCCCGGGCGCGACATTGGCGACGCGCGGGCCGCCCGAGCGGCCTTCCCCGATCGCATGCTGATGGTCGACGCAAATTCGGCCTACACGCTCAAGGATGCCCCTCTGTTCCAGCAGATGGACGCGCTCGGCTTGCTCATGATCGAGCAGCCCCTGGGCGACGACGACATCTACGAGCATCACAAACTGCAGCGCTTGATCCAGACCCCGATCTGCCTGGATGAGAGCATTCACACTCCCGATCACGCCCGGATGGCGATCGAACTCGGGGCGTGCCGGATCATCAACATCAAGCAGGGGCGCGTCGGTGGATTGACCAAGGCGATCGAGATTCATGACCTGTGCCAGGCCGCCGGCATCCCGGTCTGGTGCGGCGGGATGCTCGAGACCGGCGTCGGGCGCGCGCTCAATCTGGCGCTTGCCTCACTCCCAAACTTCACGCTGCCCAGCGACCTGAGCGCCAGCAACCGCTACTACAACCCCGATCTGATAGACCCGCCGTTCGATATCAACACCGACGGGACGATCAGCGTGCCGACCGGCCCCGGGATCGGGGTATCTCCGGTAGAGGATCGCCTGAAGTCGGTCACCATACGCCAGGCCAGCTATCGCCCGGGAGGCGCATGAACTACGCAGACGCGCTCGCCCGCGCCCGGCAGGTGGTCGAGGCCGAGACCGAGGCCATCAATCCGGTGTGCCGCACCCGGCTCCTGGTTCACCCCGCCCGCGCCGCGCAATCAATCGTTTTCTTTCACGGATTGACCTCCTGTCCGCGCCAATTTGAACCCCTGGGGCAGATCCTTTTCGAGCGAGGCTGGAACGTCTACATCCCGCGGATGCCCTTTCACGGTTATGCGGACAAGATGACGGCGGACCTCGCCCGCCTGCGCAAGCGCGATCTGATCGCGTGGGCGGCCGATAGCGCCGAAATCGCAACAGGCCTGGGCGAAAGGGTAGTAGTGGCGGGGCTGTCGGTGGGCGGCGCATGCGCGGCCTGGGTGGCCCAGAACGTGGCCGCCATCGATCGGGCGCTCGTCATTTCGCCGCTGTTGCGCACCCCGGCGGTGCCAACGCGCTTCACCCGGCCGGCGGCGGCGCTATTCAGCCTGCTGCCCAACCAGTGGCGCTGGTGGGACCCGGTCCGCAAGGACGCCCGCAGCGCGCCCGACTTCAGCTATCCACGTTTGGCCACCCGGGCAGTCGCAGCCGCACTCGGATTGTCCGTGAACGTCATGGATAGCGCGCACCAGCGCGCCGCCGCCGCGAAACGGATAACGCTGGTGCTGAACGAGAACGACAGGGTCGTCGACAACGCGGCCATCCGCGAACTGCATGACGCCTGGATCGAACATGGCACTGATACGCGCCTGCATGTGTTTGAGCGGGAGGCGGGCCTCACCCACGACCTCATCGGGGCCGAGCACCCGGAGCAGCACGTTGACGTGGTGTATCCGGTAATCCTCAGACTGATTGAAGGGTAGTTCGGAAGCGCCGTCCCCTGCGAAGCGGGGGACGGCGCTTCCGTGACTTACCTCGGCTGAAGGCTATGGCCAGGCTTGCGGGCCGCTCTGGCCGTAGTTGGCCCCGGTCATCACGAGGTCAAAGATATTGACCGCGCCATCGGCATTGACGTCGCTGTTGCCGCTGCCGCAGGCAGCGCCGGGTCCGCCGAAAGTACTGCCGATGCAGCTCAGGTCAACGATGCTGATCGCCCCGCTGTTGTCGGCATCACCCCCCAGCAATGTCGGCGTCGTTTGGACATAGGTGCCGCCAGGGAAGACCGTGATCACCTTCTGGCTCGGGAGATATAGATCATGGCTCGCGGTAAGGGTGTAAGTCGTTCCAGCCGCGATGACTGGCACGGACAGCGAGAACAGGCCCTGATTTGGGTCAAACGGCCCCGCCACGCTGCCAAACCCGCCCGATACGTCCAACGCAGTGACCGTGCCGGCTTTCAGTTGGTGTTGCTATACACCGAGACATCCGTCAACGTCAGAGCGCCGCCGCCATGCTGGGAAATCGAGGAGCTGATGTAGCCTCTTGTCACCGTGAATCCCGCAAGTCTTACGGCCACATTTGTGGTCGAGATCACCCGTCCGCCACCCAGCGCATCGAGGGTGGTCGGGTTTCCGGCCGGGTTATACGTTGACCAAGCGGTGCTTGTGAAACCTCCCATCAGGGAGAGTTCTTGGGTGATCAGCGCCACTTGGGTCGCGCCAGCCTGGGTCTGCCGCCATTGGTCTGTTTGTTTCGGCCGTCCACATGCCAACCATACTCGCCCGCGCCGATGCTGCCATCAACGGTGGCGGTAGTCTCGGGTGCAAGTGGGGTGACCGGACGACTGACTACACGCAAAGGCTACGCCAGCCATACCGCTGGCAGCCCCTGGTCAGTCGTCAGTAACACCGATGGCTGCGCAACGGCATCGATGGTCACGGCAGATGCAGCCTGGGTGACGGCGGGCTGGGCCGCCAAGGGCGCAACCGGCGACAGCGCCAAATACAGCGCTAGCGCAAAACGAGTATTGCGGTGAAAAAGCATGGCTACCTCTTTAGGAATGCAGGTGGCCAGTCGCCGGCAATCCGATTCAACGGTGCATCTTTGAAGTCCTGCGAGGCACAGCGCGCAGGCGCCGGGCCAAAAAACTTTCGAAGCATTATCATCAATCCAAGCAAACGCGGAAGGGTTCGGGAGCCCAATGGGGTGGTGCCGAAAACGCGGACAGGTAGTTTAGTTTCTGCCAGCCGCTTCAAACTCGGCTGGGCTTCGGCCTCCGAGCGCCGAATGGATGCGTTTGCGATTATAGAAGATCTCGATGTAGGTGAACACCTCCTGGATGGCCGCGGCCTTCGTTTTGAATCGTTTCTTTCGCAGCAGCTCCATTTCCACCGTCGAGAAGAACGACTCCATCGGCGCGTTGTCCCACACGTTGCCCTTGCGGCTGTTGCTCAGGACCATCTTGCGCCTTCGTAAGTGGCCGCGAAACCCGTTGGCGGTGTACTGCGAGCCCTGATCTGAGTGATGCAGCAGGCCAGGATCGGGCCAACGCTGCTGCACGGCCATATCGAACGCCTGCTGCACCAGTTCTTCTTTCATCGTTTCGCGGATCGACCAGCCTACGATCATCTTTGACCATAGGTCCATCGTCGCCGCAAGATACAGATCGCCTTCGTCGGTTGGAATAGGCGTGATATCCGATACCCACTTTCGATTTGGACCGTCGGCCACAAATTCGCGATTCAGCACATTTGGCGCCGGCTGTTTGGAGGGATCGGCCACTGTGGTCGTCACAAATCGCCTCTTTTCTCGGGCAATCAGCTCGCGCTGAGCCATCAAGCGGCTGATCCGTCGTCGACCATGCCGTCGACCCAGTTGGCGCAGGCGATCGCGCAATCGCCGACTGCCGTAAGTCCTGCGATGCTTGTTGAACTCCGCCTTGATGGCATCGCCCAGCTGTTTGTCCTCCTGGCCCCGCCGGATCAAGTCGCGTTTCAGCCAGCCGTAATACCCGCTCCGCGATACGCCCAGGTGGACGCACAGGCCCTTCAGCGGCAAGCGCCCGCCGCAGGATTTGATGAATTGATACGTCACTTCGGAATCGCAGCAAAAAAACTCACGGCCTTCTTGAGAATGTCGCGTTCCAGCTCGGCCTGCTTCACCCGCTTCTTGAGCTCAGCCAGCTCCTCATCCCGCGCAATGCCTCGACCCGGGAAGACACGGCCTGTCAGCTTGGCTTCGCGCCGCCATCGGTGCAACATGTTGATGGACAGGCCCAAATCGGATGCCGCCTCGGCCACCGATTTGCCATTCACGTAGCTCAGTTTGACTGCCTGTTCCTTGAACTCTTTGGTGTAGATCTTGCGTGACATTGGGACACCTGAACCTTATCGTTGTGTCCGCATTATCGGCACCAGCCCACAATCCCATGACCGCTGCAAAGCCAATTTCCGAGACGATGTCCCCCGGCTAAGCCGGGGGACATCGTCTCGGAACACCGGTTCTGAAAGGAGGACTAAGGCGTTGCGGTCGCCGATTTCACGACGCTCCGCCGCCCGATGAGCCCGCCGACCCAGCCCCCGATCTGCCCCAGCAGCGCGGCGAAAATAACATAGGCGCCGATGTAGCTCACGTACTGCTGCTGGAAATACACAAGCCCGGGCGTGATACCGGCCTGGGCGATCGCGGTAGCCTGCCCCGCGCCCAGCGCCTCAAGCATTCGGGTTGCGATCGCGTCCGTCATCGTTGCGGCCTGGACGCCATAGAACACGGCATATGGCAGCGCCATGCCAAAGGCAGCCAACGTTCCGCCGCTCCGCCCTGCCCGTCCAGCGACCGGCGCATGCGCGACCGCCGCGGCGCGTCCTGACATGATGCCCCCCATCAGGGCCGTCGTCATCATGAGCACGCAGTTTGCTGCATGAAACTCGGCCGCGAGCAAGACAAAGAGCAGGCCGACGGCGAGGCCGATCAGGCCGGCCACCCGTCCGCGGCGCTGGCCCGCCGCCAGCGCCGCAGCCTCGTTGGGATGACGTTGTTGTTTCACCGTTCAATCCTTGGCAGATAAATCAAGTACGTTGGCACCGCCGTCGCCGTTGGCGTGTCGGTATTCGTTGCTGTTGACGCTGGTGTAGGCGTCTCGGTCGGCGTCGCCGTCGGAGTAGCGGTGGGCGTCTCGGTCGGGGTCGCCGTAGGCGTCTCTTTAGGTGTCGCCGTTTGCGTTTCCGTCGACGCTGCAATGTGTGTGTTCGTTGCCGTATGCGTAGGCGTGTTCGTTGGCGTTTCCGTTGCCGTTTGCGTAGGCGTGTTCGTAGCCGTCGGCGTATTCGTCACGGTGCTGGCCGGAGTCGGAGTATCCGTCGGCGACGCAACCGCAATGGTCCCAGCCTCGAATGTTCGGGGAATCACAAAGCCATTATTTGTGGACAACTCGGTGTAGCTGAAGCTGATCGCGCTGATCCCCTGAGCAAGTGCCAAAAACAGGATCGTCGCCAGCACATCGGTTCCCATGAAGGGCGGAGACGGAGTGAACTGAAACACGATATAGGTGAGCGTGCCTGCCGTGTCGCTGACCTGATTTGCGATGATCTGATACGTCCCCTGCGACGTCAATTGCGGCCCTGGCGTGATCTGCACCCCACTCTGGCCGCCATTCGCCTCGACGACGGCGAGGATGGCCGGGTTGAATGTCAGACGCACGTCCGCGCCATAAAGGTTGGCCACGCCAGAGATCACGATGCTGGCCGTAACAAGCCCGCCCGGCGCGACCTGCTGGCTGGCCGGCTGGATGCGGACAACTGCCGTCGACAAAACAGCGGCATCCAGCACCGGCTGGCCTGACCCGTCCTCGGGTGCCAACGCGGCGAGAACGCGACGCAGTGGTGAGATAGCCGCGACAGGCATCATTAGCGCCGCGAATACGGTGCGCCAGCTCCGATCGGGTGTTCGGCAGGTTGCATTCACACGCTAAATGTATCGAGGCGTTGTCGGCCCTATCGCCTGATCGACGGCAGCCACATCCGCTTGAGCGCGCCGACGCGAATCTGGCCACCCTGCCCAAGGTGCGAAAAAACAAAGCCGTTGTTTGTGGAGAGCTCGATATAGCTGAATGACACGGCTGATACGCCGGTCATCACCCCCCCTGAACTGAATCTTTGCCAGCACATCGGTTCCGGTGAACGGCGGCGACGGCGTGGATTGAAAGACGATGTAGGTGATCGTACCCGTGGTATTGCTGACCTGATTCGTGAAGAACTGGTATGGCCCCTCGGATGTCAACAAGGGACCGGGCGTAATCTGTACGCCTAACGCTGCGCCATCCGCATCGACCACCGAAACAAGGGCAGGATCAAACGCAAGCCGCACATCGGCGCCATATAGCATGGCAATGTCGGAGATAACAATCGACCCGGTCACCACCCCGCCCGGCTCAACCATAAGGACGGCCGGCTCGATCCGGACCACCGCCAGGGGCGCAGTCTCGACACGCAGGGGCGCCGGCTCGGCCGCCGGCACAGCCGCTTGCGTGATCGGCGCGGCCGCCAGCCCGCTCAAGGCCAGCACAATCGCAACGGCGCCCGCGCAATGCGGCCCCCGCCCCTCACTTTGACCGCCTGTGGCGCTGTCGA
>Ga0209476_10003206_pt1 | contig 10869 bp, 10 predicted proteins | sample KloWWTrecipitate_FD_187179 | JGI IMG/M metagenome (GOLD analysis project Ga0209476, IMG submission 187179) | Active sludge microbial communities from Klosterneuburg, Austria, studying microevolution and ecology of nitrifiers - Klosterneuburg... | ecosystem: Engineered > WWTP > Aerobic digester...
AAAAAGCAGTCAAAAGTGGCTTCAGGGCTTATGTATAAATCGCTTCAAGCTATCAAATTACCGGGTTTTGTCAAAAGCTCAGCGGGAGAGTCATGGTGTTTGCGCACAAAGGCCATGAATTCGCCGGTCGGCAACGCGGGCGACCAGTGGAAGCCCTGGCCGAATTCGCAGCCGAAAGACTGGAGCATGTGCAGCATGGCCATTTCCTCCACGCCTTCGGCCACCACTTCGAGGCCCAGGCAGTGGGCCATTTCGATGATGGCGTGCACGATGCCTTCGTCGTGCTGGCTGGTGCACATCTTGCGCACAAAAGACTGGTCGATCTTGAGACGGTGCACGGCAAAGCGCTGCAGGTAGCCCAGGTTGGAATAACCGGTGCCGAAATCGTCGATGGCGATCTGCACGCCCAGTGCGCGCAGGCGTTGCAGCACTTCGCTCAGGTGCTGCGAGTCGGCGACCAGCAAGGACTCGGTCAGCTCCAGCTCAAGGGCATTGGGCGGCAATTGGCAGGCGGCCAGGGCGTTGGTCACCTCGCGCTCAATGCTGTCGCGGTGGAACTGGATGGGCGAGACGTTGACGGCCACTGTCAGATTGCCCAACCCCTGAGCGCGCCAGGATTGCACATCCTCACAGGCCCTGCGCAGCACCCAGGCACCGACTTCATTGATCAGGCCGCTGCGTTCGGCCACGGGAATGAAACGGTTGGGCGGGATAAAGCCCAGCTCCGGGTGTTGCCAGCGCAGCAAGGCCTCGGCCCCAATGACGCGGCTGCTGCGCAGGTCAAACTGTGGTTGGTAATGCACCTGCAGCTCGCCACGGGCCAGGGCCGTGCGCAAGCCTGAAGCCATGTGCAGCTGTTCGACCACGCTTTCGTTCATGCTGGCGTCGAAGAAGCGGAACGTATTGCGGCCCGCACCCTTGGCCTGGTACATGGCCAGATCGGCATTTTTGAGCAAGGTATCGACCTCGGTGCCGTCGCGTGGCGAGACGGCAATGCCGAGCGACGTGGTGACCACCACGTCCAGTTCCTCGAGAGAGAAAGCCTGCTCTAGCAACTGCATGACATGGGAGGTCGCGGCTGTAATAGCCTCGTCGCTGCGAATGCCTCCGAGCAAAATCAGAAACTCATCGCCAGACAGTCTTGCCAGAGTGTCCGAGGCGCGCAGGCTAGTGCTCAGTCTTTCGGCCACCAGGCACAGCAAGCGGTCACCGGTCGTATGGCCGAGTGAATCATTCACCGTTTTGAAGTTGTCCAGGTCCAGGAACATGACCGCCACCATGCTGCGCTCGCGCTGCGATTGCAGCAGGAGCTGTGCGAGCCGGTCTTTGGCCAAGGTGCGGTTGGGCAGCAGGGTCAGGGTGTCCCGGTGCGCTAGCACTTCAATGCGTTCGTGGGACGTGATGAGTGCTTGTTTCTCGGCTTCCAGTTGGGCCATGGCCTGGCGCAGATCGCCGGAAAGCAGCCAGACAAAGAAGCCTGTCAAGGCCAGTATGGTGGCCAAAATGACCGCGCGCGCCAGGTTGAAGGGGTCTGCGACACTGCGCAGCATCCCGGTCTGGTGCAGTGCGACCAACGCCACCAACACCGCCAGCATGCAACCCATGAGCAGGATGAACAAGCGCCGGGAGCCGTACATGCTGGCAAACACCAGCAAAGCGGGACACGCCATGACGGCCTCGTCGAACAATCCCTCGCTGACAGCCATGAGAGCGCACAAGACCACCATCAGGGTCGTAACCATCAGCGCAGTGGCGTGGGCCAGCTGGCCGCGTTCGTTCCAGCGGCAGGCCTGGAACAGCAAGCCGATGGCCATAATTTCCACCGCGACGCTGATGGTGGCCCCCCTGGAAAAGCTCAGCAAGGTGACGATGCTGAGCGCCAGGATGATGGCCCACAAAATTTGCCGCAGGCGCCGCTGTTGCAAGGACAACACCGTGCCTGCTGGAGGCGCCGTTGTGGCGAGGTTCGGACGTTGCGGCATGGTGGGTGTTACCGTGAAAGGGGCTGAAAAGTCCTGGGGGCACGGTTTTCATATATTTACCCGTAGCGTAGGCGAGGCGCCTATGCCCGTGAATGAGGGACTGCCCTAGGGCGGGCGCGACACGGACTTGTCCGCGCTGCCCCCTGGGGCGCACGACACCGTGCGCAGACACCCACCGACGCCTTTGAGCACCAGGGGGCGATCGTGCAGCTGCGGCTCGGTGCCCAGCGCCGACGTTAGCCTGCCGGTCGCAGCAGCAATGCAGCCAGCCCCAGCATCAGCAGCGCAATGCCTGCATCCAGGATGCGCCAGGCCTGGGGCGTGGCAAACAGCGGCGCTAGCCAGCGCGCCCCCCAACCCAGTGTGATGAACCATACCGCGCTGGCCAGCGAGGCGCCCGCCGCGAACGCGGCCCGCTCCATGTCGGCAAAGGGGCTGGCCATGGAGCCCAGCAGCAGTACCGTGTCCAGGTAAACGTGGGGGTTGAGCCAGGTCAGTGCAAAGGTGGTTCCCAGCACCTGGGCCAGCGGCGTGCGCTGGTGGGCCGCATCGACCGCGAGTGCCTGGGGCGACCAGGCACGCTGCAGGCTGCGCCAGGCGTAGACGATGAGGTACAGCGCGCCAAACACCCGCGCCCCGAGCGCCAGTGCGGGGTGTGTGGCGGCCGCCGTGCCCATGCCCCAGACGCCAACGTTGATCAGCACGATATCCGACAGGGCGCACACGGCCACCACGGCCATGACGTGTTCGCGCCGCAACCCCTGGCGCAAGACGAAGGCGTTCTGTGCTCCGATCGCGATGATCAACACCGCCGTCGAAGAAAACCCCTGGGCCAATACCGTCCATGTTTGTGTCATGGGGTGATTTTTCAGGTGATGAAGACGTTACGCCAGCTAAACTTTCTAACCAATCGTTAGGAAAACTGAATGATCATCGACTCAGCCCAGCTGGCAGCCTTTGCGGCTGTCGTACGAGAAGGAAGTTTCGAGCGCGCTGCCGGCGCGCTGCATGTGACGCGCTCCGCCGTATCGCAGCGCATCAAGCAGCTGGAAGAACGCGTAGGCCAGGTGCTGATTCGCCGCGCAACGCCTTGCCTGCCTACCGAGGCCGGGCAGGCGCTGTTGCGGCACGCCCAGCAGGTGGCGCTCAGCGAGGCTGAGGCCCTGCAGACGCTGGGCCTGGCCCCGGAAGCCGGGCCGCATATCGCAGTGGGTGTGAATGCCGACTCGCTTGCCACCTGGTTTGTGGCGGCCATGGCAGACGCCGTGCAAATGGCGCCCATGACCTTTGATGTGCATGTGGAAGACCAGGATCACTCGGCCCATCTGCTGCGCGAAGGCCGCGTGATGGCCGCCGTTACCTCGGACCCGCAGCCCGTGCAGGGCTGTCATGTCGTTCGTTTGGGCACCATGCGCTACCTTGCCGTGGCCTCGCCCGCCTACCGGGCGGCCCATTTTTCGCGGGGGCTGGACGCTGCGGCGCTGGCGCAGGCGCCGGTGCTGGTGTTTAACCGCAAGGATGGGTTACAGAACCGTTTTATGCGCCGCATCACGCGCAAGGTGGTCGCTCCGCCCGTGCACTGGATTCCCTCGTCGCACGCCTTTGTCGAAGCCGCGCTCGCTGGACTGGGCTGGGGCATGAATCCCGTGCGGCTGGCACAACCGCTCCTGGACGACGGTCGGCTGGTGGACCTGCTGCCGGGCCAGGCCGTGGATGTGCCGCTGTACTGGCAGTGCTGGCGGCTCGATGTGGCAGCGCTGCGTGTGCTGACCGCTGCCGTGCAGCGGCAGGCGGCCTTGTCGCTGGGCGCCTGACTGCCTCAGCCCCGCAGGGCCCGCACGGCCTCGGGCAGCGAATGCACGTTGGGCAGGAAATGGTCGATGGTGGCGCCCAGCAGCACGGCGCACAGCAGGGCACCGAGCAGCGGCTTCCAGGTCAGGCGCACGGCAGCGCCCAGCCAGCCCTCGCGCTCCACGCCGATGGCCGCGCGGGCGGTGGCGACCGAGAAGGCCAGTTCGACCGCTACGGCCAGCAGGGCGTCCCAGCCAAAGAACGCCATGGCCAGTGAACCGGCGCCCAGCAGCACGGCCGAGCCGATCAGGAAGATCGCCACGATGGGCACCACGACGATGGCGCCCTCGTCGGCACTGCCGACAGCTTCCAGTGCACCGCCTGCCACGTCGCCCAGCGCGCTGCCATCGGCTGACCTGCCCAGGCCCTCGGCAAAATCGCCCGAGGCACCGCCGCCGCCGAAATCGCCCCCGCCGGTGCGGGGCAGCGGCACGCGCCCCCCGCTGCCTGATGGGCCACCGCTGGGCCAGTCGATGTCGGGCAGGTCGACATCAAAGCCGCTGTCCTGGGCGGTGCGCCTGCGCAGCAGCTGCGCCGCCCAGACGCGCAGCACCAGCAGGTAGCCCAAGTAACCCACGGACAGCGTGACCAGGTAGCGCAGGGCCAGGGATTCGACACCCAGCCGCAGCTGCAAGTGCGCGGTCGCCCACATGAGGAGCAGCGTAAAGCTGCCAATGCACAGCCCGTGCAGGCGCAGGCTGTAGCGCTGGTGCAATGTGCGCTCGATGTCCTGGTGCGGCATGCGCACTGCGCGCCAGGTGGATTTGTTTTTGCGGGTGCTGCGCGGGTGGACCATGTTCAGTCCACCACCACCACCACGGGCACGCGCTGGGCCAGTGCGCACATCAGCTCGTAGCCCACGGTGCCCGCCGCCTGCGCCACCTCATCGATGGGCAGTACGGCGCCATTGCTGGCGCGCCCCCACAGGGTCACCTCGCTGCCAAAGCCTGCGTCCAGGCCGGCGCGCCGCAGCGGCGTCAGGTCCACGGTCACCATGTCCATGCTCACACGGCCCACCAGGCGGGTACGCACGCCGTTCACTAAAACAGGGGTGCCGGTATCGCAGTGGCGCGGGTAGCCGTCGGCATAACCGCAGGCGGCCACGCCAATGGTGAGGGGCGCGTCGGCAGTGAAGTGCGAGCCGTAACCCACGGTGTCGCCCACCTGCAATTCCTGCACGGCCAGCAGGCGGGTCGACAGCGTCATGGTGGGCTGCACATCCCAGTGGGCGCTGCTGTGTTCGGGAAAGTCAGGCGCGCTGCCGTAAAGCACGATGCCGGCCCGCACCCAGTCGGCGCGCACGCCCGCGTCCTGGGCGTGGCGCAGGGTGGCGGCGCTGTTGCACACGCTGCGCTCACCGGGCAGGTCCTGCGTGGCGGTGGCAAACGCCGCCATTTGGTGTGCAATGCCGCGCGGGCCGTCGGCGTCAGAGAAATGCGTCATGAGCGAAATCTCGTCCACCTGGGGCAGTGCAGACAGGCGTGCCCAGGCGCTGCGAAAGCGTTGGGGCGTAAACCCCAGACGGTTCATGCCCGAGTTCATTTTGAGGAAAACGCGGTGCGGCACTTGCGTCTTGTGACGGCTAAGCCAGTCGATCTGCTCGTCGCAGTGCACGGCGTGCCACAGGCCCAGGCGCGAGCACAGTTCCAGGTCGCGCGGCTCGAACACGCCCTCGAGCAGCAAGATGGGGCCGCGCCAGCCCAGCAGGCGCACGCGCTCGGCCTCTTGCAGGTCCAGCAGGGCGAAGCCATCGGCGCCGCGCAGTCCTTCAAAGGCGCGCTCGATACCGTGGCCGTAAGCGTTGGCCTTGACCACGGCCCAAACGCGCGCATCCGGCGCGGCGCGGCGCACGCGCGCCAGGTTGTGCTGCAGGGCAGGGGTGTGGATGGTGGCTTGAATGGGGCGTGGCATGTTCGGAGAGTCCGGTGGGCAAGCCCCGGATTCTGGCACCGGTGCCGCACAGCAGCGTGATATAACCGCCTGTCACATTTTCGGGCGACCAGATTTAACCCCTCATCAGCCAGACTGATGCTCCACCTGCCTACTGATGAAGCGCGGTTTCTACACCATCATGGCGGCGCAGTTTTTCAGCTCGCTCGCCGACAACGCACTGTTCGTGACCGCCGTCGAGTTGCTGCGAACGGGGGGCAGCCCCGAGTGGCAGCGCGCCGCCTTGGTGCCCATGTTTGCGCTTTTCTACGTCATCCTGGCGCCCTTCGTGGGCGCTTTTGCCGATGCGCTGCCCAAGGGCCGGGTGATGTTTGTCAGCAATGGCATCAAGGTGGTGGGCTGCCTGATGATGCTGTTTGGCTCGCACCCGCTGATGGCCTATGCCGTGGTGGGGCTGGGCGCCGCCGCCTACTCGCCCGCCAAGTACGGCATCCTGACCGAACTGCTGCCTGCCTCGCAATTGGTCAAGGCCAACGGCTGGATTGAGGGGTTGACCATTACCTCCATCATCCTTGGGGTGTTGCTCGGCGGGCAACTGGTGGGACCTGCCATCTCGTCGCTGCTGCTGTCGGTGGATGTGCCGGGAATGGACTTTGGGGTGAACACGGCGCCGCAGGCTGCCATTGCCGCCCTGATCATCGTCTACGTCATCGCCGCGTGGTTCAACACCCGCATTCCGCTGACCGGGGTGGAGATGCGCCCCCTGCGGCAGAACCCCGAACGCAGTGTGCTGGCCAACACCCTGTTGCTGGTGCCCGACTTCTGGCAATGCAACAAGCGCTTGTGGAACGACCGCCTGGGCCAGATCTCGCTGTCCACCACCACGCTGTTCTGGGGCGTCTCGGGCAACCTGCGCTACATCGTGCTGGCCTGGAGCGCTGCCGCCCTGGGCTACAGCACCACGCAGGCTTCGGCGCTGGTGGGTGTGGTGGCCATTGGCACGGCCGTGGGGGCGGTGGCCGCCTCGATGCATATGCGCCTGGACATGGCCACGCGCGTCATGCCCCTGGGCATCGCTATGGGCGTGCTGGTGATTTTGATGAACTTCATCAACCACCTGTGGCTGGCCGTGCCGTTTCTCATCGTGCTGGGCGGGCTGGGGGGGTTCCTGGTGGTGCCCATGAATGCACTGCTGCAGCACCGGGGCCACAATCTCATGGGTTCGGGCCGCTCGATTGCTGTGCAAAACTTCAACGAGCAGGCCTGCATCCTGGGCTTGGGGGCTTTCTACAGCCTGTCCACCAAGCTGGGGCTGTCGGCCTTTGGCGCCATCACCGCTTTTGGTGTGGTGGTGGCGGGGATCATGTGGGTGATCCAGCGCTGGCACGCCCACAACTGTGCACAGTTCCCCGACGAGATGGAGCACCTGCTGCGCATCGCGCGGCAGGATACGCACCACTAAACTCTTTTTTTGATAGCTGCAAGCGCTTGCCAGTAGGGCGCTGCAGGCCGATTTGATGCAAAATTCTTTGCCCGTGTTCGCCCTGCTGTTCAATGCCTTCGTCTGGGGCGTTTCCTGGTGGCCCTTCCGCCATCTGCACGCGGCGGGCCTGCACCCGTTGTGGGCGACGGCGCTGATGTATCTGCTGGCGCTGGTCACGCTGCTGGTGCTGCTGCCCGGTGCCTGGCGCCAGGCGCTGCGTTCACCGGGCCTGTGGCTGCTGGCCGTCAGCGCAGGGCTGACCAATGTGTGCTTCAACTGGGCCGTCACGGTGGGCGACGTGGTGCGCGTGGTGCTGCTGTTCTATCTCATGCCCGCCTGGTCGGTGCTGCTGGCGTGGCGGGTTCTGGGCGAGGTGCCCACGCCGATGGCCTTGCTGCGCCTGGTGCTGGCCTTTGCCGGGGTCGTGCTGGTGGTGCTGCCGCCGGGCGTGCCGCTCAGCCAGCTAGCACAGGGCCTGTCGGCCGTCGATCTGCTGGCCGTCACGGGCGGGTTTACCTTTGCGCTGACCAATGTCATGTTGCGCCGCCTGCACCAGGTACCCGAGCAGGCGCGCATGCTGGCCATGTTTGGTGGTGGGGCGCTGATGGCCGCGTTGGTGGCGGTAACGGGCATGGCTGTGGGTATCGTCACGCCAGTGCCACCGGTGGCCACGGGCTGGGTGCTGCTGGCCCTGGGGCTGGCGACGGCCTTTCTGTTGGGTAACTACGCGCTGCAATACGGCGCGGCCCGTCTGGCTGCGGGCACCACGGCCCTGGTCATGCTGACCGAGGTGGTGTTTGCGAGCACCTCGTCATGGCTGCTGGACGCCGCCGCGTTGCAGGAGCGCACGCTGGTGGGCGGGGCCTGCATCATGCTGGCAGCCTTGCTGGCCGTTGTGCCCGCCCGCAGGCGCCTTACATAAACAGACTGACGCAGGCCTCGTTCCATTCGTGCCCCTGCTGGGACCACGGCCCCACGCCCGGCGGCGGAAAGCCCGAGCGGCAGTAGCCCTGCTGCGTTTCAAAATCGAACACCGCATGGGGGTAGTCGTTGATGAGCAGCGCCACCTTGCTGCCGTCGGCCGTCCAGCCGATGCGCACCGTGGATGCCTTGTCCTTGTCGGTCACGCTGGCCACGTTGTAGATGTGCAGCGCGTCCTGGATCGACTGACCTTTGGCCGCACGATCGATGGCGTAGAAATAGCCGGTTTCGCCATCGTCTTCAAAGACGGCGCTGAAATGCCCCGTGGGCGCGGCCCCCTCGATCATGAGGGCCTTGCCCACCAGGAGTTGCCTGACGGCTGCGACATGGATTGGCATGGTGATGGACTGGGCGAAGGACGCAGGCCCCCCGTTTCCCTTAACAGGTGGATGGATGCCCAAAGTTACCACGCGGTGGGTGCGATTTTTTGCTCTGGATGCCGCGATTGCGATCCGCGACGGCTGAAAAGGACATGTGCCCGCACCCGGCAGCGGCCGCCCAAAGGCGCTACGATGGCCAGCCCGCGCGCCTGCCGCGCCGCCATTGCTTTTGCACCGGAGCCCCCATGCCAACCATCTACGACTTTGACGCCCAGAATATCCAAGGCCAGAGCGTGCCCTTGCGCCAGTACGAGGGCAAGGTGCTGCTCATCGTCAACACCGCCAGCGCCTGCGGGTTTACGCCGCAGTTTGGTGGGCTGGAGGAATTGCACCAGCAGTACGGCGACAAGGGCCTGGTGGTGCTGGGTTTTCCGTGCAACCAGTTCGCGCACCAGGACCCGGGCAGCAACGAGGACATTGCCAGCTTCTGCCAGCTCAACTATGGCGTGAGCTTTCCGATGATGGCCAAGATCGACGTCAACGGCGCCGACGCCACCCCGCTCTACCGCTGGCTGGCTGCTGAGGCGCCGGGCCTGTTGGGTAGCAAGGCCATCAAATGGAATTTCACCAAATTTTTGGTTGGCAAGGACGGCGAGGTGGTCCGCCGCTACGCGCCGCAGGATGCGCCGTCCAAGCTGGCCGGTGACATCGAAGCGGCCCTGGCCGTCTAGCCCTCTCTATCGATTCACCACACATGCTCATCAACTGCGTTGCCTACGAGAACGGTCGCAAACTCGCTGACATCAGCGTGGATGACATCAGCGACTGGCTGCACAAGCCCGACTCCTTTGTCTGGGTGGCGCTGCGCGACCCACCAGACGAAGAACTGGCGCAGATGCAGCAGGAATTCGGCCTGCACGAGCTGGCCGTGGAAGATGCGCGCAAGGGCCACCAGCGGCCCAAGATCGAGGAATACGGCGACATGGTGTTCGTCGTGCTCCACCTGCCCGATCCCCGCCCGGACGCAGATGCGGAGGATGTGGGCGAGGTCGCGATTTTTGTCGGGCACAACTACGTGCTTTCAGTGCGGCGGCGCAGCAAGCAGGATTTCCTGGGCGTGCGCGAACGCTGCGAGCGCGAGCCGCTGCTGCTACGCCACGGCTCCGGCTTTGTGCTGTATGCCCTCATGGACGCGGTGGTGGACCGCTATTTCCCGATGATCGACGACTTCGAGTCGGAACTGGAGACCATCGAAGAGCACATCTTTGACCATGGTGCGGCGCGCGGCAATATCGAGCGGCTGTATGCCCTCAAACGCCGTACCACGGTGCTGCGGCACGCGGCAGGCCCGTTGCTGGAGGTGGCAGGCAAGCTGCACGGCGGGCGCGTACCCGAGGTCTGCACGGGCTCACAGGAGTATTTTCGTGACGTGCACGACCACCTCTCGCGCATCAACAACTCCATCGACACCATCCGCGACACCATCGGCACGGCCATCCAGGTGAATCTGTCCATGGTGACCATCGAAGAGTCCGAAACCACCAAGCGCCTGGCGGCCTGGGCAGCCATCTTTGCCGTGTCCACGGCCCTGGCCGGTATCTGGGGTATGAACTTCGAGCACATGCCCGAGCTGAAATGGGCCTTTGGATACCCGATGGCGCTGGCGGTAATCTTTTGTTCCGGCGCCGTCTTGTATTGGCGTTTTCGCAAGACAGGTTGGCTGTAGAAAATACAGGTCAAAAGTGCCTTTGAGGCATAGTGGGAAAGCGCCAGCAGCTATTTCTTTGATAGTGGCCGGCGCGCTGCCTTATGCCGCAGCGTCAGGTGCAGGTGCAGGTGCAGGTGCAGGTGCAGGTGCAGGTGCAGGTGCAGCGGCGCGCTGGCGGGCGTTGTGCAGGCTGCGCTCTGCGGAACGTGGGTCCATGCCGTACATATCGGCAAATTCCGCCACGGTCTTGCCGCTGGCCTCGTAGGCGCGCAGCAGGGCTTCTTCGCGCGCCTGCAGGGCGGCCAGCTCGGCCAGGGCTTCGGCCAGCACGGCGTTGGCGGCTTCATCGCGGGAATGCACGCGCTCGGCATATTCCTCGCGCGTCAGGCCGCTCGCCTCAATGGCGCGCACGATGCGCCCGATCAGCTTGGGGCGCAGGTCTTCACCGCCCCGGCCCTGGCGGCGACGGTGCACCTCCAGCAGTGCCTGGTGGACATGTTCGGGGGCCATGGCTTCGACCGGCTGGCCCTGCAGGTCGTGGCGCTGGCGCCCTTCGGCGACGCTGTGCAGGTAGCGGGTGGATCGGGTGTGGATGCCCAGGGCCAGTTTCAGCGCTTCGCGCTCAAACAGATCGGGGTGTGCGGCCAGCAAATC
>Ga0209476_10003210_pt1 | contig 10865 bp, 7 predicted proteins | sample KloWWTrecipitate_FD_187179 | JGI IMG/M metagenome (GOLD analysis project Ga0209476, IMG submission 187179) | Active sludge microbial communities from Klosterneuburg, Austria, studying microevolution and ecology of nitrifiers - Klosterneuburg... | ecosystem: Engineered > WWTP > Aerobic digester >...
GGAACACGGAACAGACCCTATAAGACGGCACAAACGCGAGAGTGGCGAAATTGGCAGACGCGCTGGATTTAGGATCCTGTGCCTTAAACGGCGTGGGGGTTCAACTCCCCCCTCTCGCAGTTTTTCTTTTTTGGCGGTGGTGGCGCATGTTTTCGGCGTTGAAGAATCAAATCGCATTCTTCCGCCAGTTTCGACAGCGGTTCGAAACGACTGGTGCCATTGCGCCCAGCAGCCGGTTTCTGGCACGCTCAATGACCAGTTACCTGGCCGCCCGCGACCTATCGGTTCCGGTGCGAGTGCTGGAGATTGGTCCCGGAACCGGGCCGGTCACGGACAGCATTGTGCAATTGCTCCAGCCCCATGATGTGTTCGATCTTTGCGAACTGAATGAAGAGTTCGTACGAATCCTGAATCAGCGGTTTGAGGTAGAATCCGCATGGAAGTCCGCGCGGACTCAGTCCACGATTCATCAACTGCCCGTCCAGGACTTTCAGACGTCACAGCCGTACGATTTTGTGATCTCCGGACTGCCGCTGAATAATTTCCCCGCAGTCCTTGTCGAATCGATCGCCGACACGTATTTCCGTCTGCTCAAGCCCGGCGGCACACTGAGTTACTTTGAATACATGTACGTGCGGCCCATTCGGAAAGTCGTGACGCGCGGTGCCGAAAAACTCCGCATTACGGCGATTGATGAGACATTGCAGCGGCACTGCGATCGTTGCCGCATCCGGCGAGACAACATCTGGATCAACACGCCGCCCGCGTGGGTGCAGCATCTGCGGAAACCTGAGTCGCGCTGAGGTTTGGTTTTGCCAAATGAATTCGGCGAGCGGCAGAGCGTCAGTCCTCCGAGTTTTGCGTTATACTTCAGGCGGTCGGACATTAATGTCCTTGTTCCGAGGCTCCAGCCTCGGAACACGCTGCTCCGGAGGCTCCTGCCTCCCGGGATTCTCGCTGGAGGCAGGAGCCTCCAGTGCGTTGCGTTCCAGGGCTGAAGCCCTGGAATGAGGATTGACAGCCTCATTCCTGACCGCGTGAAGCATAATTGAACGACGATCGACCCAATTTGTCTGATGGCAGTCTCGTCACTCGCTTCACATGCACAGACTTGAGATTCCTCGGTGGGCTGACGCCCGACCGCTCGCCGTCGGCCTTCGAAGCAGCAGCAGAAACTGCCGAACTTCGTCGAGTCTGACGCGATTCAGTGTACGGCTGTTGCAGTTCGTTTTATCAGACAAGTCCGTGTGTTTTACCCAATCTGAATTTTTGATAATGGCGGCACGATCGACTGCCCGATAACTCTGTACGGAGTTGAAGAGGAGCGAATACCGACGGTGTCGTGGCAGGAATGCGACGACGGTCCAGCGATATTCACAAAAAACAGAGGTCGTGAGTTTAGGGGATTCACGGATGCGTCCCAGATTACGTTTGTTCGTTGGAGCCGAGGCTCCAGAAATATCAGTCCTTCCTGAGCCAGAGGTCTCGATGAAACTAGGCGAATTGACAAAAATTCTTGCCGATGCAATTATTTGGGACCGAACATGGATCGCTGATTTTGCTGATGACGACATTCGCATTTCAGCAGACCTGTTCGATGTGCTTTCCTCATACTCTCAAATGAGGCCATCCGCGTGAACTGAACGCTGAAGGCTGTTGTTCGCGACGGATGGAAAATGTCTCTGCGTGACGATGCTGTCGCTATCTGGAATTCTGGAGTCGCAGCCGTCGATTCAGCACAGGCTGTCCGGCGACACGTTGACATCAATGACGGCTGTTTGATTCTCGCTGACGTGCGCATTCCACTGACTGGCACGCAACGCATCGAAGTGGTCGGCGCGGGCAAGGCCGGGGCGGGAATGGCCAGCGGCATTGAATCCGCGCTGCGGAATACAAACCTGGAAGATCGCGTCTCCGGCTGGGTCAATGTTCCAGCCGACTGCGTGCATCCCAGGGCAGTGGAAAAATGGGACAGACACCTCACGGAAAGTGCCAACATTATCACATCGATGATTCCAGGTTCGGAGCCAGTCCCATTTTTTTACGGGCTACCTCTGAATCAAATTCATCTGCACGCTGCGCGGCCTGCGGGACTGAATGAACCGACTGCGGAGGCCGTGCGCGGAACTGAGGAAATCCTCCGCCGAGTTCGATCTCTTGCGAAATCTGACGTCTGCATCGTGCTGCTTTCCGGCGGTGCCAGCGCGCTTCTGTGCTGTCCAACGCCGGGAATTTCGCTGGATGACAAGTTGTCCGTCACGCGAGCCTTGGCTGGTGCGGGAGCCCCGATTCAAGAACTCAATTTGGTCCGCACTCAGTTGTCGCAGGTGAAAGGCGGAAAACTCGCGGCGGCCTGCAACGCGGATACTCTCGTGGCACTGATCATCTCTGATGTGATTGGCGATCCGCTGGAAGTGATAGGGTCTGGTCCCACGACGCCAATCACTTCCCACGCAACAAATGCGTTGAGGATTTTACGCGATCGTGATCTGCTCAACAGCATTCCGCCAAGCGTGATTTCATTCCTTCAGCAGCGCGCGACCGTTCCTTCCATATCCAAAACCGCCTTGCCATGCACTGCGGTAAACTACATCGTCGCCAGCAACGCCATTGCCATCCACGCAGCCACGAAGAAAGCCGCATCGCTGGGATACACTGTCGAATCACGGGGCTCTGCCAACGCGGGTGAAGCGGCTGACGAAGGTCGGCGGCTGATGAATCAACTTCGGGCGCATCGCTCCGAATGGGACTCGGCTTCACAACGCGGAGCAACGGATCGGCAGCGGCGAGTCTGCGTCCTCAGCGGCGGAGAACCCACAGTCAATCTGAAGAGTGATTCCGACGTCCGCGACCTGCAATCCTCCCCACCACGTGGCGGTCGCAATCAGGAACTTGTCCTGGCTGCCATTGCGGCCCATCAAGATCCCGCAGAATGGCACAACGTCGCCTTGCTGTCCGGTGGAACGGACGGCGAAGATGGCCCGACCGATGCTGCGGGAGCGATCGCGGATGAATCGCTGTTGTTGAAAATTTCCGCAAGCGGTCTGAGTCCGAACGACTACCTCAGCAGGCATGATTCCTATGCATTCTTCGATGCCGTCAGTGGTCTGTTCAAAACCGGACCGACGCATACGAACGTGATGGATCTCCGCGTCGGACTCGTCGTTTCATAGGCCACTGTACGACGGGCATTTCTGCCCGTCGCAGTCAATGACGAACAAGAGTGCCCGTCCTACGGTTTGTCTGCGTCCGCCGCCAGCTTTAGGACATCGCCAATCGGAACCGCAAGCGTTGATTCGCGCGCGCGGCGCGCAGTATTGATGGCAATCAGCTGGCCATTGATATCAAATAATGGGCCGCCACAGGCTTTCGGTTCGATCACGCAGTCGTGCTGAAGCAAGCCCTTAAAGCCGCTGCGACGCAGACTCACACGCCCGGTTCGACCATCCAGGAACTCCGTTTTCTCGAACTTCAAACTCGGATCATGCTGCAGCTGAGCCGACAACGCGAGCGCCTCCGTGTCCCGGAGAATCCCAAGTGTCAACCAGTCGCCAGGTTGTCTGATCCCAAACACATCGGCAACAGCCTGTAGAGAGGTAATATCTATCTCGTCTATTTGCCGCAGTTCATCGCCGATCATTAAACCCGCTTGCAGCGCACTCCCGTTTGGCGACAGTTCAATAATTCGAAGTCTTTCGTTGTCGGCCCGCATCGCCGCGCCAAATTTTGCGGGCAGGGAAGCTTCATCGTGCCCGACTCGACTGAGAATTCCAGGCTCTGCGAAGTCTGTGGGACTTGTTGCAGCAAACACGATCCGACCAGCAACCAACGATGAATTTCGTGACTTCCGGATGGCAGCCTCAACGTCATTTCCAGCGTCGTACGGATCCGCCAGTTCCAGGATCGCCAGATCACTTTGGCGGTCAAATCGCTGCAGTGTCGCTGCGATCGACTGCCCGTCCGCCCATTGACATTCCAAACGGCGATACGGAAAAATCTGGCTAAGTTTCGTGGCAACCTGGCGGGCATTGAGCACCGTGCCCAGCGATCGAACAACCGGCACGCCGCCTGCATTACCACCAAGAATCTCAACAGCGGCTCGGTGACTGGAATCAATCCTGCTTGCCACCGTTTTCAATTCAGCCGGCAACAGCAACGCATCCTTCAATGGTTTGGTTTGTCCTGTCAGTGAAGACCAGTGTCTGGATTGTTCCAGGACTTTGCGAATGACGGTCAGCGGTATATGACCATTCGCTTCGAGCCCTGCTCCAATCTGACGATTCAGTCCAATCAACTCACCGCGACTGTTCACCAGCGGACCACCGGAATCGCCGCTCGTCAGCGTGCAGGAGGACATCGGCACCGATTTGTCCACCGGCAGAATCTGTCCGAGCCGAACCACAGCCGCCAGACCATCACGCTCCCGCGCTGGAAATCCAGCCGCCAGGACAACGTCGCCCACCCTGGCCTGCGCGGCGGCACTCATGGGCACCGTGTTCCACTCCGCATTTGGCAGCGACCCAACGTCCATCTTCAACAGCGCGACGTCCGCCGCTTCATCAACAACAACTGGCTTCGCTTCACACGATTTCCCACTCGGCAGCAGCACAATCACTTTGCCAGACGAAGACTTCAGGCCATGCGCCACAGTCAGAATCAGTCCATTCTTCGATACGACAACGCCCGATGACACATCCGATCCACTGCGAAGTCGCACAGTCGCAGACTGCAGATTCTGACAGATCACGGAGATGCGATTCTGACCGGCGTTAGTCGCCTCATCCGCAACCGTGTCGTTCTGCCATGTCGCGGCCAAACACGCGATCAACAGCCAAATTGATTGGAGCATCAGCGGCAGCAAAGTAGGTCCTGCCTGCCGGGCAGGACTTCGCGGCCCCGCCGCGACTTGCGACCAAATACGGTGCCACTTCAAATGCAGGCTGCCGGAGATCACGCTCACGCGACGGGCGGGACCTAAGCACCCATGCGTAAGTCCTGCGGCATAACTTGGCGAGCGGTGGGTGTCAGCCCACCGAGTTACACGCATTTGACTCGGAGGGCTTACGCCGCTCCGCTCGCCGGGTTTGCAGCGAGCGGGGGACGTCAGTCCCCTGATTGTGAATCCTGCGATTATGCCATTTAACTTATGCACGGGTGCTTACTTTGTGTGACACTTCATAAATTCGCGGCGTTGGCATCGTACGACAACCTCTGTTCCAGTCCGGACTCGACCCATCATTCTATCAATTCGCCACCGCAGATGTATTTTGGAGCAAGTTCTGTATCATCATAGGGTTCTGAATGTCTCACGGCCTGCCAGTCGCCTTTCGCTCGCCGAAAGCCGACCGGCCTTGTTCCGAGACTCCTGCCTCCACTTTCAGTCAAGGAGGCAGGAGCCCAATGGCACTCGATTTGAAAGTACGACAGGCTTCCAGCCTGTCATTGAACGGGATTCGACAGGCTGGAAGCCTGTCTTACCTTCATGATTCACCCAAATCGAGTGCCATTGGGCGGGAGCCCTGGAACGAGGATAAACACAATCATTCTGTTCCAGGAGAACACACCACCATGCCACAGTCCTCACGCCCAACTCGACGCCAACTCCTTGCCACTACCGCTTCCACCGCGTTCGCGGCAACATTTTTTCCGGTTTCAAAATCTACGGAGGCCGCCTTGTCTACTTTTGAACCCGTCGCCGCTGACGACGACACTCATCCCTGGATCGACGCACACTCGCACATCTGGTCCACGGATCTGGAAAAATATCCATTGCGAGACCATCAGACCGTAGAAGCGTTGCAACCTCGCAGTTTTACAGACGAAGAACTGATGGCAATCGCAGCGCCGCAGGGTGTCGGACGTGTGGTCCTGATTCAGCATTATCCGCATCACGGATATGACAATTCGTACCTGATCGACACGTGGAGGCAGCACCCGGATCGATTTCGGATCGTCGGACAGATTGACAGCGATCAGCCACATGTCGATCAATTGATGCGAAAGATGCTGAAAAATGGAGTCACCGGCTTTCGCATCAGTCCGCGTCATGAACAACCCGACTGGCTGAATGACGACGGAATGAAGCAGATGTGGAAGACGGCTGCAGAGACCCGGCAGTCCATGTGCTGCCTCATCAATCCCTCGAACATCGTCGAAGTAAGCAAGTCGTGTCAGAAGTATCCCGATACACCCGTCGTGATTGATCATTTCGCTCGCATCGGCACCGATGGCACGATCCACGACAATGACTTGCAGAATCTGTGCAGCCTTGCCGCCCACAAATTTGTGCGCGTCAAGATCTCCGCCTACTACGCACTGGGGAAGAAACAACCGCCGTATTACGATCTCGTGCCGATGATCAAACGCCTGTTCGAAGCCTTCGGCCCAGACCGGCTCATGTGGGCCAGCGACTGCCCCTATCAATTGACTGAACCAAACACCTACGCGGCCTCAATCGCGCTCATCAGGGATCACATTGATTTTGTTTCTCCCGAAGAACACCGAAAATTGCTGCGATCCACGGCTGAATCCACGTTCTTTTTCGATGTTGCGAAGTAAACCGGGCCACGCAAGACAAGTGATTTGACATCCGCTAAAGTAGCCACCTCGCCAAAACCTCCTGCCTTTACGACCTCACCCTGAATACGCGCTATCCGCGCGACGATCCCTGAAAGTGTCCTCATGATTGAAGTCGATCAGTCGATGAAAATCGACGATGAACAGCGCGCCGCGAAACTGGTTGAAGCCTGTAAAAAGATTCGCGAACAGGTCGGTCGCATTGTCGTGGGTCAGGAAGACGTCGTCGAGCAGTTGCTGATTGCCATCCTGGCGCGCGGCCATTGTTTGCTGGAAGGTGTTCCGGGGCTGGCGAAAACACTGATGGTGCGGACGCTAGCTGAATCGATGAGTCTCTCGTTCCGCCGCATTCAGTTTACGCCGGACCTGATGCCAGCCGACATTACCGGGACCGACATCATTCAGGAGAACCGCGAAACCGGCCATCGCGACCTGGTTTTCGAGAAAGGACCGATCTTTACTCAAATGCTGCTGGCGGACGAAATCAACCGAACGCCGCCTAAAACCCAGGCCGCGCTCCTCGAAGCCATGCAGGAACATGAAGTCACCGTCGGCGGCACAACCTATCGCCTTGAGGAGCCGTTCTTCGTCCTCGCAACCCAGAACCCGATCGAACAGGAAGGCACGTATCCTCTGCCGGAAGCTCAACGCGACCGCTTCCTGTTCAACGTCGTCGTTGACTATCCCTCTCGCGACGAAGAAGGTGAGATCATCGATCGCACGACTTCGACAATGTCTGCCAAAGTAGAACATGTCGTTTCCGGAGCTGAGATCATCGAATACCAGCAGACAGTTCGCCTGGTGCCGCTGCCAGACCATGTCAAACAATTCGTCCTGAATCTGGTGCGTTCGGCCCGCCCAAAAGATCCAACGACCGCTCCCTGGGTCCGTGAACTCATCGAATGGGGTCCTGGTCCACGCGCATGCCAGCAATTGGTTCTCGGTGCAAAAGCCCGAGCCCTGTTGCGTGGCCGTCATCATGTCACTCTCGATGACGTCGAAGCGTTATCACTCCCCGTGCTGCGTCATCGCATCGTCCCCACATTCAACGCCGAAGCCGAAGGAGTCAGCGTCGATGACCTCATCCGCAGGCTGGTGCGTGAACTGCCAAAGGCCTCGAAGCAACTGTTGTGAATGACCAATGTCCAAATCCCAATGACCAATGAAAAACAGCTACGCTCCCATTGGTCATTCCTTCATTGGTCATTGGTCATTCCCTCATTGGTTATTCCCCTCCCATGCCTCACGTTTCTGACGTTTTATCCGCTGGCGATATTGCCAAATTCTCAAACCTCCAGATTTTGGCTCGGGGCGTTGTTGAGGGTTATTGTTCGGGGCTCCATCGGTCGCCGCACAAAGGATTCAGCGTCGAATTCAAGGAGCATCGTTCCTACGTCCCTGGCGACGACATCCGGACGATCGACTGGAAACTGTTCGGCAAGACCGACCGGCTTTACATTCGCGAATACGAAGAAGAGACCAATCTGCGATGCACGATCCTGCTGGATTCCAGCGGATCAATGGCTTACAGCGGATCGCGGAGCAACGGGAGCACGAAGCACGATTACGCTGTTCGAACGGCAGCATGTCTGGCCTATTTAATGCTGCAGCAGCAGGACAGTGTCGGACTGGTGACGTTTGATAAACAAGTCCGCCGCTATATTCCTCCGCGCGCCCGGCCCAAACATCTGCATGCGATCATCAATGAGCTAAAGAGCCAGAAGCCGGAGTTCGAAACAGAACTTGGCGACGTCTTTCACGAGATGGTCGTCAAGATGCATCGCCGCGGTCTGCTGCTCATCATTTCCGATCTGTTTGCGGACGTGGATCGGCTGATGAAGTCGCTCGCACAGTTTCGACATGCCAATCACGAGATCATCATCTTTCAGATCTGGGATCCGGACGAATTGGATTTTCCGTTTCGCCAGTGGACTCAGTTTCAATCGCTCGAAGCGGCATCCAATCGACATCTCGTCGATCCCGCCCAGATTCGCCGCGCCTACCTTGAAAAGCTGGCGCAGTTTCGAGACCAACTGGCCAAAGGCTGCAACCGCCATCGCATCAGTCTCGTCCCCATGACCACCGACCAACCCCACGCCGATTCCCTCGCCGCGTATCTTGCATTGAGGAACGCGCGATGACATTTCTCAACGGAGCTCTTGCATTTGGTGCGGCGGCGTCTTTGATTCCGCTGATCATTCATATCCTCAACCGCAGTCGATTCAAGACGGTGGAATGGGGGGCCATGCATTTGCTGGAATCGGTGATCAAGGTCAATCACAAACGATTCCGACTCGATCAACTTATTCTGTTGCTCGTGCGTTGCGCGATTCCGGTGCTGCTGGCGTTGTGTCTCGCGAAACCCGTGCTGACGGGATCTCGATTGCTCGAAGGCGATTCGCCGGTGTCGCTGGTCATTCTGCTCGACACGAGTTATTCCATGGACGCTGTCGATCCGTCCGGCACGCGATTCGACAGCGCCGTCGATGCGGCCTGCGCCATCATCGGCGCGGCCAGTCGCGGATCAGAAGTCGCTGTCATCCAAACCGGTGGCCGACCGACGCCGTTGTTTGACCAGCCCGTATTTGATCCGGACGCCGTGATTCGCAAGCTAAAACAGTCACAGGCGGGCTACGGTGCCAGCGACATGCAGGCATCGCTCGACGAAGCCATTGCAACCCTGTCCGGCATGTCCCACGCGAGACGAGAGCTGATCGTCATCAGTGATTTTCAGCCGGGCGACTGGGACGCCATTGGCTCCAGCGCGGCAGATTCGATCCGACGTCAGGTGGATGCCATGTCCATCAAGCCCGAATTGACTCTGCTGCCAATCGGCCAGCCGGTCAGCGGCAATGTGTCGGTTGAATCGCTCGAATTTCCTCGTCGCGCGCTGGGTGTTGGCCAGCAACTGGCCGTGCGAGCCAACGTAAGAAATCACGGTACAACCCCAATCGATAATGTCCGCGTGATCCTGCGAATTGACGGAGTCGAATCGTCCGTGTCGCAAATCGCGCTGACCGCGAGCGGAACCACCCAGACATTGTTTCCGTGTACGTTCGATAAGGCGGGTTCTCATGTGATTGAGGCCGAAGTGACCGTTGATGATCCGCTGGCCGATGACAATCGTTACGCCGCCGCCGTCACGATCTGGGACAGCATCAACGTGCTGCTGGTCGATGGTGATCCGAGTACTCAGCCACTGCAGAGCGAAACCGATTATCTTTCCATCGCCCTCACGCCGTTTACCTTCGGACGCATGCGACTGGCCGATCTCGTGCAGACGCAGACGATCCTGGCAAAAGACGTCAACGAAGAACTCCTAAAGACCGCTCGGGTCGTCGTGCTGGCCAATGTGTCGAAACTGGAACCTGCTCAACTGACCGCGCTGACCGCATTCGTTCAGGATGGCGGCGCGCTGCTGGTGTGCGCCGGCAATAAAATCGATCTGGATTGGTATCGCGAAAACATGTTTACAAGCGGCACGGGATTGCTTCCCTCGATCTTTGGTGCTCCGCGAGGGAAGATCGACGAGACTGGCAAGAGTGCTCACATTGTCGCCCAGCACTTCGAGCACCCGGCATTGGAGTTCTTTAACGAAGCCTCCAACGGCGACTTGTCGGCGGCTGAGATTCGACAATGGCATGAACTAACGGATATCGATCCCAACGCGGGATCGACGGTCGTTGTGCGATTGGACAATGGAGATCCTCTGCTGGTGGAACGTCGCTGCGGCGAAGGTGTCGTCATGCAATTGGCGACCGCGTGCGATGCCGACTGGTCCGACCTGCCGCTGCGACCGTTCTTCGTGCCACTGATGCAACAACTTGTCACGACGATGGCGTCAGGAATTCTGCCTCCCCGCAACATCACAACCGGCGAACCCGCCGTCGCCGTGTTCGCCAACGTCCCTTCTCCCCCGGACTCGGGGGAGAAGGTGGCCGAAGGCCGAATGAAGGGGCAAGACGCATCGCTCACATTATCCGTCGTTACACCCGACGGTTCGCGTCGCACGGTGCATACGTTGCCCCAGGGAAAAACTCAGGTGGCGAGATTTGATGGCACACAGCGGCCCGGCGTCTATGCAATGTCCACGGGTTCGGCCGAGACGCTGCACTTCGTCGCGGAAACCTCGCGTGATGAATCAGACCTGTCAGTTCTCAATGAACCCGGACTCGTGTCGCTGTCGCAAAATATGGCATCGACGCTGATCAAATCATCGGCTGAGTATCTCGCCCAGGATCGACTGCGGCGACATGGTCAGGAAATCTGGAAATACGTCCTCGCCGCGC
>Ga0209476_10003212_pt1 | contig 10863 bp, 8 predicted proteins | sample KloWWTrecipitate_FD_187179 | JGI IMG/M metagenome (GOLD analysis project Ga0209476, IMG submission 187179) | Active sludge microbial communities from Klosterneuburg, Austria, studying microevolution and ecology of nitrifiers - Klosterneuburg... | ecosystem: Engineered > WWTP > Aerobic digester >...
GCTCATGCGACTTTTTTTCCGCTCCCGCGTGATGCGGACGGATCACTCCCTGGAGGGTAGTTTCGATGGTGTCCAAAGTACTGCGTTTCGTCCGTCTGCCGTTTCTGCTGCTGGCGATCTTCGCCTTCGCCCGGTTCATGCTCGGGGTCAACGGGGTCCCGTACGCGCCTCGCGGCAACGCCATGTTCTCGGTCTTCGGCCTCACCCTGATCAGCAGTTTCTATTTCGGAGCCCTGTCGAAGCGGCTCGGCGGGTTCGGCTGGGGCGGCACCGTGCTCGTGGGCTACAGCATCGGGATGTGGGCGCAGATCCTGATCTTCCTCGCCACCTGGGTGAGCTACGCCGCGGGGATCGAGACTTCCTACTTCCGTCACTGGGACGCGCTCAACGTGCCCGAGGGGACGGTGGTGCCCCTGGGCGCCGCGATGATGGCGCGGGTGGGCGGCCTGGTGATCGGACCGATCATCGCGATCGTGCCCGCGGTCATCGGCCGCGCGTGCGCGGCGCTGGCTCCCGAGGGGGCGTAGGTTCGACCTGCGGGCCGATAGTGGGGGGACCACTATCGGCCCGCTGGAGTATCGTTGCCCCGACTGGAGCGTGACGTCATGAAGCGCTGGTTGCGGGTCGCGGTCGCGGGACTGATTTTCGGTACGGCGCAGGGGGCGCAAGGCGCCCAGGCCGCTCAGGTGGGGCTCATCCGGATCGACGGGGCCATCGGCCCGGCCACGGTGACTTACATCTCCCGGGCCATCGAAGTCTCCGGCGCGCGGTCCGACCAGTGCCTGGTCATCGTGCTCGACACCCCGGGCGGGCTGCTCGAGTCCACCAAGCAGATCACCCGGGCCTTCTACGCCTCGAAGGTGCCGACCGTGGTCTTCGTCTCCCCCACCCACGCGAGTGCGGGGAGCGCGGGGGCCTTCATCACCATGGCCGCGGAGATCGCGGCCATGGCCCCGAACACCACCATCGGGGCGGCTCATCCCGTCACCATCGGCGGCACCGGCGAGGTCGAGAAGACCGACGAGGTAATGAAGAAGAAGCTGGAGCAGTACACCGCGAGCTTCATCGAGGCCATCGCGGACAAGCGCCATCGCAATGTCGAGTGGGCGAGGTCGGCGGTCATCGATAGCGCCTCCATCACCGCGGAAAAGGCCCTCGAGCTGAAGGTCATCGACCTCATCGCGGACGACCTCCCCGACCTGCTGAAGAAGCTCAACGGGCGCAGCGCCTCCGGCCGGAACCTTCAGACCGAAGGAGCGCAGGTCGTGGACATCCCCATGAGCGCGTGGGAACGGTTCGCGCAGCTCTTCCTGCGCCCGGAGGCGATGTTCGTCCTCATGCTCATGGTGATCTACGGGATCATCGGGGAGCTGAGCACGCCGGGAGCGATTCTCCCGGGCGTGGCCGGGGCGATCGCCCTGGTGCTCGTGCTCTACATGTCCGCCATCCTGCCCGTGAACGTGGCCGGGATCGCCCTGATCCTGCTCGCCACCGTCCTGTTCATCGTGGACATCTACGCGCCCACCCACGGGGTGCTGACCGCGGGCGGCATCGTGTCCTTCTTCCTCGGCGCCCTCATGCTCTTCGACCGGGCCGAGCCGGGATTCCGGCTCTCCCTGTCGGTCATCGTTCCCGCGACCGTGTTCACCGCCCTCTTCTTCATCTTCATCGTGGGCGCGGGGCTCAAGGCCCAGCTCCTGCCCGTGCGCGCCGGCCAGGAGACCATGCTCGGCCGGGTCGTGCCCGCCATGGCGCCCATCGACGCGGTCGGCGGACGCGTGTTCATCGAAGGAGAAATCTGGCGGGCGGTGAGCGACGTGCCCATCGAGAAGGACCAGCCCGTCGAAGTCGTGGGCATCGAGGGCCTGACCCTGAAAGTGAAACCCGGAAAGCCGGACGGAGACAATCATGAATGAACTGATCGAAGGGCTCTTCAAACTCGGCGCCTGGGCGGTGGCGGCCCTCGTGATCGCGGCGGTGATCCTGCCCCAGGCCCTGCGCATCCTCCGCGAGTACGAGCGCGGGGTGGTGTTCCGCCTGGGCAAGCTCCACGCGCGCGGGGCCAAGGGCCCGGGGCTGGTCTTCCTCATTCCCATGGTGGACCGCATGGTGAAGATGGACCTGCGCATCGTCACCATCGACGTGCCCAAGCAGGAGATCATGACCCGGGACAACGTGCCGGCCACGGTGGACGCGGTGGTCTACTTCCGGGTGGTGGACCCGGTGGCGGCGGTGGTGAAGGTGGAGAACTTCTGGAAGGCCACCTCGCTCATCGCCCAGACCACGCTGCGCAGCGTGCTCGGCCAGTCTCCCCTGGACGACCTGCTCTCGCAGCGCGACGCGATCAACGTGAAGCTGCAGGAGATCATCGACCATCAGACTGAGCCGTGGGGGGTGAAGGTCATCTCGGTGGAGGTCAGGGACGTCTCCCTGCCCGACAGCATGAAGCGCGCGATGGCCAAGCAGGCGGAGGCCGAGCGCGAGCGGCGAGCGAAGATCGTGAACGCGGAGGGCGAGTTCCAGGCCGCGGAGAAGATGGTGCAGGCGGCGGCCCTGATCAGCAAGGAGCCGATCGCCCTGCAGCTCCGCTTCCTCCAGACCATGCGCGAGATCTCGAGCGAGCACAACACCACCACCTTCCTGCCCATCCCCATCGAGCTGTTCACGCCGATGATCAAGAAGGGGTGACAAAGGCTCCGTAGCCGACCACGCGGTCGGGATCGCCCGCGGTGTCCGCGGAGTTGCGAAGGTCGATGCACTCGAGCCCGAGGCCGTGGTGCTTGAGGGCGACGAGGAGGCCGGCGAGCGCGTGCCTTCCGCAGGCCGAGTCGTAGCCGAGGGCGGCCGCGCGCAGGCCGACGATCTCGTCCGCGGTGGCCCGGTCGAGCTTCCGCGCCGCCCGCGCGTCGTGGTAGTGGCTCAAGTCGGTGCTCACCACGATCAGGGTCTCGTCGCCGCCCCACAGCTCATCGATCACCTCGGCCACATCCCCCGCCGCGGCCTCCCCGACCACGATGGGCACGAGACGGAAGTCGCCGAGCGCCACCTGGAGGAAGGGCAACTGGGTCTCCAGACTGTGCTCGCGCTGGTGCGCGGCATCGAGAAATCTCACCAGGCCCGGGTGCTCGAGGGGCACGCTCCCGAGCGGCGTCTCGAAGGCCTGCGCGCTGTGGGTCGCGAGGCCGTAGAGCGGGTGATAATGAGCGGGGCCGAGCAGGACCACGCGATGGATGCGAGAGCCCCCTTTCAGAAGGCGGGCGTAGGCGGAGGCGGCCACGGGGCCGGAGTAGACGTATCCCGCGTGGGGCGCCACCAGGGCTTTCGGCGGAGGGGCGTCCGGCTGCGGGGCCTGGGCGAGAAGACTCTCCACGGTGCGCCGCAACTCTTCCCCGTCGGCCGGGTAGAACATCCCGGCCACCGCGGCACGGCGAATGAGCCCGGTCATGCCGCGGACTCCACGATGGAGATGGGCTGCCTCCGGCTTCCCCAGTTCCCCGGCCGGTCCTCGAAGACGCCCGCGCACGTGACGCCGCAGGCCGGGCAGCGGCCGCCGGGGGCCAGGTTCCAGGAGGCGATGTCGTAACCCTCGCGCTCGATCAGGGCCTCGCCGCACTCGCAGCGGGTCAGCGATCCCTCGGGATCGATCACGTTGCCGGTGTAGGCGTACCGGACCCCGTTCTTCAGGGCGATCTGCCGGGCGCGCCGCAGGGTGGAGGCCGGGGTGGGCGGGATGTCGCCCATGCGCCAGTCGGGATGGAACGCGGTGAAATGAACGGGGACATCGGGGCCGAGTTCATCCACGATCCACCGGGTCATGGCGTCGGTCTCCTCGGGCGAGTCGTTCTTCCCGGGGATCATGAGGTTGGTGATCTCGAGCCACACCTTCGTCTCGCGCTTCAGGTAGACGAGGGTGTCCTTCACCGGCTGCAGTTCGCCGAAGCAGACGTCGCGGTAGAACTCCTCGGTGAAGGCCTTGAGGTCGACGTTCGCCGCGTCCATCCACTGGAAGAGCTCGGCCCGGGGCGCGGGAAGGACCTCTCCGGCGGTGACCGCCACCGTCCTGATGCCCTTCGCCCGGCAGGCCTTCGCGACGTCCACCGCGTACTCGAGGAAGACGATGGGGTCGTTGTAGGTGAAGGCGACGCTGCGGCAGCGGTGGCGGAGGGCGGCGCGGGCGATGGCTTCGGGCGAGGCCTGGTCGGCGAGGGTGTCGGTCTCGCGCGACTTCGAGATGCTCCAGTTCTGGCAGAAGCGGCAGCCGAGGTTGCAGCCCGCGGTGCCGAAGGAGAGCACCGAGGTGCCAGGGAGGAAGTGCGCGAGGGGCTTCTTCTCGATGGGATCGATGCAGAAGCCGCTGGAGCGTCCGTAGGTCTCCAGGGTGATGGCGTCGCCGTGCCGGGCGCGGACGAAGCAGAAGCCGCGCTGGCCTTCGCGGAGCTTGCACAAGCGCGGACAGACATCGCACTGCACGCGGCCGTCGGGGAGTCGCGTCCAGTATGACGTCTGGTGGTGCGGCACGGCCTCGATTGTACGACCAGGGCACAGTTACTACCATGCTCGCGCAACCGTCTCGTACCCCCCTACGTCATTGCGAGTCGCATCACGGACTACGTCCGTGACCGTGGGGAGAAACCGCGGGCCGTCATCGCGAGGAGGGACTCCGTTGGGATTCCGACGAAGCGATCTCGTAGTTCGCTGATGGTCCCCAGTGCTTGCAGGGATGGGAAGTTGGGTGGATCCTCTTGGCGAGGGTTCCAGCAGCTATGGCCGTCGCTCCTTGGTACTTCGTGTCCGGTTGCGAGTTTGGCTCCGAGTCTGGTCTGACTATTTTGGTGAGGTCGCGGAATTAAGAGTTCCGTAGGACTTTCCCGTTCAGCAGGTTTTGTCGTTCCGATCACTCGGGCTGGGACTCTCTTTCACCATCAATGAATAGAGGAGTCCACCCATGAAGAAGAATAGCAAGACCCGGGGTCTGAGGGTCGTCAATCCAAACGCTGCGGGCATTGATATTGGCTCGGAGGTCCACTATGTCGCGGTGCCGGAGGGCCGCGGCAGTCGCGTCGTCGAGAGCTTCGGCTGCGTGACTGCGGAGCTGGAGCGAATGGCGAGGTGGCTTTTGGCGTGCGGTGTCGACACCGTGGCCATGGAGTCCACCGGTATCTACTCGGAGTCAGTGGCCGTGGTTCTGGAGGATCACGGCCTCAAGGTCATCGTGGTTGACCCGCGTCAGGTCAAGAACGCCAAAGGGCGGAAGACCGATGTGCAGGACAGCGCCTGGATTCAACAACTGCACAGCTTCGGGCTGCTCTCCGCATCATTTCGTCTCGCTCGAGAGGCTCAGCCGATTCGCGATTATTGGCGGTTGCGGTCGCATCTGGTTCAGGACGCGGCGAGCCAGATTCATCTCATGCAGAAGAGTCTCGATCAGATGAATGTTCAGCTGCACAAGGTGCTGAGCGATATCTCCGGGGTAAGCGGAATGCGGATTCTTCGGGCCATCGTGTCCGGAGTCCGCAATCCCGAGGAGCTCGCAGCGATGGCGGTCGGTGGCATCAAGGCGACTCCGAAAGAGGTTGCCGAGGCGCTTCGTGGGCACTATCGCGAACAGCACGTCTTCGCACTCTCGCAGGCCCTGAAGATCTTCGACTTCCTTCACGAGCGCCTTCGCGACTGCGACCTGGCCCTCGAGCGGATCATGAAGGGTCTTCCCGCAAAGAACGATCAGATCCGAGTCCTCCCCCCACAAAAGCGGAGAAAGAACCAGCCCCATTTCGACCTCGCGCACGAACTGGCGCGCGTGACCGGAGTGGATTTTTCTGTCGTCCCCACCCTGGCCGCTATGACCGTACAGACCGCAATCTCTGAGTGCGGGATCAATCCCGCCCCCCGCTTCCCCAGCGAGCACCACTACGCGTCGTGGCTCGGTCTATCGCCCAACAATAAAAAAACCGGTGGAAAAGTCTTCTCGACCAAGACCCGCCACCGACCCTCACGCACCGCCACCGCCCTGCGGCTCGCAGCACAGTCCCTTCAATCGTCCAAGTCCGCGCTCGGCGACCGATTCCGCAGACTCCGCGCTCGCCTGGGCACGCCAAAGGCCATCACCGCGATGGCTCACCTACTCGCCAGGCTCATCTATCGCGGCCTCACCCGGGGTCAGGCCTACCTCGAAGCCGGGCTCGCCGCACTCCAAGACCGGAGCCGCAGCAACACACTCCTGGCTCTTCACCGTCGCGCACACCGCCTTGGATTCGAACTCACGCCGCTTCAGAAAACCGCCTGAAATGGGGCGTTCTTAAACGGGTTTCTCAGCAGGAGCCCAGCGAAAAGCTGAGCGACGAAGCAACCCCGTCCCCCCACTATCGGCCCGCGGGGCCGACACCCTCCTGCCGCCAACCGCGCTTAGAACAAACCGCGCGCCGCTTCCATCACCGACTGCACCCAGGGCTCGGGGTAGACGCCCATCACCACGGTGCCGATGGCGCAGATGAGGATGGCGAGGAACAGCGGCCTGGGCACGATCACCGGGGTCTTGATCTCCGGCTCCTCCACGTACATCCGTCCGGCGAGGACGAGGTAGTAGTACAGGGCCACGATGGTGGCGACCGCGCCGAGGAGGGCGAGGCCGTACATGTGCTGGTCGACCACGGCGCGGAAGATGAAGAGCTTGGCCCAGAAGCCGGCGACGAAGGGGATGCCGCCGAGGGAGAGGAGGAAGACGAGGAGGCTCAAGGCCAGGACCGGCGAGCGCTGGGCGAGGCCGCGGTAGGCGCTCATCTTGTCCGAGCCTTCCGATTCGCCCACCGCCTGCACCACCAGGAAGGCGCCCATGTTCCCGAAGAGGTATGCGACCAGGTAGAAGAGCACCATCCCGACCCCCGAGGCCGAGATCGCGGCGAGGCCCATCAGCATGTAGCCGATGTGGGCGACGCCCGAGTACGCGAGCATGCGCTTCACGTTGGTCTGCGGGATCGCCATGAGGTTCCCGGCCACGATGGTGAGGCCGGCCATGGCCGAGACCAGGGGGACCCACACGAGCGCGGTGCCGGAAGCGCCTTCGAGGTAGAGGCGGAAGATCACGATGAAGCCCGCGGCCTTGGGGGCCACCGAGAGCCAGGCCACGAACGGCGTGGTCGCGGCCTCGTAGGTGTCGGGCACCCACATGTGGAACGGAACCGCGGCGATCTTGAAGCCGAGGCCGGCGAGGGCGAGGACGAGGCCGAGCTTCGCCATCAGGTTCCCGGTGGCCACCGCGACCGCGATCACGCTCATGTCGGTGGAGCCGGTGCCGCCGAACAGGAAGGAGAAGCCGTAGAGCAGGACGGCCGAGGAGACCGAGCCCACCAGGAAGAACTTCAAGGCACCCTCCCCCGCCGTGGCTTCGCTCTTCTGGAAGCCGGTGAGGAAATAGAGCGGGATCGACATCAGCTCGAAGGCCACGAAGAGCAGAATCAGGTCGCGCGACGACGCGAGGATGAGCATGCCGAGGAGCGAGGACAGGAGCGCGAAGTGGTACTCGGCGCCGCGCCGGGCGAAGCGCGCGCCCGGCAGGGCCAGGCTCGCGAGAACGCTGATCGCGGCGGAGACGAGGAACAATCGCTTGGCGAACAGCGCCAGGGCATCCACCACGTAGCTGCCGCCGAAGAGCGTGCCGCCCGGAGTCGCCGCGAAGGCGACGGCCACGAGGGCCAGGAGTCCGATCAGCGCGACCCAGCCCGCGCGGCGGTCCGGCGTCGCCGGGCGGAAGATCCCCGTCAGCAGGACCACGAGCATCAAGGCGCCCAGGCCGATCTCGAGGGTCATGGGACCGAGGACGTTCATCGCATCACGCCCATGTGGTTGAGGAGGGCCACGGTGGCGGTGTCGATCGGCCCGACCATGATCATCGGGAAGACGCCGAAGAGCACGAGGATGCAGACCAGGAACACGAGGGCCACCCACTCCGTGCCTTGCGCGTCAGGCAGGTTCTGGAAGTGGGGATCCTCGCTCTTCGGGCCGAAGAAGATCTGCTTGGCCACCCGGAGGACGTAGATCGCGGTGAGGAAGGCGCCGGCCACACCCGGGAACAGCCACCAGGAGTGCGCCGACTGCCAGGCTCCGAGGAAGGCGAGGAACTCGGCCACGAAGCCCGCGGTGCCGGGGAGACCGAGGGAGGAGAAGCCGCCCACCACGAAGGCGGTGGCGATGCCGGGCATCATGGTGGCGAAGCCGCCCATCTTGAAGATCTCGCGCGAGTGCGCCTTCTCGTAGACGAGGCCGACGAGGGCGAAGAAGAGGCCGGTCATGATGCCGTGCGCGACCATCTGGAAGACCGAGCCGTTGATGCCCTGCTCGGTGAGGGTGGCCATGCCGAGCATGACGATGCCCATGTGCGAGACCGACGAGTACGCGACCACGTACTTGAGGTCCTTCTGCGACATGGCGGAGAACGCGCCGTAGACGATGTTGATGCAGGCGATGCTGCCCACGAGCCACGCCCACTGCAACGCGCCGTCGGGGGTGAGACCGAAGCCCAGGCGGAGGACGCCGTACGCGCCGAGCTTCATGAGGACGCCGGCGTGCAGCATCGACACCGCGGTGGGGGCCGAGGCATGGCCGTCTGGCGACCAGGTGTGGAGCGGGAAGATGCCGGCAAGGACACCGAAGCCGATGTAGAAGAAGAGGAACACCCAGCTCTGAAGTGCTGGATCGAACTTCACCTGCTGCAGGTCGAGGAGCGAGAACGAGGTGGAGCCGGCGGCGGTGTAGAGGGCGAGAATGCCGACCAGGATGAACGCGGACCCCAGAAGCAGGTACAGGGTCAGCTTCATGGCCGCGTATTCCTTGGTGCCGACGCCCGTGCGCTTGAAGGCCCAGCCGAAGACACCCTGGGGCAGCACTTCCCCGCTCGATCCCCAGATGGCGATGAGCAGGTACATGGGCAGCACCGCGATCTCGTAGAAGAGGAAGAGAACGAAGAGATCGAGGGACACGAACACGCCGAAGACGCCGGTGACGAGGAGGAGAAGCAGGGCGTAGAACTCCTGGCCGCGCGTCTTCACCGTCCACGACGCGAACGATCCGGCAAAAAGGATGATCGCGGTGAGCAGCACGAGGACGAGGCCCCATCCGTCCACCGCCAGCAGGTAGTGAATTCCCACCGACGGCACCAGGGGGAACGACTCATGGAACTGGAAGCCGTTCTTCGCGTGGTCGTAGGCGAAGTAGAGCCAGGTCGAACCGGCGAGGGTGATGCTGCTGCCGATGGTGCCCACGAGCCGGACCAGCAGCGGGCGATGGCGTGCGAACGCCATGATGATGAGCGCGGAGATGAACGGCGTCCAGGTGATGAGGGAGAGGATGGGGAATTCCATCTAGAAGCCCCCTCCCATCCACAGCATCAGGACCACGAGGCCCGCGGCGAGCGCGAAGATGTAGTCGCCCACCCGGCCGGTCTGGAAGCGCCGCAGCGCGTCGCCGCCATCCAGGGTCCAGGCGCTGATCACGTTCAAGACCCCGTCCACGATGTAGCGGTCGGTCCAGCCGATGATCCGGGCGAAGCCGAGCAGGACGCCGCGGTAAATGCCCTCGAAGAGGTCGTCGATCCAGAACTTCGCGAGGGCGGCCCTGCGGATGGGGCCGAAGGCTGCGGCCAGCGAATCGGCGCTGATGGTCTGGCGCTGGTAGGTGAGCCAGGCCATGAGGATGCCGGCGAGGGCCACCGTGACCGCGGCCGGAGTCAGCCAGCCGGGAAGGGTGAACTCGCTCTCGGGATGGTGCAGGGTGAAGGTGCCGCCGATGGCGAGGGCGGAGAGGGCGAGGACCCAGAGCGGAGCGCCCATGCTGAATCCGGGATCGCCGCCCGCCGCGTGCGCGTGCGGGTCAGCGTGAGCGTGAGCGTGGGCAGGCTTCGCGGGCCCGAAGAACACCACGAACACCACCCGGAACATGTAGAACGCGGTCAGGAACGCCGCGGTCAGGAGCATCAGGAACGGGCCCATGAAGCCGCCGGCCAGGGTCGCGCCGAGCACTTCCTCCTTCGAGGCGAAGCCCGCGAAGAGGGGGACGCCCGCGAGAGACAGGGTGCCGATGATGAAGACGATCGCCACCTGCGGCATCCTCTTGAAGAGGCCGCCCATGTCCTTCATCTCGTTGCTGTGGACGGCGTGGATCACCGCGCCCGCGCCCAGGAAGAGCAGGGCCTTGAACACGCCGTGGGTCAGCAGGTGCAGGAAACCGGCGCTCGCGAAACCCGCGCCGATCGCGGTCATCATGTAGCCGAGCTGCGAGACCGTGGAGTACGCGAGGACGCGCTTGATGTCGGTCTGCACGCAGGCCAGGATCGCGGCCATCAAGGCGGTGATGCCTCCGATCCAGGCGACCAGGGCGAGGACCTCCGGGGTCTGGTGGAACAGGAAGTCGGTACGGACGAGCAGGTAGACGCCCGCGGTCACCATGGTGGCCGCGTGGATCAGGGCGGAGACCGGGGTGGGGCCTTCCATCGCGTCGGGCAGCCACACGTGCAGCGGGAACTGGGCCGACTTCCCCATCGCGCCAAGGTAGAGGCAGAACGTGATGATGCCGAGGCCGGCGGCCGCGACCGTGCCGCCCTCGACGAGGTGGCGCAGTTCGACGAGATCCCAGGTGCCGGTCAGGCGATAGAGAAGCACGATGCCGATGAGGAGGCCGACATCGCCCGCCTTGGTGGTCCAGAAGGCCTTGAGCGCGGCGCGCGCGGCCTCGGGCTTGCGGTACCAGAAGCCGATGAGCAGGTACGAGCACACGCCCACGAGTTCCCAGCAGATGAAGAGCTGCAGCAGGTTCGGAGCGATGACCACGCCCATCATCGAGAACACGAAGAGCGACTGGTACGCGTAGTACCGG
>Ga0209476_10003216_pt1 | contig 10854 bp, 9 predicted proteins | sample KloWWTrecipitate_FD_187179 | JGI IMG/M metagenome (GOLD analysis project Ga0209476, IMG submission 187179) | Active sludge microbial communities from Klosterneuburg, Austria, studying microevolution and ecology of nitrifiers - Klosterneuburg... | ecosystem: Engineered > WWTP > Aerobic digester >...
TGCGCGCGCCATGCTCAAAAATCCACCCCTGCTTTTGCTCGATGAAGCCACCAGCGCCCTGGACGCCGAAAGTGAGCGCATGGTGCAGGCTGCGCTGGACTCGGCCATGCAAAGCCATGCAGGCCAGCGCACTACGCTCGTAATCGCCCATCGCCTGGCTACGGTGCAGAACGCCGACCGCATCGTGGTAATAGAACACGGGCGCATCGTGGAACAGGGGCGCCACATGGAGTTGCTGGCGCGCAATGGGGTGTATGCGCGTCTGGCAGCGCTGCAATTTACGGCGTAGCGACCGCTGGCCCGCCCACCGCAAAGGGCGTGGCGGATAGACGCGAGGAGCTTAGAGCGGATAACAAAGCTCAACGAAACGGTTCTGGCTAGGCGCTGTCCCGCAGGCAGTACGAGTCGTACGACAAGACGCGGCAACGACGCCAGAAAAGTTTTGTTGGCGCTCTTAGTGCAAAGTTTCGGTCGCGGCCTGGGGAAGCGGCAACACCGGCACGCCCTCTTCCAGCAACTGCAGTGTCTGGTCTGCACTGGCCTGGCCTTTGATGGCCCGCTCGGGCGCATCACCGCGGTGGATGCGCCGTGCTTCGTCAGCGAACTGCGAGCCTACATCTTCAGCCTGCGCCGCAGCCTGGCGGGCCCATTGCAACACGCTTGCGGCTGTCGGCATGGATACCTGTGCGGGCTCGGACACCTCGGATGACGCTGCCCCATCGGGTTGTGGAGAGGCCATCGCAGGGGTTTCACGCGCACCGAGGTTGATACGCGGCGCACTGAGCGCCTTACTCACCTGTGCATCGCCGCACAGCGGGCAGGTCAACAGGCCCCGCTGTAATTGACTCTGAAAGTCTTGTTCACTCCCAAACCAGCCTTCAAAAGCATGGTTGTGTCGGCAGTGAAGATCAAGCACTTTCATGGGTAAATTCAGCAATGGCCTTCAGCACACCCCGCCTATCGCCGACGGCGCAGCAGATAGCGGAACACAAACCCCGGGAAGGCCAGCACGATGAACATGGCCCCGGTGACGGCGTAAAACTCCCAGCCCTGGGGTGCGATCTGGCCGACGCCCTTCTCCAGAAGCAGTGCCAGCCCGCCCACCAGCAGGTACAGCACAACCAGTTCTACCAGACGAAGCAATAGCTTCTTATGGGGCAACAAGGCCGGACCTACGGCCAAGATGCGCTGGTTCACAAAGGGAAGATTGGCCGCCACGCAGGCAGCCAAAATCACGAGCCAGACCAGACCGGATTGCGACACGGCGGGCTGCGGTTCAGGAAGACAAGGAACGCATGATCGCGTCCGCGCACAGCGACATCAGGCCACCAGGAAACAGGCCCAACACCAACAACAACGCGCCATTGAGCGTCAGTACCATGCGCACGTCCAGAGGTGCCGAAATGGTGGTCGTGGTGAGCGGAGCATCAAAGTACATGACCTTGACCACGCGCAGGTAATAGAACGCCCCGACCAAGGACATCAGCACCGCAAAAACAGCCATCACGATGTAAGGCGTCTGACCCGATGCCAGCAGAGCCTGCAGCACCGACAACTTGGCATAGAAGCCCACCATGGGGGGAATGCCCGCCATAGAGAACAGGCACAAGGCCAGGATGCCAGCATAGAGCGGGCTACGCTGGTTCAAACCCGCCATGTCGGAGATTTCTTCGCTCTCGAAGCCTTCGCGCGTCAACAACAGGATCACGCCGAAAGCCGCCAAGGTGGTCAGCACATAGGTCACCACATAGAACATCGACGCACTGTAGGCGGCCTCCACCGTCGCAGCATCTACATGGCCATGGACCACGCCGGACATCAGGCCCAGCAGCACAAAGCCCATTTGCGAAATGGTGGAGTACGCCAGCATGCGCTTGAGATTGGTCTGCGCAATGGCAGCCAAGTTACCCACCAAAAGCGAACCGACGGCCAGCACCGCCAGCATCTGTTGCCAGTCAATCGCCAGGGGCAACAATCCATCGACCAGCAGACGCATCACGATAGCGAAGGCGGCCAGCTTGGGCGCCCCGCCGATCATCAGCGTGACCACCGTCGGTGCGCCGTGGTAAACGTCTGGAACCCACATATGGAACGGCACAGCCCCCAGCTTGAACGCGAGACCAGCCACCACGAACACCAAACCAAACACCAGCACCTGGTGGCGAATCTGGCCCGAATTGACCGCTTTGAAAACTTCACCGATGTCCAGCGAGCCCGTAGCGCCATACAGCATGGACAAGCCATACAGCAGGAAACCGCTGGCCATGGCGCCCAGTACAAAATACTTCATGGCCGCTTCAGAAGCGGTTGCATTGTCGCGGCGCAAGGCGACCAAGGCGTAGCTCGACAGGGTCAGCAGCTCCAGACCCAGGTAAATCACCAGGAAGTTATTGCCGCCGATCATGATGAACATGCCCAGCAACGAAAACATGCCCAGGGTGAACAATTCGCCGCCGCGCAGCATGCCGCGATCGCCTGCATAAGGCCTGCCGTACACCAGGGTCACCATCATTGCCAGGGTGGCAAAGCATTTGAGCCAGTTGCCCATGGCGTCGCTGACCACCATGTTGCCAAAACCATAGAAGGTGTTGCCACTGCTGGCGTACACACCCTGCAAAACGGCGACCACCGCCAACGTGAGCATGGTCAGCACAAAGGTGCCGGTGCGCCGTGGGCTGGAGACGCCCAGATCCACCAGCGTAATCACGCAGGCCATGACCAGAAGCAGGATCTCCGGGTAAATCGCAAGCCAACTGATGTTGTCTATCATCTCGTGTCTCTCAGTTCAGTCTGGTCAGTTCAGCTTGGACAAGGCCACATGCTTGAGTAGCTCGGCCACGGAAGCATCCATCACGTCGGTGAAGGGGCGTGGGTACAGACCCATGTACAGCACGGCGAAGGCCAGCATGGCCAGTACAAAGAACTCGCGGCTGCTGATGTCCAGCAATGCCTTGACATTGCTGTTGCCGACGGGACCCAGGTACACCCGCTTGAACATCCACAGGCTGTAGGCAGCACCCCAGATCAGCGCCGAGGCCGCAGCCAGACCGATCCAGAAATTGGCCTTTACGGCAGCCAAAATCACCATCCACTCACCCACAAAACCCGCAGTGCCCGGCAAACCGCAGTTGGCCATGGTGAACAACAACGCAAAGGCCGCAAAGTTGGGCATGGTGTTGACCACACCGCCATAGTCCGCAATTTCACGCGAATGCATGCGGTCGTACAGCACACCAATCGACAGGAACATGGCGGCCGAGACGAAACCGTGCGCAATCATTTGCACGATGCCACCCGATACGCCCAGGTCATTGAAGACAAAGAAACCCAGGGTCACAAAACCCATATGCGCCACAGACGAGTAGGCCACGAGTTTTTTCATGTCCTTCTGCACCATGGCCACCAGACCCACGTAGATCACGGCAATGAGCGACAACGCAATCATCAGCCAAGCCCACTCGCGTGAGGCATCGGGAGCGATAGGCAACGAGAAACGCAGAAAACCGTAGGCGCCGAGCTTGAGCATGATGGCGGCCAGCACAGCAGAACCACCAGTGGGTGCCTCGACGTGCACGTCGGGCAGCCAAGTGTGCACAGGCCACATCGGCACCTTCACGGCAAAGGCCGCGAGGAAGGCGAAGAACAGCAACGTCTGTGTGCGCCCATCCAGGGGAAGCGCGTGCCAAGTGGCGATATCGAAGCTGCCTGCCGACTGGTTGTACAGATAGATCAGTGCAATCAGCATCAGCAGAGAGCCCAGCAACGTGTACAAGAAAAACTTGAACGCAGCATAGATCTTGTTCGGACCACCCCAGATACCGATGATGAGATACATCGGTATCAGCGTCGCTTCGAAGAACACATAAAACAGCATTCCGTCGAGAGCCGCAAAAACACCGATCATCAGGCCCGACAAAATCAGGAAGGCACCCATGTACTGGTTCACCCGCACCGTGATCGACTCCCAGGAGGCAATCACCACAATAACGGTAATGAACGCCGTCAGGGGCACAAACCAGAACGAGATGCCATCCACACCAAGGTGGTAGAAGATGTTGAAACCTTCGATCCAGGGGGTTTTTTCAACGAACTGCATCGCTGCAGTGCCGAGTTTAAAACCGTCATAGAGCGGCAAGGTCACGGCAAACCCCGCCAAGGCACCAACCAGGGCCAGCCAGCGCACGGCCCCCGCATGCTTGTCGCGGCCAAAGGCTAGCAACAGCACGCCGAACGCGATGGGCGTCCAGATAGCAAGACTCAACAAACCCATTTTTGTTCTTCTCCTACTTGTTGAGCAAGACGAAATACGTCATGAGCACGAAGATGCCCAAAATCATCACCAGCGCGTAGTGGTAGACATACCCGGTCTGCACCTTGCGCACGATACCGGCCACCCAACCCACGATCTTCCACGAGCCATTCACCAACACGCCATCGATCAGGGCCTGGTCGCCGCCCTTCCACAGACCCACGCCCAGTGCACGGGCGCCGCGGGCAAGAATGTTCTCATTGATCCAGTCGAGGTAGTACTTGTTTTCCAACAGAACATAGACCGGGTGAAAGATGCGCTTGATGGCCGTAGGGAGCGCGGGATTGACCATGTACATGTAATACGAGGCGGCGACGCCAGTGAGCGCCAGCCAGAAAGGTGCGGCGGTCAACCCATGCAGTGCCATTGCAACGGGCCCGTGGAAGGCTTCGGCAAGTTCAGTCATGGCCGTATGCCGTGCAGCGTCGACCACAATCGCACCGTCGAAAAACCCACCGAACAACATGGGGCCAATGGTGAGGAAACCGATCACCACCGACGGAATGGCCAGCAACACCAGTGGCACCGTCACAACCCAGGGGGATTCGTGCGGTTTTTCGTGGTGATGGTCCTCATGACCATGACCACCATGGTGATGCGCATCCGGATTCTGGTCGTAGCGCTCCTTGCCGTGAAACACCAGAAAATACAGCCTAAACGAGTAGAAAGCGGTGATGAAAACACCAGCCAGAACGGCGAAGTAGGCAAACCCAGCTGCCGGAAGTTGGCTGGCGTGAACGGCCTCAATGACGTCGTCCTTGGAATAGAAACCCGAGAACAGAGGTGTCCCAATAAGCGCCAGCGAACCCAGCAAGAACGTGATCCAGGTAATGGGCATGTACTTGCGCACACCCCCCATCCAGCGAATGTCCTGGTTGTGGTGCATGCCGATGATCACCGAGCCGGCCGCGAGGAACAGCAATGCCTTGAAAAATGCGTGCGTCATCAAGTGGAATACACCCACCGAGTAGGCAGACGCGCCAAGCGCCACGGTCATGTAACCAAGCTGCGAGAGCGTCGAATAGGCAATGACACGCTTGATGTCGTTCTGGATGATGCCCAGAAAGCCCATGAACAGCGCCGTGATGGAACCAATGATCAGAATGAAGTTGAGGGCCGCGTCGGACAGCTCAAACAGGGGCGACATCCGCGCCACCATGAAGATGCCAGCCGTCACCATGGTGGCAGCGTGGATCAGTGCAGAAATGGGGGTCGGGCCTTCCATCGAGTCAGGCAGCCAGACATGCAGTGGAAACTGCGCGCTCTTGCCCATGGCACCAATGAACAGGCAAATGCAGACTACGGTGATCAGCATCCAGTCGGTACCCGGAAACGACAGCGCGCCCAACTCCCCGGCTTTGCCAAACACTTCGGCATAGTTCAGGGTGCCTGTGTAGGCCGCAATCAACCCAATGCCGAGAATGAAGCCGAAGTCACCCACACGGTTGACCAGGAAGGCCTTCATATTGGCAAAGATGGCCGAGGGTTTGTTGAACCAGAAACCGATCAACAGATAAGACACCAAGCCCACAGCCTCCCAGCCAAAGAACAGCTGGAGCAGGTTGTTGCTCATCACCAGCATGAGCATGGAGAAGGTAAACAACGAGATATAGGCGAAAAAGCGGTTATAGCCGTCGTCTTCTTCCATATAGCCGATGGTGTAGATGTGCACCATCAGCGACACGAAGGTCACCACGCACATCATCATGGCGGTCAGTCCATCGACCAAAAAGCCGACTTCCATTTTCAGGCCACCCACCACCATCCAGGTGTAGATGGTCTCATTGAAGCGCGCGCCATCCAGAGCCACGCTCTTGAGGGTCATGGCAGACAGAATGAATGCTGCCAGCACGCCCAGAATGGTGAGCGTATGGCTCAGTCGGCGGCCGATCCAGTTGCCCCCGAAGGTCGTACCGAAAACACCAGCCAGCACGGCGCCCGCCAGCGGGGCCAGTGGAACGGCCAGTAGCGTTGAAGCAGAAAGGGTTTGACTCATTGTGGAGAACCTTGCGTGTCTGGCGTCTCAACCCTGCAGGGTGTCGAGAGCGTCCGCATTGATGTTGGACTTGTTGCGGAACAACAGCACCAGGATGGCCAGACCAATGGCCGACTCAGCTGCGGCCACAGTCAGGATGAAGAACACAAACACCTGCCCGTGCATGTCGCCCAGGTAATACGAGAAGGCAACAAAGTTCATGTTGACCGCCAGCAGCATCAGCTCGATGGCCATCAGTAGAACAATGAGGTTCTTGCGATTCAGAAAGATGCCAATGACAGCCATCGCAAACAGCATGCCCCCCACAGTCAAGAAATGTCCCAGTGTCGGTGTCATGTTTTTTTCTCCTCGGCAGCAGTTACGACAAGCGCACTTTCTGGTGCCTTCTGCGTGACCGCCATCTTGACCACCTGCAACCGATCGGCAGCACGTACCCGAACCTGGAAAGCGGGATTGATGGCCTTGTTCTCCTTGCGGGTGCGCAGGGTCAACGCAATGGCAGCAATCATGGCTACCAGCAGGATCACGGCTGCAATTTCCACCGGATACAAGTAGCGCGTGTACATCAGTTGGCCCAGCGCCTTGGCATTGGAAAACGCCACAGCATTGCCTGCCGCATCAACCACCGCAGCCATCGCCTTGGGTTCTTCGATGCCACGGAAACCGCCCATGAGAACCACTGCCATTTCCAGGGCGATGAGTGCACCGACAGCCGCCGCCAAGGGGAAGTGCTTCCAGAAACCCTCGCGCAGACCCTCGACATCAATGTCGAGCATCATCACGACGAACAGGAACAGCACCATCACCGCCCCCAGATACACCAGCACCAGAGCAATCGCTAGGAACTCTGCCCTGAGCAGTAGCCACAAGCCCGATGCCTGCGAGAAAGCAAGCATCAGGTGCAACACCGCGTGCACCGGATTGCGTGCAGAAATCACCCGGAAGGCTGCATAAAGCAGCACGACCGAGAACAGATAGAAAAAACCAGTCTTGGCGTCCATGAATCGGTTCTTTGTAGAGGTCTGGCGTAGGAATGCGCGCCGCTTCAGCGGTACTTGGCGTCTGCTGCCTTGGCGGCAGCAATTTCGCCTTCATAGCGATCGCCCACGGCCAGCAACATGTCTTTAGTGAAATACAGGTCGCCACGCTTTTCACCGTGGTACTCAAAAATATGCGTTTCGACAATGGAATCGACCGGGCAGCTTTCTTCGCAGAAACCGCAGAAAATGCACTTGGTCAGATCGATGTCGTAACGGGTCGTCCGGCGCGAACCGTCGTCGCGGACATCCGACTCGATGGTGATAGCCATCGCCGGGCAAACCGCTTCACACAGCTTGCAGGCAATGCAGCGTTCTTCGCCATTGTCATAGCGGCGCAAGGCATGCAAGCCGCGAAAGCGCGGAGAAACGGGTGTCTTTTCTTCTGGAAACTGCACTGTCACCTTGCGGCGAAAAGCGTAGCGACCTGTCAGGGACATACCCTTGACGAGTTCGACCAGCAGAAAACTTTTGAAAAAGTCCCGGATGGAAAAAGATGCAGCAGCAACGGCAGCCATTCGTGTGTCCCCGCTTTATTTCCAGATGTTCCACGGCGAGAGCAACCAGCCCCCGACGATAAGAAGCCACACCAGGGTGACTGGTATGAAGATTTTCCAACCCAGACGCATGATCTGGTCATAGCGGAACCGGGGAAAAGTGGCGCGGATCCAGATGAACATGGATACGACCATAAAGGTCTTGATGCCGAGCCAGATCCAGCCGGGAATGAAATCCAGTGCGGCCACCGGCGACAGCCAGCCACCCAGGAACATCAGCACAGCCAGAATCGACACCAGCCACATGCTGGCATATTCAGCCAGGAAGAAGATGGCAAAACCCATACCCGAATACTCGACCATGTGACCGGCCACGATCTCGGCCTCGCCTTCGACCACGTCGAACGGGTGGCGGTTGGTCTCGGCCACGCAAGAGATCAGGTAGACGATGAAAATGGGCAGCAACGGCAGCCAGTTCCAGGACAAGAAAGATACGCCCATGCTGGCAAACGTACCTTTGTTCTGGCCCATGACGATTTCGGTGAGATTCATGCTGCCGGACACCATGATGATGACCAGGAAACAGAATCCCATCGCAATTTCGTAACTCACCATCTGCGCCGAAGCACGCATGGCGCCGAGGAAGGCGTATTTCGAATTGGACGCCCAACCTGCAATGATCACGCCATACACCTCGATGGAAGTGATGGCCATCACCAGCAGCAAACCTGCATTGACGTTCGTGAGAGCTGTTTCGGGGCCAAAAGGAATCACGACCCAGGCAGCGAGCGCCGGCATGATGGCCATGATGGGCCCCAGCACGAACAATCCTTTGGAAGCTGCAGATGGCTGGATGATTTCCTTGGTCAGAAGCTTCACCGCATCGGCAATGGGCTGCAGCAATCCCAACGGCCCTACGCGGTTGGGACCGTGGCGCACCTGCATGAATCCCAGCAGCTTGCGCTCCCACAGCGTGAGATAGGCGACAGCGCCCATCAAAGGCAGCAACAGAACGACGATCTTGATCAGAATCCAGAGCACGGGCCATGCAACACCCGTCCACCATCCCTGCGCAAGGAGGTTCAAGCCAAAGTTGTAGATCGCATCAATCATGCTGGCGCTCCTTCACGGCCCAGACGGGCGTCTGCCGTCAGCTGCAGGGAACTTGCACGCCGCACCAGCCCGTCGAGCTGGTAAATGGATGCCACCACGGGCTCGGCCACGGCGCCCGTTGCCACGTGCGGGGTGACCTGCGTTGCATTGCCCAACCGCTCGGCAGGCACTGCATTAACCAGCCCTGCACTCGCTCCAGTGGCTTTGGACAGCACATCCTGGGATGTCTCAAAGTCAAAGCCCGGCAGATCCATCAAATTGGCCAGCACGCGCAACACTTTCCATGCCGGGCGTGTTTCGCCCAGGGGGCGAACAACTGCATGGAAACTCTGCAAGAGCCCCTCGGCATTGACAAAGCTGCCAGAAGTTTCCGTGAAGGGGGCAATGGGCAACAATACGTCGCTGAATTCCATATTGGTCTTGAAGGGGCTCAGGGTGACCACCATGTCCACCTTGGACAAAGCAGCAACCGCCTGAGCGCCAGCAGCGCTGTCATATACGGGTTCATTGTTCAGCAAGAACAAGCCTTTGAGCCCACCCTCCAACATCTGGGCGGCGTTCAAGCCTCCCTTTCCGGGCATGGCATCAACCCACTGCGCACCAACCGTGTTGGCGGCTTCGGTGAGATAACCCACCGTAGCGCCTGTTTGCGCGCCAATCCAGTTGGCCAGTGCCAGCAGACTTGTCGCCTGTGCATGGTGCGCAGCGGCGTTGCCCAACAGCACAGCCTTGTGCTCTCCAGACAGCAACGCCAAGGCAATCGCACGTGCGGTTTCGTTGTCCGAGCGCCCCTCATTCACGGGAGCAGTAACGCCTTTTTCCTGGGCCACGACCGCAGCAACGTCGGCCAGGGCATGCGCCCAAGCGCCGGGCGCGGCCAACAGTGTCTGCGCAACGGGCATAGCCCAGTCACGCGCTACTGCATCAATAGCCATGACCGTACAACCCTTACGGGCTGCCTGGCGAATGCGCTGCGCAAACAAAGGATGGTCTTTGCGCAGAGAAGAACCCACGACCAGCACCGATTGAAGTGTGGACAGCGACGCAATCGACCGGCCCAACCAGCGCACACCCTCGGGCGCGGTGAAGTCGGCATGGCGAAGACGGTGGTCGATATTGCTGCTTCCCAGGCCGCGCACCAGCGCACCGGCCAGGTACAACTCTTCCAGCGTACTGTGCGGACTCACCAGTGCACCGATGCTCTGGGCGCCCTGCTCTTTCTGTATGCACCGCAGGCCATTGGCCACATATTCCAGGGCCGTCTGCCAATCCACCTCGGCCCACTCGCCACCCTGCTTGAGCATGGGGTGCATCAGGCGTTCTTCGCTGGCAAGAGCCTCGTACGAAAAACGGTCCCGATCGGCGATCCAGCATTCGTTGACGTCTTCATTCTCGAACGGCAGGACACGCATGACCTTATGGTTCTTGACCTGAACGATCAGATTTGCGCCTGTGGAGTCGTGCGGACTGACAGACTTCCGGCGCGAAAGCTCCCAGGTGCGGGCGCTGTAGCGGAAAGGCTTGCTGGTCAGCGCACCGACCGGGCAAATGTCGATCATGTTGCCCGACAGCTCTGAGTCGATGGTGTCACCCGTCACCGTGGTGATCTCGGAGTGCTCACCCCGATGGATCATGCCCAATTCCATGACGCCGGCCACTTCCTGACCGAAGCGTACGCAACGGGTGCAATGGATGCAACGGGTCATTTCCTGCATGGAAATAAGCGGACCGACATCCTTGTGGTGCACTACCCGCTTTTCTTCTTCGTAGCGCGTCGTGGATGCGCCGTAACCCACGGCCAAGTCTTGCAACTGGCACTCGCCACCCTGGTCGCAAATGGGGCAATCCAAGGGATGGTTAATCAGCAGAAACTCCATGACCGACTTCTGGGCCTGGATGGCC
>Ga0209476_10003217_pt1 | contig 10852 bp, 10 predicted proteins | sample KloWWTrecipitate_FD_187179 | JGI IMG/M metagenome (GOLD analysis project Ga0209476, IMG submission 187179) | Active sludge microbial communities from Klosterneuburg, Austria, studying microevolution and ecology of nitrifiers - Klosterneuburg... | ecosystem: Engineered > WWTP > Aerobic digester...
CGCCAGCGGCGCCGACTGCTGGCTGGTCAACACCGGCTGGACCGGCGGCGCCTACGGCGTTGGCCGCCGCATGCCGATCGCCGCGACCCGCCGCCTCGTCAATGCCGCGCTCTCGGGCGAACTCAAGGATGCCCCGACGCGGGTTGATCCGGTGTTCGGCCTGACCGTCCCGGTGGCGGTCGAAGGCGTCGATGCCAACATGCTCGACCCGCGCAGTTCCTGGCCGGATGCCGCCGCCTACGACGCGGCTGCCGCGAGGCTCCGGGGCCTTTTCGCCGAAAACATCAAGCGTTTCGGCCTCAAGGACGAGGGCCCGGCCCCACAGGCGGCCTCGATAGCGGCGGAATGACCAGCGTTGGCAGGTTGAGCCCGGGGGGCGGTGCGCGTATGGCTATTTCGTCGCTGCCCGGATTCGAGTTGCCAATGCACCGCAGGTTCATCGTCGTCGACGATCATCCGCTCTTTCGAACGGCGCTCGGACAGGTTCTGTCCGACACCGCCGACATCGCCGAGGCCGGCGATGTCGAAGAACTGCTGACCCTGCTCGAAACGGGGCCGGACGTCGATCTCGTCCTGCTCGACCTGCACATGCCGGGCGTGCACGGCTTTTCTGGCCTGCTGCTCGTCCGCGCGCAGTTCCCGCAGGTGCCGGTGCTTGTCGTCACCGCCGTCGATGACAACACCGCGCTGCGGCGCAGCCTGGAACTCGGCGCTGCCGGCTACCTGCGAAAGTCCGCCCCGGTCGCGGAAATCCGCCAGGCTGTGGAAGAAGTGATTGCCGGCGGCACCTGGCCCGAGGATGGCGCCCCGGCCCAGCCCGACGGCCAGGCCGAAGATCTGCAGCGACTGTCCAAGCTCACCCCGCAGCAGGTGCGCGTGCTGATGATGCTGTCGCAAGGCCTGATGAACAAACAGATCGCCCACGAGCTCTCGATCTCGGAAGCGACCGTCAAGGCGCATGTCTCGGCGATCCTGCAAAAGCTGGATGTCGACAGCCGCACCCAGGCGGTGATCCTCGCCAAGTCGCTCGAAGCCGGTCAGCTCGATACGCTGGCCTCGACTCCTTCGGGCTGATCGCGCTGGTTGCCATTTCCCATTGAAGTCACCAGCGCCCGCAGTGCCGCGGGCTTGATCGGCTTGTGCAGGATCGGGATGTTGCGCGCCGCGGCGAGCTTGCGCACCGTCTCGCTCCTGTCCGCCGTCAGCAGCGCCGCCGGGATGTGTCCGCCAAGATTCTGATGCAGCCACTCAATGGCATCGAGCCCGGAGGTCTGGTCGAGATGGAAGTCCATCAGGATGAGGTCGGGCAGCCACAGATCGAGCGTCTTCTCCCGCGCAATGGCCCGCAGCGACGTCGCGACCCGCACATCGCACCCCCAGCCGCCCAGCAGGGCGGCCATGGCGTTGAGGATGATCTCCTCATTGTCGACGCACAGCACCTTGAGATCGAGCGGGCGGATGGGCACAGCCGCCGGACCGCTCCCCGCTGCGCGTGAGACAGCCGGGCGCGTGCTCACCGGCAGGAACACCGAGAAGCGAGAACCCTTTCCCGGAACGCTGTCGACGTCGAGGCCAAGCCCGAGCGTGGCGACCAGGCGCTTGACGATCGACAGGCCGAGGCCGAGCCCGCGGGCAATCCGCGCGCCGGATTCGAGCCGCGTGAATTCGGTAAAGATCAGATCGTGCTGCGCCGGCACGAAGCCGATGCCGGTGTCGATGACGTCGAGCCGGAGCGAACCACCGCGCCGCCGCGCGCCCACCAGTACCTCGCCACCCGCGGGCGTGTACTTGATGGCATTCGACACGAGGTTCTGCACGATGCGCCCGATCATCACCCGGTCCGAGAGAATCGGCACGGACGTGGGCACGATACGCAGCGTGACGTTCTTTTCGCGCGCCGCGGGGGTGAACTCGACCAGCACCTTGTCGAGCAGCTCGCGGGCCGAGAAAATCGTTGGCGCCGGATGTACCGCGCCGCTGTCGAGACGTGAGATGTCGAGTAGCGCCGACATGATCTCTTCGACCGTGTTGAGCGACGCCTCAATGCTATGGGCAAGGTGTTCGAACGGCGAACCGGCCGTCCGCTCGATCAGCGTTGAGGTGTAGAGCCGCGCCGCATTCAGCGGCTGGAGCAGGTCATGACTCGCGGCGGCAAGAAAGCGCGTTCGGTCCGTGCTTGCCGCGTGCGCCTGTTCGCGGGTCCGGATCAGTTCGACCTGCAGCCGCTCAAGCTCGGCGCGCTGCTCGGCGAGGAGCGCGGTGAGGGCGGGCTGAGATGTCATCGCGGAATCTTTTTCGTCGCTGGACATTCACGGTCTACGGGGTTTGGGTTGCGGGCCGTTGCCCCGGTGCTATGTGTATCATCATCTTCGGTTCCCGGGGGCAACAGCGTCTTGCTTCTCGACATCCTACGATCTGCATGGCGGCTCTTGCCGGTGCGCACCCGCATGCGTGCCGGGCCGCTTATCGGCAGAACGCTGAAGGTCATCGTGGCGCCCCGTCTGCGCTACCTGCAGCGCCCGGTGCGTCAGGACGCCATTGTATCCGGGCCGGTGATCGTCTCGGGGTTTCTCAGCGACGTCAACGGCATAGGAAGGGCTGGCCGGTTGACCCTCGATTCGGTGCGCCAATGGGACGCGCGGGTGATCGCGCATGATCTCCGCACCGATCCGAAGGGCAAGCAGGTGACGGTCGGACCGTCCGGCGGCATCTGGCTTGCGCACTGCAACGCACCCGAAGCGATGATGTTCATGATCGGGCCAACCGCCCGTATCTGGGCCGACCGCTACCGCATCGGCTACTGGGCCTACGAGCTGGAGCGCATTCCGCCCGAATGGCTGCCCGCGGTGCGCCTGTTCAACGAAATCTGGGCGCCAACGCAGTTCGTTGCCGACGCCATCCGCAACGCCGCGGGCGACGATGTGCCGGTGATCCGCGTCGTGCCGCATCCGCAGCCATCCCGCGAGCATATCAAGCCGGACCGCGCGCGCTTCGGGATCGACGGCAGGTTCACCTGCCTTGCCATGTTCGACAGCCGCTCGACCGCGATGCGCAAGAACCCGATGGGCGCCATCGCCGCATTCCAGCGCGCCTTCGCGCCCGCCGACGATGCCGTCCTCATCGTGAAGGCCGTCGAGAGCGGCGCCGAGCCAAAAGCCTTTGCCGAACTGCGGGCCGCCGCCGTGGGCTGGCCCAATATTCGGTTTGTTACCGCGCATTTTAGCGACAGCGAGGTTCTCGAACTCATCGCCAGCGTCGATGTGCTCATTTCGCTTCACCGCTCGGAAGGCTTCGGCCTGCCGATTGCGGAGGCGATGACGCTGGGCGTTCCCGCGGTGGTGACAGGGTGGTCTGGCAGCGCCGAATTCGCCGAAGGCGCCGTGGTGACCATCCCCTATCGCCTCGTGCCGGCGACGGACCCGTCCAGCCGGTATGCGCGTCCCGACCTGCACTGGGCGGAGCCCGATCTCGATGCCGCAGCCGCCGCGCTGCGCCGTCTTGCGGCCGAGCCCGCGTGGCGCGCGGAGCTTTCGGCAACGGCCCGCAGGCTTGCTGCAGAACGTCTGCAGCATCCCATCGACGCCACGCACCTCAGGCGCTTCATTGCCGCGCCGACAACGCAGGCCTGAGCCTCAGAGAAAATCGTCGCGGCGGGGCGTGAACGTGTCGATGAGCCGGCCCGCCGTCAGCGCCTTTACCCCATGCACCTTGCCCGAGGGCACGATGTATCCACCGCCGGCCGCAATGGTCTCGGTCACGCCGTCGATCGTGACCTCGAACGTGCCTTCTGCGACATAGCTCGTCTGCACGTGCGGATGGCTGTGCAGCGCCCCGATGCCGCCCGCGACGAAATCGAACTCGACCAGCATCAGTTCGGGCAGACTGAGCACGACCCGCCGCCGGCTGCCGCCCGCGACCTCCACCCAGGTTCCATCCGATGGCTGCGCGAAAAGCTTTGCGTCCATCTTTGTCCTCAGAGCCGGTAGGCGCGCTTGACGAGATTATAGGCGAGATCGTGCGCCACCTCGTGCGCCTCCTCCTCGTCGAGCCGGTGCTCGGTCACGAGGCGGGCGAGGAAGTTGCAGTCGACGCGACGCGCCACATCGTGTCGCGCCGGGATCGAGGGAAAGGCGCGCGTGTCGTCGTTGAATCCGACGGTGTTGTAAAAGCCCGCCGTCTCGGTCGCCATCTCGCGGAAGCGGCGCATGCCCTCGGGGCTGTCATGGAACCACCACGGCGGCCCGAGCTTCAGCGCCGGATAGACACCGGCGAGCGGCGCGAGTTCGCGCGCATAGCTCGATTCATCGAGGGTGAAGAGCACGACAGTGACATTGGGGTTGGTCCCCACGACGTCGAGCAGCGGCTTCAACGCCTTCACATAGTCAGTGCGCGTCGGAATATCGAAACCCTTGTCGCGCCCGAACGTCTTCAGCATCGAGGGCGAATGGTTGCGCCACGAACCGGGATGGATCTGCAGCACCAGTCCGTCGTCCGCCGACATGCGGGCCATTTCGGTCAGCATCTGCGCGCGGAACAGCGCCCGCTCCTCCGCATCTGCCTTGCCGCTGCGCACCTTGTCGAACAGCTTGCCCGCCTGCTTGGCCTTCAGGTCGGCGGTCTCGGCCGTCGGGTGGCCATGATCGGACGACGTCGCGCCAAGCGACTTGAAGAACTCCCGGCGCTGCCGGTGCGCATCGAGATAGCCGCCCCATGTGCCCGTATCGCAGCCGGTGATATCGCCCAGCCTGTCGAGGTTCCGGTCGAACCCGGCGAAGTCGGGGTCGACGACATTGTCCGGGCGATAGGCGGGAACAACGCGGCCCTTCCAGCCGCTGTCCTTGATCATGCGATGCCACTTGAGATCGTCGATCGCCGCATCGGTGGTCGATATGACCTCGAGATTGAAGCGCTCGAACAGGGCGCGCGGCCGGTAGTCGTCGCGCTGCAGCCGCTCGGCAATCTGGTCGTATTGCGCGTCGGCGTTCTCGACCGTGAGCCGCTCATCGAGATCGAACAGCGTCGCCATCGTGTGGTCGAACCACATGCGCGTCGGCGTGCCGCGGAACAGATAGTAGTAGTGGGCGAACAGCCGCCAGATCTTGCGCCCGTCCGTCTCGATCGCCGACCCATCGGCCGCCGGTACGCCGAGGTGCTCGAGTTTCACGCCCTGCGAGAACAGCATGCGGAAGATGTAGTGATCGGGGACGATCAGCAACTGCGCCGGATCGGGAAACGGCTCGTTCTCGGCATACCAGCGCGGGTCGGTATGGCCATGCGGCGAGACGAGCGGCAGGTTCCGTACGCCGTTGTAGAGCGATCGCGCGATGGCGCGCACCCCGGGCTCGGCGTCGAACAGCCGGTCGTCGTCGATCAGTCCCATGCGCGTGCCTCCATCGCGAGCGAAGCTACCATACTAGTGCAGGGCAACAGTGCAACCGTTCGAATCGGGCTTGCCGCTGCCCGGTGGCGCTGCAAAGATTTGCGCCATGACCCAACTGCTCATTGAACTTTGCGTCGAAGGAATTGATGGCCTCGTTGCCGCGCAGGAGGGCGGCGCCGACCGCGTGGAGCTCTGCGCCAGCCTCCTCGAAGGCGGCTTGACGCCGAGCATGGGCACCGTCCGGCAGGCCCTCGCCGTGGCGACGATCCCGTTCCACGTCATCGTCCGCCCCCGGGGTGGGGATTTTCTCTATTCGGAACTCGAGTTCCGCTCGATGCTGGACGATGTCCGCGCGCTGCGCGAACTCGGCGTCGCCGGTATCGTCATCGGCTGCCTCACCCCCGAGGGCCGCATCGACGAAAGCCGGATGCGCGAACTGGTAGAGGCGGCGGGGCCGCTCGCCGTCACCTGCCACCGCGCCTTCGACATGACGCGCGATCCCGAGGAGGCGATCGAAGCGCTGGTGCGCTGCGGCGTCGGACGGGTGCTGACCTCGGGCCAGCGCGACACCGGCATTCTCGGCCTCGAAATCCTGAAACGCACCGTTCGGGCGGCGCGGGGCCGCATCAAGGTCATGGCCTGCGGGGCGCTCGACGAGGCGAGTATCGCCACCGTCCTCACGCAGTCCGGCGCGGACGAACTGCACTTTTCTGCGCCCATCACGATCGACGGCGGCATGTCCTTCCGCAACGCCGAAGTGGGCATGGGCGGCACGGATCTCGACCGCGAATACCAGTTGACCCTGACCGATCCCGACAGGGTGCGCCGCACCATCGCCGCCGCCCGTCGCGCCGCCAGCTAGGTTCATGCGCACGGCCATCGGCGGATAGGGCGGCGGAATCCCGTTCATCCAGCGGATCAGGCCCGGGATATCTCCACGAGTCTGCCACAATTGGCCGCGCCGAACCCGTTCATCGAGCGCCTGAAAGCGGTCGGAAGCAAAAAAATGCTGCCCCGAGTCAGAAAACGACTCGTTCGGTCGATCTGCCAGCGTCTTTGCCAATGCACTGATTCAGCAGCACGAATCCAGACAAGTATCGTCAGTAGAGCTGTGGCGCGCTAGCAACAGTTTGCGCGTTCAGACGGCCGTTCATCTGGGGTTCACATTTCGACCAAAGCCCCCCGATAGCCGGTAGATCATCGTAAACCATTCGTGAGTGTGTACCGATTGAATAGAAACATCGTTGTTGTTGCCGCCTTCGTGAGCGGGCTTTTGTTCACGGGCTCGGCAATGGCGCAGTGCGGTGGAGCGTCCTGGTATGGTCCGGGGTTCCACGGCAAGACGGCGGCCTCAGGCGAACGTTACAACCAGAACGCCATGACCGCCGCCCACAAGACTCTCCCCTTCGGCACTGTCGTCGAGGTCGTAGACCAGCGAACGGGAAAGTCTGTCACTGTGAAGATCAACGATCGCGGACCGTTCCACAAAGGCCGTATCATCGATCTCAGCAAGGCAGCCGCCACCAAGCTCGGCATCAGGGATGCCGGAGTGGGCAAGGTCTGCATCGCGAAGTCCTGACGAAACAGGCCGTGAGACATTTGGAGGCCGCCCGCGGACAGAACGGGCGGCCTTGTTCATTGTTCCATCGCGAATTGGCTGCGGCGAAACCTGTGCCCAGGCGGCAACAGCAGCCCGTCTGCCTGCTTAAGCTCACATAAACCGGCCACATTTAGCTTCGATAGCCGGAGGGACTGCGCGAGGTGAGCCAGGGCTTGGGGGCAAACCTCACGTGAAGGTCGGATTGCGCCTGCAGTCGGCCGGAATCCCTTGACGGAAACCGGACGGACGTGACCATGCGCAAGAAGAACGCCGGGGCCCTATTTATGGACTTTCAGATCTCGCCAGACGACCGTGTCGGTGGCGGCAACCCGAAGAAGTCCCGTGGCCGGGCGCCCAAGCCTGCGGCGCCGGCAAAGGGGCGCAAGCCCGCTCGCAATGCGCGCGTCGAGCCGGAATTCGGGCTCTATGACGACGATATCCATGTTGATGAGGCACCCGCCCGTGGCGCCCAGAAGAAGCAGCCCAAGGCGAAAGCGCGCGGCGGCCGGCGTGAACGCAAGCCGCTGACCTTCGGCCGGATCCTCGGCAAGATCCTATATCTGTTTGTCGTGCTCGGCATCTGGGCCGCCATCGCGGTGGCTGGCGTCGTGGTCTATTTCGCCATGCAGATGCCCTCGGCGGATTCGTGGGCGATCCCTGACCGACCGCCGAATATCCGCATTCTCGCGGCCAACGGCCAGCTCATGTCCAACCGCGGCAAGACCGGCGGCGAGGCGGTGTCGCTGCGCGAACTGCCCTACTATGTGCCGGCGGCCTTCATCGCCATCGAAGACCGGCGCTTCCGCGACCATTTCGGCATCGACGTGCTCGGCCTTGCCTCGGTGGCGCTGGAATCGGTGCAGGCGGGCGAGGTAACGCGCGGCGCATCGACCCTCACCCAGCAGCTCGCCAAGAACCTGTTCCTGACGCCGGACCAGACCATCCAGCGCAAGGTGCAGGAAGCGCTGCTCGCCTTGTGGCTCGAGCAGAATTATTCCAAGGACGACATCCTCGAACTCTACCTCAACCGGGTGTTCTTCGGGCACAACTCGACCGGCATCGAAGCCGCTGCGCAGACCTATTTCGGCAAGTCGGCACGCAACCTGTCGCTGGGCGAGGCCGCCATCCTCGCCGGTTCCGTGCAGGCGCCCTCGCGCCTCAACCCGCGCGGCGACGCCGCAGCGGTGCGGACGCGCCAGCAGCTCGTGCTCAACGCCATGGCCAAGGAAGGCTACATCTCGGACGCCGAGGCCAAGGCCGCGACGATCGACGCGACCGAGACGGTCCGCACCAAGGTCACGGGCGCCGAATCCTATGTCGCCGACTGGGTCGAAAGCCTCATGCAGGCCTATATCGGCGACAGCAACGAAGACGTGATCGTGCAGACGACCATCGACTGGGACCTGCAGAAGGAAGCCGAGTTCGTCGTCAAGGAAGCGGTCGCCAACGAGGGCAAGAGCAAGGGCTTTACCCAGGGCGCCATGGTGGCGATGGATGTCGATGGCACGGTGCGCGCACTGGTCGGCGGCGTCGATTACCAGAAGAGCCAGTTCAACCGCGCCGTCACCGGCCGGCGCCAGCCCGGCTCGGCCTTCAAGCCGTTCGTCTACCTCGCCGCAATGGAAAAGGGCTACACGCCCGACACCGTCGCCGATGACGCTCCGTTCGACTTCAACGGCTGGGCACCGAAGAACTCGGGCGACAAGTACCGCGGCCCGGTGACGCTGCGCGAAGGCCTCGCCTATTCGCTCAACACCATTTCGGGCCGGCTCACCATCGATGTCGGGCCGGACAAGGTGGTGGAAGCGGCCCAGCGGCTCGGCATTTCCTCGCCGATGCTGGCCGTCCCCTCGATCGCGCTCGGCACCTCCGAAGTCTCGCCGCTGGAGCTGACCGGGGCCTATGCCCCCTTCGCCAATGGCGGCTACGGCGTCATCCCGAACGTCATCACCCGCATCTCGACCGCCGACGGCAAGGTGCTCTACGACGCCATCCCGGCCGCGCCCGGCATCGTCATGCAGCCCGAGATCGTGGGTGAGATGAACGACATGATGCGCACCGCCGTCGAGATCGGCACCGGCAAGCGCGCCAGCCTCAACGGCTGGCCGATCGCGGGCAAGACGGGCACGACGCAGAAGGCGCGCGACGCCTGGTTCTGCGGCTACACCGCCCGCATGGTCGGCTGCGTGTGGCTGGGCAATGACGACGACAAGGGCACGACGCTTTCGGGCGGCAATGTGCCGGTCGAGATCTGGAGCCAGTTCATGGCCAAGGCGCACCAGGGCCTCCCGGTCGCCGAACTGCCCGGTGGCATGGGCACCATCGACCACGGGGACCTGTCGGACGAAAACCTGCTGCCGATGGAGCAGCCCCCGGTCGACGTGCCGCCCGAGCAGTTCCAGCAGCCCGAACACCGCCGCAACCTCATGGACGTGCTCGGCGGCATTTTCGGCGGTTGACGGCAGGGTTCGCACCCACCTTCAGGCGGGGCAAGGCAGCTCGGCCGCTAGGCGTCGATGCCGTAGACCATGAGCTGGCGGCCGTTGAGGCGCAGCCACTCGCGGCCGCGCTCCATGGTCGGCAGGGTCTCCTCGACCCGCGCCCAGAAGCGGTCGGAATGGTTCATTTCGAGCAGATGGGCGACTTCGTGCGCCGCGACGTAATCGAGCACGAACGGCGGCGCCAGCACCAGGCGCCAGTTGAAATTCAGCCGCCCGGTCGAGGAGCAGGACCCCCAGCGCGTCGATTGGCTGCGCATCGAGATGGCCTTGTACTCGACCCCAAGGTGCCGCGCATGGATGGTGCAGCGCTTGCTCAAGTCGACCGTCGCCTCGGCCTTCAGCCAGTCGGTGAGGCGGCGGGCGCGGTGCGCCGGCTCGCCGGGAACCGCCAGCAGGAGTTCGCCGTCTTCCTCATAAGGTGCGACGCGACCGCGGATGCCGCCCGTCGCGACGATCCGGTGCTCGATCCCGCGCACCGGAATCCGCACGCCGGCCCGGAAAGTAACCGGCTTTGCCGCATCTTTCAGCCGGGCGCCCAGCCAGTCGAGCTGGCGGTTGAAGAAGTCCGAGGCCTCTTTCCAGTTGCCGTGGCGCGGCACGGTCAACACCGGGCCGCCGGCATGGGGAAGCGACAGCCGGTAGTTGCGCGCCCGGGCGCTGACACGGACGGCCACCGTCACCGGCTTGCCGTCAATCAGCGCTTCGACCGTCGCGGGCCATTTCTTCTGGAACAGGGCAATCATGTCCGGCAAGGTAAGGGAGGCCCGCCCGCCCGCCAATAGACGGGGAGCGGAAAAAGTAAGCGCCCCATTAAAGGGGCGCTATTTCAGTCACTTGCAGGCCGGTACGGCGACCGGCTCAATCAGGCCGTGGGGCCGCGGGGCTCGCCGTAGCCCGGGCGGTTACCGTTGCGGTTGCTCATGAACCGGTCGAATTCCTCCCGGTCCTTGGCCTTGCGCAGGTTTGCCATGTACTCGTGGAAGGCGTTGATCTCCTCATCGAGGCGACGGCGCTCTTCCTCAAGGCGGCGGAGCTGTTCGGCACGGTAGTCATCGAACGCGGCATTGCCGCTGCTCGACTGCCGCTGCCAGTGGCCGCGATAGGCGTGGTTGCCAGAACCGCATTTCTCGGCCCAGGCGCGGCTGCGCTGCGTAAACCGCTCCACCTTGTCGGTTGAGCCTCCGAACATTTCGCCCCACAGGATGTAGGCGAGCATGGCGAGGCCGAGCGGCCACCAGACGACAAAGCCCAGGACCATCAGCGCGATGGTGAAGGGCCCCCATTGAGGCTTGATGATAGCTGTGTTCATCGTTGTTACTCCCAGTCACGAACACGATTCATGTATTGTGTTCGCCATGGGTTCCAATGCTT
>Ga0209476_10003220_pt1 | contig 10847 bp, 5 predicted proteins | sample KloWWTrecipitate_FD_187179 | JGI IMG/M metagenome (GOLD analysis project Ga0209476, IMG submission 187179) | Active sludge microbial communities from Klosterneuburg, Austria, studying microevolution and ecology of nitrifiers - Klosterneuburg... | ecosystem: Engineered > WWTP > Aerobic digester >...
CGTCGCGCGCTCGCCGAGTTCGAGGCGCTGTGCGGCCGCGCGGTCGCGTCGCTCGCGCTCACCGATCGCGAGGTCGACACGGGACGACACGTCGGCAAGCTCGACGCGTTCGTCGCGCAACTCGCGCCGACCGGCCGCCGACAGGCCGCCCGCTGAAGCGCCGGATCAGCGGCGGCCGCCTTGCGGCGCGCCGGCGTGGTCCGCTTCCGTCCCGGCCTCGACCATTCGCGACGCCAGCTCGCCGATGCGCCGCAGCGCCCGGCGCTCGGGCTCGCCCCAGCGACCGCCGACGCCCAGGCGCGCGAAGCTGGGGAAGCGCTCGCTGGCGCTGAACATGTTGCCCGGCGCGAAGCAGATCCGCTCATCCAGGCAGGCGCGAAACAGCACCATCGTGTCCACCGCGCGAGGGAACTCGACCCACAGGATGAACCCGCCCGGCGGGTCGGTGACCCGCGACCCGCGCGGGAAGTGCCGGGCGATGATGCCGCGCGCCTCGTCGACGCGCGCGGCGATCGTCGCGCGCAAGCGCCGGTAGCCCGACTCGATGCCGGTGTGCCCGAGGAGGTCGGCCATCGCCAGCTCGAGCACCGTCGACTGCCCGCCGCTGGTGGTTGCCTTCATCCTTTGGACGCTCGCCTGCCAGCGCCCTGCGGCCAGCCAGCCGATGCGGATCCCAGGCGCCAGCGTCTTGGTGAACGACCCGCACAGCATCACCGTGCCGGTCGTGTCGAACGAGTGCACGCTGCGGCGCCGGTCGTCCTGCTCGGACAGGTCGTTGTAGATCACGTCCTCGATCACCGGGGTGCCGCGCCGGCCGGCCATCTGCGCCAGCCGCCGGCGCTCGGCCTGCGGCATGCTGGCGCCCAGCGGGTTCGACAGCGTCGGCACCACCAGCACCGCCTTGACCGGCTGGGTGTCGAAGGCCAGCTGCAGCGCGTCGAGCGCCATGCCGGTACGCGGATGCGTGGGGATCTCGAGCGCACGCAGGTGCAGCTGCTCGAGGATCTCGAAGAAGCCGAAGTAGGTGGGCGACTCGAGCGCCACCACGTCACCCGGCTGGGTGACCGCGCGCAGCCCGAGCACGATCGCCTCCAGGCAGCCGTTGGTGACCAGCAACTGCTGCGGATCGATCACCGATCCGAGCCGCAGCGCGTGCCGCGAGATCGCGCGGCGAAGCGATTCGTGGCCGGGGCCGACCCGGTATTGCGCGAGCGTCTGGCGATGCCGCTGCGCCGCGCGGGTGAGCGCGCGCCGCAGGCGCGTCTCGTCGAACAGCGAAGCGTCCGGACAGGCCGCACCGAACGAGACGAACGCGGGGTCGTCGACGATCCGCATCACCTCGGCGCTCAACGACGAGCGATCCACCAGCCGCGACACCGACGGCGGATGCGAAGTCTCGGGCTCGGGCAGCGCCCGCGGGCGCGCCGCCACGAAGTAGCCCGAGCGCGGCCGCGCCTCGATCAGGCGGGCGTCTTCGAGCGAGCGGTAGGCCTGCGTGGCGGTCGACAGCGACACGCCGTGCTGGCGCGCCAGCTCGCGCACCGACGGCACTCGCTCGCCGCGGCGCATCGCGCCGGCGCGGATCGAGCGCGCGAGCGTCTCGGCGATCTGCAGGTACAGCACGCCGCCGTGGCGCAACGCGCCGACCGGCGCGTCGGGCAGGGTCTCGCCACTGGCGAGTCGGGTGTCGTCGAGCGTGGTGTCCATGTCTGCGACCTGTGCGGACACGACATTCTGTACTGGTCGGGCGACCGCCGGCAACGACAGATGGCCCCGGAATCGACCCGTACAGCCGGGTCGGCGCGGCCACTGTGCACCCGGCATCGGTGCCCGGTTGCGTCTGGGCGCGGCGCACGAGGTCGGCGAGCATGAGGGCACGACGACGAGCCTGAGAGATGGAACCCGCGATGGACGTGCCGACGCGACCCGATGCCCGACGGAACCCCCGGCCGCCACTGCGAGTCGGCGGCGACAACCTGCTGCTTCGCCTGGCGCCGCGCGAAAGCCGTCGGTTGCGGATTGCGGCGCCGGTGCGGCTCGAGGTGCTGCGCGGCCGGGCCTGGGTGACGGTGGACGGCGAGCACGAAGACCGATTCCCGGCGCGGGGCGAGCACCTGGCGCTGTCCGTCGGAGCCAACGCGCTGGTCAGCGGCGACAGCACCGACCGCAGCACGCTGCTTAGGCTGATTGCCCTCGATCCGCTGCGTACGCATTCGACGGGCCCACTCGCGCGCCTCGCGGGGAGGCTGTCATGGGTCGGCAGCTGAGCGCGCTCATCCGGCGCCTGGCCGGCGCCGGCGCGGCATGGCACCGGCGACGCGCGACGCGGCTCCCGATCGATGCCGACGAGTGGCTGCTGCGGGACATCGGGGCGCCGCAAGCGATGATCGATGCCGCTCGCGCCCACCTCGCGGCGTCGCCGACGCGCGCCGCGCTGCGCCGGCTCGACGGACTCCGGTAGCGCTCGCCTTTCTGGCCGGCCGAGAGGACCACGCCGTCGACGCCCTGCCCGATCGTCGTGCGCCGACGCGACGCTACATGCTGCGCCGGTACTGCCCGCCGACCTCGAACAGCGCGTGCGTGATCTGCCCGAGCGAGCAGACGCGCACCGCGTCCATCAGGACCTCGAACACGTTGCCGTTGGCGATCACCGTGTCCTTGAGCCGCTGAAGCGTCGCCGGCGCCTCGTGCGCATGGCGCGCGTGGAAGTCGGCGAGCCGCTTCAGTTGCGACCGTTTCTCCTCGTCGGTCGAGCGCGCCAGCTCGAGCGTCTGCGGCGTCGGGTCGCCGTGCGGGTTGCGGAAGGTGTTCACGCCGATGATCGGGTGTTCGCCGGTGTGCTTGAGCATCTCGTAGTGCATGCTCTCGTCCTGGATGCGGCCGCGCTGGTAGCCGGTCTCCATCGCGCCGAGCACGCCGCCGCGCTCGGCGATGCGCTCGAACTCGGCGAGCACCGCTTCCTCGACCAGCTCGGTCAGCTCGTCGACGACGAAGCTGCCCTGGTTCGGGTTCTCGTTCTTCGCCAGGCCCCACTCGCGGTTGATGATCAGCTGGATCGCCATGGCGCGGCGCACGCTCTCCTCGGTCGGCGTGGTGATTGCCTCGTCGTAGGCATTGGTGTGCAGGCTGTTGGCATTGTCGTAGGTGGCGATCAGCGCCTGCAGCGTGGTGCGGATGTCGTTGAACGCGATCTCCTGCGCGTGCAGGCTGCGGCCGCTGGTCTGGCAGTGGTACTTCAGCTTCTGGCTGCGTTCGTTGGCGCCGTAGCGCTCCTTCATCGCCACCGCCCAGATCCGTCGCGCCACGCGGCCCATCACCGTGTACTCGGGGTCCATGCCGTTGCTGAAGAAGAAGCTCAGGTTCGGCGCGAAATCGTCGACGTGCATGCCGCGCGCGAGGTAGGCCTCGACGAAGGTGAAGCCGTTGCTCAGCGTGAACGCGAGCTGGCTGATCGGGTTCGCGCCGGCCTCGGCGATGTGGTAGCCGCTGATCGACACCGAGTAGAAGTTGCGCACGTCGTGGTGCACGAAGTACTCGGCGATGTCGCCCATCACCTTCAGGCTGAACTCGGTCGAGAAGATGCAGGTGTTCTGGCCCTGGTCCTCCTTCAGGATGTCGGCCTGCACGGTGCCGCGCACGGTCGACAGCGTCCAGGCGCGGATCTTCTGGTATTCGTCGTCGGTCGGCGGGCGGCCGTTCTCGCGCTCGAACTTGTCGACCTGCTGGTCGATCGCGGTGTTCATGAACATCGCCAGCATCGTCGGCGCGGGCCCGTTGATCGTCATGCTGACGCTGGTTGCCGGGTCGCACAGGTCGAAGCCCGAGTAGAGCACCTTCATGTCGTCGAGCGTCGCGATGCTCACGCCCGAGTTGCCGACCTTGCCGTAGATGTCCGGACGCAGTTCCGGGTCGTGGCCGTACAGCGTCACCGAGTCGAACGCGGTGGAGAGCCGCTTGGCCGGCAGCCCCTCGGACAGCAGCTTGAAGCGGCGGTTGGTGCGGAACGGGTCGCCCTCGCCGGCGAACATCCGGGTCGGGTCCTCGTTCTCGCGCTTGAACGCGAACACGCCGGCGGTGTAAGGGAACGAGCCGGGCACGTTCTCGAGCAGCAGCCACTTCAGCAGTTCGCCGTGGTCCTCCCAGGTCGGCAGCACCACCTTGCGGATCTTGTTGCCCGACAGCGACGTATAGGTCAGCTGCGTGCGGATCTCGCGGTCGCGGATCTTCACGACGTACTCGTCGCCGGCATAGGCCTTCTGCATCGCCGGCCACATCGCGAGCAGCTTCTTCGACGCGGCATCGAGCAGCGCATCGCGCTTGCCGGCCAACGCCTCGACCGTCTTGCGCGCGCCGCCCTTCTCGCCGTCGTCCTCGCGCAGCATCCGTGCCGACTCGCGCAGTTGCTGGACCTCGCGCGCAATCCGCGCCTGCGCGCGCGCATGCTGCTTGTACTCGCGTACCGTTCCGGCGATGTCGGCCAGGTAGCGCGCGCGCTGCGCCGGCACGATCACGACCTGGTTCGACGAGTGGCGAACGTTGGCCTTGGGCAGCCTGCCGGCCGGCGTGCCGTCGGCGCCCGGCGGCACCTTCAGGCCCAGCTCGACCAGCCGCGGCAGCATGCCCTGGTACAGCGCGGTCACGCCGTCGTCGTTGAAGCGCGAGGCCTGCGTGCCGAACACCGGCATCTGCTCGGGCCGCTTCGCGAAGGCCTCGCGGTTGCGCTGGTACTGCTTGGCGACGTCTCGCAGCGCGTCCATCGCGCCCTTGCGATCGAACTTGTTGATCGCGACGAAGTCGGCGAAATCCAGCATGTCGATCTTCTCGAGCTGGCTCGCGGCGCCGAACTCGGGAGTCATCACGTACAGCGACGCGTCGACCAGCGGCACGATCGCCGCGTCGCCCTGGCCGATGCCCGAGGTCTCGACGACGATCAGGTCGAAACCGGCGATCTTGCACGCGGCGATCGCGTCCGGCAGCGCCTGGCTGATCTCGCTGCCCGCTTCGCGGGTGGCGAGCGATCGCATGTAGACGTTCGGATGGTCGATCGCGTTCATGCGGATCCGGTCGCCCAGCAGCGCGCCGCCGCTCTTGCGGCGCGTGGGGTCGACCGACAGGATCGCGAGCCGGAGCCGGTCGCCCTGGTCGAGCCGGAAGCGCCGTACGAGCTCGTCGGTGAGCGAGCTCTTGCCCGCGCCGCCGGTGCCGGTGATGCCCAGCGTCGGCGTCCGGATCGCGTCGGCGCGCCTGCGCAACTCGGCACGCCACGCGGCGAAGCCGTCCGCGTCGAGCCGGCCGGCGATGTGGCCCAGCTCGAGCGCGGTGATCGCCTGTGCGAGCGCGCGGCGCGACGCGGCCAGCGGCTCGCGCGCGGCGCGGACCGAGGCGATGGCCGCCTTGCCGCTGCCCGTCGCCTCGGCGGCCTCGGGCGCGACGATCGCGTCGAGGTCGACCGGCGCGTACTGCGACAGGTCGACGTCGCAGCGTCCGAGCATGTCGGCGATCATGCCCTGCAGGCCCATCCGCTGGCCGTCCTCGGGGCTGTAGATGCGCGCGACGCCATAGTCGTGCAGTTCGCGGATCTCGGCCGGGACGATCACGCCGCCGCCGCCGCCGAACACCTTGACGTGATCGGCGCCGGCTTCGCGCAGCAGGTCGATCATGTACTTGAAGTACTCGACGTGGCCGCCCTGGTACGACGAGATCGCGATGCCGTGGGCATCTTCCTGCAGCGCGCAATCGACGATCTCGCTCACCGAGCGGTTGTGCCCGAGATGGATCACCTCCGCGCCCAGGCTCTGCAGGATGCGCCGCATGATGTTGATCGACGCGTCGTGACCGTCGAACAGCGACGCCGCGGTGACGAAGCGGACCTTGTTCTTCATCCGGTAGTCGGCCAGCTTCTTCTGGTCGGACAGGTCGGTCATGGCGGTGATCCTGTGCGGGAGTCTGCGCCGCCAGTATCGCCCGCGGTGGCGAGCCCGGGCGAGCGGCGCACGCTTCGACGGTAATTGACGTTGACGTTAACGTCAATCAAGCGGGCGACAATCGGCGGCGCTGCGGCTCCCCGGGCCCTGGGCCCGGCCGCGACCGCCGGGGTCGTTTTTCGCGGCGCCGCAACGTTTCGGATAGCATCGGCCGAAATCCGCCTCGCCATGCCAGCCCTCCCGAAGATCGACTCGCGCACGCTGCGCCACGCGCTGGGCTGCTTTCCCACCGGGGTCACGGTCGTCACCGCCGTCGGCGCCGACGGGGCGTTCGTCGGGCTGACCATCAACTCGTTCAATTCGCTGTCGCTCGATCCGCCGCTGATCCTGTGGTCACTGTCGTCCCGCAGCTCGAGCCTGCGCGCGTTCGAGAGCGCCGGGCATTACGCCGTGAACGTGCTCGCCGAAGACCAGGTGGCGATCTCGCGCCGGTTCGCCGCCACGGGGCCGCACAAGTTCCACGGCGTGGCCGTGCACGCGGGGCTCGCGGGCACCCCGCTGATCGACGGTTGTTCGGCGCACATCGAGTGCCGCGCCCACTCGTCGCAGGCGGCCGGCGACCACGTGCTGTTCGTCGGCCGCGTCGAGCGGGTGCGCGCCAGCGACCGTCCGCCGCTGGTGTTCGTTCGCGGGCGCTATCGCAGCGCGGGCAGCGAACTGGAGTGAAGGTCCGATGTCGGGCGGGCCGAATGGCCGGCGCGCGACTCAGTCGGGGAGTTCGATTCCGTACGACGTCCTCAGCCATGCGGCGTAGGCGTTCATGTCGACCTCGCCGACGATCGATGGCTGGCCCTTCGCGTCGATGCCCCGTCGGGGACGAGGGACGAGGAACGCAGCGGAATCGCGCCAGCTGAGCCCCGGAACCGACGTCCGGCGCTGCGCCGAGCGCTCGAGCACGCGGCCGCTCGCATCGCGCCGAAGCACCGTCCGGTCGCCCAGCCCCGCGTAGTTCCGGTCGTGGAGCCGCGGGTCGCTGACGTGGCGATCGCGCGGGTGAAGTTCGCGCATCGGCAAGCCCGTCGATCGCGCCATCTCCGTCATCCAGACGAGCGATACGTCGGAGAGGTCGCCTTCGGCGTTGCCGCCGCCGACGTCGGCGTGATCGCCGATGAAGCCGCGCTCGACGACCCAGGCGCTGCCGCCGAGCGCGGATTCGAGCGGAAACAGCGATCGGTGCTCGTTCAGCGCCACCGCGTGATAGGTCGCGCGCACGGCCGACGGAATGGCGAGCTGCCAGCGTTCGTTCGCCAGCCCGAGCAGACCGAATTGCGCGACCGTGTCCCACAAGCCGAGGAAGCGCAGGTCGACGCAGATGCCGCGCGCCCGGAAGTGCCCGTCGTCGATCAAGGTCGAGACCCGGTTGACGAAGTCGCGGGCCATCGCCGCGCCGCGAGAGAAGCCGATCACGTCGACCGGCACGTCCCGGCCGATCCACGCGTCGCCGAGGAACCCGTCCAGCGTGCCCAGCATCCAGTCGACACGGCTGCGCGCCGTGCTCGCCTCCACCTGGTCTAGCGTGCCGCCGATGATGCCGCTGGCCGCGTCGTCGCGACCGACGCCGGCCATGTACCACTTGTTCGGGTCGTCGTACTGTTCGAAGAACTTGCGCACGTTCGAAACGTCGTCGCCGTCGTGCCCGGTCGATCCGTTGTTCGTGCCGTCGAAGGCGAACAGGATCAGCCCGAGCGGGTCGGTCGCGACCATCGGATTGCCATCGGCGTACGAGAACGGGTTCAACCCGGCCGCCAGGCCGAGTGGATCGGGCTCCAGGTAGCGACCGGCGTCGGGGTCGTAGGTGCGCAGCAGGTTGTCGTGCAGGCCGGTTTCAGGGTCGAAGTACTGCCCGGCCAGTCGCAGTGGCTGCTCGAAGCGTCCGCGCGCGCGCGCCAGGCGGCCGAACGCGTCCCAGTCCCCGCGCCAGACGACGCGTGCCGAAGCGTCGGTCGCGGCGATCGGCGTGCCGAGATGGTCGCCGTGCACCCAGGCGACCGACGTCGGAGCCGCCGACGCCGAATGCGCACCCGCTGCCGCGCCGTGCTCGAGCACCGCGAGCAGTTGCCCGTTCCAGCGCAGGTACTGGCGCACCAGGCGGCCGTCCGCGTCGCTTTCGGCGGCCAGCGCGTGGCCGTGGTGCAGGAAACCGCGGTCGCCGCTCGGCCCGCTTCGCGCGACGCGCTGGCCGAACGCGTCATAGCGATAGCGTGTGACACCGGCCATTCCGCGCGCCTCGACGATCCGGCGCTGCGCGCCGTAGCGCAGCGCGAGCGGGCCATGGCGCAGCGGCCGGCCCGACGCGTCGACCGGAACGTCCGCGGAACGCCAGTCGCTGCCGTCGCGCCGCCGCGCCGCGATGCGATCGCCGTTGGCATCGTGCAGGAAGTACTCGACGTGCCCGGACCCGCCATCGCCGGCGTGGCGCTCGCGCGCAATCAGCCGGCCGAACCGGTCATAGCCGAAGCGATCTTCGCCGTGCTCGTGCGCGATCGCCAGCGGCACGCCGAGCCGGTGCCAGCGCAGCCGCCGGAACGGCAGGTCCGCGCCGGTCAGCGCTTCCCAGCTGCGCGGCGACGGCCCGGAATCCGCGCCGGACGCGCCGGACGCGCCGCTGCGCCGCCACTGCAGCGACAGCGGGCGCCCTGCGTCGTCGAAACGACGCTCGAAACGCACGCCGTTGCCGAGGTGCATCGTCGTGTCCTGCGCGGCGCCGAAGTCGGTGCGCTGCACCAGCCAGCGGGTCTCGCCGGACCCGGCCAGCGACAGCGCCAGCCGCTCCGCGCGCCCCTGCTCGTCGTAGCCGTGCAGCAGTCGCGAGCCGTCCGGCAGTTCGTGCCCGGCGAGCCTCCCGCGCGGGTCGTAGGAGAACGCCTGCCGGAACCGCCCGCCGTCACGCTCGTGCGTCAGCTCGGCCAGCCGCCCGAGCGCGTCGTGCCTGGCGTAGCTTCGCTGCACCGGATGGTCGATCGTCACCAGTCGCGTGCCTACGTAGCCGAAGCGGGTCTCGATGCGCTCGTCGCCTGCCAGCTGCTCCCGGCGCACGACGCGGCCGGCGAGATCGTGCTCGCGCACGTCGACGGCGCCGTCGTCGTGCTCGATGCGCGCCAGCCGTCCGAGCGCGTCGAAGCGTTGCCGGCGCGAGCCGGCGTGCTTCGAACGGGTCTCGACCAGCCGGCCGAGGTCGTCGTAGACGAAGTCGGTGCGGCGACCACGGGCGTCGGCGATCGACTGCCGCCCGGCGCTGGCACGCGCGAGGGCCACCGGAAGGGCCGCCCGCGTGCCCGGAGTGCCGGGCGCGGGCCCCCCGAACACGCGCCGCCATCCGTGGTTCGATGCGATCTCGACGCCATCGCTGCGAAGACCGATCGTCCAGCGCCGGCCATCGGACCACTCGACGCCGCCGGGGCGACCAGCGGGGTCGTAGTCGAATCGCACGCCGATGCCGCGATGGCTCGTCGACGCCAGCCGCCATGCCCGGTCGAAGGTCCGCGTGCGCTGCGTGCCGTCGGGGAAGCGCTCCGAGATCGCGCGGCCGATCGGGTCGCGGTCGATGGTGTGGACCAGCACGGCGGCGTGCGCGATGCGCACCAGCCGGCGCTGCGCGTCGTGGACGAAGACGGTGCGCGACACGCCGTCCGGGCCGCCGTCGCGGGCGATCGACACCAGCTTGCCCGCCGCGGGACCGCCCTGCGCGTACTCGAGGCGCAGCGAAGCGGCGACCGGCTCCGCCGACCCTGGCCGCGGCGCAAAGCCGCTGACGTCGACGGTCGCGACCTGTCCGCGTCCCGAGTAGCCGATGGCGATGCGCAGCGTGCGCCCGGGCACGACGCTCGGGCGCTCGATGCGCGTCGGCGCCGACAGCGGGCCGTCGTCGCCGTAGTGCAGGCGCTCGAACCACTGCTCGCGGCCGGCGCGATCGACGACCCGGCGCTCGACGACGCGCCCGAACGAATCGTGGCGCACGCGTGTCGCGCCGACCGCGACCGTGCGCCCGCCGCGGTCGCGTCGCGTGCGCAGACCCATCGGCGGACACCGCTCGCAGCCGTCGCCGTCGGTCGCGACCAGCGTCGGGCCGCCGCTCCCCGACGGGTCGATCCACTGGAAGCGGCTGACGTGGGTGCCGGCCGTGACGGTGGTCGATCCGCCTGCGCCCGGTCGCGGCGGCAGGCGGTACGCGAAGCGCAGCGCCTGCGCATCGGAGCGTCCGATTGCCCGGGATCGGCTGACGCGCAAGGCGTCGTCGTAGTCGTAGCGGCTGCGCCGGCCGTCGCTGTCGGTGACGCCCGTCAGCAGGTGAAACGCCCGCGGGTCCTCGTAGTGGTAGCGGAGCGCCCGCCCGTCGGGATAGCGCACCGCGACGAGCTGGCCGTGCACGTCGTAGTCGTACCCGACGCGCTGGCCGTCGGGCAGGCGCAGCGCCGCGAGCCGCGTGCCCGCGTATTCGAGGCCGAGCGTCCGTCCCGACGAGTCGGCGACCTCGACGAGCCTGCCGGCGGCGTCGCGCCGCAGGCGGATCGCATCGAGGTCCGGCGCGACGATCGATGCCAGACGACCGTCGGCGTCGAAGATCACGCGTCGCCCGCCCGGCCAGCGCCAGACGAAGCTCGCCGCCGCGTCCGTGAAGTCCTCGTCGACGAGGCCGTCGGCGATGCGACCGCTGCCATAGCTGCGCGGCGCGTTCGCCGCGTGGCGCCGGGCAGTCCGTCGACCGCCGGCCCCGGCCCGAGCCGCGGCCCCGGCCCTGGCCGCACTGGACCGGAAGACGATGCGCCGCCCGTCGCCTTGCACGATCTGCAATTCGATGCGCCCGTCGCGGACGATGCGCGCCAGCCGCGTCTCGTAGCTGTGGCTCCAGCCGCGCCCCAGCGT
>Ga0209476_10003224_pt1 | contig 10838 bp, 12 predicted proteins | sample KloWWTrecipitate_FD_187179 | JGI IMG/M metagenome (GOLD analysis project Ga0209476, IMG submission 187179) | Active sludge microbial communities from Klosterneuburg, Austria, studying microevolution and ecology of nitrifiers - Klosterneuburg... | ecosystem: Engineered > WWTP > Aerobic digester...
GGGTCCCAACGGCGCCGGCAAGACCACCACGCTGCGCTGCTGCCTGGGCCTGACAACGCCCGATTCGGGTCAGATCACGCTGGTCGGCGAACCGGTGCCGGCGCGGGCCCGCGAGGCGCGCATGAAGATCGGCGTGGTGCCGCAGTTCGACAACCTCGACCCCGACTTCACCGCCGCCGAGAACCTGATCGTGTATGGCCGCTACTTCGGCATGAAGGATGCCGCGATCCGGCCGAAGATCGGCGAGCTGCTGGAATTCGCCGGACTCTCCGGCAAGGCGGATGCCAACATCCGCACGCTCTCCGGCGGCATGAAGCGGCGCTTGACGCTGGCCCGCGCGCTGGTGAACGACCCCGAGCTGCTGCTGCTCGACGAGCCCACCACCGGGCTCGACCCGCAGGCGCGCCACCTGATCTGGGAACGCCTGAAGCGCCTGCAAGGCCAGGGCAAGACCATCCTGCTGACGACGCATTTCATGGACGAGGCCGAGCGCCTGTGCCAGCGCCTGGCCATCATCGATGCCGGCAGGATGGTGGCCGAAGGCGCGCCGCGCGAACTGATCCGCGGCCACATCGAGGCGCAGGTGGTCGAGGTCTATGGCGAGGACGCGCCCGCCTGGGCCGCGCAGGAAGCGCAAGCCTTTTCGCGCCGCGTCGAGGTCAGCGGCGAAACCGCCTTCTGCTATGTCGAAGATGCCGCGCCGCTGCTCGCCCACCTCGCCGCCCGGCCCAGCCTGCGCACTTTGCACCGGCCGGCGAACCTGGAAGACGTGTTCCTCAAGCTCACCGGCAGGGAATTGCGGGATTGATCCGGAACTGTCGGGCGAAACAAGAAAGTCGGGGCTGGCGATACGGCAATTCTGATGTCGGGAAACGTCACGTCGCGATGTTTTCCATCAAAGCCCCCGCAACCGTTCTTCAACAAGCCCCATCAACTGTCCCGCCGGAATCTTCAGAGCTTCCGCAAGGCCGAGGATCGTTGCAAGCGTCGGGCCTTTTTCCGCACGCTCAAGAGCACTGATGTGACTGCGCTCCGTGCCCGCACGTTCGGCAAGTTGGTCCTGCGTGAGCGCCTGTTGCAAGCGGAGTTCCTGCAACACCTCACCAAAGATCTTCGTCGGTAGCTTCTTGTCCCGCATAAGCGAGCAAGGTTTGCCTATACACTCCGGCTTGTCTGCATACCGTTGTATGCGCTATCCTTCCGAGATATTCAAATCGCAAGGCACTAATTCAGGGGGAAATTCATGGCCGGAATCCGATTTGTCGCAGCTCTACTCTGCTTTCCGCTAGTTGCGGGATGCTCTCAGCTTGCAGGTATGCCCAGCGCAGAACCATTTCCCGACGCCTCGCTGAGGAAGGCCAAATCCGCGGAGCACTGGAACGTCATTGCCGGCGATGTGGCGTCACAGACGGCTGGATTGAGGAATCGCCCGGAACTCCAGGGGAAACCGCTTTATGTCTCGCCGTCGGGGGACAACAGCGATTTCTCCCGTGGCTTTCAGTCCATGCTTATCTCAAAACTGGTGAATGGCGGGATGAACGTTGCGACCCGCCCCGAGGGTGCCCTTCAGGTCACGTATGAAGCGCAGGTTGTCCGGCATCTGGCCGGGCAAGGCGACTATCAGCCGGGGACGGTCGCTGCACTCGCCGGAGGCATACTCGTCGCCCGCGAGATCGCGATAGGAAGCGCGTCTTCCACGGCCAAAGCTGTCGGAGTGACCGCACTCATTGCCGGAGCGGATTTGCTTGTCGCACATGCCAAGCTGCACAGCGCAACAAACACCGAGGTGATCGTCACGACGTCGTTGATCGACAACAACAGATATCTGATGCGCAAGACTGACGTGTATTACGTCGAGGATGCTGAAGGGGTAATGTTCGAAGCGCCTTTCCGTCCGCAGCTCAGGACCATGGGAGTTACCGGACAATGAGAACAATCGCCGCCCTGTTTTCGGTCACCGTTTTGACCGCCTGCGCTACCGGGCCGAACTATCTAGCCGCGGAAAATAGCAAATTCACCCAGGCAAACCACTCCGCCGTCGATAAACTTTTCGCGGCGCCGACGGTACCTATCGTCAAGGATGCGCCCTTGCTGATTGCGACCATGGTCAATATCGACTCGCTGAATCAGAGTTCCCGCTTCGGGCGACTTATCTCCGAACAGATCGCCACTCGACTGACCCAGCTGGGCTACAACGTCGTTGAAATGAAATTGCGCAACGACGTGTACATTCGCGAAGGAACGGGCGAACTGCTTTTGTCCCGGGATGTGCGTAATCTATCGCGGAACTACAACGCCCAAGTGGTGGTCGTCGGGAACTATGCGGTCGCCGCCGGCTATGTATACCTGACGCTGAAGGCGGTGACGATCGCTGACAATCGTGTCGTGGCAGCGGTGAATTATCAACTTCCCCAGACTGAGAACAACAAGGTCCTATTGGCGCCGCCAAGGGAATAATGGGCGGCAAGAAGCGGCTGTTGTTTCAATTCAAGGTTTCAGGTTCGACTTTCCCGTTCTGAAAAGTCGGCGCTGGTGGGACGGCGATACCGCGGGTGACAAACCGCAGAGGCGGCTGCGCTTGCGGTCCCTCGTATTGATATCTACTTCTCGCCTGTCACGAATCCGATGGGGCGCTTCTTCTGTGCTGGAGGCGGCGCCATCAACTGACGGATGGCATTGAGGATGCCGGCGATAGCCTGGTCCTGGGTCATGAGCTTGCGCTCCATACGAGTCTCCAACTCATTGAGTCGCTTGGCCAGTTCCTTGTGGCCGGCGAGCAATTCGCGCAACTGCACGAAAGCGCGCACCACGTAGATGGACACCTCCACGGCGCGCGGCGAATTGAGGACGGTGGCGGCCATGATCGCGCCGTGCTCGGTGAAGGCATAGGGCAGGTACTTGCGGTGCTGGCCGCGTCCGGTCTTTAAGGTCGCGGATTGCGACCTTAAAGCGTCCCACTCTTCCTGCGAAAGCGCGAACATGAAATCCGCCGGAAAACGTTCCGCATTACGTCGCACCTGCTCGTTGAGACGCTTCGTCGGCACCCCGTAGAGCGTTGCCAGATCGGTGTCGACAATCACACGCTGCCCACGCAAGGTGAGGATGCGGCTGGCGATGGCATCTACCGCCACCACAGTGGCGTTCGCGCTCATCATCGCAAGCTTACGGTGAAAATGGGTTGGACCATCCGGATATCGATGTCGCAGAAGACATTGGTTGCTTGCATGGCGAAATCATATGCGAAACTCCGGCCAAAAACAAAGTAAGGTTCGCTATGATCCCCGGTAGACGTATGTTCGCGTCGTCGGTACGCCCGGATCGACGTGGGAACGATTTAAGAAGGCGAACATGGAACTCAAGCCCATCCGCAGCAAGAAGGACTACCAGGCGGCGCTGGCCGAGGTCGAGCGCCTGTGGGATGTGCAGGCAAAGTCGGCTGAAGCCGACCGGCTCGACGTACTGACCATGCTGGTCGAAAACTGTGAGCGACAGCACTTCCCGATCGCCGACCCCGATCCCATCGAGCTCCTCGGTCACGTCATGGAAAGCCGCGGGCTGACGCGCAAGGATCTGGAAGCCTACATCGGGCCGCGCGGCCGCGTCGCCGACATCCTGAATCGTACCAGGCCGCTGACGCTGGAAATGATCCGGCGTCTGGCCGATGGACTGCAACTGCCGGCGGAGGTCTTGATCAAGCACTACCGGCTGCGGCGGGAGACCGGGGAGCTCGAAGCGGCATGACAGCCAACGCCCGCGTTAGCGCGCAACTTTTCCCCCTGCCGCGACTTTCCCTGCGCGCCCTTGCCGTCTGGCGGCGCAATTTCCTGGTCTGGAAGAAGCTCGCCATCCCGTCGCTGCTGGGCAACCTGGCCGACCCGATGATCTACCTGTTCGGCCTCGGCTACGGCCTCGGCGGACTGTTGCCGCAGGTGGGCGGCGTCTCCTACATCGCCTTCCTCGCCGCCGGCACGGTGTGCGCCTCGACCATGAACGCGGCCTCCTTCGAGGCGCTGTACTCGGCCTTTTCGCGGATGCACGTGCAGCGCACCTGGGAGGCGATCATGAACGCGCCGGTGACGCTGGAAGACGTGATGGCCGGCGAACTGCTGTGGGCGGCATCCAAGGCCACGCTGTCGGGGGTCGCCATCCTGGTGGTGATCGCGGTGCTGGGCCTGGTCGCCTCGCCGCTGGCGCTGTGGGCCGTGCCGGTGATCTTCCTCACCGGGCTGGCATTTGCCGCGCTGGGGCTGATCGTCACCGCGCAGGCGCCGTCCTATGACTTCTTCATGTACTACTTCACGCTGTTCGTCACGCCCATGGTGCTGCTGTCCGGCGTATTTTTCCCGACCGACCAGTTGCCGCCACCGGTGCAGGCGGTCGCCGCCTGGCTGCCGCTGACGCATGCCGTGGCGCTGGTACGGCCGCTGCTGTCCGGCGAGGTTCCGCCCGGCATCGCCGGCCACGTCGCAGCGCTCCTGGCGGTGGCCGTAATCGCTTTCTGGATCGCCCTGACGCTGATCCGGCGCCGCCTGCTGAAGTAAAATTGCCGAATGGATGTCACCATCAACGGCGAACCGCAGCAACTGCCGGCGCCCCAAACCGTGGCCACGCTGCTCGAAGCGCGCGGGCTTGCCGGCAAACGGCTGGCCGTTGAAAGAAACGGCGAGATAGTACCCAGGAGCCGGCATGCCGAGACGACGCTGGCAAACGGCGACCAGATCGAAATTGTCATCGCCGTCGGCGGCGGCTGAATTTTTCAGGACCCAAGCTCATGCATACCGATCCCCTCGTCATCGCCGGCAAGTCCTACGGCTCGCGCCTGCTGGTCGGTACCGGCAAGTACAAGGACTTCGCCGAGACCCGCGCCGCCATCGATGCGTCGGGCGCCGAGATCATCACGGTCGCCATCCGCCGCACCAACATCGGCCAGGAACCGGGCCAGCCCTCGCTGCTGGAGGTGCTGCCGCCGGCGCAATTCACCATCCTGCCCAACACCGCCGGCTGCTACACGGCCGAGGATGCGGTGCGCACGCTGCGCCTCGGCCGCGAACTGCTCGACGGCCACGCGCTGTGCAAGCTCGAAGTGCTGGGCGATCCGCAGACCCTGTTCCCCAACATGCCGGAAACCCTCAAGGCCGCCGCCACCCTGGTCAGGGACGGTTTCCAGGTCATGGTGTATTGCGCCGACGACCCGATCCAGGCGCGCATGCTGGAAGACCTCGGCTGCGTCGCGATCATGCCGCTGGCGTCGCTCATCGGTTCCGGCATGGGCATCCTCAACCCGTGGAACCTGCGGCTGATCATCGACCAGGCAAAGGTGCCGGTGCTGGTCGACGCCGGCGTCGGCACCGCCTCGGATGCGGCGATCGCCATGGAGCTGGGCTGCGACGGGGTGCTGATGAACACGGCGATCGCCGGCGCGCAGGATCCGGTGCTGATGGCCGGCGCCATGAAAAAAGCCGTCGAGGCGGGGCGCGAGGCCTTTCGCGCCGGACGCATGCCGAAGAAATATTACTCGGCGTCACCGAGCTCGCCGGTCGGCGGACTGATCGGCGGCGACGGCAAATGATTCACTGCCGCACGGAGGTCGGGCGGAGCCACCTCGTGCTGTCCGTACGGCGCCCCGGTGCGATGCTGGCCTGCCTGCTGTGCGCCCTGGCCTGGGGCGCGGCACAGGCGCAGACGCCGCCCGGCGCCGCCCCGGCGGCGGGGCTGGTGCCGGCGCACAGCGGTTATGCCGTGGACCAGCCCGAAATCCTGCTGCGCCAGCGCCTGTTCGGCCGCGCCCACGGGCTGTCGCTGCTGGCCGCGGCCTGCCTCGAACTTCCGGCCTATTCCAAGGATGTCCGGAATGCCTATGCGACCTGGCACGCACAACAGGGGAAGACCATAGAACTCATCGTGCGCGACCTGGCCGGGTATTACTTCGGATCGCGCGCAAACGAGACGCAGTGGTTCGATTTGTCGCGCGCCATGAATCTCCCCGACAATATCCAGCCCGCATTGGGCGAGGTGAATCTGCATGCAGCATGCGCCTCGCTGCCCGAAGCAATTCCCCGACAGCGCTATGCCCTCGAAAAGCTGCTGGCCGGTGCCGTCGACGCGGAGCCGGCGTCGAACGAGGCAGGCGCCGTGCCGCCGGCGCCGACTTCGCAAAAGCCCGCCGAATGAACGGGGGCGACGACAAAGCCGCTGCCGGCGCAAGCCGCGCCGGTCACATCCGCAGCTTCGTCCTGCGCCAGGGCCGCGTCTCCGACGCGCAGCGGCGCTTTCACGAACAGGGCATGCCGCGCTGGGGCCTTCCCTACCAGGCGACGCCGCTCGACCTCGATGCCGTGTTCGGCCGCCGCACGCACCGCATCCTCGAAATCGGCTGCGGCATGGGCGAAACCACCGCACTGATCGCCGCGCAGCATCCGCAGAACGACTACCTCGGCATCGAGGTGCACACCCCCGGCATCGGCAGCCTGCTGAAGGAAATCGCCACGCGCGAGCTCACCAACCTGCGCGTGATCCAGCACGATGCCGTCGAGGTGCTGCGCGACATGATCCCGCCCGGATCGCTTTCCGGCGTCCATATTTTCTTCCCCGATCCGTGGCCGAAAAAGCGCCAGCAGAAGCGCCGCCTGATCCAGCCCGGATTCGTCGCACTGCTGGCCGCCCGGCTGACGCCGAGCGGCTACCTGCACTGTGCGACCGACTGGGAAGACTATGCAAATCAGATTCTGGAAGTGCTGTCGGGCGAAGCACTATTGACCAACATGGCCAAGGACTTCACGCCGCGGCCACCCTACCGGCCGCAAACCAAGTTCGAGGGTCGCGGCCTGCGGCTGGGGCACGGCGTCTGGGACGTAGTTTTCCGCCGCAAGGGCTGAGGATGTTCAAGCTCGACGTTCGCTCGATCATCCTGATTGCGGGCATCATGAGCCTGCTGATGGCGATCGCGCTGCACTTCATGAAACGCAACTACCCGTCGTCGATCAAAGGGCTGGCGGAGTGGGCCGCCGCTCCCATGATCCTGTTTGTCGCCACCCTGCTGTTCGCCGCGCGCGGCGCGATACCCAACCTGTTTTCCATCGTGCTCGCCAACCTTCTGCTATTCGGCGGCGCCTCCCTGCTTTACTTCGGCAGCCAGCGTTTTTTTGGTGTCGGGCCCTCGATCCCGCTGTGGAGCGGCCTTGCTGCCCTCGTGCTGTTGCCGATCGCCTGGTTCGCCCTGATCGAACCGCACCACGGCATCCGCGTCGCGCTAATTGCCAGCTTCATGGCCTCCCTGGCATTCGCGCATGCGCGGCTGATACTTTCGAGCGGGCCGCACACCTTCTCGACCTATTTTGCCGGGGCGGCCCAACTGCTCCTTGCCTGCGCACAGACTTCGCGCTTCTTCGTCTCGTTCGACCTGCCCGCCGGTGACGCAATCTTCGACAATTCGTCCTCCAGCCAAGCCTCGTATGTTGCCATCTATGCCTTTGCCATTCTTGCGGGAACGATAGGCATGATATTGATGGCCACCGACCGCCTGCGCGGCGAACTCGAACATCTGGCGACGCACGATTCACTGACCGGCGCGCTCAACCGGCGCGCGCTGATCGACGCCTGCGAGCTGGAACTGGCGCGCTGCCGCCGCAATCACGGAGTCATGGCCCTGCTGATGATCGACCTCGACCACTTCAAGGCGATCAACGATACCCACGGGCATCCGGTCGGCGACCGGGTGCTGATCGATTTCGTCGCCCGCGTCAAATCCCTGTTGCGGCAACCCGACCGCCTCGGCCGTTTCGGCGGCGAGGAGTTTGTCGCGCTGCTGCCCGAAACGCCGCTGAACGAAGCCCGCGTCGTCGCCGAACGCCTGCGCGCCATGATCGAGGCGAAGACCGAGGACTTGCCGCCGTGCACGGTAAGCATCGGCGTAACCGTGAGCCGGTCCGACGATGCCGGCCTCGATGAAATCATCTCGCGCGCCGATGCCGCGCTTTACCAGGCCAAGCACGCCGGCCGCAACCGTATCGAATCGGTGATCGCGCGACCGCAATGAAGATTTCCGCACATCCCTTCTGGCTGGTCGGCTTCCGGCCGTTTTTTGCGCTGGCCTGTTTCTCCGGGCTCAGCCTGCCGCTGCTCTGGGTGCTGGTCTACCTCGACGTTTTGCCGGGTCCCGCAGGCGTATTCGCGCCCGTGCAATGGCACGCCCACGAGATGTTCTTCGGCTTCGGCTGGGCGGTGCTGGGCGGCTTCCTGCTGACCTCGAGCAAGAACTGGGTGCAGATCCGCGGCTATCACGGCGCGTCGCTGATCTTTCTGGTCGCGGCCTGGCTCTTTGAGCGCGCCGGCATGGGATTCGGCGGGCACTGGCCGGTCTTCCTGTTCGAGATTTCCAGCAAGCTGTTCCTCTCCTCCATCGTCGCCATGCTGCTGTGGACCCTGATCCACCACCGCAAGACCGACAGCTACCGGGACAATTATTTCTTCCTGCTGATCCTGCCCGCCTTCCTGGTCGCCAAGCAGCTGATGCTGAGCGCCGATCACTTCCAGGCTGGCATCCTGATGGCCACCGGCCTCTTCCGCGTTGCCTTCCTGGTGATGCTGGAGCGCACCCTGACCCAGTTCATGAAGAACGTGTTCCAGGTGGACATCCTGCGCCATGCGGCACTGGACAAGGCGATCAAGCTGCTCGCGGTGCTGCTCTGCGGTGCTGGCTTCCTGCCGTCGGCGGCGGCCGCCTGGCTGTCGCTGCTGCTGGCGCTGCTACTGGCCGGCAGGTTTTTCTTCTGGAAGCCGCAGCTCGCGCTGCGCCGGCTCGACCTCGGCATCATGTATCTTGGTTATGCCGCCATCGTGCTGCAACTGCTGCTCGAGTTCCTCGGCCGGATCGCCGCACCGGCGTGGGTCGGCGCCGTGTCGACCCATGTCTTCGGCCTCGGCGTCATGGGCCTGATCATCCCGGCGATGCTGATCCGCATCGCCAAGGGCCACACCGGGCGCAAGGTGGTGTTCGAAACCATCGACAAGGCCGTGCTGTGGCTCATGATCGGCGCCTTCCTGCTGCGCGTCGCCGCGCCGCAGGTGCTGCCGCAACACTATGCCCTCTGGCTGGTGCTGGCCGCCTGCGGCTGGCTGATCGGCTTCGGCATCCTGGCCTGGCGCCTGGTTCCCTTCCTGCTGCAAGCCCGCATCGACGGCAAGGAACACTAACCGGCTTGCCCGGGTTTATCGTTCGAGTTCGAGATCCTGCGTGAAAGCGCGGGAGGGATAGTGAAACGCCACCGGCCCGTCGGGTTCGGCATGGATGAACTGGTGCACCGACGGATCGGCCGAGTTCAGCAGTTCGTCCGGCGTGCCGGCGGCGACGACCACGCCACCGTGGATGAAGTAGGCGTAATCAACCACCTTCAGGGTTTCCGAAACATCGTAGGTGACGATGATCGAGGTGCCGCGCAGCGCATCGTTGAGGCGGCGGATCAGCTCGGCGATCAGGTTCAGCGAAATCGGATCGAGCCCGGCGAAGGGTTCGTCGTACATGGCCAGCATCGGGTCGAGGGCGATCGCGCGCGCCAGCGCCACGCGGCGCGCCATGCCGCCCGATAGTTCGTTGGGCATCAGGTAGCGCGAACCGCGCAGGCCTACCGCGTGCAGCTTCATCAACACCAGGTCGTGGATCAGGTCCTCGGGCAGGTCGGTCAGCTCGCGCATGGGGAAGGCGATGTTTTCGTATACCGAGATGTCGCTGAACAGCCCGCCGGCCTGGAACATCATGCCCATCTCGCGGCGCATCTCGTAGAGCCCCTTGTTGTCCAGCTCATGGACGACGCGGCCGTTGACGCGGACCGCGCCGCGATCGGGGCGGCGCTGGCCGCCGATCAACTTGAGGATGGTGCTCTTGCCGGCGCCGCTGACGCCGAGGATGCCGACCACCTTGCCGCGCGGCACGCTTAGATTGATACCCTTGAGCACCTGGTTGCTGCCGTAGGCAAAGTGCAGGTCTTCGATTTCGATCAGGTTGTTCGAGTCTTCATTCACGCCGTGGAATCCTTGCCTTTCGATCGCGTTCGATCGCCGGGCCGTATGGTGACATATTTCGCGCCGGCCGGATCAGGCGCCGCACGCGCCGTGCCGCCGGCGCCGACTTTTCGATGGCGCCGACGAGGACGGCGCTCAGGGAACGATCGAGAGGAACAGGAAGGCGGCGAACAGCACCAGATGCACCGTGCCGTGGAGGACGGTGGCGCGGCCGCTGGCCAGCGTGATGATGGAGACGGCAAAGGTGAGGACCAGCAGCACGATCTCCTTCGGCGGCAGGCCGAGGATCATCGGCATGTCGAAGACGATGGCAACGAGGCCGATCGCCGGGATCGTCAGGCCGATGGTGGCGAGCGCCGAACCGAGCGCGAGGTTGAGGCTGATCTGCATGCGGTTGCGGATCGCGGCACGGAAGGCGGCGCCGGTTTCCGGCAGTAGTACGATCAGCGCGATGATGACACCGACGAAGGAACTCGGCGCCCCGATCGCCCTGACCACGGCCTCGATGCCGGGCGCCAGGGTCTTGGCGAGCCCGACCACCGCCACCAGCGCGACGCAGAGCAGCGTGAAGGCGGCGACGGCGGTGCGGTGCGCCGGCGGCTCGCCGTGGCCGTCCTCGGCATCGCCCGGCGTGTGAATCGGCAGGAAATGCTCGCGGTGACGGATCGTCTGGACGAAGACGTAAACGCCGAACAGCAGCAGCGACATCAGGCCGGCGAACGCAAGCTGCAGGTTCGAATAGGTGGGACCGGCGGTGGTCGTGGTGAATTGCGGGAGCACCAGCGCCAGCGTGGTCAGCGGAATCAGCACGGCGAGGGCCG
>Ga0209476_10003225_pt1 | contig 10834 bp, 6 predicted proteins | sample KloWWTrecipitate_FD_187179 | JGI IMG/M metagenome (GOLD analysis project Ga0209476, IMG submission 187179) | Active sludge microbial communities from Klosterneuburg, Austria, studying microevolution and ecology of nitrifiers - Klosterneuburg... | ecosystem: Engineered > WWTP > Aerobic digester >...
GACCCCGGAGGCCTGTTCGGCACCTACGACTCGCGCGACCGGGTCTATACGGAAGTGCGTTTTTTGTTTTGAGGATCGATTCATGAAGATACCCAAGAAATTCCTGGCCTTCGGCGCGGCGATGCTGATCGCGGGCGGGCTCCTGGTCGGGTGCGACCATAAAGCGTCCACCGATGAGCTCGTGTCGCGCGCGGAGCAGTTCATCACCAGAGGCGACTACCGCTCAGCCACGATCGAGCTGAAGAACGCCGTCGCTGCCGACACCGAAAATGCGCGCGCCCGCTGGCTGCTGGGCAAAGTGTATTTTGAGTCCGGTGAGTTGGAGGGAGCCGCCAAGGAACTCCAGAGGGCGAACGAACTGGGCATGGCGAAAGACACGGTGCTGCCCTTGCTGGCGCAGTCGCTGCTGCCGCTGGGCAGGCATGACGAGTTGATGAGCCTGGGCACTGAGGGGCTCGTGCCGGATGCGCAGGCGCAGGTGCTGGCCGCGCAGGGGCTGTCACTGCTCGGCAAGGGGGAGCTCGAGGAAGCGGGCAAGCGTCTCGAGCAGGCGCTGGCGACTGATGCGGATTCGGCATTCGTGCGCGTGGCGCACGCGCGCCTGCTGCTGACCAACGGCCAGATGGAGGCAGGCCGCAAGCAGCTGGACGAGGTGGTGGACAGCGAGCCCGGATACGCACCCGCGTGGAGCCTGCTGGGTGACCTGGCGCAGCAACAGCAGCATCCGGATGTTGCCGAGAAAGCCTACTCCAGGGCGCTCGAGGCGGATCCGGACAACGTGGCCGATCTGCTGAAACGTGCGCTGATCCGGATCCAGGCACGGAAAGCCGAGCAAGCCGCGGAGGACGTGGCGGCGCTGAAGAAGCTGGTGCCCGGGCACCCCGGCGTGCATTTTGCCGAGGGGCTGCTCCATCTACAGAAGAACGAGCTGGACGAGGCGAAGACCGCATTCGAACTGGCCGTGCGCGGGGGCAACACGTATCCGTTCGCGCTGTTCTACCTGGCCGGGATTCACGCCCAGCAGGGCAACCCGGAGCAGGCGCAAGTGTATGCCTCGCAGTTCCTCGCGATCGCACCAGACAACGCCGCCGGTCGCAACCTGGCCGGCGGTCTTGCGATGCGCGCCGGGGACTTTGCCCGCGCTGAGACGCTGGTGCGCCCCGTCATCGCCGCGAACGGGGACGATGTCGTGGCGCTCAACCTGTTGTCCGCCTCATTGATTGCGCAGGGAAAAACCGACGAAGGCCTGGATATCCTGACCAGGGTGGCGCAGCTGCAACCGGATTCCGCGATGGCGCAAACCCGACTGGCGGCAGGACTGCTGGCTACCGGGCAGGGAGGCGTCGGCATCGAGCATCTGCAGCGGGCCCTGGAGCTGGACCCGAAATTCCAGCAGGCCGACGTGCTGCTGGTGCTGAACCAGCTGCGCGAGGGCAACCTCGATGGCGCGATCCGAGCGGCGCAGGCCTATCGTGACCGCAACCCGGAGGCCGCGACGCCCTACAACCTGCTCGGTCGGGTTTATCTTGCCGGCAACGACCAGGCCAGGGCGCGCGAGGCGTTTGTGAAAGCGCTGGAGCTGGCGCCTGGCGACCCGGGGGCGAGTCAGGGCCTTGCGGCGCTGGCGGTACAGGCAAAGGACTATGATGCGGCACGCGGTTATTTCGATGGCGTGCTTGCGAAGCATCCGGATTATCTGCCCGCGCACATGCAACTCGCGGCGCTGGATCTCGCGCAAGGCGACGAAGCGGGCATGGTGAAGCGCCTGCAAACGCTCGTTGAAGCCTACCCAGGGGCGCTGGAGCCGCGCATGGCGCTCGCGCGTTACCACATTGAAAAAGGACGCGGCGCCGAGACGCTGAGCCTGCTGGGAGCGCTGGATGACGCACAGAAGAAGCAGCCGGACGTGATGTCGCTCATAGCGGCGGCGCAGCTTTCGCAAAACCAGTACGACGCCGCGAAGGCCGCCATCGATCGGCTCGTTACGCTGCAGCCGAACGTTGCGCAGCACCATTACCAGCTGGCCATTGCCCTTGCCGGGCTGGGTGACGCCCCCGGGATGCGCAAGGAGCTGGAGAAGACCCTCGAACTCGATCCGAAGCATTTTCAGGGACGCATCGCCATGGCGCGCACGCTGTCGACGGCCGGGGACAAGGAGGCATTCGAGGCGCAGGTGAAGGTGTTGCGCGAGATGCAGCCCGAGCACCCCGACGTGCTGTCGCTCGAAGCTTCGCTGGCCAAGATGAAGGGCAACAACGACGAGGTACTCGCCAAGCTGGAGAAGGCCTATGCGGTGGCGCCGACGACCGCTACCCTGCAGAACCTCGCTGTCGAGAAGTTGAGCCGCGGCGATGCGTCGGGCGGCATTGAACTGCTCAAAGGCTGGATCGACGAGCACCCGCAGGACATGGCGCCACGCATGGTGCTGGCGGAGGTCTATGCTGCGCAGAAGCGCGACGACAAGGTCGTGGAGCAGTACAAGGCCGTTGTGGCAAGCGATGAGCGCAACATGGTGGCGCTCAACAACCTTGCCTGGTATCTGCGCAAGTCCGATCCGAAACAGGCGCTCGCCTACGCCGAGCGGGCCAACGATATTGCGCCCGATTCGGCGCCGGTGCTCGACACCCTCGCGCTGGCGCTGCTAGAGAACAAGCAGGTCAAGGACGCGCAGCTGCGCATCGAACAGGCGCTGAAGCTGGCGCCCGATGATCCGGGCATGCGTTACCACGCAGCCCTGATCAGGCGCGCGGCGGGTGACAAGGGCGGTGCGCTGCTCATCCTGGAGCCCGTGGTCAACGGGCCGAAGGACTTCCCGGAGAAGAAGGAAGCGGCGCAACTTCTGGAGTCGCTCGGCAAGAAGTGACTGCCCCAACGCGGCCAGCCTCTGGGCGATGGTTTTCCCGACGCAACAAAAGACAACGCCGGCATTTGCCGGCGTTGTCTTGCGTGGATGACAGCGACTATTTGTAAACCGTTACGGCCTTGCTGGTGCTCTTGGCGCTGCCGTCCGTAGCTACCGCCTCGATCTTGTGCGCACCGTACTTGATTTTCCTGGTGTTCCAGTTGTAGCTCAGGGTGGCGCCGCTGGCGGAACTCACCAGCTTCCCGTCGATGTAGAGCTGTACCTTCGCTACGCTGACATCGTCCGTTGCGCTCACTCCTACCGTGACCGTCCCGCTGACCTTGCTGCCATTCGGGGGCTTGGTGATGGTCACGCTCGGCGCCATCATGTCGGCCGTCGCCTGGTTCTTCACCGTGAGCGCGACATGCGTCGAGACGCCTTCGTTGCCCTGCGCATCGACCGCGCGGGCGCTCAATGTGACCGCGCCGTCGGCCAACCCTTTCGAATCCCAGCTGAATTGGTAAGGTGCGGTGCCGTCGGTGCCGACCAGCTGGCCGTTGGCGTAGAGCGACACGTCGGTGACGCCCACGTCGTCGCTGGCGTTGACTTCGACTTGCACCAGTCCGCTGACGGTTTTACCGCCGATCGGCGAGAAGATATTGACCGAAGGCGCGGCTCTGTCGACCGTGACGGTGGTGCTGCTCGCCGCCATTGCGGCCGCCGTGCCGGCGTTGACCCGACCATAGCCGTAGTAGGGATGAATATCGCCGGCGATCTTGTCGGCCGAGCTCTCGAGTACTTGTTCGACCTCATCGGCGGTCAATGCCGGATTGGCCCCCATGATCACGGCGACCACGCCCGCCGTGACGGGAGAGGCAAATGACGTGCCGCTCCAGTTGTCATAGCCCCCGCCCCTGCTGGTCGTCTGGATCGATGCGCCCGGCGCGGCCACATCGATGACCGCGCCGTAATTCGACCACGACGTCTTGGCATCGGAGCTGTCCGTGGCCGAGACGGTGATCATGTAAGGATTGTTGGCATAGCCGGAATCGGCGCCGTCATTGCCGGCGGCGACCACGACCAGGCCACCCTTGCTGCGCAGGTATTGCGCGGCATTGGCAACCGTGGCGCTGTTAGACACGCCATAGCTGATGTTGGCGACATCGGCGCCCTGATCCGCCGCCCACGTCAAGCCGCGCGCAATGTCGCTCCAGTACGCATAGCCGTCACTGCTGTTGGTGATGCGCACCGGCAGTATGGCTGCATTCCACGCCACGCCGGCGACTCCATTGGCGTTGTTGGTCTGTGCCGCCGCCGTGCCTGCCACGGCCGTGCCGTGACCGTGGATGTCAGACGTGTCATAACCCCCGTCGACGGCGTTCCAGCCCGGCAGCAGTTTGCCCGACAGATCGGGGTGTGCCGCATCGACCCCCGTGTCCAGAACGGCGATGACGATGTTGTCGGCCTTGGAAATGTCCCATGACGCGGCTGCCTGGATCTTCGACAGGTGCCATTGATAGCTGTAGCGGGTGTCGTTCGGGGTCGTTGCGCTGGGCGGTACGGCCATGTCCAGTTCGGCGAACTCGATATTGGGGTCCTGGGAAAGAGCCCGCACGAGGGCTTCTTCGGATTCCGGAGAAACCTCGACAACGTGTAGTGCACGATTGCCCATTCTTCCCTTCGTGCGAGCTTGCTTGTTCTTGCGTTGCAGGATCTTGTCGAATTCGCCTTCCGACAAGCCCGCTTTGGGCTTGACCAGGATTTGCCCCTGCTTCCACGGCTTGTCAGGCGCGGCATGGGCCAGTCCGCTTGCGCCGCCCAGGAGGCCGGCAACCAGTACCGCCTTCAGCGCCTGGGAGAGACGGGTGTGACGGAAGGCGCCGCGGCCGCGGTTGTGATCTCTACTGTACCTGGTCTGCATTGCCTGCTCCGATACGACTGTGCCGTTGGCGGCGAAGACCGTGACGATTTGGGCTTGCCGATTGTGTGCGAGTAGCTTAGCGCGGCGGCGTCCGGGGTAGCCGTGACAGGCTTCGCAAAAAACACGCGCGCCCGCGGCGACGAGCACGCCGGCAGGCTGGCCTCGCTAGTGCGACGGCGTCGAAGGGAGAATTCGGAGAGTTGCTAGCGCGCGCCGACGTTGCTGTCGCAAGGGCGCACGAGGAGGGAATTCACATTGGCGAAAACGACGATCAAACCGCTGCAGGCCTGACGTTCGCTTTGATCCGTAACAATAATTCTCATCTTGTCTTGCGCAAAGAGAATGGGGCCGCCATCTTCTGCGGCCCCATTTCCTTGCCTTTACCTGTGCGGGTTTAGCTGGTGCGACGGCGGCGATTCAGCAGCCCCATCAGGCCGAAGCCGAGTCCCATCAGCGCGAGTACGCCGGGCTCGGGGACCACTGACACTGGTTCGGTGGTGATTACCGCGGCGAACTGGAAGGGCGTGTTGGCTTTTTCGGGTGTGCGGAAGCCGAGGCAACCTGCGCTTGCGCCGGTCGCCGTACATGCTGCTGCCGGCAGTGGATTGAGACCGGAAGTCAATTCGAAAAAGCTGATGAAGTAGGGGCGCTGGAGTACCTGCAAGTCTGGGTCATCGTAGAAGAACTGGAAATTCAGCGCATTCTGACTGATAACAAAAATGTCGGCGCAACCCGCGCTATTGCGAGGCTCGCTAAATCGACCTGTTCCGTCGGCGCAGATATCGTTATCCGGGTCATTTGTTGTCTCGAGAAATTTGATCCCGAATGGAATCGTCTGCGTCCCGTTAAGCGCATTCGGCACCAGCGTCAGGCTGGATAGCATCGTCACCGCCGACAGCGAAGGCTCGTAGATTGGCTGGTTGAAATGGGTGACAGTGACGTTGGCTACTGCCGGACCGTTGGTGAAAACGGTTGTGACGCTCGGCGTATCGGTGATCTTGAGTCCGCTTTGCGGTCCATTTGTCTGGACGGGGTCACCCCAGCGCAGCTCGGTGTTGCCAATGGAGGTGATCCCTGATAGAGGCTGAATCGAACTCAGGTCGAACACGGTGTTGACGGTCACTTGCCACGATGAGATCGGCGCGGCCTGTACGGCACTGACACCCAGCACACCGATGACACCGAATAAAGCATTCTTCAAAAATTTGCTCATACGAAACCCCTCCGTTGTCGAAAGTAACAGCCCTGCGTCAGGTCCCCTTCGTGTGCCGAGGCCGGACACAATTTCAACTGATGTCACCAAGGTGCCAGCACGAATCATGCCACGATTGCTTGTTGAATATTAAACGTATAAATATCAATAAGATAAACTTGTTTCTCGACGAACGTGCGGCTCGATCGATGTTGAAGGGGAGATGTTGGTGTAAAAAAATCTGACGCCACCCCAGGTTGTTGTAGGGGCGCCCGCAATTTCCTTCTCGCGTTCGGCAAGTCTGAATCGTCCAGAACCGTAAAGAGCCAGTAATCCGGCGTCGGTGCGACGACGATTTCCAGCCCTTTCCAGTGACGGGCGGCCGGTGGGGTGGCGCCGCACCACAGGTCGGCGAAAACACCGATAAGGCGGCGACCAACGCGGTCGGGATGAACAATTCGGGAGGGGTGTGACCGTTTTCCTGCGCTGCGCAGCGTAACGTGTGTTCCGGGTTCGGTTTGTGGCCCGAGCCTGGAGGCGTTGTCAGGTCGTCACGGGTACCACAGCATGGCGAGATTCATGTGACTTGCAGACGCTGCAACAGCCGGAGCAGGGGAGCCTTCGCTTCCTGGTTCAAGTTGGCAATGAGGGCGACAAGTTCGCGATCTTCCGCCGGCAGTTCCTCCGCGAGACCGCGGAAGTGACGGATCAGTTCGCTGCGAAAGTCCAGGCCCAGCACCTTGGCGAGATCCAGCAGGTGCTGGTCCGGGATGGGGCGGTGCCCCCTGACCCATTGCGACAGCAGGGGGGGCGAGACGCCTATCCTGGCGGAGATTTCGGCCTGGGTGAGTCCGGTGGCCTGGCGCGTCTTGAGGATCGCCCGCTGGATGACGACATGCAACGGCATCTCGTCGGGTTGGTCGCGTGGAGTGTCCGGGGCGCTTGCCTCGGTGGTGGCGCCGAGCTCGCCGTGTTCGTCGAAACCCTTGGCGAGCTGGATCAGCTGTTCGATGCGTGGATCCAGGCGCGTCTGCCCCGGGTTCGGGTTTGCCGCTGCGGGCTCGAGCGCCAGATTCGATTCGAGTTCGCGCCACTTGTTGGTGGGAATGGGGGTGTGTCCCGCGAGCCAGTCGTCGACCGTGGCCGCGGCGACGCCGAGCCGCGCCGCCAGCTGCTCGCTGGTGACGCCGCGCCGTCGCATGGCGGCTGTCAGTCGGTCGATGGGCGTCGGAGGCATCGGATCGATGGTGGTCGCTGCTAGTGGCTTCTGCGCAAACCCAAAATGGTTAGTTCTGGACCTATGATCAGAAAACGACCATGCGGGAACTATGCCAATGATGCCTTGGGTATGGTTTTCAGCCAGTTGCGCAAAGGGCGAGCGATCACCCGTTCGGGTGTGTAAAAAAGTCTGACGGCTTTCCGCCTCCGACCAGCGATCCCGCCGTTCAGCGCGATGCGCACCCCCGGCCACGTTGACGCGCCGCCATTACGGTGAGTACCAGCACCGCGCCGACTGCGTTCAGCGCAACATCGGTCAGCGAACCGAAGCGCCCCGGTACGCCGAGCTGGTGGATTTCGTCGAGGACCGCGTAGATGAGCGTCACGGCCAGCGCCGCCCCGAATCGCCACCGCTCCTGCTTCACCCACGACCGCAGACCCCAGTGCCAGCACCACGCCAGCCCGCCGAACAGCGGGATATGCAGCAGGTTCTGCAGTTCCGGTGACGCCCAGTGCAGCACGCGTTCCAGGCCGGTTTCGGGCGTGGCGGTGTCGGGGATGGAGGACAGGGCGAAGATGGCGGTCATGCAGGCCAGCGGCACCACCACCCGTAGGTTCGAATTCATTCGAACATTCTTGTCCGCATGAATGCGGACCTACGCGTAATACCCGCGGTACCACTCCACGAACCGGGCAACACCGTCCTCGATGGGGGTCGTCGGCTTGTACCCCGTGTCCTGCATCAGCGCATCCACGTCGGCGTAGGTGTTGGGCACGTCGCCGGGCTGCAGCGGCAGCAGGTTCTTCTCGGCCTTGCGGCCCAGGCAATCCTCCAGGATTTCGATATAGCGCAGCAGTTCCACCGGGTTGTTGCTGCCGATGTTGTACAGGCGATAGGGCGCCTTCGAAGTCGCGGAATCCGGCGCGTCGCCCTGCCAGTCGGGGTTGGGGGTGGCCGGCTGGTCCAGGGTGCGGATCACGCCCTCGACGATGTCATCTATATACGTGAAGTCGCGCTGGTGCTGGCCGTAGTTGAAGACGTCGATCGGCTCGCCCGCGAGGATCTTGCGCGTGAAGATGAACAGCGCCATGTCGGGCCGGCCCCAGGGGCCGTAGACCGTGAAGAAGCGCAGCCCCGTGGTCGGCAGCCCGTAGAGGTGGCTGTAGGTGTGGGCCATCAGCTCGTTGGCCTTCTTGCTGGCGGCGTAGAGGCTCACCGGGTGGTCGACGTTGTCGTGCACCGAGAAGGGCATGCGCGTGTTGGCGCCGTAGACCGAGCTGCTGGAGGCGTAGACCAGGTTCCCGACGCCGTGATGCCGGCACAACTCCAGGATGTTCATGAAGCCCTGGATGTTCGACGAGATATAGGCGTGCGGGTTGGTCAGCGAGTAGCGCACGCCGGCCTGCGCGGCGAGATTCACCACGCGTTCGGGGCGGAAGTCCTTCACGACCTTCGTCATCGCGTCCAGGTCTTCGATGTCGATGCGCGCGTCGCGAAAGCCCGGGTGGCTGCTGATGCGCGCCAGCCGGTCGCGCTTGAGCTGCACGTCGTAGTAGTCGTTCAGGTTGTCGACGCCGAGCACTTCGTCGCCGCGCTCGAGCAGGCGGATTGCGAGGGCATTGCCGATGAAGCCGGCGGTGCCGGTGACCATGATTCTCATGCGGAGGTTTTGTCCGATGGCTGCTGAGTGTGGCATGTAGGAGCGGGCCATGCCCGCGACCATGTGCGATTGCATGACGCACAGTCGCGGGCATGGCCCGCTCCTACGAGAATGTAGCACAGGCCCCGAAGTTGCGCGCTTCGCGGCCAACGCTATAGTCTTGGCCCCCGAACCGGTATCGGCTGCGCTCCGGGCAGCCGGATTCAAGGAAACCGCATCTCGATGTATCTCGAATACTACGGTCTCACGCGCAAGCCCTTCGCCCTGACCCCCGATCCCGAGTTCCTCTTCCTCAGCAAGCAGCACGCCATCGCGCTGGCGATGCTGAAGTACGGCCTGCAGAACCAGGCGGGCTTCACGTTGATCACCGGCGAGGTGGGCTCGGGCAAGACTACCCTCATCCGCCACCTGCTGCGCAGCCTCGACGGCAACCTGACCATCGGGGTGGTCACCAACACGCACCGCAACTACGGCGACCTGCTCACCTGGATCCTGACCGCCTACGGCCTCGAGCTCGGCAACCGCGACAACGTCTCGATGCACCACCGCCTGCTCGAGTTCGTGGCCAACGAGCACAGGACCGGACGCCGCGTGGTGCTGGTGGTGGACGAGGCACAGAACATGGACGCCGAGATGCTCGAGGAACTGCGCCTGCTGTCGAACATGAACGTGGGGGAAGAGCTGCTGATGCAGCTGGTGCTGGTGGGCCAGCCCGAGCTGCAGGACACCATCGCGCTGCCCGGGATGCTGCAGTTCGCGCAGCGCATTTCGGCCGAACACCACATCACGCCGCTGGACTACGAGGGCACCGAAAACTACATCCGCCACCGCATTGCGGTGGCCGGGTCGAGCGAGGAGCTGTTCGACCGCTACGCGCGCGCGGCCATCTACTACTTCAGCCGCGGCATCCCGCGCGCGATCAACAACATCTGCGACATGGCGCTGGTCTACGGCTATGCCGAAGAGGTCAAGCCGGTCACCTGCGAGCTGGTGCTGGAGGTGATCCGCAGCCGTCCGATCATCCGCCGCCAGGCCGAGAACATCCCGCGCGGCGACGCCGACCAGCGCCTGCGCGACCTGGTGCTCGAGATCAAGGGCATCGACCTCGCCGCCGTGTAGGTCCGGTTTCAACGTGCGCCGTGCAAAGGCGCCATTCCCCAGTGGGTGAGATTCCCACCCGGCAACTGTCGTTCCAGCCGGTAGCAATCGGAACGGTCATGGAGGCAACGAAGTGATCGAAGCTTCTGGTGTAGAGGGTCCGTAGGGACTTGGCGAGTAGGCAGGCCGTAACGCGTAGTGAACACCGAGCAGGCCTCGAAAAGACCAATGTGGAAGCCGACCCGCCGATGATTCGGGGAAGGCCGCCGCTGCTGGGGAGACTGAACGACCGTGGTACCCAGCGGTTCCACCGGGGTAGTGGTGACGGCATGTCTATACACGGGGGATGAGCGCAACACGGGAAGCCCTGCTGGGAGGTGGCCTGAGCGATGCCACGAACCGGAGTGCCGCGAGGCGATGGCCGGGCCCGGCGGGGTGGCGGAGAGGGTCGTAGTACCGCTGAGGTCGGGTAATGCCGACGGAGGGAAGGGCCCTTGGTCTGGAAGGAGTGCTGGCAGGGGCGAGCGAGCGGGAGATTGACGATGAGTCTGGTGACCCCGGTGAGCGTCGAGAAGCTGCGTAAGGCACTGCATGCGAAAGCGAAGGCGAGCCCCGAGTTCCGCTTTTATCAACTCTACGACAAGCTGTACCGATGGGACGTACTGGTCCACGCGTACTGCCGCTGCCGGGCGAATGGCGGTGCGGCGGGGGTGGACGGGGAGACGTTCGAGCAGATTGCGCAGGGGGGAGAACGGGCGTGGCTGGAGGCACTGGCGCGCACGCTCAGGGAGAAGACCTATGAGCCGGCCCCGGTACGCCGGGTCTGGATACCCAAGGAGAACGGCAAGCAACGTCCGTTGGGGATACCGACGATACGGGATCGGGTGGTTCAGACGGCCGCC
>Ga0209476_10003227_pt1 | contig 10831 bp, 14 predicted proteins | sample KloWWTrecipitate_FD_187179 | JGI IMG/M metagenome (GOLD analysis project Ga0209476, IMG submission 187179) | Active sludge microbial communities from Klosterneuburg, Austria, studying microevolution and ecology of nitrifiers - Klosterneuburg... | ecosystem: Engineered > WWTP > Aerobic digester...
ACCCTCGGATTTACGAGATGATCTACCTCGCCCGGATCGGTGCCCAAGTCCTCAACAAACCGGCCCCAAAACCCACGGCGCAGGCCAAGCCGACCGAACCCCTCAAGGTTGTCGGTGGACGCTCTACGCCAGCCGCCCGCAAGTCCCTCGGTGAAATGTCGATGGAAGAATACGCGGCTGCCAGACAGGCAGGGCGCGGGGTCTGACCCACTAAACCCCTGATTGAACGTCGGATGACGTCCAGTCCCAGCGCGGCCACGAGCCGCCCGATGGAGCATGACAATGGCACAAACTGTGCTGACTGCTGACATCATCGCCAAGGAAGCGGTGATGATCCTCGACAATGAACTCGTGATGGCCAAGAAGGTTTTTCGCGGCTACGAAAACGAGTTCGACAAGAAGGTGAACGGCTACAAGGTGGGTGAAACCATCTCTATCCGCAAGCCGACCGACTTCACCGTCCGCGACGGTGCCGTCATGAACGTGCAGGAAGTGGTCGAAGGCAAGACCACGATCACCGTCGACAAGCGCAAGGGCGTCGATTTCAAGTTCACGTCGCAGGACTTGACCTTGAAGATTGGCGATCTTTCCGAGCGTGTCATCAAGCCGGCGATGGTGCAGCTTGCCAATCAGATCGATACCGACCTGATGGCTCTCTACAAGGACATTCCGTCCTGGGTAGGTACGCCTACTCCCCCCATCAACTCCTATGCCGATTTCGCAAAAGGTCCGGAGCGGATGGACGAGTACGCCAATCCGACCGATGGCCGCGTTGCGGTCCTGTCACCGGCTGACCATTGGGGCCTCTTGGGTTCGCAGACTGCATTGTATATGCAGGACGTGGCCAAGGGTGCCTATCGCAAGGGATCGCTTGGTGAGATCGGCGGCGTTGACACCTACATGTCTCAGAACGTCCCGACGCACACCGTTGGTGCAGCGGCTACCGCTTCGGCGGTGACTGATGCTCCTGCCGGTCAGGGCGTGCTGTCCACGACCTACGAAGCCACCAAGGACACCGGGTACATGTACCTGTCCACGGACGGCTGGGACGCTTCCACCCTCAAGGCCGGCGACGTGCTGGAGATTGCCGATGTGTACGCGGTCAATCCCGTCACGAAAGCCACCTTGGCATTCAAGAAACAGTTCGTGGTCCGTGAGGACACCGTGACGGCTGCGGGTGATACGGCGATCAAGATTTCGCCTCCCATCATCCCGACCGGCGCGTTCCAGAACGTGTCTGCGGCTCCGACTGATGGCAAGGCCATCACGAAGGTGGGGACGGGCGGAACGGGCTATCGCCAGAACCTCATGTTCCACAAGAACGCCTTCGCGCTTGTCTCGGTCCCGCTCATCTCGCCTCCGGGCGCGGTGGACGTGTCCCGCCAGACGTACAAGGGCACCAGCGTTCGCGTCATCCCCGTCTATGACGGCGTGAATGATGAAAGCGCATGGCGTCTGGACGTTCTCTACGCCGTCAAGACCATCGACGACCGTCTGGCCCATCGCATCAGCGGTTCAACCTGATCGGGAGGGGCCTAGCGCCCCTCTTTTCTCTCCATTCAATCCCTGAAAGGATACTCCGATGGCTGTAAAGCAGCTCTCAGACGGCGGCGCTGATGGCGTCGTACTCGGCCAGTCCGACGACAAGGTTTCGCTCTATGGCGGGACGCCCGTTGTGCAGCGTTCCTCGTCCGTACAGGCGACTTCGCTCGTCTCGGCCAGTGCATGGACTTCGGCCCATCATGCGGCTTTTCTTGAGGTGTTGAACACCCTTGAAGGCCTCAAGGCGTGGAAGGGTTCCGCGTAAGTGAAAGTCGTGTTCGCGACCCCGTCACTGGCGGGGCCGCGTCCCGAATATATCGCAGCGCTCGAGGCGTCCGTTCCTGTCCTCGATGCTGCGGGCATAGAGCATGGGCTGACGCAGGTTCTTGGCAACCCGTACATTTCCGGGGCTAGAGCCGAACTGCTCACGAAGGCGATGAACGCAGGGGCGGATATCGTCGTCTATCTCGACTATGATCTTTCGTGGCGTCCTGCCGATCTGCTCACCCTGATTGAAACGCCGGGCGATGTTGTCGCCGGGACATACCGCTTCAAGAAGGATGATGAGGAATACATGGGCGGCTGGCATGTTCATGCCGACAATCGTCCTGTGCTTCGCATGGATGGATGCTTCAAGGCCAACCGCGTTCCTGCCGGGTTCCTCAAGATCACGCGGCAGGCGGTTGATTGGTTCGCAAAAGCCTATCCGCAACTGACATTCGGAGATGACCGGCAGTCGGTGGATCTGTTCAACCACGGCGCTCTTGATGGCGTCTGGATGGGCGAGGATTACGCCTTTTCCCGCCGATGGGAGGACATGGGCGAGGAACTGTGGATCGTTCCTGACCTCAACCTGACCCATCACGGCGACAAGCCTTTTCCCGGCAATCTTCACCGTTTCATGATGCGCCAGCCTGGCGGCTGCGAAGCCTGAGAGGGCGTCAATGACTATCAGCAATTACACCGATCTACAGCAGGCGGTTGGCGACTGGATGGCCCGAGGTGATGTGTCGGGCAATGCGGCCGATTTCATCACGCTTGCCGAGGCGCGGCTGAATAGGGAACTGAACCCGGTCGAGACTGATGCGGCGCTCGTTGGCGTTCCATCCGACCGCACCATCGACATTTCCTCAATCGCGATGGTTAAGCCCATTGTCCTGTTTATCGCTGACACAGGCGGCGAGCGCGCATTGCTGCCCCGCGCAAACGGCACGTTCCCCTACATCGACAGCAACGGTGCACCGTGCATCTGGTCCATAGACGGCTCGACAATCGCATTCGACCGTCCTTGCGATCAGGCCTACAGTTTCAGGTTCCGCTATCAGGAGCGGTTCGCGCTTTCCGGCAGCGTCACCACCAACTCCCTGTTGAGGGACCACCCAGACGTCTATCTCGCGGCGACGCTGATGTGGGGCGGCGTGTTCACGCAGGACGGGGCTTATGCGGCGGGCTTCAAGGGGCTTCTGGATCAGGCAATCCCCGACATCAGAAGCACCATCGCACAATCGAAGCGCGGTGTTCTGACCGTCGATCCCGGCCTTGTCGCCGCCAATCAATCCGACCGTTGGTACATCGATCAATGATCCGTTTCGCCAACTTCGAGCCGGATCGCACGAAATACGCGCTCGATGCTTCTACATCGTTGGTCAATGCCATTCCCGTCGCCGATGGATGGGGGCCGTTGCCCGATCTTGTTCCTCTGACGCAGGCTCTTGCAGCACCGTGCGTTGGGGCATGGTCAGTTCGAAAGACGGACGGCACGTATCGGATATTTGCGGCGACCGCGACCAACATCTATGAACTGGATGGCACGGACTATTCGTGGGACGACATTTCAGGCGTTTCGGCTCCCTATGCATGTCCATCGGGAGATCGTTGGAGCGCAACGCAGTTCGGGCGCTTGTTTATCGCCTGCAACCTCGGTGGCGCGCCACAATACATCGATATTGATTCAGGCACGACTTTTGCCGATTTGACCGGATCACCGCCAACCGCTCGCTATTGCGCGACCGTGGGCGAATATCTCGCTCTCGGCTATCACGCCAGTTATCCGAACAGGTTCATGATTTCCGGCATAGGAGATGCGGGTTTCTGGACCTTGGGTCAACGTGGCTGCGACTTGCAGGACTTCGCGGACGGCGAAGAAATCATGAATATTCAGGGCGGGGAGAGGGGGGCGATAATAGCCCACCGAACCGCTTTTACCGAAGTGGCTTTGACATCTGGCGGGGACTATTCCTTCACGACGAGGATCGTTAACCCGTCGCGTGGTGTGTTCGCTCCCTTGTCGGTTGTGCCGATTGGGCCGGGCAATTTCGTTTATCTGGCAAGGGATGGCTTCTTTCGTGGTGTCGAGGGGCAGCCAATCGGAGCAGAGCGCGTCGATATGTGGTTCCAGCAACTCGCTGACAGCCAGTATCTTCCCGAAGTCCGGGGCTTTGCCGACCCTTTCCGCAAGATCGCGTGGTGGCAGTTTCAGGACGCAACCGGGACGAAATACCTGCTGGGCTACAACTGGCAACTGGACCGCTGGTGCTATGGCGACAACAACGTTTCCGAAATGTGCATCATGGCCACGCCGGGCGTCACATGGGACGGCATAGAGGCGCTGTTTGCCACATGGGATGACGCGGATATACCTTGGGATAGCGCGCTGTTGAGCGGCGGCGCACTTCGTTTCGCAGCATTCGACACGGATAACAGGCTGGGATTTTTCACGGGTCTTCCAAGATCCGCGACATTGACCACAGCAGACACCGAACTCAATCCTGGGTCACGGTCGTTCCTGCAACAGGTGCGGGTTTATACCGACTGCCCGGACTTTACGCTTCGGGCCATTACCTCGGACAAGCATGGTGGCGCGAGAACAACGGGGATGCCAGTCGCGCCTTATGGGGCAACGGGCATCTGCCATTTTAGATCATCCGCGCTGCTTCATGCCTTCCAGATGGATATCCCTACCGGAACCGACTGGAACCATGTGATTGGGATCGAGCCAGCATCGAGACAGGAGGGGCGGCGATGATCCTCTCGTCATTCTGGCGCCGCGTCCTTGGCATGTCGGACAAACCCAAGATTGTCGACGCTCTTGGGGCCTATCAGGCTTCAAACATCCTCGGCACAGTCTCGCAATCTGGAGGCATCCCAACTGGGGCGATTATTGAACGAGGGTCAAATGCCAACGGCGACTATGTGAAATACGCTGATGGGACCGCCTTCTGCTGGAATTCAGGTATTTCTGTAGGCCCCACTTCGTCAGCAAGTGGCAACGTGTTTTCGGGCGCCAGCGTTACTGCCGTAACCTTCCCTATCACATTCTCGGCGTTGGGCGGTGTCTGTTGTACGCCGAATTTCTCCAATAGATGGATTGGCGGCGCTTCTTCGGTGAGCACAACGGGGTTTAGCACTCTGCCGTTCAGCAGCACATCATCGGCCACCAACGTGTCAATCTCATATGTCGCTTTTGGCAGGTGGTTCTGATGCAGCTTTCCGGCACCATCGCCCAACCCGTATCGGTCAAGCTCTCCACAACCAGCGTTACGGACATTCTGGCGCTTGCTGCGGGCAGAAGCGACACCGCAACCGTCTACGGCGCGCTGATCGTCAATCAGGACAGTTCATCCCGAAAGGTCACGCTGTTCTGGACCGAGAACACGACTGATTATGCCATCTATGAGAACACCATCGGCGCGAATGAATCGGTCAGCATCGAGTTCGACGCGCCGATCAAGCTGATGGCGAAATCAACGGCTCGAAAGATACGCGCGCAGGCAGCAGCGGCAAATGTCGTCACTGTCACCGTGATTCACACCATCTCCAGCCAGCGGGCCGACGAATGAACGTAACGCTAGTTCCGCTCCATCTGGTCGATGGCGTTTGGAGGCACGTGTCAGATGGCTTTGGTCGAGCTTCCAAGCGTTCTGGCGGCGATTTGACGGTTGGTGAACTATGGCAGGGCTGCCGAGCCGGTCACGTGTTCCTGTTCGTCGTGCATGACGACCAAAAGGTGGTCGCGGCGACGGCTTGGAAGCCGGAACTCTGGCGCTCAGGGCCGAAATTCCGATGCCTCGCTCTCTTTGGCCTCGGAATGCAGGACTGGATGCCGGAACTGCACGAAAAGGTGCGAGAGACAGCCGTTCAATGCGGTGCCGAAAGCCTTCTCGCAGAGGGCCGCGAGGGCTGGAAGAAGATTTTCAAGGCGGCTCGCGTCCTGCGGGTTGTTTACGAGGAGCCTATCAATGGGCGGTAAGAACACCACAACCACGACCAGCACGAATACGCCCTACAAGGCGGCTCAGCCCCTTCTCGACAAGGGTATGGGCGATGCCTTGAAGCAGTACAATGCTGGTGGATTGGTAAAGCCGAACACCATGTCGACGGTCGTTCCATTCTCCCAGCAAACGACGCAGGGAATGAACGCTCTGCAGGGCTTGGCAAACGACAATATCGGCTCAAATGGCCTCTCTGGCCAGTTGCAGGGCATCATCGACAATGGCGGCTACAATGCCGACCAGAACACCGCCCTAGAGGGCATTCGCAATACCGCGACCGGCTCATTCGACATCAATTCTGATCCCGGCTTCCAGCAGGTGTTCGACAAGACGCAGAACGCGGTCAACCAGAATGCGGCAGGCTTGGGCCGATACGCTTCTGGAACGCATGATGGGGTCATGACCCGCGAATTGGGCGACCTCGGAGCGCGGCAATATCAGGATTTCCAGACCCGCAAGGACAATGCGCAACAGCAGTTGTTCAATGCTGGACAGACCGGGCAGGGCAACATGGTCTCTGCCTTCGATGCGGCACAGGCTCCGTCGAACGTCCTCATGGGCCTCGGCTCGATGAACGAAGACCTCTACGGCAGAACGTTGAACGACCAGCTTCGGATTGCGAATGAAAGCCAGAATGCGCCGCTTGCCAATATCCAGGCGCTTCTTGCTGCGGCGAACGGGGCAGGCGGATATTCGACCGGGACGCAGACGGCGCAAGGCCCATCCAACACATTCTCGAACATCGCTGGTGCCGGTCTAGGTGCGGCAAGTCTCGCCAATACTGGAGGGAAACTCTGATGGGCGGCAGTTCAAAATCGGCGGCTCCGGCTGCGACCACCCCAGCGGCCGCAACCCGCCCGACGATGACCGTTCCCGGTGCTATGCCCGGTCAACTGGATGCGCTCTCGGCACAGTTGGCGGCAGGATATGGCCAATCCCAGCCGGATATCCTTGCTTTGCTGAACCAGTACTATTCGCCCATGCAGTTGCCGGATTACAGCCCGCAGCCAGCGCCCACGACGCCGACCACGCCGCGCCCGGCTACGACAACGCCCGCCGCAGGTGGTGCAAAGCCTGCTGGGTCGTCGGGTATGCCAATGCGCAATTTCGACAGGTAGGAGACGCCAATGCCGATGTTCAACTTTGGCGGCCCGCAAGCTCAATTGCCCGCCACGGCAGCGCCAGGGACTATTATGAGGGGTCCAGATGGTCAGAATTACCAGTTTGCACAGACGAGCGGCATGATGAGCGCTTCTGGAGCACCGGCCGGGGGTACGGGTTGGATACAGACCAACACCCAGCCACGCGGCGGCTTCCTTCAGCAACTCCTTGCGCCTGAAAACGCCATGCCCATTGCTGCGGCTCTCATGGGCCAGCAGGGCAACGGCCAGAATTTCTCGAATGCCATGTCAGCTTATGGGCAGACGGCGGCACAAACGGCGGGCAAGAACAAGACGCTCGATTTCTTCCGCAAGCAGGCTCCCGAATTTGCACAAATGGTTGAAGCCGGGATGCCGGTCAACGAGGCATGGCAGACCTACACACAGCAGCGATATGCGAAACCGGCAGCCAATCCGTTCGGGGACAGGGCGGCAGCGGCTCAGCAGTACGGGCTTGACCCTAACAGCGAGGAAGGGCGCAATTTCGTCCTGTCTGGCGATTTACCCGCGCGTGGGAACAATGATTTTGCCAATCGACAGCAGGCAGCGAGTCAATTCGGCTTGCAACCGGACGATCCTGCCTACAGGTCATATGTGCTTACGGGGAAGATGCCTCGCGAAGATCAAGCGCCGCTCACAGCCACGGACAAGAAGGCTATCCTCGAAGCCGACGAAATGGTGCAGACGTCCGAGACGGCCTTGCCACTGCTCGACAGGGCATTGGAACTCAACGATAAGGCCTATGATGGTCCTACCGCTGGTGCGCGAGGCTGGCTGACTGGTAATCTCGGGTATGAGGGCGGCGCGGCCACGATGGAGTTTGACAACCTCATCCAGCAGCAGGCGCTCGCCACCTTGAAGGCGACTTTCGGAGCCGCGCCTACGGAAGGCGAACGGAAGATTCTGCTCGAAATTGCAGGCTCATCCAGCCAGCCCGCAGCGGTACGAAAGGGCATCCTGGAGCGCGCAAAGCAGGCAGTCACGCGTAGGCAACAGTTCTACCGGGATAGGGCGGGAGAAATGCGAGGCGGTTCGTTCTATAAGCCGGGCGGCGATCAGCCGGCAAGCGGATGGCAGGACGTTGGCAACGGCGTCAAGATCAGGCGGAAATAGCCATGCCCATCTTCGAAATCCAAGGCCCGGACGGCGCGACCTACGAGGTGGACGCCCCGGACGAAAACGCAGCGCTACAAGGCTATCAGCGCATGGTCGGCGGAGCGCAGCAATCACCGGACGCTCAGGACGCCGCATCCGAAATGTCAGCGATGACGCAGGCGCTCGACAAGGAGCCGGAAGGCAACCCGGTTGCAGATCGGCAGCGCGCGCAATACGACGCCCTGCCGGAATGGCAGAAACCTATTGTGGCTGCGGGTGATACGCTGCAACTGTTCGCCAACGGCGCAACGATGGGCTTTGGCGACAAGGCTGTCGCCGGTGCGCGTTCCATGTTCACCGACAAGACCTATGAACAGGAATTGGCAGACGCCCGCACCAAGACACAGGAAGCTCGCAACAGGGCGCGCGGCGCTGGTACAGGCGCGGAAATCCTCGGCGCTGTCGCTACGCCTGTGAAGTTGGCAGGGAAGGGCGCTACGCTCGCCGGCCGCTTCGGTACAGCAGCTATGACAGGCGCTCCGGGTGTTCTCGCTCGCACTGGCCTCATGGCAGCGGAAGGCGGCGGCTATGGCGCATTGACTGCGGCTGGCAACGATCAGGACATTGCGACAGGCACGGCCATCGGCGCTGTGGGTGGCGGGCTTGGCAATCTGGCTGGTGAGGCGCTTAGCGCTGGTATCAGCAAGGTTGCCGGCAAGTTCAACCCCAAAGTGCCGCAGATGGGCGTCGATGACCTCAAGGATGCCGGTCGCGCCGCATACAAGCGCGCTGAAAGCGCCGGGGTCATGTTCAACCAAAACGGCGTCAACAAGTTGCGAACCGACGTTATCCAGGATTTGACGGCGCGGGGTTTCGATCCGATCAATGAGCCGGGAGTAATGCCTGTAGTCAACAGGCTTACGGCGATGGGCAATGGCAATGTCACGTTTGAGGGCTTGGATACGTTGCGCAAGGTTGCCGCAAACGGCTATCGTCCGGGCCTGAAATCGAACAATGAGGCAGTCAGCCAGATCATCAATCGCATTGACGAATTGGTGAACGCAGCCGATCCGTCGATGATTGCGATGGGCAATAACCCGAAGGCGGCAGCCGAGGCCATCAAGGAGGCTCGCGGTCACTGGCATCGGGCAATGAAGCTCGACACCGTCGAAAAGGCAATCTTGCGCGGTCAGCAGAACGCAGATGCGCAGGTCAGCGGGGACGTTGGTCGCACGACGATGGGCCAGTTGAAGCGGGTTTTGCAGAGTGAAGCTAAGACGCGCGGGTTCACGCCTGCCGAAATGAAAGCCCTTGGTTCGGCGGCTGGCTATTCGCCCGGCCAGCGCGTTGCTCATGCTGTTGGTGGCTTGATGCCGCGTGGAAGGCTGCTGTCCAGCATCCAGGCGGCTACCGCCATTGGCACTGGTGGCGCTTCCATCCCGTTGCAGGTCACGGGCATGATTGCTGGCTACGGCGCGCAGAAAACCGCCGAGCATCTGGCTAAGAAGTCCGTCGGGGAACTCGTCAGGCTGATTTCATCGGGCGGTGTTCCCGAACCGGTGATGAAGAACGCGATTCAGCTTCTTGCCGAGACGAAACGCGATGCTCTTACGCGCGCTCTCATGGCCATCGCCGTCAATCGCGGGAACGCTGTCTTTGCAGCACCAATGGATCAGCGCGAAAAATAGGACGAAAGCAACGTAGTCCTGCCAGTCCATCGGAGGCAGTTCATGGTTGAACAGCACAAGCGAAACGCCGAGGATGAGATAGGGGAAATAGGTCATTGCCGGAACCAGATGATGGCCGCGATGACAATCAAAATCCCGGCGATAAACTGCGTCCAATACAGGATTTTCCGCAGTATTGCTGCATGCTCGATGTAGTCTTTGGGCGGTTCGTTCAAGTGCATTTCCACCATGCGAGCTTGGTTTTGTCATAGCAGTAGCCTTGCGTTTCCATCTCCTTGAGAAGGCTGGTGACGTCAAGGCAGGCAACCTTGATGGTGGCGTCGTCTAGCGGCTCGCCATCATGGTTTTGCCCTTGCTGGCAGGCAAAATCCGCATCGTAAATCTGTTTGATTGTGGCGTCCTTGTCGAACGCAAAGGCCGGCGTAGCGAACAGCAGCGCGGCGATCAGTACGGATCTCATATTCCTCTCCAATGCCTAGACACATATCACATGGTGATCAGCCGTGGCAAAAGCCAATTCCGTCATTGACACCATTCTAGGCGAGGCAGTTTCGGCCAATCGCAATGCGCGCTTGGAGGACATGCTTGGCATAGCCTCGGTGATTGACAATCGGTCGCGATTGACCGCCCAAACGCCTCAATCGGTCGTCAGCGCTCCCGGCCAATTCAATGCGTATGGCAAGAGCCTCCCCAAAGGGACTGAAGCCTATCGTACACTGGCCCAAAAGGCTTGGGATAGGGTTCAAAAGCTTGGCCCTATCAACAATGCGACGTTTTATGCCACCCCTGCCGCTGTGAACAATCTGCCTGGCGGACTTACGCAGGTAGCGTCTACCGCAGGGCATCAGTACTTTGCGGACCCGCAGAACAGGGCCATTCGCACCGCATCCGGCTATGTGACGCCATCGAGCAGCATAGCAGGCCCGCTGGGGCCTCAGTCGGCAGCGCGGGCTATGCTTTCGCGGGAAGCCTACGGCATGGCTGGCGCGCCTGACCAGTCGGCCATCGACAAGAACCTATCTCCCGTCAGCTACAACATGGGGCCGAACCGCCCCAATAAGCCATCTCAAGATGT
>Ga0209476_10003232_pt1 | contig 10827 bp, 10 predicted proteins | sample KloWWTrecipitate_FD_187179 | JGI IMG/M metagenome (GOLD analysis project Ga0209476, IMG submission 187179) | Active sludge microbial communities from Klosterneuburg, Austria, studying microevolution and ecology of nitrifiers - Klosterneuburg... | ecosystem: Engineered > WWTP > Aerobic digester...
CTACCGGCGAGGCCAGCTCGACTACTTCGGCAAGCTTTCGGACGACGGCATGGTGGCCGTTCACAAGCTTCCACCGTTGACGACGTAGTCGTTGGTTGCGGGTCAAAGGTCGGGAACGCTCGTCACCCAACTGGCTGCAGCGATTGACGCCCGTCCGGCCGAGTATCCGCGAAGGTGGAGTTGCGTCAGACCCTCACGCCATGACACTGCTTCGACTTGCGGCCTGAGTCACACAGGCAAGGAGCGTTTCGGCCGAGACGCGAGAAGGGAAGATGTGCCTGCCCGAAGATGCCGTGGACGGGCGCGGCAAGGTCGTGCACTTCGGCTGCCCTCTGACGGGCCACTTCTCGCCACTGCACGAAGGCGTCCTGATCGAACAGTTCGTTGTCGACCCCTCGAACAGCGCCGATGAGAATTGGGCCCATGCACCAGAGCAGCCTTGCAGCTGCGGTCGCGGCAGTATCGATGGCCAGGGCCTCCATGGGGGGTGACAGCCACCCCGCTGATCGACCCGTTCCATCGTTGTGGTAGCCGTGAATCACCCCGAGGGGCGTTTGGTGGGTCACCTGAGACAACACCGAGTAGGCCGTAATCAGCCAGCCTGGTCCCTCGGGGCCAACGACCCTGATGTTCGCCAGGCATTGAGCTGGCGACATAGGAACATCGGCTCCGCGGACTGAGCCAGATGCAAGGTCGAGGACGTCGTATCCGCCGGGGAATACAAAGGGTCGGAGCAACGGGTGGGCAAGCGGGCTGTCCGTGGCCGCGCGGAGTATTCGTCTGCGCGATCGGCGCATGTCCTTGAAGAGGCCGTTCAAGCGGTCTACGCGCTCGTCCTCGTCCACGGAGATCTCGCTCGCCCAGTCCCACCGCGAGGCTTCCTCGACAAGTTGCCGCCCGGCGAAGGCAGCAATGGTTGTCACGTTGGTCTCGTGTGCAACCGTTCGCAAAGCCCAAAGGGCGGAGGCATAGAGCGGCAGGACGACGCATCGAACTCGCGACACGGGGTGCACCACGCATATGGCCGGCGCAGCCGCATAGAGATCATCAAACATGCGAGCACCAGCCTCACGGACCGCGACGACCGCCCGTGCCTCCGTGGGCGAGGAACTTCCTCCCATCCGCACAGTGCCGCCTCTGCCTGGTGGCGACCCCCGGGCGATTCGCAGCGTGCCAGGAGGCAAGACAGCGCCGCCCAAACCGTGAACCTTGGCCGCCGCCGAGGTCACTGAGATCGCGCGTCCGGCGATCTCCTCGATAGGAAGCGAGTGGAGAGGTCCCGGATGAAGGCCGGCCGTGACGACGCAAGTCGCAGCGAACGACACCGCTGCGACGTGGGCGACGACTGCGTGGACCTCTCCAACGAGACGGCCCCCAACGTCGAACGGGCCGACCACACCGTCCGCCCTTGGGTGAGTCGGTATCGGCGCGTAGAGCGCGGCAAAGCGGTTGAAGTGACTGCATTCCGCCAGCACGGCCGCCGCGACCGTCAACCCCTCGAACCGAAGGAGTTGCGCGGCTGGGCCGGCCATAGAGCCATCGGCCACAGCAGTGAGAATTTCTGAGCCATCTGGTGGAGCGGTTACCGAGCGGAACCGTTGTAGCTCCGCCTCGGATGCGGGCCGCCAACGGCTGATTGCGTCGGGACCGATTCCGCATCCCGTGACCGCCGCGGCAATGAGGCGGTCCCACTCATCGACAACGACTCTGCCGATCGCTGGTTCGCGCGCGGGTCTGTCCTCATCCACCCACGCCCACAGAAGGGCGTTGTCGAACATCGCCCTTGCGGCCGCGGCTGCCTGAAGGCCGCACACCCCTTCAGTCAGCAGGTGTTCCACTGTCAGCAGGTGAAAGCCGGCGGCCGTCGCGGCGGCTGTACCGAGATATCGATCCAGTGGAGCCAGCTCGTCGAACGGCGGGTTCAGCAACCGCGCCGAGTCGGCGACCCTGCCAAGAAGCCGATCGACCTCTGATAGTCCGGCTGGAATCGACGGATCGGCGGGAAGGCTCGGCGGCTTCGTGGGAGTTCCAGCGTCAGCAAGGTAGCGCCGGCGCAGCGAGTCCGACAGCATGTCGATCGGGAGGACGGGGCTGGCCACACGGACAGTGTTGCAGCCCTTTCGCCGAGTAGGAGCCCGATATCGAACCGGCGAGATTGCCTGCCAGTGAGCCCTTTGGCGGCCGTCCGCAGCCGGCTATCCGAGGAGCGCGTCGATTCGCTGGTTGCCGACCTGCTCCTCGTCATCCAGCGCGCCGACGTAGGTCGAGACGAGTGTCTCCACGCTGTGCCCGAGTCGACGCGCTGTCTCCCCAAGCGGCATGCCGGCTCGGAGCCAGGTCGTAGCGGCCGCATGCCGGCAGTCGTAGACCCGCATCGGCTGCTGGCCAACCGACTCGAGCGCGCGGTGCCACGCCCGCGCCCAGTTCGACCCGCTCGGGCGGGTGTTGTTGCGCGTTCGGAAGAGCAGCTGGTCGGGGGGCGTGATGTCGTTCTGTTCGACCCACTCGCGGAGCATCGCCACGAGCACCGGCGGGATCGGCACGGTGCGAGGTCCGGTCTTCGGTTCGCCCGGCTCATCGAACGAGATGTCAGCTTCGGTGATGTCGAGGCGCCCCCAGCCTTCTGCGGGCAACTCGGCCGATCGGACTCTCAGCATCACGACCTCGGATGGCCGCAAGCCCGCGTAGTACGCAACCGCCGTCATCACTCGGTAGGTCCTGCTGCCGGGTTGAATCGCCCTGGGTCTGGTGGAGGCTCGGGCTATTGGTTTCCAACCCCGATTGGGGTGGTCTGTTGGGCAGCATAGAAGGCTGCTTCGAACTCTGCTGGCGGGGTGTCGCCGCAGTGGCTGTGGAGGCGGTGCTCGTTGAACATATGTGGGTGATCCCGTCAAGGGGGAAGGTCATGAGGCGTCCTGGTCGAGTCGGTCGAGGAGGCCGTCGAAGATCTTTTGTCGGCCGATTTGGCCTTTGTCGGCGGCGTCGTCGCGTTGGCGGCGCAGGGTGGGTTTGAACTCGATGGTGGTGACGAAGAAGGTGCAGGACTCGCAGATCGACTCGAAGTGGCAGTCCATCTCGACCAGTCGAGCGCAGTAGCCGTTGCCGAGCATGTGCCGGTGCATCTCGGCCCGCAGTCGACGCATATCGGAGCCTTCGTCGGTGGCGGGGAGGTGTTGGGGTTGGCCGTAGAGCGCTTCGACTTTCTCGGTGACAGAGAAGTATTCGTCGGCGACGGTCTTGTCGGCGATGCGGGCATAGACCATCGTCATTGCCAGGGTCTTGTGACCGAGGAGTGCGGCGATTGCTTCGAGACTCATGCCTCGGTTGATCGCTTGGGTGGCGAGGGTGTGGCGAAGCTGGTGTGGGGTCACGTGGCCGATCCCGGCGTCGGTGGCGATGCGGCTGAGCGCGTTGGCAACACGCAGCTTGGTGACGGGTCGGCCGTGCTCGAGCAGGAGCCGGTCGCTGCGTAGCCCGACGGGTCGGTGGTTCGCGATCCAGTCGTCGAGTAGGTCCTTGAGGTCGGGGTGGAGCGGGATGTAGCGGTCGTTGTGGAGCTTGCCGACCGGGATCCGCAGCCAGAACGCGGAACCGATCTGAACGACAGCGTCGACGGTGAGGCCGAGGAGTTCGCTGAGGCGGACACCGGTGCGGGCGAGGATCTCGACGCATAAGCGTGCGACGGGGTCAGCTTCGGCGCGGGTTGCCCGGGCGAGTTTGACGGCGGCCGGGTCGTCGAGGAATCGTGGTAGCGGCCGGTCGATGCGGGGAAGGTCGCCGACGAACAGCAGAGGTCTGGTGGGGACGTTCGGGTAGCCCCAGTTGGTGGTGCGATCGAAGAAGCAGCCGAGGTTGATCAGCAGTTCTTTGATAGAGGTGCGCGTCAGCGGTTTGCCGGTCCGCTTGCTCGGCTGGGCGGTGAGCCAGCTCTTGAAGCCTTCGATGTGGTGGCGTTCGAGGTCGGCGCAGCTGACGATGTCGGGATGATGCTCGCCGAGCCAGGTTCCGAACACGCGCAGGCTCTGCTCGATGTGGCGCACGGTGGCTGGTCGCAGGCTGAGGCGGACCTGTTCGACGTAGCGCAACGCGTTGTCCCGGTAGCGGGGTGTGATCTGTTCCCAGCCGGTCACGCTCACTGGTGGCTTCACGACAGCGCGGGCGAGGGAGTCGATCTTGTTGTCGTGGAACAAGGTGAGCTGCAGCCGATGGAAGATCGCCCGCAGGTTGCGGCCGGCTTCGGGCTTGCCTCGCCGTGTGTAGGCGTCGCATATCTCGGTGCGCGCCGCGAGGAACCGTTCGGTGTCGATCTGGTCAGGTCGTGCCCCGGACAGCGCGGCGACCTTGCAGAGCGCATTCCACTGCAACGCTGTGTCTTCGTCGGTCGCGGCGATTCGGGCGGTGGCGGTGGCGAACCAGGCGTGCACGTCGGGGAGGTGCCGGCGGGCAGTGCCCCCGAGACGAAGATCTGCCTGTGCCAAGAAGTCGGCGTTCGCGGTCAGGCGACCGGTGATCAACAACCATGACACGAACGGTCGCGCTCGACGCATCCACTCGAGCTGCGTGTCGAGCTCGACTCGTTCCCAGCCGCCCGCCTGATCAACGCGGTGCCGGAACGTCCGTGCAGCTCCGATGGTGGAACGCCAAGCCTGCACCCCGATCATTTCCAACGCACGGGCGAAGTCGTCGAGCTCATCGACCGACGAAACAGGCAGTGTGAGCGCGGCGGGCATCACCACCCGCCGATCTGTTGGGCGTCGATCGCTTCGCTAGCGCGTCGATATTCGCCGGCGAGCCAGTCGTTGGCGAGGTGGAGGTAAAGGCGGGTCGATTCGATCGAGCGGTGTCCGGCTTGGGCTTGGATCGCTTCGAGTGCCATCCCGGCTTCTCGGAGCCTGGTGAAGCAGGTGTGACGCAACTGGTGACACGTGAGGTGCTCGATTCCGGCCCGTCGCTGCGCGCCTGCGACTATCTCGTCCAACCCAGCCGCGCTCAACGGCTGACCACGCCGGGGCCCTTTCAACACCACGAACACCCGATCCGTGACCCCCCTGTCAGGGCGCTCTTCGGTGAGATAGGCGGCCAGCGCGGTGAAGAACCGCGACGAGACCGGCACGATCCGCTCGTGTCCACCCTTGCCCTCGGCGATGAACACGCGCCGTTCGCCGGCGTTGATGTCCGTGAACCGCAGACCCAGCACCTCGCATCGACGCAGGCCACCCAGCAGCATCGCGTCGATCATCGCCCGGTCCCGCTGTGTGCGCAGCGCCGCCGTGAACGCGTCGATGCTCGTCGGGTCGACGATCCGTGGAAGGGTGCGCGGCGCCCGGATCAGCGGGACACCCCGAACCGCTCGTTGTCCGCCGCGCCGTGTCGCCAGGCCACGTGGCACCGGGTTGGCCGTCACGTCGCCTCGCACAACCAGGTAGTCGTAAAGCCCGGCGATCGTGGCCAAACGACGCTTGATCGTCCGCGCCGACAACCCCACCTCGCCGTCCTCGATCCGCACCACGTTCGATGCCCGACGAGGCTGACGCTGCTCGGCGATGAACGCCAACACGTCCATTGGAGCGACATCAACAGGATCACGATCGATGACCGTGAAGAACACCTTCAAGTCGTACGCCTGCGCCAACAACGTGTTCGGCCGGCCACGAGCAGCCACCAGCTCCAAGTACGCATCCAGCAACGGATGCCCAATCCGGATCAGGCCACGGCCATCGTCCCCGGAGCGGACCAGACTAGGCGAGAAGGCCACGTCACCCATCCTGACCGGTCCACCCGAAGTTCACAGGGATCACCCGCATATCGTGACCAGTGCACCCATGACAGGGTCGCCAACTCGAGTTCGTCGACGTCGTCCCATGGTCTGGGGGCGTCGGGCCCGTAGACGCACTCGGTCTTGTAGAGCCCGTTGATGGTTTCGGCGAGCGCGTTGTCGTAGCTTTATCCGGCCAATCTCGTCGCGGCCTGAACCTGGAAGTGTGGACGGCGGGTCGGTCAGTTGGCCTTGCGGCGGGTGGCCGTTCGGCCTTCGAGGCGGCGGAGTCGTTCTTCGTGGTGTCGGACTCGGTCGGCGACTGCCTCGAGGGCGGTGCGGAGGTGGCTGATCTCGGCGCTGATGCCGGTGAGGGTGCGTCGGTCGTGGGTGTGGTGGCGGTGTTCGTCGACGATGGCGCGCAGCTGTGGGTTGCGGTAGAGGGTCGTGCGACTGATCCCGGTGAGCTCGGCAACGACCGTGAACGTGATCGGCTGGTCTTGGTGGGCGAGTTCGGCGCAGGCGGCTTCGACGAGTGCGACGTTGTCGGTCACGAGGCGCTCTGTTCGATGAGGGTGTCGAGCCGGGCGAGGAGACGATGGTGCCGGTCGGCTTCGTCGATCCAGCCGCGTCGTTCGGCGTCGGCGGCGAGCGCTTCGGTGTCGACGCGCTGGGCGGAGAGCACCGCGATCGACGCGGTGTCGGTGCGGAAGCTGGGGCAGTGTTCGCAGATGTTGGCGTAGGGGCAGGCGCCTTGGGCCGGGGCGCGGAGGCAGTGTCCGCCGGCGAGGCGTGACTTGATCGCTGGCGCATCGCGCCAGTCGTCACTCGAGCTGCAGCCGGTGTCGCAGCCGGTGCTGGCGATGGGGATGGTTGGCCGTCCGGTGGGTGTGGGCATGGCGCCGATGCGGCCTTTGGCGAGATCGAGCGCCCGTTCGTATTCGGCGCGGACGGTGGAGTCGAACAGGTGGGCGTAGCGCAAGCTCATCTCTGCTGAGACGTGACCGAGCAGTGCCATCAGCGCCTGCAACGACACGCCGGCGTTGACCAGTGCGGTGGCGTAGGTGTGGCGCAGCTGGTGCGGGGTGACGTGACCGATCCCTGCAGCTTGGGCGCTGCGGGTGAGTTCTTTGCGGACCGCGGTCGTCGAGAGGCGGCGGCCGTGGTGGGTGAACAGGAACTGGGTTGGTCGACCGGTGCGTGGGTGTGGGAGTGGTTGGCCGGTGGAGCGGGTCGCGATGATCCGGTCGGTCAGGGCGACGGTTTCGTCGTCGAGAGGAACCATACGTTCGGTGTCGAGCTTGCCGAGCGGGACCTTCAACCAGGCGCCGTGACCGCCGATCTCGTGCACACAGTCGAGTTCCAGATCCAACAGCTCGCCGATGCGGAGACCGACGGCGCGTGCCAGCAGCAGAGCGTCAGCCGCGAGGCGATAGTCGGATCGCTCCAGCGTGTCGGTGAGTCGCCGGTCGGCGTCGACGGGGATGTAGCGGGGCAGCGGCCGCGGGAGGCGAGGGTGATCGGTGCGGAAGATCAGCTGTCGGGTGGGGGCGTCGTCCCATCCCCATTCGGTGATCTCGGCGAGCATGTGACCGACGGCGCGGATGCGACGGTCCTGGTCGGCGACCGTGACCGGTCGGCCCGTCGTGGCCGAGGTCGCGTGGGCGACGGTGTTGAGGTAGGGCTCGATGTGGTGTTGTCGATGCAGACCGGCCAACGATCCAAGGTCGGGGTCGTGGTCGGCGAGGAACCGGGCGAAGTGCGCGAGTCGGGTCGCCAGGCTCGACACGGTCTTGGGGTGGCAGGTGCCGAGCTTGCGTTCCAGGTAGGCCACGAACGCCGGTCGCAGATTCGGGTGACTGTCGACGAGGCGGGCCTCGAAGCTGTCGGTTTGTTGCTGTGGGCCTGGTGGTTCGGTGACGATGTCGAGGTGGAACAGCACCGTGTGGGCGCACACGAGCGCGCTGCGGTAGTGCCGCCAGCCCTGCCCGGTCGCTGACTCGCGGGTCTGGCAGGCGTCGGTGAGCGCGTCGATGTCGGCGATCGTCAGTTGATCGAGCGGTCGGCCGGTCTGGATCAACAATCGTCCGATCGACTGCGACGCCGCACGTTTGGCTTGGATGTCGGTGAACCCGACCCTGGTCGCGGTGTCGCAGAACCTGGTCATGTCGTCCTCGAGTGGCGAGCCGGGGATCTCTCGCCAGAAGCTCGACAACTTGCGGGCGACGAGCCAGTCCCAGCCCGGCCGCAACCAGCCGTGGACCATCAAGAACATCAGCAGCGACATCGTCGACGGCGCCAACTCCAGGCGATCCTCGAGCGGCTGAGCAGCCCAGATCTGCGGGTTCGACCATCGGTTCAGGAACGTTCGGGCCGCCCAGTCCGACGCCGGGTTCCCCCGTCCGGTCGCTGCCTGATGGTCACGCCATGCCGCCAGCAACTCGTCAGCGGTCGGGACCGCTGACGGTTCAGATGTTGGCGCGTTGACGGCGGCGGGCAGCATCGAACTCGGCTTTCACATGGCTCGGGGCGAGATGGACATAGCGGGCGGTGGTGTCGATGTGGGCGTGACCCAACAGGGCTTGCATCACGGCCAGATCGACGCCGGCCTCGGCCAGCGCGGTGCCGAACGTGTGACGCAACGCATGCGGACGCGCGGCGGCGATGCCGGTGATGTCGCGGTGGTAGCGGAAGATCCGCCGCAGTCCCGCCGGCGTCAACGGCTGCCCGCGGGTCGGGCCCTTGGCGACGATGAACAAATTCGTGCTGGTCGTCTCGGGCCGTTCCGCGAGCAGATACGTCTGGATCACGCCGGCCACGTCGACGTCCAAGGGCACTCGGCGTTGCTTGCCGCCCTTGCCCGACACCAGCAGCCAGCGGGCGCCGATGTCGACATCGCGGACATCGAGGGAGAGCACTTCCGCTGACCGCAACCCGCAGAACACCATCAATCCGGCGATCGCCCGGTCCCGCCACGTTCGCAGACTCTCCAACAGCTCCACGACCTCCCGATGATCGAGGGTCACCGGCAGCCGCTTGGCATCACGAACCCGCAACGGCGACCGCCGCTTCGGTGAACGCGACACGTGCGCGAGCATCCCACCGCGTTCACCGGCTGATCGCCGCTTGGCTTCGCGGCCCTTGGGCATCGGGTTCGGTGTGTCGGGGTCGCGCATCGACCGGAACGTGAACAACCCCGACACCGCGGCCAGCCGCAAGTTGATCGTCGCGGGGGACAACACATCGGTCCGGCGACCATCGAGGTCGACCACGTTCGGTCCGCCGCGCCGGCCGTCGATCCGCTCCGTCCGGCACGCCTTCAAGAACCGCAACAACACATCCGTTGTCACCTCGCCGAGCTCCAGGCCCTCGTCGGCGAGCCACCGGCAGAACGCTAACAACCCGAACCCGTACGTGCGGATCGTGCGCGGCGAGTAGTTCCGGTCAGCGAGGTAGCTCAGGTAGTCGTTCACCAACCCGAACCGGTCGGCGTCGTCGCCGGCGAGTCGCCAACCACCCTCGACCCGTTCCATGATCAACCCGTCTTCCGGCATCGCTACATCTGTAACCGCGACCACGCCGCGAAGCAAGCATCAACGAACGAAATCAAGGCCTCACGCTGCCGCCAGCCCCTCAGGTTGGCCGGTTAACAGGCAGTCGGCGACGGTTCCGATCGATGGTCGGGCCCCGATCTCGTCGAGGCGTTCGGTGAACCGCACGCTGGTGAACTGAGAACCGGCATCGGAGTGGGTGACCAACCCGATGAGGCGCCGGTTGCCGCGTGAGCGGCGGGCCATCTCGAGCGCGTCGAGGACCATGTCGGTGCGCATGTTCGACGCGACTCGCCAGCCAACGATGCGCCGGCTGAACGCGTCGACGATGAAGCACACGTAGCCCATCCCGGACCTGGTTGGCACGTAGGTCAGATCGGTGACCCACAACATGTCCGGTCGATCCGCTCGGAAGTTCCGTTTCACCAGATCCGGCGCACGCACCGCGTCGGGGTCCTGGCGGGTGGTGAACACCTTGCGGCGCTGACGCGACACGCCCTCGATCTGCATGGTTCGCATCAGTCGGGCGACCTGGTCACGGCCGATGTCGTGCCCGGCACGACTGGCTGCCCTCCACAGTTTGTGCGCGCCGTAGACCTTGCGGTTCGTGACCCACAACACCATCAACACCTGCATCATCACCGCGTCCCGGATCGCCCGCGCCGACGGAACCATCTCACGGCGCTTCGCCGCGTAGTAGGTGCTCGGAGCGATCCGCAACACGTTGCAGATCGGCTCGACCCCGAGCTCATCGCGATTCGCGTCGACAAACGCGACGATCACTTCGATGGGCGGTCGAGCTCCGCCGCGAAGAAAGCCGAAGCCCTTCGCAGGATCTCGTTCGCCCGTCGCAGTTCCCGGTTCTCCTGCTCCAACTGCTTCAACCGTTCGGCCTCGGCAGTCGTCACACCGGGCTTCACACCGGCATCGATCTCGGCCTGCTTCACCCAACCGCGCAGCGTCTCGGCTGATCAGCGACCCGCTTGATCGTCCCGTGATCAGTGCCAAGCTCCTTGCGGAGCTGACGCACCGCACGAACCGCTCGCTCCTTCTCAGCCTCGCTGTACCGACGCGTCGTCGGCTTCCCAGGTGACATCTCATGTGGCATGACTCCATCCTCGTTTCCAAGGTCAGGAGCCTCCAACCATCCCAGGGCGATTCACCCGATCGGCGCGATCGTCGAACAGCTCCACGACTGCACGGGACTGACCAAGAAGATGAGCCGCGAACTCGTCGAGCTGCGCGAACGATGGGGCGAGGAATCGCAGACGCTCAACCTCGGCGTCTACCGACGAGAGTCCAAACGCGAACGGCGCGAGGCGATCCCAATCGCCCAACAGTTCGCCAGCGCTGTACTGGCTGTCGGCGAGCACTGCACGAAGGATCGGCGTGGGCTGATGATCCTCGTCGACGAGGTCCAAGAAGTGCATCCCGACGAACTCTCAGTGTTCGGACCGATCATGCAAGACCTCAGCCGCCGACCTGAACTCACCGCGATGATCGTGTTCGGCGGGCTGCCCG
>Ga0209476_10003237_pt1 | contig 10815 bp, 9 predicted proteins | sample KloWWTrecipitate_FD_187179 | JGI IMG/M metagenome (GOLD analysis project Ga0209476, IMG submission 187179) | Active sludge microbial communities from Klosterneuburg, Austria, studying microevolution and ecology of nitrifiers - Klosterneuburg... | ecosystem: Engineered > WWTP > Aerobic digester >...
GTAATGCGCGAATTGTCATTGGCGCGGATGATAAGACGTCCGGAGTCATCGATGGCTTCGAAAATGCCGCGCACGATGACGCCATCGCGATTGACGGCAACGTCGGCACCAATGCCGGCGGCAGCGGATCGCCATTGAGACAGGACATCGGCAACGCCCCTGCCCCGGTCCCATGCTTCGATAGCATCGACCCAGGATTCGGAGAGTGCGGCAAATAGCGGCTCCGCCGAAAGACTAGCGCCGAGGCCCGCGAGCGACGTCGCCGGATAGGGCAGCCCGTCGGGCGCCGCGACGACGTTGACGCCGAAGCCGATGACCACGGCCATCGCGCCATCCGGACGCTTCACGGCCTCAAGCAGGATGCCGGCGAGCTTGGCGCCATCCGCCAGCACGTCGTTGGGCCACTTGAGCGCGATGCGGGCATTGTGCCCGTCGGCGCCGTCGATGCCGACACGAAAGCCGGCCTGCGGCAGCGCGGTGCGCAGTGCGTTGTTGAGCGCGACGCCGGCGACGAAGCCGAGAGTGGCGGTGACCGCCGGATCGGCGTCGGGCACGATGAGGAGGCTCGCGGCGAGATTGCCGGGGGGCGATTCCCACTGGCGGCCGCGCCGGCCCCTGCCCGCGGTCTGCTGCAGCGCCGCGTACCAGACGTCGCCGACGTCACCGGCGCGCGCGGCGTTGGCCGCCTCGGTGTTGGTGGACCCAACCGTATCGAACCCGTGGAGGCGGAAACCGCGGGTCGTTGCCTTTTGTCCCAGCCAGAAGCCGGGCACTAGAACAGGCTCGCCGCCGCCGTATGGGCAGCTGCCGCGAGCGGCGACCCCACGGTGACGTAGTAGGTGATGAGCAGGAACGAGGCGACACCCATGACGAGCGTCAGTTCCCGCGGCACGGCTGCGAACTCGGTCTTCGGCTCGTCGAAGTACATCACCTTGACGATGCGCAGGTAGTAGAAGGCGCTCACCGCGCTGGCGAGAACGCCGATTACCGCGAGAACGAACAGGTTGGCCTCGATGGCGGCGAGGAAGACGTGCCACTTGGCGAAGAAGCCGGCCAGCGGCGGCAGGCCGATGAACGAGAACATCAGCACCGCAAGGGTCGCGGCGACGAACGGGCGGCGCTGCGCGAGGCCAGCCATCTCGTCGATGCGCTCGACGAAGCCGTCGCTGGTTCTGAGGGACAGCAGGCACGCGAACACGCCGATGGTCATGGTGATGTAGATCGCCATGTAGATGGCGACGCCCTCGACGCCGCCGGCCGTGCCCGAGGACAGGCCCACCAGCGCGAAGCCGACATGGCCGATCGAGGAATAGGCAAGCAGGCGCTTCAGGTTGTTCTGGCCGATGGCGGCGAAGGCGGCGAGCACCATCGAGGCGATCGACAGGAAGATGACGATCTGCTGCCAGTCGTGCGTCACCGGCTCGAAGCTGACGGTGACGACACGGATGAACAGCGCCATCGCCGCGACCTTGGGGGCCGAGGCAAAGAAGGCCGTCACCGGAGTCGGCGCGCCCTCGTAGACGTCGGGCGTCCACATGTGGAACGGCACGGCCGAGATCTTGAAGGCGATACCGGCGAGCAGGAACACCATGCCGAAAACCAGCCCGATATTGCGGGTGTCGGCGGCGATCATGGTGACGATCTGGTCGAGCTGGGTGGTACCGGTGAAACCGTAGACCAGCGACGCGCCATAGAGCAGCATGCCGGAGCTGAGGGCGCCCAGCACGAAGTACTTGAGGCCCGCTTCGGTCGCCCGCGTGTCGTCGCGGCGCATCGCGGCAACCACGTAGAGCGCCAGCGACTGCAGTTCGAGACCGACGTAGAGGGACATCAGGTCGTTGGCCGAAACCATCGACATCATGCCCAGCGTCGCGAGCAGGACGAGGATCGAGTACTCGAACTTGTTCAGCCCGTTGTGCTCGGCGCTCGAGAACGAGAGCAGCAGCGCCAGCGCGGAGCCGCCCACGACGAGCGCCTTCATGTAGCGCGCGAAGCCGTCGACGATGATGTTGCCGTTGAACAGGACCGCGTCTGGCGCCTGGAACAGCACCAGCAGGAGCACCGCGGCGAGCAGCACGATCGCGCCGCTGGCAATGAGGTTGTAGCGGTCCTTGCGGAAGAATACGCCGAGCAGCAGCAGCGCAACCGTGCCGATGGCCAGCAGCAGCTCCGGGTAAACCGGTGCGAGGTATTCGACGCTCATGGCATCAATGGGCATGAGGGTCTCCTAGTGCGCCGCCACGGCCGGTGCGGCGTCGACGACAGCGCTCACGGCATGGGGAAGGTTATCGACGAGAAGGTTCACGGCGGCCGCGCTCGTATCGAGGATCGGGGCCGGATAGAAGCCGAAGACGATGGTAAGGATGATCAGCGGCACGAGGACGATCATCTCGCGCCGGTCGAGATCCAGGATGCCCATGAGGGCCTCCTTGGTCAGCGCGCCAAAGATCACCCGGCGATAGAGCCAGAGCGCATAGGCCGCCGACAGGATCACGCCGAAGGCCGCGAAGAACGCCACCCAGGTGTTGACCTGAAACACCGCCAGCATGGTCAGGAATTCACCAACGAAGCCCGACGTTCCCGGCAGGCCGACATTGGCCATGGTGAAGACCATGAAGGCGAAGGCGTATTGCGGCATGCGCTCGACAAGGCCGCCATATGCCTCGATCTCGCGGGTGTGCATGCGGTCGTAGATGACGCCGACGCACAGGAACAGCGCACCCGACACGATGCCGTGGCTGACCATCTGGAAGATGGCGCCCTGCACGCCGAACTCGTTGCCGGCGAAGATGCCCATGGTCACGAAGCCCATGTGCGCCACCGACGAATAGGCGATGAGCTTCTTGATGTCGGTCTGCACCAGCGCGATCAGCGAGGTGATGATGATGGCCGCGATCGACAGCACGAACACGAAGTTCGCGAAATAGGCCGAGGCATCGGGGAACATCGCCAGCGAGAAGCGGATGAAACCATAGCCGCCGAGCTTGAGCAGGATTGCGGCCAGGATGACCGAACCAGCGGTCGGGGCTTCGACGTGTGCTTCCGGCAGCCAGCGGTGGAACGGCCACATCGGCATCTTCACCGCCAGCGAGGCGAAGAAGGCGAGCCACAGCCAGGTCTGCGCGCCCGGATCGAAATCGAACTGCAGCAGCTTCTGGATGTCGAGCGTGCCAGCCTGAGCGAACATGAACATGATCGCCAAGAGCATCAGCACGGAGCCGGTGAAGGTGTAGAAGAAGAACTTGTACGCCGCCTGGATGCGGCGCTTGCCGCCCCAGATGCCGATGATGAGGAACATCGGCAGCAGGCTGCCCTCGAAGAAGACGTAGAACATCGCGAGGTCGAGCGTCGCGAAGACGCCCAGCATCAGCGTTTCGAGGATCAGGAAGACGATGAAGTATTCCCGGACGCGCGTGGTCACCGAGCTCCAGCTCGAAATGACGACGATCGGCATCAGCAGCGCGGTCAGCGGAATGAACAGCACCGAGATGCCGTCGACACCCATGCGGTAGCCGATGGACGCGCCGATCCACTCGTAGTTCTCGACAAACTGGAAGCCGGGGTTCGACGCATCGAACGCCGCCCAGAGCCAGAGGCTGAGCGCGAAGGTGACCAGCGTGACGGCGAGCGAAATCCAGCGCACGGCGTTAGCCGAGGCTTCGTCCCTGCCCGGGACGAACAGCAGGATGAGCGCGCCGACCGCCGGCAGGAAGGTGATGACGGTCAGCAGGTGGTCGGCCAAAATCATCCCAGAAGTCCCCCGGCCGCGATCGCCCAGGTGAGCAGCGCGGCAATGCCGATCAGCATCGCGAATGCATAGTGATAGACGTAGCCCGACTGCAGGCGGACGACGCGTTTGGTGACGTCGACGACGCGGTGGCCGAGGCCCTCGACAATGGTCTTGTCGATCAGCTGGTCGTCCAAGAACTTCCACAGGACGTTGCCGACCCACACGGCGGGACGCACGAACAGGAAGTTGTAGAGCTCGTCGAAGTACCACTTGTTGAGCAGGAACTTGTAGAGCCCCGGGTTGGCATCGGCCAACCGCTTCGGCGCCTTCGGATCGACGATGTACATGTAGTAGGCGCTGGCAAAGCCAACGAGCATGGCGATGGTCGCCGACCACTTCACCCACAGCGGCACATTGTGCGCGGCATCGAGCAGGTCGGCTGTGACGACGACCGAGCCCTGGAAGAAGTGTTCGACGTGTTCGGCATGGCCGAAGAAGTTGTCGTAGAACACCGCGCCCGCCACGACCGCGCCGAAGGCGAGGATGTAGAGCGGCACCAGCATGACGTTGGGGCTCTCGTGCGGAACGAGATGGGCGTGCCCGTGGCCGTGGCCCTCGTCATCGTGGTGCTCGGCATGATCGTCATGCGCATGCGCCGCGTTGGCGTGGTCCCAGCGGGGCTTGCCGTGGAACGTCAGGTGGATCAGGCGCCAGGAGTAGAAGCTCGTGAACAGCGCCGCGATGACCAGCATCCAGAAGGCGAAGTAGCCGGTGCTGGCGCCCGCCGCATAGGCGGTCTCGATGATCGCGTCCTTCGAAAAGAAGCCCGCGAAGCCGAAGTACGGGACGCCCGGGATGCCGACGCCGGTCAGCGCCAGCGTGCCGATGATCATCATCCAGTAGGTGATCGGAATTTTCTTCGCGAGCCCGCCCATGTTCCGCATGTCCTGCTCGTGGTGCATCGCGTGGATGACCGAGCCGGCGCCGAGGAACAGCAGCGCCTTGAAGAAGGCGTGCGTGAACAGGTGGAAAATGCCCGCCGAGTAGATGCCCGCGCCAAGCGCCACGAACATGTAGCCGAGCTGCGAGCAGGTCGAGTAGGCGATGACGCGCTTGATGTCGTTCTGCACCAAACCGACGGTGGCCGCGAAGAACGCGGTGATCGCGCCGACGATCATCACCACCATCATGGCGGTGGCCGAGGACTCGAACAGCGGCGAGAGGCGGGCCACCATGAACACGCCGGCGGTGACCATGGTCGCGGCATGGATGAGCGCCGACACCGGCGTCGGGCCTTCCATCGCGTCCGGCAGCCAGGTGTGGAGCAGGAACTGCGCCGACTTGCCCATCGCGCCCATGAACAGCAGCAGGCACACCACTGTCATGGCGTGGAGATCCCAGCTGAGGAACCAGATGGTATCGTTGGCGTGCTCGGGGACAGCGTGGAAGGCGCCGTCGAAATCGAGGTGGCCGAGCACCATGAAGGCGGCAAAGATGCCGAGCGCGAAGCCGAAGTCACCCACGCGGTTGACCACGAAGGCCTTGATCGCGGCGGCGCTGGCCGAGGGCTTGGTGTACCAGAAGCCGATCAGCAGGTAGGACGCGAGGCCCACGCCTTCCCAGCCGAAGAACATCTGCAGGAAGTTGTCGGCCGTCACCAGCATCAGCATGGCGAAGGTGAAGAGCGAGAGATAGGCGAAGAAGCGCGAGCGGTGCGGGTCTTCGGCCATGTACCCAATCGAGTAGACGTGGACGAGGCTCGACACCGTGGTCACGACGATCAGCATGATCGCGGTCAGCGTGTCGACGCGCAGGATCCATCGCAGGTCCATGTCGCCGACCTGGATCCAGCGCATCACTTCGACCTTGAGCGCTGTGGCATGGCCAGCGGCCTCGGTTGCCTCGGGGGCGAACCAGAAGCCGAAGAAGACGATCCAGCTCAGCACCGCCGAGGCGATGAGAAGGCCGGTGGAGATGTACTCGCTGGTGCGGTGTCCGATGACCCGGCCCAGGAGCCCCGCGATCAGCGCGCCGATCAGCGGGAAGAAGACGATTGCCTGGATCACGTCGTCAGCCCTTCATCATGTTCACGTCTTCGACCGCAATGGAGCCCCGGTTGCGGTAGAAGATGACGAGGATGGCGAGGCCGATGGCGGCTTCCGCCGCGGCGACCGTGAGGATCAGCAGCGCGAAGACCTGCCCCGCGAGGTCATTGTGCTGGGCCGAGAACGCCACGAAGTTGAGATTGACCGAGAGCAGGATCAGCTCGATCGACATCAGGATGATGATGATGTTCTTCCTATTCAGGAAGATGCCGAACACGCCGATCGTGAACAGGATCGCCCCGACGGTCAGGTAGTGCCCCAGACCAATGCCCGTTGCTGCCAACATTTAGAGCCCCTGCCCCGATTTGACCTTCACCAGCTCGACACCTTCGTCGCGCTTGCGTGAGGTCTGCTTGAACACATCCTGCCGGCGCACCGAGACGCGGTGCTGCAGCGTGAGGACGATGGCGCCGATCATCGCAACCAGCAGCACGGCGCCCGCCATCTGGAAGAGGAAGATGTAGCGCGTGTAGAGCACCTGCCCGATGGCACGGGTGTTCTCGATCGTCCCGTCTATCGGCACGACCGCCGTGGCGGTGACCTCCGGCGAGATCACGAAGCTGCCCGCCACCAGCAGCAGTTCGAGCAGCAGGATGATGCCGACCACGACGCCCACCGGCGCGTATTGCAGCATGCCCTGCCGCATCGAGGCGAAATCGACGTCGAGCATCATGACGACGAACAGGAACAGCACCGCGACGGCGCCGACATAGACGACGATCAGGATCAGCGCGAGGAACTCGGCCCCGGCCAGCATGAACAGGCCCGCCGAATTCACGAAGCACAGGATCAGGAAGAGGACCGAGTGCACCGGGTTGCGCGAGGCGATGACCATCAGCGCGGAGGCTACCGCGATGGCCGAGAACACGTAGAAGAAGAAGAGCGGCAGGGTCATCTGATCACCGGTACGGCGCGTCTTGCGCGAGATTGCGCGCGATCTCGCGCTCCCAGCGGTCGCCGTTGTCGAGCAGCCGCGCCTTGTCGAAGTAGAGTTCTTCGCGCGTCTCGGTCGCGAACTCGAAGTTCGGTCCCTCGACGATGGCATCCACCGGGCAGGCTTCCTGACAGAAGCCGCAGTAGATACACTTCACCATGTCGATGTCGTAGCGGATGGTGCGGCGCGTGCCGTCGTTCTGGCGCGGGCCGGCCTCGATGGTGATGGCCTGCGCCGGGCAGATGGCTTCGCACAGCTTGCATGCGATGCAGCGCTCTTCCCCGTTCGGGTAGCGGCGCAATGCGTGCTCGCCACGGAAACGGGGCGAATACGGCACCTTCTCGAAGGGGTAATTGATGGTCTTCTTGGGCGCAAAGAAGTAGCGCATCGACAGGAAGAACGCGCCGACGAACTCGCGCAGGAGCAGGCCGTTTAGGAACTGGGCAAACTTCATGCCTGCTCTCCCAGCTTCACGGCAACGAAAGCAAAGACCGGAATGAAAACCATCGGCATCATGAAGCGATAGATGAACTTCACGTTGTGGTCAGCCGCCGCCACACCGCGCAACACCTTCGGCAGGTGATCATACCGCCGTTCGCCCTGCTCCTGAAATTTCAGCACGAAGGGCAGAACCACGATATTCGCGAAGAGCGCCATCAGCGCACCCACGCCGGCGCCGATCAATGCACGTAGGATGGTGTCAGTCATGCGGCACCTCCGTGCCAGCCCCAGCCCGTGAGCTGCAGGACCGCGGCGACGAGGACGACCATGAACAGCGAGATGGGCAGGAACACTTTCCAGCCGATCCGCATGAGTTGGTCGTAGCGGTAGCGGGGGACGAACGCCTTCACCATCGCGAACATGAAGAACACGAGGCAGAGCTTCAGGACGAACCAGACAACGCCCGGGATCCAGGTGAAGGGCGGCAGCTCGATCGGCGCCGACCAGCCACCAAGGAAGAAGATGGTGGTCATCGCGCACATCAGGATGATCGCGATGTACTCGCCCAGCATGAACAAGAGGTACGGGGTCGAGGAGTATTCGACCATGAAGCCCGCGACGAGTTCGGATTCCGCTTCCGGCAGATCGAAGGGCGGCCGGTTCGTCTCGGCGAGAGCCGAGATGAAGAAGATGACGAACATCGGGAACAGCGGCAGCCAGAACCAGTTGAGGAAGCTGAGCCACGGCACGCCGAGCATGTGGGCAAGGCCCATCTGCTGCTGCGCGACGACGATGTCGGTGAGGTTCAGCGAGCCGACGCAGAGCAGCACGGTGATGATGACGAGGCCGATCGAGACTTCGTAGCTCACCATCTGCGCGGCGGAGCGAAGCGCGCCGAGGAAGGCGTATTTCGAGTTCGACGCCCAGCCGGCCATGATGATGCCGTACACGCCGAGCGAGGAAATCGCGAAGATGTAGAGGACGCCGACATTGATGTTGGCGATGGCCCAGCCGAAATCGAGCGGGATGACCGCCCAGGCGCTCAGCGCCAGCACCGAAGTGACCAGCGGCGCCAGCATGAACACGACCTTGTCCGAACCCGCCGGGATCACCGGCTCCTTGAACACGAATTTCAGGAGGTCGGCGAAGGATTGCAGCAGGCCGAAGGGGCCGACGACGTTGGGTCCGCGGCGCACCTGCACGGCCGCCCAGATCTTGCGGTCGGCGAGCAGGATATAGGCGGTGAAGATCAGCAGCGCGACGAGCAGAACGAGTGCCAGCCAGATAAAGCCGACACGGTCGCCCCACCCGAAGATCGGGATGCCAAGCAGGTAGTTCAGCGCGGTGAGAAGGAAGTCCATCGTTACTCCGCCGCCTGCCTGAGACCCGCGGCGAGCGCCGCGCATTCACCCATCACGGCGGAGGCCCGCGCGATGGGGTTGGTGAGGTAGAATTCGGTGATGTTGCTGGTGAGCGCCGCCGACTGGGTGTCGACCTTGCTCTTCGCAAGCTTCTTGATGTCGTCGACGCTGCCCGCCGCGATCTGGTCGATCCGTGCGAGATGCGGGAATTCGGCATACATCGCGGCGCGCAGCTGGCGCAGCGAGTCGAACGGCAGCGGCTGGCCCAGCACCGCGCTCAGCGCGCGGAAGATGGCCCAGTCTTCCTTGGCCTCGCCCGGCGGGAACACCGCGCGCTCGGCCATCTGCACCCTGCCCTCGGTGTTGACATAGGTGCCCGACTTCTCGGTGTAGGTGGCCGCCGGCAGGATCACGTCCGCCCGGTGCGCGCCCGCATCGCCATGCGTGCCGACATAGACGACGAAGGCCTTGCCCATCGCGCTCATGTCGTACTCGTCGGCGCCGAGCAGGAACAGCACGTCGAGCTCGTCCTTGCCGGCGAGCTTGATCTGGTCGGCCGAGCAGACGCCGCCGTCATGCGGCACGAACCCGATGTCGATGCCGCCGACGCGGCCGGCGGCGCTGTGCAGCAGCGCGTAGCCGTTCCAGCCTTCGGCGAGGTTCGGGCTCATGGTCGCGATGTGGGCGGCAAGCGCGATGACGTCGCGGCCGATCTGCTTGGACCAGGCCGCGCCGTGCGAGACGGCACTCTCGCCCACGATCACCAGCGGCTTCGTCGCCTTGGCGAGCACTTCGCCAAAACCCTTGCCGGCGGCGACGTCGATCAGGGTTTCGATGCCCTGCCCGAGATATTCGTATTTGTAGGTGAGATCGACCTGGTCACCGATCACGGCGATCGGGGTGGTCTTGTTGCGCCATGCCTTGCGAATGCGGGCGTTGAGCACCGAGGCCTCGAAGCGCGGGTTGGAGCCCACGATCAGGATGGCGTCGGCGTCCTCGATCCCGGCGATCGTCGGGTTGAAGGTGTAGGCGGCGCGCGGCATTTTCGGATCAATGCCGGACATCGGCGGGCGGCAATCGGTCATGCCGGAGCCGAGCGACGTCATCAGCGCCTTCAGCGCATACATGTCTTCGACCGCGGCGAGATCGCCGGCGATGGCGCCGACCTTCTTGCCGCCGCCCGAGGCCTTGATCGCCTTAGCGATCGCGGCGAAGGCGTCGTTCCAGCTCGCAGGCTGAAGCTTGCCATCCTTGCGGACATAAGGACGGTCGAGCCGCTGGCTCTTGAGGCCGTCCCAGATGAAGCGGGTCTTGTCGGAGATCCACTCTTCGTTGATCGCATCGTTGACGCGCGGCAGGATGCGCATCACTTCGCGGCCGCGGCTGTCGACGCGGATGGCCGAACCGATGGCATCCATCACGTCGATGGATTCGGTTTTGGTCAGCTCCCATGGACGGGCGGCGAAGGCGTAGGGGCGGCTGGTCAGCGCGCCGACCGGGCAGAGGTCGATGACGTTGCCCTGCAGCTCGCTCGTCAGCGCCTTTTCGAGGTAGGTCGTGATCTCGGCGTCTTCGCCGCGACCGAGCAGGCCCATTTCGGAAATGCCTGCAACTTCAGTGGTGAAGCGAACGCAACGCGTGCAATGGATGCAGCGGTTCATCGAGGTCTTGACCAGCGGCCCGATGTACTTGTCTTCGACGGCGCGCTTGTTCTCGGCGTAGCGGTTCTTGTCGACGCCGTAGGCCATCGCCTGGTCCTGCAGGTCGCACTCGCCACCCTGATCGCAGATCGGGCAATCCAGCGGGTGGTTGATGAGCAGGAACTCCATCACCCCTTCGCGGGCCTTCTTGACCATCGGAGACTTGGTCAGGACGACCGGCGGCTCGCCGTTCGGGCCGGGGCGCAGATCGCGCACGCCGATGGCGCAGGAGGCCTGCGGCTTCGGCGGACCACCCTTCACCTCGACGAGGCACATGCGGCAGTTGCCGGCGATCGAGAGGCGCTCGTGGAAGCAGAAGCGCGGCACCTCGACGCCCGCGGCCTCGCAGGCCTGGAGCACGGTGTACTCGGCGGGAACGTCGACCTCGACGCCGTCGATGAGGAGTTTCGTCATGGTCTCACTCCGCCGCCATCAGGCGCACAGGCTCGCTGTGCGGGTTGGCGGCATAGTCGTCGATGCGCTGCTCGATCTCGTGACGGAAATGCGCGATCAGGCCCTGGATCGGCCAGGCTGCGGCATCACC
>Ga0209476_10003238_pt1 | contig 10809 bp, 14 predicted proteins | sample KloWWTrecipitate_FD_187179 | JGI IMG/M metagenome (GOLD analysis project Ga0209476, IMG submission 187179) | Active sludge microbial communities from Klosterneuburg, Austria, studying microevolution and ecology of nitrifiers - Klosterneuburg... | ecosystem: Engineered > WWTP > Aerobic digester...
CGGCGAGGCTTCTGCTCCGTTGTGGACGGGAGCCGTCCACTGCAGCGCCAGCGGCGTGGCCTTCTGCGCATTGTCGGCGTGGGTCGCGTCTGGCGTGATGGATGACCTCCAGCGCAGGCCGGGTGGCGCTTCGCGTTGCAGCACGGCGACGGTTTGACGGTACGCCTTGCGCATCTTCGCGTTCTCGGTGTCGCCCGGGCAGCGGATCCGGAGCGTGCGTTGCATGTCGGCTACCGGTTACGGGCGCGCGTTGTGGTCGCGTTCCGGCTGGCAGTCGGGTGCCAGCGCGGTGTCGTCGCTGCCGACGCACAGCCGGAATGCCTGCAGACCGGCGATCTGCCGATACTGGCCGCGCGCCACCGGGAAGCTGCGCAACGGCGCGTCGGTGCAGGATGTGGTGTCGGCGCATGCTTCCGCGTACAGCGTGTAATGGCACCAGCCGCTGTCGCTGCGTTCGCACTCGAAACGGGCGATGCCGTCCTGCACGCGCGCGCTGCTGACCAGCACCTCGTGCTTGCCGATGGCGATGCGGTCGCTGTAGCTGGTCACGCCGAGCGAACAGCCGGCCAGCGCCAGCAGGAAGTGCATCAGGGCAATGAGCTTGGACACGGGTTGCCTCCTCGCACGCGCATGGGCGCGTCGTTACATGTGTTTGAACAGGGCCATGAACGGCTGGCTGACCGTGAGCGTTTCCGGGCGCTGCTTCAGGCGCACGGTGCCGCGGCCGCTGTCGTCGCGGAGGATGCCGGCGACGGCCTTCAGGTTGACGATGGTCGAGCGGTGGATCTGCTTGAAGTGCGCGGCGTCCAGGCGCGGCAGCAGTTCGCGCAGCGGCGTGCGCAACAGGGCCTCGCCTTCGGCGGTGACCACGGTGGTGTACTTGTGGTCGGCACGGAAATAGGCGACGTCGTCGATCAGGATCAGGCGCGTCTCGCGACCCGCGCTGGCGGTCAGCCAGGTCAACGGTTCCACCGCGCCGGCCGCGTTCGGCAGCGCGCCGAGCTTGTCGAGCAGGGCCGCCAGCGATGCCGCATCGGGCAGCGCGTCCTGCGCCTGCAAACGGGCGACGGTGGCGTCCAGCCGTTCCGGCTTGACCGGCTTCAGCAGGTAGTCGATCGCGCCGCGCTCGAAGGCGTCGATCGCGTACTGGTCGTAGGCGGTGACGAACACGATCTTCGTGCGCGGGCTGGCTTCGGCGGCGAGCGCGGCGACTTCGAGGCCGGTGAGGCCGGGCATGCGGATGTCGAGGAAGGCGACATCCGGGGTGTGTTCGGCCAGCGCTTCCACCGCGCTCGCGCCATCCTCGCATTCCGCCACGACCGCGAGCTGCGGCCAGGCGCGCTTGAGCTCGGCCACCAGTGAATGGCGCAGGAGGGTTTCGTCCTCGGCGACGATGCAGGTGCGTGCGTCAGACATCGCGGGCACTCCCTTGCGCAACAGTGGCGGGGACGGTGATGGTCGCGGCCACCCCGGCCGGGAAGTTGGCGATCACGCTGAGGTTGGCGTCGCCGTTGTAGCGCAGGCGCAGGCGTTCGCGCACGTTCTTCAGGCCGATGCCGCTGCCGCTGGTCTTGCCGGTGAAGCCCTCGCCGTTGTCGGCCACGGTCACCGCCACGCTGGCATCGTCGCGGCGCGCGCGGATCCACACCGTGCCGCCACCGGTGCGCGGCTCCAGGCCGTGCTTGATCGCGTTCTCGACCAGGGTCTGCAGCATCATCGCCGGCAGCGGGGTGGCGCGCAGTGTTTCCGGGAGATCGACCTGCACGTCGAGGCGGTCGCCCATGCGGATCCTGAGGATTTCCAGGTAAGCCAGCGCGCGTTCCAGTTCGGCACCGAGCGTGGACATCTCGTCCTCGGCATTCGGCAGCGAGCGACGCAGGTACTGGATGAGATGACCCAGCATCGCTTCGGCGCGCGCGGGATCGCTGCGGGTCAGCAATTGTGCGCTGGCCAGCGTGTTGTAGAGGAAATGCGGCTCGACCTGCGCATGCAGCAGGTGCAGCTTGGCCTCGGTAAGTTCCTTCTGGGTCGCGGTGTGCGCGGCGCTGGCGCGTTCGCCGCGGCGCAGTTCGCCGATGCGGCGGGTGATCGCGCGGACGATGGCTTCGGCGTTCTCGTAGTTGGTGCCGTCATCGACCAGGAACCAGTCGCTCCATGCCGGATTTTCCGGTTCGCAGATCAGGGTGACGCGGCCGCTGTCCTCGCCCGGGGTCACCGTGGCCTGCAACTGGTTGCGCGGCAGGCCGAACCACAGCAGCGGATTCCAGCGCCGCAGCGGATGCTCGCCGTAGGTGCGCGGGCGCGCCACCTTGGCCTTGACCTGCAGGCTGTCGCGCGTGCTCTGCACCTGTTCGATGCCGGGCAGTTCGCGCACCGCCGCATCCAGCAGGTCGAAGGCTTCGCCGGCTTCCAGCGGGATCTCGATCAGGCGCTTCTGCCGGTTGCGCAGCGCGTCGGCGTCGCTGCGGCCGGCGATCAGCCGCACCCGATGCAGGTGCGAGAACGCGCCGGTCACCACCAGCGCCATCGTCGCCATGCCGGCCAGCACCATCGGGAACTCGAACTGGCCGATGACGGGCAGGCTGGAGTACAGCCCGGCGACGCACATCACCACCAGACCCCATGCAGCAGCGATGCGCAGGACGAAGAAGGATTGCCGGAAAAGGGACTTGATCATTGCGGGCGGTGCCTGGCGGGAATGCGGCGAGGATAACGATGGCATGCGGGCACGGAAGCCCGCCGGCGACGAGATCCGCCCCGGTGGCGACGAAAGCGGGCAGCGCGGGCGTAGACTCCGCCAGCAAGGGGGGTGCATGTCCAACGATGCGGTGGACAACCTGGCCATCGACCTGCAGGCCCCGCCCTGGGACGGACAGGATGCGCCCGCACGGCGCGCCACCCTGACCCGCATCCTGGTGCGCATTTCGCGCGAGGCGCTGCAGGGCGAAAACCTGGGGGAGATCCTCAAGGGCATCTGCGATTGCCTGGTGGCCGAGCTGCCGGTGCCGATCGCCAGCATCATCCTGCTCGACGAGGCGGTCACCCATTTCGTGCATGAAGTCTGGGCCGGCGAGCTGACCCTGGATCCGGCGCCGATCGCCAGCGGCTGGTCGGTCGAGCGCGGCGCGGCAGGACGTTGTGCGCGGCTGGGAACGCCACAGCTGATTCTCGACGTGGACGCCGATCCCGACTACGTGGCGGGCAATGACGGCGTGTGCAGCGAGTACCTGGTGCCGATCCGGCATGGTGCGCGCCTGCATGGCGTGCTCAACATCGAAAGCACGCGTCGCGATTTCTTCGATGCCGAGGCGCTTGCGGTATTCGATGCGGTGGCGGACCTGGTGGCCGCGGCGATCCACTTCGCGCGCATCGCGGATGAATTGCAGCAGGCGAATCGCAAGCTGGAGCGGCTGTCGATGATCGACGGTCTGACCGGCATCGCCAATCGTCGCCGGTTCGACCAGCGGCTGCAGGCGGACTGGAAGCGTCTGGCGGTCGAGCGTCGGCCGCTGGCGCTGCTGATGGTCGATGCGGATGCATTCAAGCCGCTCAACGATGCCTGCGGACATCTGTACGGCGATGAATGCCTGCGCGAGCTGGCGCACATCTGCGACCGCTTCGCGGATGGCGAAGAAGATCTGGTCGGGCGCTTCGGTGGCGAGGAGCTGGTGCTGTTGCTGCCCGGGCGCGACCTGGCAACGGCAACCGCGATCGCCGAAGCGCTTCGCATCGCGGTCGAGGCGCAGGCAATGCCGCACCCGGCCTCGGCAGTGGCGCCGCATGTCACCGTCAGCGTGGGCGTGGCGGCTGCATTGCCGGATATCGCGCATCCGCCGGAACGGCTGATCGCCGCCGCAGACCGCGCCCTGTACGCGGCCAAGCAGCAGGGACGCAATCGGATCCGGGCCGAATGTGCCAACCCGTGACCTCTTGCCGATGTGCGCCATCGTGTTGCGCGCATCATGCGCGGATCGCCACCTGCCGGAGTGCCTCATGCGCTTGCCTCTGCTCACCACCTGCCTTGTCGTTGCCGTCCTGACCGGTTGCGCCGGTGTCCGCATCAACGAATCCGCCGGTATCGAGCGGGTGCTTGCCAGCCCGACGCGCAGCGCCGACGACCGCGAGCGCGATGCGCGCGACAAACCCGCCGAGGTGCTGGCACTGGCCGCGTTCGAGCGCGGCGACACGGTGGCCGACCTGCTCGCCGGCGGTGGCTACTACAGCGAGATCCTGTCCGGCATCGTCGGTCCGGCCGGCAAGGTGCTGCTGGTCAACAATCCCGGCTACGACGCCTTCGGCAAGAAGGGCCTGGCCGAACGCCTGGCCAACGGCCGCCTTGCCAATGTCGTCCACGTGGTCGGCCCCAGCGATGCCCTGGGCATGGGCGAGAACGTGCTGGACGGCGCGGTGATCGTGATGTCCTACCACGACTTGTACTGGGTCGACGACAAGCAGGGCTGGCCGAAGGTGGATGCCGGCCAGTTCCTCGAGCAGATCGTGCGTGCGCTGAAGCCGGGCGGGGTGCTGCTGGTGGTCGATCACAGCGCGAAGCAAGGCAGCGGCAGTGCGGATGCGCAGACCCTGCACCGGATCGACGAGCAGTTCGCCATCGCCGATTTCCGCAAGCACGGCCTGGCATGGGAAGCGGCGATCCCGGTGCTGCGCAACCAGGGTGATGACCGCAGCAAGAACGTGTTCGACCCGGCGATCCGCGGCAACACCGACCGCTTCGTGCATCTGTACCGCAAGCCGCGCTAGCTAGGCCGCGCCGACCCGCGCGCGCACCGCCTGCATGTCGCGCACCGGCCGCACCTCGATGCTGCCGAAGCGCGCCCACGGGAACTGGCGGGCGATCTCCATCGCCGCGTCCATCGAGTCGGCCTCGATCAGGTTGAAGCCGGCGAGGAATTCGCGGGTCTCGGCGAACGGGCCATCGGTCACGCGTGCCAGACCATCACGCACGCGCAGGGTGCGTGCGGTATGCGGATCCTCGAGTTGCTGCGAACCGTGCAGGCAGCCGGCCTCGCGCAGCGCATCGGCCTTGGCGAAGCAGCCGTGCATCAGGCGGTCGAATTCGGTGGCGGGCAACTCGGCCAGGCGCTCGGGGTCGATGTGGATCAGGGTCAGGAACTGCATGGCGGGCTCCGCTGGCGTGGCGGACATCAGTGTCGCAAATAAATCTGCAGGCCATGTCGATTCCGCGCCTCGCCATCCGTCGCATCGACTGGATGGGTGGAGTTGCTGCCCCGGGACACCGAAGGAGACGCAGATGAAAGTGATGGTGATGGTCAAGGCCACGGACGATTCCGAAGCCGGCACGATGCCCGGTACCGAGTTGTTCGAGGCGATGGGCAAGTTCAACGAGGAACTGGTCGATGCCGGGGTGATGCTGGCCGGCGAGGGCCTGCATCCGAGTTCGCGCGGGGTGCGCGTCACCTTCGACGGCGCGCAGCGGCGGGTCACGGACGGCCCGTTCGCGGAAACCCGCGAGCTGGTGGCCGGATTCTGGATCTGGCAGGTGCGCTCGCTGGACGAGGCGATCGAATGGGCCAAGCGCTGTCCCAACCCGATGCCGGGCGTCTCCGATCTGGAAATCCGCCCGATCTTCGAAGCCGAGGATTTCGGCAGCGAATTCACCCCCGAACTGCGCGCGCAGGAAGCAGCCCTGCGCCAGCGCCTCGACAACTGACCCGATCACCACCAGGAGCGACACCATGAAACTGATTCCGTACCTGATGTTCTTCAACGGCGACTGCCGCGCGGCGTTCGAGTTCTATGCCGGCGCGCTGGGCGGCGAGATCGTCGCGTCGATCACCTATGGCGACATGCCGGCATCGCCCGATCAGCCGCCGTTGCCGGAGGAAGCACGATCGCAGATCGCGCACGTGAACCTGGTGGCGGGCGGTGCCGCGATCATGGGCGGCGATTCGATCATGGGCCTGTGCGGCAGCGAGCAGATCGACGGCCGCAACGACACCACCGTCAACATCGAGGTCGACAGCATCGAGGAGGCCGAGCGCGTGTTCGCCGCGCTGTCCGACGGTGGCACGGTGCAGATGCCGCTGATGGAGACATCGTGGTCGCATCGCTTCGGCATGTTCAGCGACCGCTACGGCAAGCCGTGGATGGTCAACTGCAACAAGCCGATGCCGGCCTGAGCGCGACGCAACTGCTCGCGCTGGATCCGGCTTGCACACGGGCGGGTGGCGATGGTGTGATCGGCGGCATGAACATTGCCGCCGTCCAGCGCCGCCTCGATGCCCTGTGGCGGATGGAATCGCCGAAGCTGCTGGCGCGGCTGTCCCGGATCACCGGCAACATCGACACCGCCGAGGAACTGGCGCAGGACCTGCTGGTCGCCGCGCTGGAACGCTGGCCGCGCGAGGGCGTGCCGGACAACCCGGCGGCCTGGCTGATGACCGCGGCCAAGCATCGCGCCATCGACCATGTCCGCCAGCGACAGCTGCACGCGCGCAAGCAGGACGAATTCGGGATCGAGCTGGAATTGCACGGAGCCGACATGCAGGGCGACGAGGCGCAGCGATTCGCGGACGACGACATCGGCGACGATTTGTTGCGCCTGCTGTTCGTCAGTTGCCATCCGGCCTTGCCGATGGACTCGCGCGTGGCCTTGACCCTGCGCATGCTGGGTGGACTGAGCACGCCGGAAATCGCCCGTGCCTTCCTGCAACCGGAGGCCACGGTGGCGCAGCGCATCGTGCGCGCCAAGCGCACCCTGGCGGACAAGCAGGTGGCGTTCGAGGTGCCGCGCAAGGCCGAGCTGCCGGAGCGGCTGGATGCGGTGCTGGAAGTGCTCTACCTGGTGTTCAACGAAGGCTACGCGGCGACCAGCGGCGAGGACTGGATGCGCCCGGCGCTGTGCGAGGAGGCCTTGCGGCTGGGACGCGTACTGGCGGGCCTGTTGCCGCACGAGCCGGAGGCATTCGGTCTGCTCGCGCTGATGGAGTTGCAGGCCTCGCGCATCCCGGCACGCACGCAAGCCGACGGCACGCCGATCCTGCTGCCGGAGCAGAACCGTGCGCGTTGGGATCACCTGCAGATCCGGCGTGGGCTGCATGCGCTGGAACGCGCGCAGCGCTTGGGCGGCGGCACCGGGCCGTATGCGCTGCAGGCCGCGATTGCCGCCTGTCATGCGCGTGCGCGGCATGCGGACGAGACCGACTGGGCGCGGATTGCCGCGCTGTACGCAGTGCTGGCGCAGGCGATGCCGTCGCCGGTGGTGGAACTCAACCGCGCGGTGGCGGTGGGCAAGGCGCAGGGCACCGCGGCCGCGCTGGCGATCGTCGATGCGCTGCGCGAGGTGCAGGCGCTGCGCGGCTACGCACCGCTGCACGCCGTGCGTGGCGACTTGCTGCAGCAGGCAGGGCGGGTCGATGAGGCCTGTGTCGAGTTCACCCGCGCATCGGAACTGACCGGCAACACGCACGAACGCAAGCTGCTGCTGGCGCGTGCGGCGGCATGCACGGTGAATGCCGCGGCGCCATGAAACGACAAAGCCGCCCGCAGGCGGCTTCGCGGACGCGTCGATGCGACGACGGGTTCAGCGCGAGGCGGTGTTCAGCTCGCGCCGCAACCAGCTGTCGATCATCCGCTTCTCGTAACGCAGCGGATCCGAATCGTTGATCGGCGTGGTGCCGAGCAGGAACGCCGGGTCGCTGAGCTTGCGCTCGCCTTCGGAGACCAGTGCGCCGCTGGCATCGAAATGCCTGACCTGCACGGTCATCCGCGGCGGATAGATGTCGCGGACGATGCGGGTGTCCTGGTGCTGCATGCCGTGCCAGGGCTCGTAGTCGCCGGCGCGATCCACGTCGGTGATGGTCAATTCCAGGCGTTCGCCGTTGGGCAACAGGGCCTCGGCGCGCTTGCGCATGTAGGTCGCGAGTTCGCTCACCCAGTTGCCGCGTTCGGCATCCCAGCGGTTGCGGCTGTGACGCAGCTCGGTGAAGGTGGCGGGGTCGTTCCAGTGCACGCCCACCGGGCCGGACTCGGGCAAGGCGCGCGGTGCGTCTGCGGCCAGCATGTCCTTGCCGCCGGTGGTGGTGCAGCCGGCCATGAGCAATGCGATGGCAAGCGGGAGGGCGAGCGTGCTGGTGCGCATGATCCGTCTCCGTGGTGGATGCCGCCCAGTATCCACGCCCGCGCTTGCCGCCGGGTGAACCGCCGCCGCTCAGTCAGCCGGCGTTTCGCCTTCGTCGCCCGCATCGAGGAACCAGGCCTCGACCGTGCCCTTGACCTTCATCGTCATCGGCTGGCCGCGGCGATCCAGCGAGCGGCCGACCGGCAGCCGCACCCAGCCTTCGCTGATGCAGTACTCGTCGACGTTGTGGCGCTCGACGCCGTTGAAGCGGATGCCGATCCCGCGCTCCAGCACCGCCGCGTCGTGGAACTTGCTGCGCGGATCGTTGGACAGGTGGTCGGGCGGAGTGTCGAGTTTGTTGTCGGTCATGGCGATGCTGCCGGTCTGCGAGGGCCGACAGCATACCCGCACGGGCTGACTCAGCCGAGCTTGCGCGACGCCGCGAACGAGGCCAGGTTGCCGATGCCGATCGCGCCGATCAGCACCGCGATCACGCCGGGAGTGATGTCCTGCCAGCCGGCGGCTTCGACGATGCCGAAACCCAGCGCCAGCGCGACCAGGGTGATGCCCCAGCGCAGCGAGGACAGGCGGCGGTTGCTCTCGTCGCCGGCAAGGATGCTGCGCACCAGGTCGGGCGCGCCGTTGCTGGCGACCAGCTGCTTGCGCACGCGGGCATCGACCACCGCCTTGATCGAATAGGCGATGGCGGCGAACAGGCAGATCGGGACGAACAATGCGTAATCCATGGGGGTGCTCCTGAAGTGGGGTGTCTCGGGTGGGTCGGGCCGGCCGCAGTGGCCGTTCGGGCAAAGGGATACGGCGGCCGCGGGGGCGGTTGCAGCCGCTCAGCGAAAATTTCCGCGAAGTCCTTGCAACCGATGGTGCGCCGGGCGTATCCCATGCCGCATGGATGAAGATCGTGCCCTTGTCGAAGCCGTGCTCGCCAACCACGCGGGCGCGTTCGAACAATTGGTGCGCGACTACCAGGGCCTGTGCTGGCACGTGATCCAGCGCATGGTCCGGCACCCGGAGGACACCCGCGAGTTGTGCCAGGAGGCCTTCCTGCGCGTGCATCGCTACCTGCACCAGTACCGTTTCGACAGCCCGCTGAAGTCGTGGATCGGGCAGGTCGCCTTTTCGGTGGCCAGGCGCCACCTGGAACGCAAGCGGATCGCGCTGACCGAAGCCGGCGACGACGAGGACGGGCTGTCCCTGCTCGACAACCTCGGCGACGGCAGCGATCTGCAGGCCGACCATGTGCAGGCCGACGATGAGCGCGAGCTGCACGCCGCGATCGAACGCCTGCCGCCGCTGCAACGCACGGTTCTGACCCTGTATCACCTGGAAGAGCTGCCGATCGGCGAGATCGCGGCCATCACCGGCCTTGCGGAAGGCACGATCAAGAGCCATCTGTTCCGCAGCCGCAACAAGCTGCGCGAGTTGCTCGCGCCGCGCATTGGAGTCGCCGCATGAACAACGACCGCAATCACCGGATCGACGAGGCGCGCTGGCAGGCGCAGGAGCAGGCGCGCCGCGGCGACCCCGACGCCGATGCCGACGACCTGCGCATCGCCCGCGCGCTGCGGCGTGCGCCGGCAATCGACCTGCCCTTGGATTTCGTGGCGCAGGTGGCGGCGCTGGCGCGCGCGCAGGCGGTCGCCGGTTCGATCCTCGAACAACGCCTGTTGCGCGGCCTGATCCTGGCGTTCGCCCTGTCCGCCGCCGTTGTGGTGGCCTGGTACGGCCGTGGCTGGGTCGCCGAACTGGCCACGCTGTTACCGGGTGGTCACGATGCCGTGGGCTGGAGTGGCGCAGCGGCATTGTGCGTACTGTGCAACTGGGGCCTGGGTGCATTGCGCCGGTGGTTCGAACGCGGGTCGCACGCGGCAGCCTGAGTGGTCACTCCGTCATTCCCGCGAAGGCAGGAATGACGAGCGGTAAACTGCGTGCATGACGTCCATGCGCGACCAGGTCCTCGACGCCCTCCTGCACCCCTTTGCCGCAAGCCTGCTGCGCTGGCCGCAGGCTGGCGATGCCCTGTTCCTGCGCGCCCGCGAAGGCGCGGCCCTGCATGCGCACGGCGCACGCGGCTTTGCCGCCACCCAGCCGTTCAAGCCGGAGGCGGAACGCTTGCAGCGCATCGGCGCGGAGATGCGCGACGAGGACGCCTTGCCCGCAGCGAAGTTTCCGCTGGTGTTGGTGCTGCCGCCGCGTCAGCGCGAGGAGGCGCGCGCCTTGCTGGCGAAGGCCTGCATGGCGGTCACGGCGGGCGGCATCGTCATTGCTTCGGTGGCGAACGACGAGGGCGCGAAATCGCGCGAGGCCGATCTCAGGCAACTGGCCGGCAGCGTGACCACGCTCAGCAAGCACCATTGCCGGGTGTTCTGGACGCGGCCCGATGCGGCGTTCGATGCGGCCCTGCTTGCGCAATGGGCGAAGGCCGATGCGCCGCGCCTGCAGAAAAGTGCCGATGTGCCGGGCGACGGATTCCGCACCCGTCCCGGGGTGTTCGCCTGGGATCGCGTCGACGCGGCTTCGAAAATGCTTGCAGACGCATTGCCGGCCGACCTGCGCGGCCGCGTTGCCGATTTCGGCGCGGGCTGGGGTTACCTGTCGCTGCAGGTGCTGGCGCGTTGCAGGCAGGTGACGTCGCTCGATTTGTACGAAGCCGATGCGCGCGCGCTGGCGCTGGCCGACGACAACCTCGCCGA
>Ga0209476_10003239_pt1 | contig 10808 bp, 9 predicted proteins | sample KloWWTrecipitate_FD_187179 | JGI IMG/M metagenome (GOLD analysis project Ga0209476, IMG submission 187179) | Active sludge microbial communities from Klosterneuburg, Austria, studying microevolution and ecology of nitrifiers - Klosterneuburg... | ecosystem: Engineered > WWTP > Aerobic digester >...
GGCGAGCCCGCTCGAAGTACGTGAAGCTCTACCGGCAGACCGGTGCCCAGCGGGTGGGCATGAAGGGGGCCCGTGGCCACGCCCGGCCGGGCAATGCGGCGAACGGCGCCAAGGCCGAGGTGTTCGAACTGGCCCTGGCCCGGGTCAGTGCCCGCCTCGAGGTCGTCGCCCGCGCCGCCGCCGAGGAGCTCAAGAATGAGCGGCTGGCCGCCGCCGCCGCAGTGCGCAGCTCGACAGGCCCGGGCACCACGAAGGGTGCCGGAGGGGCCGACGGTTCGGCCAAGGCCAGCACCCGGCGCCGCGCCACGAAGACCACCGGTGGTCTCAAGCGCGACGCCTCGACGAAGTCCAAGGGCAAGAGCCGTCAGGCGAAGAAGGACGCGCGCTGACCTCAGCGTCGGGGCGTGACGTCGGCGCCCCCGACGGCGCTCATGTCGACGCTGGCACCGGCGGGCACGCGGTGACCCGACACCCGGTCATGTCCGCGACGTCGCGAGGCCTGTGGACCTTCACCGCCGACACCGACCTGCTCCTGCGGCTCAGCGCCAGCGGCTTCGACTGGCTCGCCATCGACGCCCAGCACGGGCCGGTCGACCGCGCCGCACTCCACGCGATCGGCCGGGCCCTGGCGGATGCCGCGACCCCCTTGGTCGTGCGCGTGCCCGCCGTTGATGCGGCGTGGATCGGGGCCGCCCTCGATGCCGGTGCTGCCGCCGTCATCGTGCCGTCGATCACCGGTGTCTCGGATGCCGTCCGCGCGGCTCGCGCGGCCCGCTACCCGCCCGAGGGCGACCGCAGCTGGGGCCCGTTCCCGCCGGTGTGGGGAGGCAGCGCCCCGCAGGCCGCCACCGCCAACGCCGACGTGGCCTGTTGGGCGCTGATCGAGACCGCCGGTGCCCTCGCCGACGTCGACGCGATCGCCGCCACCCCCGGCATCGACGGTTTGTTCGTCGGCCCCCTGGACCTCGCCCTGTCCCTGGGGACCACCGTCGACGGGCTGCTCGACGACCACGACCCCCGGGGTCCGATCGCGGTGATCGTGGCTGCGGCGGCGCGCCACGGCATCCTCGTCGGTGCCTTCGCCGGGTCCCCGGCCGCGGCGGCACGGCTGCGGCCCCACGGCATCCACTGCCTGGCCGTGGCCACCGACCTGGGCGTCGTCACCGAGGGATGCCGCTCGCTGCTCGCCGAGGATGGCGTCACCCCGTAGGGGTGAGGCCAGCGCCGGAGGCCCGACGGTAGACAGGTGGTGGTGGGCCGGGCGCGCGAGGTGCGCGGACGGCATCCGACGAAGGAAGTGGGCGAGCGATGTCGTACGAGAACATGTCGATGACGACGAACCTGTCAGCGAGCGGGCGTGGTGACCAGGCCGGGCCGGTGGCCTTCGCCGGGGTGATCCTCGTGATGGTGGGGCTCTTCCACGCCATCCAGGGCCTCGTCGCGCTCCTCAGCGACGACTTCTACGCGGTGGCCGGCGACTACGTCTTCCGGTTCGACCTCACGACGTGGGGCTGGATCCACCTGCTGCTCGGGCTGCTCGTGCTCGCGGCCGGAGCCGGCCTGTTCTTCGGTGCGACGTGGGCGCGCACGGTCGCGGTCATCGCGGCCTGCGTCAGCATGCTCGGCAACTTCGCGTGGCTGCCGAACTACCCGGTGTGGGGGCTGACCCTCATCGCGCTGGACGTGTTCATCATCTGGGCCGTCATCGTGCACGGGCGGGCCTTCGTCGACGAGTGACCCCCGGCCTGGTGGTCAGCGTCGCCGGGCGACGCGACGCACCACCGCTTCACCGCCGAGCTGGATCGCCTGGACGATGAGGACGAGGATGGCCACGGTGACCAGCATGAGCTCGGTGTTGAAGCGCTGGTAGCCGTACTTGATGGCGAACGAGCCGAGCCCGCCCGCGCCGATGGCCCCGGCCATGGCCGAGTAGTCGACGAACATCACCAGGGTGAGCGTGGTCCCGGCGAGCAGTGCGGGCAGGGCCTCGGGCAGCAGCACCTTGCGCACGATGTCGCCGTGGGTGGCCCCCATGGCTTCGGCCGCCTCGACCTTGCCCTTGTCGACCTCGCGCAGCGCGGTCTCGACCAGCCGCCCGAAGAACGGCGCGGTGCCGAAGGTCAGCGGCACGATCGCCGCGGTGGCCCCGAGCGAGGTTCCGACGATGAAGCGCGTGACCGGGATGAGCACGATGATCAGGATGAGGAACGGCAGCGAGCGGCTGATGTTGACGTAGAGACCGAGCGGGACGTTGATCCACCGCAACGGCCGGATGCCGCCCGGTGACGTCACGTACAACGCGATCCCGATGAGCATCCCCAGCACGAACGTCAGGGCTGCCGCGAAGACCACCATGTAGAGGGTCTCGCCGAGGGCCTGCCAGATCAGGGGGATGTAGCTGGTCCACGACTCGTCAGCGGTCGCCAGGATCGGAAAGGTCTGGGGCGTCATGCGAGGACCTCCACGCGGATGTTGCGGTCAGTGAGGTAGCGCACCACCGCGTCGGTGGCGACGGGCCCGCTGCGACCGGAGCCGGGGTCCAGGGCCACCTGGAAGCGGCCCACGTCGTCACCGGCGATCTGCTCGATCGTCCCGGCGCGGATGGCGACGTCGACGTCGAGGTCGCGGGCCAGCTGGCTCAGTGCCGCTGACCCGTGGGCGACGTCGGCCACCGTGAGCAGCAGGTGGGTCTCGTCGGCGCCGACGGGGGCGACGCGCACGGGCAGCAAGAGGCGCCCCAGGGCCGACCCGGCGTCGAGGCTGAGGTCGGTGAGCCGACCCGCCTCGACGATGCGTCCGTCCTCGAGCAGGGCAGCCGAGGCGCACGCTGAGCGCACCACCTCCATGTCGTGGGTGATGAGCACGATGGTCACGCCGAACGCCTCGTTCACGTCGCGCAGCAGGGCAAGGATCTGCTGCGCCGTACGGGAGTCGAGGGCGCTCGTCGCCTCGTCGCAGAGCAGCACGCGCGGTGACCCGGCGAGCGCCCGGGCGATGCCGACGCGCTGCTTCATGCCGCCGGACAGCCGCGAAGGGTGCTCCTTGGCACGGTCGACCAGGCCGACGATGTCCAGGATCTCCAGGGCCCGCTTCTCACGGCGGGCCTTGTCGATGCCCCGGATCTCGAGGGGAAAGGCGACGTTGTCGAGCACGGTCCGGGAGTCGAGCAGGTGGAAGTGCTGGAAGATCATGCCGATCCGCTGCCGCCGAGCACGGAGCTCACCGGCGGGAAGGCCGGTGAGCTCCGTGTCGTCGAGGAAGACACGACCCGACGTGGGGCGCTCGAGCAGGTTGAGGCAGCGGATGAGGGTGCTCTTGCCGGCGCCGCTGTGGCCGACGATGCCGAACACCTCACCCTCGGGGATCTCCAGCGAGATCCCTTTCAGCGCCTCGACCCGCTGCGGGCCGTCGCCGAACGTCTTGACGAGCTCCTCGGTGCGGAACAAGGTCACTTCCCCCCGGCGACGGGGATGACCGAGCCCGGGTAGGTCGCGCTGATGTACTGCGCGACCTCGGGTCCTTCGAGGATCTCGCTGAGCCGCTGCACCCGGGGGTCGTCAGCGAGCGCGTCGGGGACGGTGAGGATGTTCGCGTAGGGGTTGCCGGCGGCCTGCTCGAGCAGCAACGCGTCCTCGCTGGGGGTGAGCCCGGCCTCGAGGGCGACGTTGCCGTTGATCAGCCCGAGCGCCGCATCCGGCAGTGACCGGGGGATCTGGGCCGGCTCGACCTGACGGAACGTCAGGTTCTTCGGGTTGTCGACGATGTCGTTCTCGTCGATCGTCAGTGCTTCGCTCGACGTGTCGCCGTACGGGTAGGGCAGGGTGATGAGCCCGGCCTCCTGGAGCAGGTACAGACCTCGGGCGACGTTGCTGACGTTGTTCGACAGCAGCACCAGCCCGCCGTCCGGCACCTGGGTGAGGTCGGTGACCGTGTTCGAGTAGATGCCGTAGGGCTCGACGTGCACCGTCGCGGCCTCCTTGAGGTCGGTGTACCCCTTGTCGGCGCTGTCGGAGTTGAGGTACGGAACGTGCTGGAAGTAGCTCACGTCGGCGTCGCCGTTCTCGACGACGTCGTTGCCGTTGACGCCGTCGGTCTCCTCGATGATCTGGAGGTCGAAGTCACCCTCGGTGAGGTCGCTCTGGATGTGGCGGAGGATCTCCGAGTGCGGCGTCACGGAGGCGAACACCCGCAGTGGCTGGTCGGCGGCGCTGTACTTCCCGCCGTCATCGGATGCCCAGGGGCGCCAGACGAGCAGGCCGGCGGCCACGAGGGCGAGGGCGACGAGGCCGGCGATCACCGCCGTCCTGCGGTCCCGGCTGCCGTCGGGTTCGAGGTCGGTGAGGGTCGCGCCGCTGGCTGGTGGCAGAGTCGTGGTGCTCGACGAGGGGGTGGTGTTCTCGGACATGACTGGTTCTCCTGGTGGGTGTCGTGTGGGGGATGGGGAGTGTTCCGGAGTCGGGGTGTGCGGCCGGCTTCTCACGCGGATGCCGTGTGAGCCGTCCGCCTCGGACATCGCGGTGAGCGCGGCGCACGCACTGCGGGCGGGGGGCGGTGGACGCCCACGGGCTCCACGGCATCCGGCGTGAACAGGGTGCGGGTCGTCATCGCGAGGTGTCCCAGGCCGGGTCCTCGAGCAGGTCGGCGTGCCAACGGCGGGCGACCCCGGGGTGGGAGCGCAGCCACCCGAGGAGGGCCTTGCGACCGTACTCGGCGAAGATCGGGTTGGTGGGGTCCTGCTCGACGCCGCGGGCTCGGGCGGCGAGCACGGCGGGCAGGGCGAGGGGTTCGACGACGGCATCCAGCCGTGGGCCGAGGAAGAACGGCACGGAGTACCGGTCCACCCCGGTGGTCGGCGCGACCACGCGGTGCACGTTCGCGCGCAGGTATCCGCCCGTGGCCACCTCGAGGGCCTCGCCGACGTTGAACACCAAGGTGCCGGGCACGGGGGTTGCCTCGAGCCAGCTGCCGTCATCGGCCCGCACCTGGAGGCCGGACTGTCCGTCCTGGAGCACGAGGGCGAGCCAGCCGTAGTCCTTGTGGCTGCCGACGCCCTGGCCGGTGGCGGCCCTTGTGGCCTCGCCTGCCGGTGGTGCGGGGTAGCGCACGAGCTTCGTGGTCGTCACGGCCTCGTCGTCGAACCACTGGTCGAACCACGTGGGGTCCTCCCCGAGGGACTCGGCGAGCAGTGCCAGCACGCTGCGCGCCACCCGCCCGGCCTCGTCGAGCCAGCGAAGCACGGCGTCGCGCAGCTGGGGCACTTCGCTCGGCCACTGGTTCGGGCCGACGAGGCGCAGGTAGGCGGGGTCGCCGTCACCCAGGTCGAGAGCCGGGCGCTCGGGGCCGATGTCGATCTGCTCGCGCAGGTCGGCGGCGCCGGCGGTGTGCTCGGTGGCCAGTGCGGTGTAGCCGCGAAAGTGTGGCGAGTTGAGGTTGGAGATCTCGCGGCGGGTGGTCTCGGGCAGGGCGAAGAAGGTCTGCGCCGCCGCGAGGACATCGGCCTCGACCTCGGCGGGGATGCCGTGCCCGGTGACGTAGAAGAAACCGAGCTCGTGGGCTGCGGTGCGCAGCTGCTTCAGCAGGTCGGCGCGCTCGGGACCGGCGCTGGCGCCGGCGGCGCTGCGGAGGTCGATCGTCGGGAGAGTGAGCTCGCGGTGCGGGGTGAGGGTCATCGTCGTCCTTGCCTTTCGTGAGGTGAGGTGGGCAGCAGTCGGCGGAAGGCGAGTGGCAGGTAGGGGGCGCGACAATGCGCGGGCCAGGGCGCGCAGGGGAAAGAGGCGCGATGGTGCGCGGAGTGCGGCTGTGCGGGCGCGGCAGGGCGTAGACCGTGGCGACACACGGGCTCACGCGACGTGCCGGCGACCCACGACGGCGGCACGCTGGTCACCGCAGGCGGGGTCGCCCCGGGCGGTGACGGGGCATCGCGGTCAGCAGCGGCGACAGGCGCGCGGACAGCACATTCGAGCAGCCGACAGGGCATCGCCTCGGCGGCGACAACCCTTACTGATCGTTTGGATGTGCATAAGCGTACGTTATATGAATCCGGCGGTCACGCAAATCCGGCCCCATGGCATCCCAGACGGTGCGCCGCCGGAAATGGGGTCCTGCCGCCATGGTGCGGGTGATCCAGCCGGGTCAGGCTTCTTCCATGGATGCCGTCGGCCGTGCCCCCGGACATGTCGCCTGACCGTCTCGAGGTCGTCGTCCTCGTCGTCTCGGTCGTGCTGCTGCTGGGGGTGGCGGCGGTTCGCGTGTCCACGGGAGCCGGCCTGCCGAGCCTGCTGCTCTACCTCGGCATCGGCCTGGCCATCGGTGAAGCGGGTCTGGGCCTGCGGTTCGACGACGCCGCCGTGGCGCAGACGGTGTGCACCGTGGCGCTGGCCGTCATCCTCGCCGAGGGGGGCCTGACGACCCGGTTGCACGTCATCCGCCCGGTGGCCCTGCACGCAGGGGTCCTCGCGACCCTGGGGGTCGCGATCAGCGTGGCCGTGACCTCGACGGCTGCGTGGCTGCTGCTCGACGTCGACGTGCGCACTGCACTGCTGCTCGGGGCCGTCGTGTCCTCCACCGACGCGGCCGCGGTGTTCGCCGTCATGCGCCGGCTGCCGCTGAACCGCCGCACGCGGGCCCTGCTCGAGGCCGAGTCGGGGCTCAACGACCCACCCGTCATCATCCTCGTCACCCTCGTCGTCTCCTCGGCCTGGGAGGACCTCGACGGGTGGGCTGCCCTGTTCGGATTCGTCCAGCAGATGGGCCTGGGTGTCGTCGCCGGAGTCCTCGTGGCGTTCGCCGGGCGGTTCGTGCTGTCGCGGGTCGCCCTACCGGCCACCGGCCTCTACCCGCTGGCGACGATGACGTTCGCGATGCTCGGCTTCGGCGTCGCCGGGGTGGTCGGTGGGAGCCCGTTCGTGGCGGTCTACCTCGCGGGCCTGCTGCTCGGCAACGCCGACCTGCCGCACCGGGCGGCCACCCTGGGCTTCGCCGAGGGCCTGGCCTGGCTCTCGCAGATCGGCCTGTTCGTCGTGCTGGGGCTGCTCGCCTCACCGAGCCGGCTGGCCGATGCGTTGGTGCCAGCGCTCGTCGTCGGGGTCGCCCTGACCCTCGTGGCGCGCCCCCTGTCGGTTGCGCTGTGTTCCATCCCGTTTCGGATGCCGTGGCGCGAGCAGGCGTTCACCTCGTGGGCTGGGTTGCGCGGTGCGGTTCCCATCGTGCTGGCCACCTTCCCCATCACGGCAGGGGTGCCGAACGCGCAGCAGATCTTCGACGTCACCTTCCTGCTCGTCGTCGTCTTCACCGTCATCCAGGGGCCGACCCTGCCCTGGGCGGCATCCCGGCTGGCCGTCGTCGAACCGGAGATCACCGCCGAGCTGGAGATCGAACACGCACCGTTCGAGGACATCGGGGCCAGCATGCTCACCTGCGACATCCCCAAGGGGTCGCTGCTGCACGGGGTCGAGATCTCCGAACTCAGGCTGCCCGGGGACGCGACGGTCGCGCTGATCCTGCGTGACGGCATCCTCTTCGCACCGAAACCGTCGACGATGCTGCGCCGCGGCGACCACCTGCTGCTGGCGGTCACCGACTCCGAGCGACCTGGGGTCGAGCGGCGGCTGCGGGCGATCAGCCGGGCCGGCCGCCTCGCGACCTGGCGCGGTGAGCTGGGCCTGCTGTCCTGACATCTGGGTTCGGGTCCGCGGGCGCCGCTGGTGCACAGCAGGGTTGGACCGTGGCACGGCCCGTGACCATGGCCAGCAGGAGCAGCGCGAACGGTGCGAGGGCAACTGCTCCCAGCAGGTAGCGCATCGTGCTCTCTTCGGCGGTCGGTGTGCCCGAAAGCGTAGGTGCCCGGGACGCCTGACCACCAGTACCTTCACCACCCCAACCACCAGTCGCGCCTGGAACGACGAAGCCGCAGGTTCACCAGTGGTGACCTGCGGCTCGGGGTAATGCGATGCGATGCTGTGGTGGCCAGGGGCGGGGTCGAACCGCCGACCTTCCGACTTTCAGTTCGAGACAGGCTGTCCCAGAACGTTTTTGGGGGTTCGTTTCGTGCTCAGGACCTCCTCGAATCGTGCGGGCACATCGGGTTCTGTTCGGGGTGCGGTTAGCAAAGTGTTAGCAAGACCGTGGTTCTGGGCTGTCGTACCGCCCGGGCCCGGATCCGTGCGGTGGTCACGAAACCACGGAAGTGCAGGTGTCCACAAGAGCGCTGTCGGACGCTTTCGGATGACAGCCGGCCCGCACCCGATGACGGCCCGGCGGGCCATCCCAGGGAAGGGGAAGACCATGGAGGACAAGATGCTCTACACGCTGACCGACGTGGCGGCCGCGTTGAGCGTGGGCCGCAGCAAGGTCTACGAGTTGGTCCGCTGCGGGGCGTTGCCCTCGGTGCGGATCGGCGGGTCGCGAAGGGTCCGCGGGGAGGACCTCACGGCCTATGTCGACTCCCGGGAGCGCGTGGCGGCTGCTCCGCTGGCGGGTGCCCGATGAGCAGCGCCCGGCAGGGTGGTGTGGCGCCGAAGCTGCGTAACGGGGTGATCCGGCGGGGGAACAGCTGGTCGTACGTGATCCGGGTGACCGACAGCGCCGGGGTGAGCAAGCCCCGGTGGGTGGGTGGGTTCCCCACCGAGGCCGCGGCCAAACGCGCCCGGGACGAGGCGCGGATCGCCGCCGGACGGGGCGAGTTCGTCGACCGCAGCACGCTGACCGTGGGGGAGTACCTGGACCGGTGGTTGCTGGCGCACGCCCTCGAAGTCAAGCCCCGCACCCGGGCCGGCTACGCCCACCTCATCAACACCTACGTGGCGCCCAGGATCGGACGGATCCGGTTGCAGGCGCTGCGCCCAGCGGACCTGAGCACCCTGTACCGGCAGCTCCTGGAGTCCGGCGGGCGGGGCGGCAAGCCGCTGTCGGCGCGCAGCGTGGAGTACGTGCACGCGGTGCTGCGCAAGGCGTTCGCGGACGCGGTCCGCAACGACCAGATCCTCACGACCAACCCCGCGGAGCGGGCCAAGCGCCCCCGCAAGGAGCAAGCTGCCGCGGTCGTCATGTGGACCGCGGACGACCTGGGCTCCTTCCTGGCCACGACGCAGGGGCACCGGCTGCACGGCTACTTCCGCCTCGCCGCGTACACCGGCGCCCGCCGTGGGGAGCTGATGAACCTGCGCTGGGCGGACGTCCACCTCGGCGACGAGCACGGTCAGGGTGCGTTCGTTCGGCTGCGCGGGACGGTCTCGGTCATCGGCGGGGTGCGGGTTGAGGGCAGCACCAAGGGCGGGCGGGAACGCACCGTCAGCATCGACCCCGGCACCGCCGCGGTGCTGACCGAGCACAGCCAACGTCAGGAGGCAGAGCGTGCTGTCGCCGGTGCGTTGTGGGTGGGCGGGAACCACGTATTCCGCCGTGAGCTCGGCGAACCGTTGTTCCCCGACACCCCCACCGCGTTGATGGCGAAGCTGCAACGTCAGCACAACACCGTTGCGGCACAGGTCGGCACCCCAGGCCTGCCGGTGATCCGCTTGCATGACCTGCGCCACCTGCACGCCACCCTGCTCCTCAAGGCCGGCGTACCGGTCCATGTCGTCGCCGCCCGGCTCGGGCACGCCGACCCCGCCATCACCTTGCGCGTGTACGCGCACGTCCTGGACGACCAAGCCAGCGGCGCTGCCACCACCTTCGAGGAACTCATCGGCGGCAACCCCACCGACCCGTAGGGCGGCCGCGTCCCGGATGCGGGCCCGGGCACGTGCAGTCGGTTGACCTCACGGTGCTCGCCCTGCGCCAAGCGTGAGGGCATCGCCAAAGGCAGGCCGGTTTGAGCGCAAGTGCGGCCCGGTGCGGCGGGAAGGGAGGGCGCTCATGAGCGAGATAAGCGAGGCCTCGGGACATATTCCATAATTACATGGACTACGATATTCGCATGGTCCTCAACAACGCTCCGCCCGCCACGGACATGCCCAAGATCCTTCAGCTGCTTGACGCGGGGCTGGGAAACCAGGCCTATCTCGTCGACCTGGGAGACGGGCGCGCGCTGGCTCTGGACCCCACCATCGACCTGCGCTCGCTCGATGCCGCAGCGGCTGCCCACCAGCTGTCCGTGGTGTTCGCCGCCGAGACCCACCTGCATGCCGACTTCCTGTCCGGCGCGACCCGCCTGGCCCGCCGCGACGGTGCCCGAGTCATCAGCTCGGCCGAGGGGGGACGCCGCTTCGAACACCTCGGGCTGGTCGACGGCGAGGAGGTCGACCTGGGTGGCCTGACCCTGCGTGGCTGGTCCACGCCGGGACATACCGATGAGCACATGTCCTACGTGCTCCTGGACGGCGTCCAGCCTCGAGCGGTGTTCACCGGTGGGTCCTTGATCGTCGGCGCCGCGGCACGCACCGACCTCATGGGTCCCGAGAACACGGAGGTCCTCGCCCGGGCCCAGTTCCGGTCGCTGCGACGCCTGGCCGAGCTGCCCGACGACACGCTGGTGTTCCCCACCCATGGAGCGGGGTCCTTCTGCTCGGCACCTCCTGGCGCGGATCGCACCTCGACCATCGGGCGGGAGAAGGGCACCAACGCGCTGATGCGTATCGACGACGAGGACGCGTTCGTCCATGCCCTGCTGTCCAGCCTGGGCACCTACCCCCCGTACTTCTCCCGCCTTGCCGCCGACAACCGCGAGGGCCCGGGCGAGCCAGGCCCGGCCGTGTTGACCCCGCTGGGCGCCGCCGAGGTGTTCGGCCTGCGGCATCAGGGCGCGGAGGTCGTCGACGTGCGCCCGACCGCCGACTACGCCGCAGGCCATCTCAAGGGTTCTCTGGCAA
>Ga0209476_10003241_pt1 | contig 10807 bp, 9 predicted proteins | sample KloWWTrecipitate_FD_187179 | JGI IMG/M metagenome (GOLD analysis project Ga0209476, IMG submission 187179) | Active sludge microbial communities from Klosterneuburg, Austria, studying microevolution and ecology of nitrifiers - Klosterneuburg... | ecosystem: Engineered > WWTP > Aerobic digester >...
GGTCGGCCTACGGGTCAGCCTCGGCGGGTCGGTCATCCTCCGCAACGTCGACCTCACCGTCACCCGGGGCGAGGTCGTCGCGCTGCTCGGCGCCAACGGCTCTGGCAAGTCCACGCTCGTGCGCGCCCTGGTCGGCGCGGTGCCGCTCGAGGCGGGCACCGTCGAGCTCTTCGGCAGGCCGCTCGGGCCGCAGGTGCCGTGGCAGCGGATCGGCTACGTCCCCCAGCGGGTCAGCGCGGCCTCCGGCGTCCCCGCCACCGCTGCCGAGGTCGTCATCGCCGGCACCCTCCACGCGCGTCGCCTGCTCCCCCCGCGCGACGCCAGGGCGCGGGCCGCGGCGGCGCTCGACCAGGTCGGTCTCGCTGCCGTCCTGGATCGCCCGGTGCGCGAGCTCTCCGGCGGCCAGCAGCAGCGCGTGCTCATCGCCAGGGCGCTCGTGCGCGAGCCGGAGCTCCTGGTGCTCGACGAGCCCGTCGCGGGTGTCGACCTGCCGAGCCAGCGCGTGTTCGCCGACGCCCTGACCCGGCTCATCGACCGCGGCACCACCGTGGTCGTCGTGCTGCACGAGCTCGGCGCGATCGCACCGCTCATCCAGCGGACCGTCGTCCTGCGGCACGGTGCGGTGGCGCACGACGGCGCCCCGCCGGCCCCGTCCCCCGACCACGCGGCGGCCGACCACGTCCACCTGCACCCGCACGACGGTGACGAGGGCCCCGTGGCGGCGGCCGAGCCCGGGCTCGCCCCCAGCATCCAGTGGCGCCGATGAACGTCGTCGACGAGCTGGTGGGCATGCTCACCGACCCGCTCATGCAGCGCGCGCTGGTCGCGGCGCTGCTGGTGGGCCTGGCGGCACCGGTCATCGGCACCTACCTCGTGCAGCGCAAGCTGTCCCTGCTGGGCGACGGGATCGGTCACGTGGCGCTCACGGGGGTGGCCCTCGGCTGGCTCATCGGCAGCATCCTGGGCCTCGCGCCCGACGACGTGCTCGCCATCCCGGGTGCGGTCGTGGCAGCGGTGGTCGGCGCCCTGGCGATCGAGCTCGTCCGCGAGCGCGGCCGCACCAGCGGCGACGTCGCCCTGGCACTGCTCTTCTACGGCGGGATCGCCGGCGGCGTGCTCATCATCTCTCAGGCAGGCGGCACCAGCGCCAACCTCGTGGGGTACCTCTTCGGCTCCATCTCGACCGTGACGACCGGCGACCTGTGGCTGACCGTGGTGCTCGCCGTGCTCGTGCTCGCGGTCGGGGTGGGCCTGCGCACCGCGCTCTTCGCGGTGAGCCACGACGAGGAGTTCGCCCGGGCGAGCGGGCTGCCGGTACGCGCGCTCAACCTGTCCATCGCGGTCATCGCTGCCCTCACGGTCACCGTCGCGATGCAGGTGGTCGGGCTGCTGCTGGTCAGTGCGCTGATGATCGTCCCGGTCGCCGTGGCCCAGCTCGTGACGTCGTCGTTCCACCGCACCATGGCGACGGCGATGGGGATCGGCGTCCTGGTCTGCGTCGCCGGGCTCTCGATCACCTACTGGCAGGACATCCCGCCGGGCTCCACCATCGTGGTCCTGGCGATCGGGGTGTACGCCGTGGTGGCGATGGTGCGTACCCTGCTCGGGCGGGATCGACGGCGGCGGGGTCAGGTCGACCCGCACCCCGACGTCGCCGACGACGTCGAGATCGACGACGACCCGCGCACCACCGACCAGCTCACCACGGGAGCGCACTGATGGCCCGGATGACCCGGCAGCGCTCGGCCGTGGCCGACGTCCTGGAGGACCTCGAGGAGTTCCGCAGCGCGCAGCAGCTGCACGAGCTGCTGCGCGAGCGCGGTCAGGGCATCGGGCTCGCCACGGTCTACCGCACGTTGCAGACGCTCGCCGAGCAGGGTGAGGTCGACGTGCTGCGCACCACCGACGGCGAGGCGGTCTACCGCCGCTGCGCGCGCCGCGAGCACCACCACCACCTCGTGTGCCGGACGTGCGGGCACACGGTCGAGATCGACGGGCCCGGGGTCGAGTCCTGGGCCGCACAGGTGGGCGCGTCCCACGGGTTCGACGACGTCGAGCACACCGTCGAGCTGTCCGGCCGGTGCGCGGCGTGCCGTGCGGCCGGCGTCGACCTCCCGCTCACCGGGGCGGTCTGAGTGCCCGGCTTCGTCCAGGACGGCCCGTTCGCCCTGGTCTACGGGTTCCTCCTCGTGGTGGTCTTCCTGCGTGCCCAGGCGACGTACTGGGTGGGCCGGGCCGTCGCGGCTGGCACGCTCCGCAGCCGCTGGGCCGAGCATGTCGACGGCCCGCGGACGCGCCGTGCGATCGCGTCCATCGACCGCTGGGGCCTGCCGATCATCCCGTTGTCGTTCCTCACCGTCGGCTTCCAGACCGCGGTCAACGCCGGGGCCGGCCTCATCCGGATGCGCTGGGTGCGCTACACCCTGGCCATGATCCCGGGCTGCCTCGTCTGGGCAGCGGTCTACGCGCTGGGCGGGCTGGCGGCGTTCCAGGCGGCGGGGTCGCTCGCCGCGCGGTCCCCGTGGGCCCTGGCCGGGGTCGTCGTGGCCCTCCTGCTCGGTGCGGCCGCCCTGGTGCTGCGCGCGCGACGCCGGCGCCACGAGCGCGAGTCCGTCGACGCGCTGGCCCTGGACGACGACCCCGTCGAGCACGTGAGCCCGGCCGACCACGGGGCCTGAACCCCTCGGGGCCGCACCCCGGCCGTCGCCGCCGACGGCCCGCGAGACCGTGCGCTGCACCTCAGGTCGCGGCGTCGACCGCCCCGCCGTAGCGCCGGTCGCGGCGCGCGTAGGTCTCCACGGCACGCCACAGGTGCCGACGGTCGACGTCGGGCCAGTACTCGTCGAGGAACACGAGCTCGGCGTACGCCGCCTGCCAGATCATGAAGTTGCTGGTCCGCTGCTCGCCCGAGGTCCGAAGGAACAGGTCGACGTCGGGCAGGTCCGGCTCGTCGAGGAACCGCGCGACGGTCCGCTCGTCGACGCGCTCCGGGTCGAGGCGCCCAGCTGCGACCTCGCGGGCGATCTGCCGCGCGGCATCCGCCACCTCGGCGCGGCCGCCGTAGTTGACGCACATCGTCAGCGTGCACACGTCGTTCCCGCGCGTGAGCTCCTCGGCCGTCTCGAGCTCGGTGATGACCGAGCGCCACAGCCGTGGGCGCCGTCCGGCCCACCGGACGCGCACCCCCCACGCGTGCATCGTGTCGCGCTGGCGACGCAGCACGTCGCGGTTGAATCCCATGAGGAAGCGCACCTCCTCGGGCGAGCGCTTCCAGTTCTCCGTCGAGAAGGCGTAGGCCGAGACGTGCGTGACGCCCACCTCGATCGCACCGGCGACGACGTCGAGCAGCGCGGCCTCTCCCGCGGCGTGCCCGGCGGTGCGCGGCAGCCCGCGCTCGTTGGCCCAGCGGCCGTTGCCGTCCATGACGATCGCCACGTGCCGGGGCACCAGCTCGCGCGGCACCGCCGGTGGGCGCTCGCCCGAGGGGTGCGCCGGCGGCGGGACGACGACGTGCTCGGGGTGCTCGCCCCGTCGCCGCTGGCCGGCCCTCATCCGCGCTCCACCATGCGCATCGAGCGCAGGGTGCGCTCGAGGTGGAACTGCAGGAAGGCCGCCACGAGCCCGTTGGCCTCGCGCCGGTGGCGCTCTGTGCTCGCGTCCGCCTGGTCCCACGCCCCGCTGAGCAGGGCCGCGAGCAGCACGAAGGTCTCCGGCGCCGGGGACGCCGCCCCGGGCGGGCGGCACGCGGCGCACACCGCGCCGCCGGAACCGACCGCGAACGCGCGGTGCGGGCCGGGCGCCCCGCAGCGCGCGCAGTCGGTGAACGACGGCGCCCACCCCGCGATCGCGAGCGCCCGCAGCAGGTAGGCGTCGAGCACCAGCCCGGGGGCGTGCGCCCGCTCGGCGAGCGACCGGACGGCGCCGACGAGCAGCGTGTACTGCTGCACCGCTGGCTCCTGCTCCTGCTCGACCAGGCGCTCCGCCGTCTCGAGCATCGCCGTCCCGGTGGTGTAGAGCGCGTAGTCGGCGCAGATCTGACGACCGTAGGGTCCGAGCGTCTCGACCTGGGTGACGATGTCCAGGCTGCGGCCGGTGTAGAGCTGCGCGTCGACGACCATGAAGGGCTCGAGCCTCGAGCCGAACTTCGACGACGTGCGGCGCACGCCCTTGGCGACGGCCCGGACCTTGCCGTGCTGGCGCGTGAGCAGGGTGACGATCCGGTCGGCCTCGCCCAGCTTCTGGGCGCGCAGCACGATCGCCTCGTCCCGGTACAGGCTCACCGGACCATTGTCCCCCGTCGCGCACGGCCGCGCGTCCCGCCGCGCCCGCGTCACCTCCCGCGAAAGCGCGTGACGCCGTCGCCGCATGCGGCGTAGCGTCGCCCTGTCGGGCCCGGACGGGTCCGCGCCGCACCGCCCGAGGGGAGGACGCCATGACCGTCGTCGTCGCGCCGTCCATCTCCCCCCGCCCGCCGCGCCCCTGACGCCACGGGCCCCCCGAAGGGCTCCTCCGTTGCCGCACCCGCTGCCCCACCCCGTCCACCCCGACCCCCCGCTCGTCACCCCGGGATCCGCCGCGCCCACCGCCGCCGCCGGCACCTCGACCGCACCCGGCGCCACGCACGCGGTGGGTCTCGCCCGCCTCGGCTGGGACGAGGGCTGGTCCGCGGCCCTCGCCCACCACCTCGACGGCCACGCCACGTCACCACCCGTCGTCGGCCGCGTGACCCGCGCCGACCGGGGTGCGTGCGACGTGCTCGTCGCGCCGCCCCACGCCGGGGACGCCGCCGATGCCCCCGACCTGCGCCGGGTGCACGGCGCGCGCTGGGCGCCGGAGCTGTCCCGCGCCGCCGCAGCTGACGCCGAGCGCACCCCGGCCGCCGGGGACTGGGTGCTGCTCCGCGGGCCGGTGCTCGAGGCTCCCACCACCGCTCCTGACGGGCCGTCGGCAGCCCCCGACCTGCCGGGCACGTGGACCGTCACCGGCGTGCTCGACCGCCGCACGGCCGTGCGGCGCGCCGACGCCGAGCCCGGCTCCTCGCGCGCCCAGGTGCTCGCCGCCAACGCCGACGTCGTGGCCGTCGTGGAGCCCATGCCGGGCGTGCCGGGGCGCGTCGAGCGCCTGCTGGCCCTCGCGTGGGCGTCCGGCGCCCGGCCCGTCGTCGTGCTCACCAAGGCGGATCTGCAGGCCGACCCGGACGACGTCGTCGCGCGGGTCACCGCGGTGGCCCCTGGCGTCGACGTCCTGCCGGTCGCCGCGCCCGACGGGCACGGCCTGGACCCGCTGCGCGCCCTGCTCGCCGCCGGCGCCACCCTCGCGCTCGTCGGCGCCTCGGGCGTGGGCAAGTCCACGCTGCTCAACGCCCTGGTGCTCGGCACCGGGAGCGGCACCGTGGGGGCGGCGCCGGGCGGCGAGCCCAGCCGTCCGGCGGCCCCCGGCGAGCAGCTCGAGGTCATGCGGACCCAGCCCGTGCGCTCCGACGGCAAGGGCCGGCACACCACGGTGACCCGCGAGCTGCACCTGGCCCCCGGCGGTGGCGCCGTGCTCGACACCCCCGGGGTCCGCACGGTGGGTCTGGCGGGTGCCGAGGAGCTCGAGGACGTGTTCCCCGAGGTCGCCGAGCTGGCGGCGCGCTGCCGGTTCGCCGACTGCGCCCACCGGAGCGAGCCCGGTTGCGCCGTGCAGGCGGCCGTCGCCGACGGCGAGCTGCCCGAGCGCCGCCTGGCCAGCTACCGTCGACTCGAGCGCGAGGCCGCTGCCCGGGCTGCGCGGGTGGACGTACGGCTGCGCGCCGAGCAGCGCCGCGAGCTCACCCTCCGCCAGCGCGAGTACCGTCGCCGGCCCGACAAGAAGCGCTGACCCCAGGGGTCGGCGTCGTCGGACCCGTCCGGACCGGCACCGCGAGGGCGCCGGTCCGGACGGGGACGTCAGCGACGCGAGCGGTTGACCGCCGAGATGATCGCCTTGAACGAGGCCGTGGTGATCGAGGGGTCGATGCCCACGCCCCAGAGCACCTGGTCGCCGACGGCGCACTCGACGTAGGCGGCCGCTGTCGCGTCGCCGCCCGTCGACAGCGCGTGCTCGGCGTAGTCGAGGATCGCGACCTTCTCCCCGAGTGCGGCGAGCGCCTGGACGAAGGCGTCGATCGGGCCGTTGCCCTGGCCCTCGAGGGTGCGCTCAGCACCGTCGTCGACGAGGTCGACCGAGAGCCGCTCCGGGCCGTCCTCGACGCTGACCGTGCGGCTGCCCCGCAGCGCGAACCGACCCCATGGCTCGAGGCCGCTGCCCGGCTCCGCCGGCAGGTACTCGTCCGTGAAGACGCGCCAGAGGTCGTCTGCGGTGACCTCCTGGCCCGAGGAGTCCGTGTAGACCTGCACGGCCCGGGAGAACTCGATCTGGAGGCGACGCGGCAGGTCCAGGTGCCGCTCGGACTTCATGAGGTAGGCCATCCCCCCCTTGCCCGACTGGGAGTTGACCCGGATGACCGCCTCGTACGAGCGGCCGACGTCGCGCGGGTCGATCGGCAGGTAGGGCACGGCCCACACCAGGTCCTCGACCTCGACGCCCTGCGCGGCGGCGCGGGCGTCCATGGAGTCGAAGCCCTTCTTGATCGCGTCCTGGTGCGAGCCCGAGAACGCCGTGTAGACGAGGTCGCCGCCGTAGGGGTGACGCTCGTGGACGGGCAGCTGCGTGCAGTGCTCGACGGTGCGGCGCACCGTGTCGATGTCCGTGAAGTCGATCATCGGGTCGATGCCCTGGCTCATGAGGTTCATCCCCAGGGTGACCAGGCAGACGTTCCCGGTGCGCTCCCCGTTGCCGAACAGGCAGCCCTCGATCCGGTCAGCGCCCGCCAGGTAGCCGAGCTCCGCCGCGGCGACGGCGGTGCCCCGGTCGTTGTGCGGGTGCAGGGACAGCACGACGTCCTCGCGGTGGTGCAGGTGGCGGCTCATCCACTCGATGGAGTCCGCGTAGACGTTGGGCGTGGCCATCTCGACCGTCGCGGGCAGGTTGATGATGACCTTGCGGTCCGGGGTCGGCTCGAAGACGTCGATCACCGCGTTGCACACCCGGACGGCGAACTCCAGCTCCGTGCCGGTGTACGACTCGGGCGAGTACTCGTAGTAGACCTCCGTGCCGGGGATGGTCTCGGCGTACTTGCGGCACAGGTGCGCACCGGAGACCGCCAGGTCGAGGGCGCCGTCCTGGTCGGTGCGGAAGACGACCTCGCGCTGCAGCACGCTGGTCGAGTTGTACAGGTGCACGATCGCCTGCTTCGCACCGGCGATGGCCTCGTACGTGCGCTCGATGAGGTGCTCACGCGCCTGGGTGAGCACCTGGATGACGACGTCGTCCGGGATGCGGCCGTCGTCGATGAGCATCCGGACGAAGTCGAAGTCCGTCTGGGAGGCGGACGGGAAGCCCACCTCGATCTCCTTGTAGCCCATCGCCACGAGCAGCTCGAACATCCGCAGCTTGCGCGCGGGGTTCATCGGCTCGATGAGGGCCTGGTTGCCGTCCCGCAGGTCCACCGCGCACCAGCGCGGGGCCTGCGTCATGCGGCGCGCCGGCCAGGTGCGGTCGGGCAGGTCCACGGCGATCTGCTCGTGGAACGGCCGGTAGCGGTGCACGGCCATCGGGGAGGGCTGCTGGGCGTTGCGGACGGCATAGGGCGCGTCTGGGGTGATGCTCATGGTCTCGGTCCTCGCACTAGCGCTGGTCAGGGCTCAGGCCAGCAGAAAGTCCACCGCGACGAGGATCCGGCCTAGGGCGTCTCGTCGCGGCGACCAAGGAGCAGCCGACGCTGCACGCACGTGCGCACGCGGAGCACACTACCCCGCGGGCGCCGCGTCGTGCAGCGTCGGCTCACAGCTCGTCGGCCGCGTGGCCGACGCCGCTCATCGGTTCGGGTCGCACCACAGGGTGGTGCCGGCCTCCTGCAGGCCGGCGCAGGTGTCCCCGAAGGTCTCGTAGATCGAGCCCACCGGCGACGTCTCGTACAGCGAGTCGCATGCTGCCATGTCGCCCGCTGCGCACGAGTCCCACAGGGCGTCGAGCGTCGCGTCGTCCCCGTAGTTGTACGGCTCGCCCGTCGTGGTCGACGACGCGCACGCCGCACCGCCCTCGGCGGTGTTGCCGCACGTGTCGCCGAAGGACTCGTACTCGGAGTCGATCGGCGCGGAGAAGTACAGCTCGTCGCACGCGGCCATGTCACCGCCGGCGCACGAGTCCCACAGCGCGTCGAGCGTCGCGTCGTCCCCGTACCCGAACGGCTCGTCGGAGCCGGTGTCCTCGCCCGTGTCCTCGGTCGCCCCGCCGCCCATGTCCGTGACGCACGAGCCGCCGGACGCCTCGGTGCGGTTGCCGCACGTCTCGCCGAAGGCCTCGTACTCGGAGCCGATCGGCGCGGCGAAGTAGAGGTCGTCGCACGCGGCCCAGTCCTCGGTCTCGCACGCGTCCCACAGGGCGTCGAGCTCGGCGTTGTCGCCGTACGCGTCACCCTCGGTGATCCCCGGGACGTCGATGTCCTCGAGCTGGTCCGTGACGTTGCCGATGAGGGCCTTGATCGCGAAGAACGCGCCGACGCCCAGCAGGATGAGCACGCCGAGGATGCTGAGGACGATCACCAGGACCTTGTTGCCGCCCTTCTTCGGCGGCGCGCCCGCTGGGGCGAGCCCGTACGGCTGGCCGGGCTGGGGGGCGTACCCCGCGGGGGCGCCGTACGCGGGCGCCTGGGGCTCGAAACCGGGGGCCGGCGCACCGTAGGCCGGCGCGGGGGCCGCCGGCGTCGTCGCCTGGCCCTGCCACTGCGGTGCGGCGACCGGCGGCAGCGTCGGCAGCACGACGGTCGGCTGCTCGGCGCCCGCGCGCGCTGCGAGCGCGGCGTCGACCGTGGGCTCGCCGAGGCTGCCGAGCCACTCGAGCAGGCCGGGGTACGCGGAGGGGTTGGACGCCACGGCAGCACGCAGCTCCGGGCGCAGCGCCGCGATGTCCGCCAGCACCTGCCCCGGGGTGCTCGGGTCCGCCGCCTGCTGGGCGGTGAAGTTCTCCGGTTCAGTCATCTGAGGTGCTGCCCTCCTACGCCGTCCACCGACGTGGTCCGCCCTGCTCGCGCCGGGACGGTCGTCCCGGGTGCGGTGCCCGCTCGCCCGTCTGGGCAGGCGGACGCCCCCTGGGTGAACCGTAGCGGGCCAGGGACCGGTGCGGTGTGCACCGCGGGGCACTTCACCCGTGTGCCGCCGCCCTCGCCCGCCGCCGGCCCGCCGTCGGGCCGTACCGCCGTCAGCCCAGGGTCGGGAACGCGCCCCAGTAGCCGAGCTGGACCAGGAGCACGGCCGAGCCGGTCACGGCGCCCGCGAGGCACCACCGACCCGTCTGCGTCAGGGCCGCCCCGGTCCGCCCGGCCCGGCGCCCGTCGAGCACCCGGAACACGAGCACCACGCCCGCCACCACGCTCACCACGGCGAGCATCCGGACCGCGAGCCAGCCGCCCTGCACGACGAAGGCGTTGGTGCGGTAGTTCTGCGCGAGGTTCGCCACCGCGAGCAGGTAGACCACGAGCAGGACGAAGCCCGCGACGGCCGACACGGTCATCGCGGCCAGCGGCCAGCGCACGCCGTCGGCCAGCACCGCCCCGCGGCGCCCGCGGACGCGACGACCGAGCCACAGCACAGGGCCGACGAGCAGGGCGACCACGGCCAGCACGAGGGTCGCGACGATGAGGTCACCCTCGGCGTACCAGCGCGGCCGCTCGACGGGCTCGGCGACGAACCGCTGGTAGGGCTCGTCCCCGGCGACCCGCGGCGCGGCGTGCCCGCTCGCTGGCAGGGCCTGGACCCAGTCGGCGAGGTCCTGGGCGAAGGCCGGGACCAGCGCGTGCTCGACCCGGATCCCGTGGTCAGCCCCCGCGTAGTAGCGGACGGTCCAGTCGGGGTTCCCCGCCGTCCCGACGTCTGCGATGACCTGCAGCGCCCCCTGGACGGTGGGCATCGCCGCGTCGCCCGTGCCGTAGACCACGAGGACCGGCTGACGCATGCGCTGCTGGAACGGCCGCACGTCGAAGTCCACGTACGCGAACCCGCCCCCCGGGAACTCCATCCCGACGAACCGCGGGATGGAGCGCAGCAGCCCCACCGGGACGCCTGTGGCGCGCAGGTAGGAGTCGACCGCGAAGGCGGCCTGCTCGCGCGGTGGCACCACGGGCGCGGCGACGAGCACGACGAAGGCGACGGACGGGTTGTCCGCTGCCATGACGGGCACCACCCAGGCGCCCTCGCTCTCGCCGTACACGCCCACGCGGTCCGGGTCGACGCCGGGCAGCCTGCGCAGCGCCTCGACGCTGCGCAGGTAGTCGTTGGCCATCGACGGGTAGTCGCGGTCCCGGGTGGAGTACGTGTCGAGGCGCTTGTTCGGCACCATCGCGACGACCCCCGCGCTGGCGAGGGCCTGCGCCTGCGCGACGAACGCCTGCTCGAACAGCCCCGTGCCCGCGCCGTGCACGAAGACGACACCGGCCCGGTCCCCCGGCGCGCCCACCGGCTCGCTGATCTGGGCCTCGACCTGCGTCCCGGCGAGCTCGACCGTCACCACGGACGTCACGACGTCGTACGTGCCGACGGGCTCGGCGTCCGCGCTGCGCCCGATGGACGTGTCGGAGGTGGAGACCTCGATGGTCTCGGTCATGGGGACGGGGTCCCAACCCGGACCGGTGACGGCACCGCCGACGCCGAGCACGGCGACGACGACCGTGCTGGTCAACGCGATCCGGTACCGCACCCGGGGAGTCTAGTCGGCGCGGCGACCCGCCCTC
>Ga0209476_10003245_pt1 | contig 10791 bp, 5 predicted proteins | sample KloWWTrecipitate_FD_187179 | JGI IMG/M metagenome (GOLD analysis project Ga0209476, IMG submission 187179) | Active sludge microbial communities from Klosterneuburg, Austria, studying microevolution and ecology of nitrifiers - Klosterneuburg... | ecosystem: Engineered > WWTP > Aerobic digester >...
CGCCCGGCGTGACCTGCACGTGTGCCGGCGCGGCGCCGAATGGTACGGTCTGCAGGACGGTTTTCGCATCGGCGTCGATCAAGGTGACGCTGTTGTCGTGCCAGTTGGCCGTCAAGACATAAGACCCGCCGTCGCTGCCGGCTCCGGGCCAGGCGTTGTGCGGGTTGTTGCCCACGCCGCCGAGGTAGTTGGTGACGCTCCACGTCGCCGAGTCGATCACCTGCATCGCTCCGTCAACCTCGTCCTGCGGGTCGTCCTCCTGGCTCTGGGCGTTCACCCAGATCTCGCCGCTGCCGGCCCCGGCCGGCACCTCGAGCGGCACCTTCGATGCCCGGGTCAGCTCCATGGGCTGATGGCCCGCCGTGCAGGCCTCGAATTGCATGTAGGGATGGAGCTTGCACATGTAGCGGTGACAGCCCGGCTCGAGGTCGGCGTCCTGGGTGGCGTAGTAGTAGCCCGTGCCGGCGCCCAGGTTGCCCGAATACCCGATGAATCCGGAGTCCTTCCCGGCCGCGGCGTTGGTCATCGTGTGCCAGGTCCGGCCGGTGTTGGTGACGGTGAGGTACTGATTGGCCGTCAGTACGACGCGGCGGTGATCATCGTACGGATCGGCCGCATCGTCGCCCCCCTTGTCCGAAAACCAGGGATCGGCATCGAGGATGTCCAGCGTCACCTCGGTTCCCGCCGGGCGGGCCGGCGCCGGGCAGCCGTGCTGGCAGGTGCTCGAGATGAACACCAGGAGCCTGTCGAGTTCCTCGTCGGTGATCTCCGCCCGGCCGAAGCCCGGCATTGCGCCGTTGTAGCCAGGCAGGATGTTGTTGTACGAGCCGTCGCGGATGATGGTCCTGGCGGCGTCCGCGGGTATCGCCAGCGGACCGATCGTCGGCGCCTTCATGCCGGTGACCCAGGAGGTTCCGCCTTCACCACGCGCGCCGTGGCATGTCGAGCAGGACGCGGCGAAGATCTTCTCCGGCGGCTGGGACTGCGTCTCGCTTGCCCACGCTGGGCTGGCCCACCCCGCGACGCCGAGAACGACCGCCAGGATCGAGCAGGTACGCAGCGTGCAGGGGGCAAGAGACATGAGACCGTGCTCCTGAGAAAGAGGCCGCAATCGAGGGCGTGGAGTATCCGCTGAGCTGGGCTGGCGGCCGTAGGGCGACCATCATATCCCGGTCGCCTCCCTCCACGACAGGAGCACGACTTTCCGGCGCCGCGAGGGTCTCGACGCCGTGTTCTGCACGCTCTTCCTCCTCCAGTGGCTCGTCGGCGCGGCCGGTGGGCGCACCGAGGGTGTATACTCCGGCCGGCTGGGTCGATCGTTCACGGTAAGGCAAGTACACAGACCGGATTCGGAGGCATGCAATGCCGCGGAATTGCTTCACCTTGTGTTTCGTTGTTCTTCTGAGCTTAGGGGCCTTCGGACTCGGTGACGCGCAGACGTTCCGGGGAGGCATCGCCGGTCGCGCGATGGACGACAGCGGCGCCGTGCTGCCCGGCGTCACCGTCACGGCCACCAACGACGCAACCGGCGTGTCGCGCACCACGGTCACGTCGGGAACGGGCGATTTCTCGGTACCCGACTTGCAACTCGGGATCTACACCGTTGAGGCGTCCCTCCAGGGGTTCCAGACGATCCGAACGAAAGTCGAAGTCAGCGTCTCGCAGGTGTCGTCGGTGGACATCAAGATGGGCTTGTCACAACTGGCCGAGGTCATCGAGGTCACGGCGTCGGCCCTGACCCTCGACACCGTCTCCACCGCCCTCAGCAACGTCGTCCGTCCCAAGCAGGTGCAGGATCTGCCGTTGAACGGCCGGGATTTCCGCGGCATGCTCCAGCTCGCCCCCGGGGTCGCCGGGTCTTCGGTGAACGGCGTCCGGTCCCGCGGCAACAACTACCAGATCGACGGCGCCGACAACAATGACGCGTTCCAGAACACTGCCGCCGTCAACCAGGGCGGCGTGTCCGGGATTGCCGGGACGCTGCTTCCCATCGAGGCGATCGATCAGTTCTCGGTACAGTCCGGCGGGCAGGCGGAGACGGGGCGCAACGCGGGCTCCACGGTGAACCTGGTCATCAAGTCCGGCACCAACAATTTCCACGGCTCGGGTTACTACTTCAACCGGAACGAGAAGCTGTCGGCGACCTCGCCGGTGGCAGCGCCGGGCGCGCCGAAGCGGCCGATCCGCAACAACCAGTACGGCTTCTCGCTGGGCGGCCCGATCCTCCGCAACAAAGCGTTCTTCTTCTCGACCCTCGAGATCCAGAAGCTGACGGCCGGTAACACGATTCCGACCACGGCGCCGTCGGAAGCGTGGGTGGCGAGCGCAACCCAGTTGCTGGGCCAGTTCGGGGTGCCCGTCAACCCCGTAGCCACGCGGCTTCTCGCGCTCTGGCCGGCCGCGAGCCGCACCGGCCCGGCGGCCGCCCAGAACTTCGTGAGCACCGACGAGAACACGTACGACAGCGCCAACGGGATCATCAAGGTGGACCAGCAGTTCACCGACAAGTACAGCCTGTCGACGCGGTACTTCGGCGGCGGCGGCGACCAGGTGGCCACCACCAACTCGCCGTACCTCGCGTACTTCCAGGCCGTACCGAGCCTCATGCACAACGTCTCGCTGGTCTCGACCTCCGTGTTCTCGTCGCACCTCGTGAACCAACTCGTGGTCGGCTACAACTACTTCAAACAGACGTTCAATTCGTACGACATCTCGGCGGATCCGCTCGCGATGGGGTTCAACACCGGCGTCTCGGATCCGGTGCTGGCCGGCCCGCCGAACATCACGATCAGCGGGTTCGCCGCGGTGGGCGGGACGCAGCCGCTGGGACGCATCGACAAGACGCTGCACTTCACGAACACCATGTCGTACGCCCGCGGCGCGCACCAGTTCAAGTTCGGCGGTGAAGTGCGTTTTGGGGCCGTGAACGTCTTCTACGACAGCAACAAACGCGGCACGTTCTCCTACAACGGCACGGTGGGTCCGTGGGCGTCGCTGCCGGCATCGCAGGCGAGCGCGGCGCTGAAGTCGCTGGCCGATTTCATGGCGGGCAGCTACTTCACGGGCATTGTCGTGCGCGGGAACACGCACCACAACTACACCCAGAACTCGGCCGACCTGTTCTTCCAGGACGCGTGGACGGTCACTCCGAATCTGACGGTCAACTTCGGGGCGCGGTACACGCTGCCCGGAGTCCTGGGCGCCAGCGACGGCAAGCTGACGAATTTCCTGCCCGACCAGGGCATGGTGTCCACCGACAGTTTGTATCCGTCGCAGAAGGACGCGTTTTCGCCGCGCGTGGGCGTCAGCTGGGTGCCAACGGAGAGCCGCAAGACGGTGATTCGCGGCAGCTACGGCCTCTTCTACGACATGCTCGCCGTCGCGTTCTTCACGGCGAACACCGGCTTTGCCAACGGCGGGGCGCTCGGGGTCGGGAACAACCCCGGGGGCGAGACGCCCGTGTTCTCGATCACGCAGCGCGGCCAAACAGTCGCGGATGGCGTGCCGATCTTCGGGACGACTCCTGTGCCGCCGTACGGCGCCTTTGCCGTGAGCCAGGACCTGAAGCTGCCCTACGTCATCAACTTCAACGTGAACGTCGAGCAGCAGCTCAGCTCCTCGATCATCGCGCAGGTCGGCTACGTCGGGTCGAGAGGCCATCGCCTGGCGCTCATGCGCGACATCAACGCGCCGACGCCGAGCGCCGCCGGCCTGTCGCAGGCGCGCCGGCCGTTCGCCACGCAGTATCCGGAGCTGGCGGCCATCAACCAGCTCGAGTCGATTGGCCGCTCCAAGTACGACTCGCTGCAACTGTCGCTCATTCAGAGCGCCTGGCACGGTCTTTCGGGCCGCTTGAACTACACGTATTCGCACGCACGGGACAACGGCTCCGAGGCGCGAAACACCCTGCCGCTCAATTCGCTGGACATCGACGCCGACTGGGGTAATGCCGATTTCGACATCCGCCACATCATGACCGCCGGCTTCACCTACAACGTTCCCGAGTTGGGGATGGGGCGGCTCGGGGAGGGCTGGCAGGTCAATACCATCGTGACCCTCCAGAGCGGCCGCCCCCTCAACATCACGACCGGAACCGATCGCAGCGGCACGGGTGCCCTGAGGGACCGACCCAATCTCGTCGGCGACCCGTACGCCAACGTGCCCCAGGCCGCGGCGCCGCGGTCGGTCCAGTATTTCAACCCGGCGGCATTCGCCCTGCCGGCGCTCGGCTCCTACGGGGATCTGGAGCGCAATGCGCTGTACGGTCCCGGCTTCAATACCGTAGACCTGTCGGTGTTCAAGACGACCAAGCTGCGCGGCGGCGCGTCGCTGCAACTACGCTGTGAGATCTTCAATCTGTTCAACACCATCAACTGGGCGAACCCCGGCCTCTCGATGTCGAGCTCGACGAGCTTTGGCGTGATCACCAACACGCGCAACGCCGGCGGCGCCCCGGGCATCGGGGCCGGCGAGCCGTTCAACGTGCAACTGGCGGCAAAGATCCTGTTCTGAAGGACCCGCGATGCGAATGAAAATCGGACTCGTTCTGGTGGCGACAATCGCGATCGCGGGAACGATCGTGCCCGCCCAGACGCCGCGCCCGCTGGATGTGGAGTATCGGGAGGTGGCGGGGCGTCTGATCGGCGCCGCCCTGGTGGACACCGGTGGGTGGCAGAAGCTGACGTATCTCACGACGCGCATCGGGAACCGTCTGAGCGGTTCACCTGGGCTCGAGCGCGCCATCGCCTGGACCGCCGAGCAGATGAAGGCCGACGGCCTGGAGAACGTCCGGACCGAGCCGGTGAAGGTGCCCTACTGGGTTCGCGGCCGCGAGTCGGCCCGCGTGGTCGAGCCCGTGCAGCGCAATCTCAACATGCTCGGCCTGGGTGGCAGCGTCGCCACGCCGCCCGAGGGCTTGACGGCCCCGGTGGTGGTGGTCGGGAGCTTCGATGAGCTCGAGCAACTCGGCCCCGACAAGGTGAAGGGCCGGATCGTCGTGTACGACGTGCCGTGGAAGGGATACGGGCAGACGGTGCAATACCGGTCGGGTGGGGCCTCGCGCGCCGCAAAGCTCGGAGCCGTGGCGGCATTGGTGCGTTCGATGACCGGCCACAGCCTCTACACGCCTCACACGGGCGGCATGAATTACAACCCGGCGGTGCCGGAGAAGATCCCGACGGCGGCCATCACCGTCGAGGACGCCGCGTGGCTGCGCCAGATGACGGCGATGGGCCAGGAGGTCAAGGTCCAGCTCGTGATGGAGGCCGAGACGCGCCCCGACGCGGACTCGGCGAACGTCATGGGCGAGATCGTCGGTCGCGAGTTTCCAGACGAGGTGGTCGTGCTCGGCGGACACATCGACTCGTGGGACGTCGGACAGGGAGCCCAGGACGATGGGAGCGGGATGATGGCGGCATGGCAGGCGGTCGCGCTGATGAAGCAGCTCGGCTTGAAGCCGCGCCGGACCGTGCGGGCCGTGGCGTGGGTCAACGAAGAGAACGGCGGGCGCGGCGGACGCGCGTATCGTGAGGGGCTCGGAGCCACCGTCGGCCGACACGTGGCGGCCATTGAAATGGATGGCGGGGCCGAACAGCCGGTCGGGTTCGGCTTCTCCATCACCGGGGCCGCAAGCGACAGCCCCCGCGTCACCGCGGGTCTGGCCTCGCTGCGAGCGGTGGCCCGCCTGCTCGAGGCGATCGGGGCGAACACGATCGAGCCCGGCGGCGGCGGGGCCGACATCCAGCCGTTGATGCGCGACGGGGTCCCGGGCCTCGGGCTCAGGACGATCGGCGAGCACTACTTCGACTGGCATCACACCAACGCCGACACGCTCGACAAGGTGGACCCGCAGGACTTCCGCAGGTGCATCGCGACGCTCTCGGTAATGGCCTACGTCCTGGCTGACATGCCGGGCAAGCTGTGAGGGCCCTGCTGCCGCAGATCAGGAAACCCTGACACCCCCCAACCCCGCCGCTCACCCCGGCCTCAGGGGGCCAGCGGTCGCTCCATGCGGAAGAGCACGTAGTCGGAGCTCCGCATTTCGGCCAGCGCGCGCTCGTAGGACCGCCGGGACGCCGGAGAACGGGTGTCGCGGAGGCGGGCTGCGAGACTCTCCACGTGGAAGGCATCGGGGCGAACCACCACGGTGCCGACGACGGCGACAGCCCCCGGGGGAAGCGCGCCACTGTAGTCGAGCGTGGCGGATTCGTCCTGACTGAGCCGCGTGTCGCTCTGCTGGGTCCACTGGCCGTTCGCGAAGCTGACCCGTCGCGCGATCAACCGTTCGGCGACGACCTTGCTCGCACCGCCACCGGCAATCAGCTCGATCCTCATCCAGACTTCGGGCACGACGTAGGTGGGGAAGGCGTGGCCCGTGTCCGTGTTGGTGAGGATCATCCGGCTTTCGACACGGCCGCCCACTCGGCGAGCGTCGAAGGTCCACCGGACACCGGCGCGCACGGTGTCCGGATCGTGAATACCCCTGAACAGGTGGCGGCGGTCGGGCATGTGGCAGCTCTGGCAGGTCCGGCCCTCCTGCGCCGCCCTCGAGCCCCGCCATTCCTCGACCGTATTCTCGAGGAACGCCCCGTGGACCATCTCTGCCTTGCCCTCGCTGAACTGGTGGCAGCCGGCGCAGAAGTCCACGCTCTCGAAGAAGTCCCTCGTTGCGGCCGGGCCGTGCGGCGCCGGATACCGCGAGACGAGCGGCGCGATCGTGGTGGGCAGCGGTGGCGGCCCGAACTTCTGGCGCGCCCGCGAGTGGCAGGCCGAACAGCCGACACCGTCCGCAGAGAGGTACGGGTCGACCCACTGGTCACGAAGCGGCGCATGGCAAGTCGCGCACATCCCGCTCAGGTCGGGCTGGTCGTTCATCTGCGCCCACACCCCCGGTCCCATGGCCATAGAGTGGCGGGTTCCCGACCAGTCGCTGAACTGCGACGCGTGACAGCCGGCACACGACGCCGCCGACAATTCGCCTCCCTGTGCCGGAATCGGCCGTTTCCAGTACCCCGCCACGCTGGACGTATCGACCCCTGGCGCCGGCGTCGCGTCCGGTTGCACCTGCAGGGAGCCCATGTAGGCGCTGAGGTCCCACACGCTGCGCTCACTGCCAGGCGGCACCTCGTAGGCGGGCATCGTGGTGCCATTGAAGCCCGTCAGCACGGAGCGGACGAGGCTGATGTCGTCGGGTCCGGCCTTGAACGTCCCGGGGCGGGTCAGGTTGGTTGGAGCATCGGCGAGTCCCCGGGCGTTGCGCAGGTCCGCGGCGCGCGGGCCGTTGCCTTCCCCGGCCGGGCCGTGGCAGGCCGGGCATCCCCAGGCGCGGTACACCTCTTCGCCCCGCTGCACGCTGCCCTCGACGCGGGGAGGCAGCACGACCCCGGGCGGCGCCTGTTCATGCTGCCAGCGCGGCGAAAAGGCCTTGATGCGGGCGACCAGCCGGACAACGTCCTGGTCCTCGAGGAAATCGAACGGCGGCATTGCGCCATCGCCGCCGGCACCGCGACGGATCACGCCGGCCAGGTCGGCGTCGCTTGGAAGCGAACCCGTCGGGGTCGAGCGGACCTTGAAGTCCGCCCGCGTGAAGTCCGCGGGTGGAATTCGACAGAACCCTCCGGCGACCCCGTCACCGCGACCCTCGAATCCGTGGCAGGAGCTGCAGAACGTCGAGTACAACTCCTCGCCCGTGGCCGCGCCGGCGACCGCGCGGTCCAACGGTGGACCTCCACCGGGCGTCGAGACGCGAGCGTCAGGCGGCCACAGCCCGGGCCAGTCGAACCGCGACGCGACGATCGCCGCGCCGACGAGCACCGCCAGAATCACCACCCCTTTCAGCGTCGTCGGTGTCGTCACGTCTCCTCTGTGGCTACTGCTCGTCTGCGCCGGTGGAATATCCGAGCTCTACCGCGGCCTCGCCGCCCGCTTCGACACTCACGCTCGACGTGACCGTACCGAGCCGTTCGTGCCACGCCTCAATCTCGTGGACGCCCACCGGCACGTCAGGGATCTCGAACGTGCCGTCGGTGCCGGTGACGGCAAAAAACGGGTGATCGACCACGCCGACAAACGCGAACATCCAGGGGTGGACGTCACAGGTCAGCCGCAGGATGCCCTCGGTCCTGAGGCGGAACTGGTTGGTCATGCCCCTCTGCGGCTGGGCGACGTTGAACCCATCGGTCCCCGGCGATATGCCGTGCACGTTGTGCAGTCCCGAGTCACTGTTCGACACACGAAGCGGCTGTCCAATCCGGACACCCACGACCCGCGGAACGTAGAGGCATCCCCGCTGGTCGATCTCAACCGGCTCGGTGGGTACTGGCGTCTCCGGAAACGACCCGCGCAGGCGGACGAAGACGTTGGCGAGGCCGCCGTTGCCTCCGACGACGATGGTCTCCTGCACCGCCGGCGCGTCCGCGCCGGCCCGGTGGCACATGGGGTCGTCGCGCATCCGGATGGGAGGGTTGGGGGGCGGTGTCCCGGTCAAGTGTACGCGCCCCTTGATCGTACCGGACGGCACCGACACCGCGGGCGCGGCTGGTTGCGGGGGTGCAGGTGCCTGTCGGCACGATGAAGCGGCGAGTCCTGTCGTGACGAGCAGCGTAACGATGAGCAGGGCATTCATGAGTCGAGCCTCGAACCTCGGCCCTGTCGCGGGCGCACGGCGCGGAGCGGACCGTTACGAGACGCGATGTTACGATTCCTCGGTTTGCCGCGGTCGTGCCCAGTGTATGGCGATGCGATTATGTCCCAAATGGATACGGTTCGATTGTATCCAGCCGGCTCGCGCGACGATTCCTCAATTTGCTTGAACCGGCCACCCACGATGCGGTAGCGTGCGGCTCACTTGACCAACGGGTTCTCCGAGGTGAGGAGCGCGGCACCGGACCGCGATATCCAGGAAGTCGCGGTATACCTCAGTCGAATCACCGACCTGCCCTTCCGCGAGGCCACCCGCTGGAAGGGGCTCGTGGCCACGCTCAGTGGGGCGGACGCTCGATGCCCGGATGGCCGTGACCGGCGAATCGACCCCGACCTTCACGCGCTGCTGTTTCCCCACGATGCGGCGCCGCGGCCGGTGCGCGTCTACTTCGGCAACGAGTTCTGCGAGCTGCGGATTCCCAATCGACGGGAGTTCGAGGCCTCGTGCGCCGCGGTGCACGAGGCCGGGCTGCCCCTGACCTTCGTCACGCCACCGGTCACCGACGAAGGACTGGGCTTTCTCGTCGATCGCCTGAGGCACCTGCAGAGCTCGTCTCCGGGATCGGAGGTCGTGGTCAACGACTGGGGCGTGCTCCGCCTGGTGAGGGCGGAGTTCCGGTCTCTCACGCCGGTGCTGGGACGCCTCATGAGCAAGCTTCTGCGAGACCCGCGCGTCACCCCGCGTTGCGGCGATCCCGGCATGTCGCCGGGAGCCCTCAACAGCCTGCGGACGTGCTCGCTCGACATCGCGTCCTACCGGAGCGTGCTCGCCAGTTGCGGGGTCGATCGGGTCGAGTTGGACAACGTCTACCAGGGGATCGACCTGGACTTCAGGGCGATGGGCCTCCGTCCGTCCATCTATGTTCCTCACGGCTATGTCACCACCGGCCGCATCTGCCTGCCAGCAAACGCGCACCTGCCCCGACACCGGAAGTTCGGTACGGCAGCCGAGGCCTGCCCCCTTCCCTGCCTTCGGGTCGAGATCGGCCTGACCGATCGGCGCGCCCTGGCGGATGGCGGCGTGCATCAGTATGTGCAGCGGGGGAATACCGTGTTCTACCGGCAGAGTGAACCACTGGTGTCACAGGGCGTGACCTGGGCCGCGCGGCAAGGCGCGCGCCTGGTGTTTCAGCCCGAGATTCCGTTCTAGGGTCGGCCGATGCGACTCCTCGCACCCACCAACCACCCGGATGAAGTGGAGATGCTCGTGGGAAGCGGCGCCCACGAGCTCTACTGCGGAGTGGTGCCAGGCCAGTGGACCGATCGGCACAGCGTCGCCGCGCCGATCAACCGCAGGGGATCCGGACCCGGCAACATGCAGACCCTCGGCGAGCTCAGGGATCTGGTGGACACGGCCCACCGGCTCGGGGCGCTCGTCCATCTGGCTCTGAACGCCGCCACGTACAACGAGGCTCAGGTGCCGTTTCTTTGCGGGCTGGCCGCCGAGGCGGTGGATGAGATCGGGATCGACGCCCTGATCGTGGCGGACGTGGGTCTGCTGAGCGCCCTCATGGGCTTTCGACCGGGCCTCCGTGTGCACGTCAGCAGCCTGGCGGCCGTCCATAACAGCCAGGCGGTGAGGTTCTTCCGTGACCTCGGGGCGTCCCGGGTGATCCTCCCACGTCAGACGCGCGTGGACGAGGCGGTGGCCATGGCCCGCGCCGTGCCGGACGTCGAGCTCGAAGTCTTCATCTTGAACGATGGCTGCATCTACGAAGAAGGCCACTGCAGTACCGTCCACTCGGCCGGCCCGATCTGCTTGACCGACTGGGGCTACTCCTTCAGACCCGTCGGCACCGCCGGCGAGTTGTCGGCCGCGGATGTGAACGTGATGGCGGACAACGCGCGCGCATACGGCGAGTGGATCGGCTGCCACGTCGGCCAGGCCGACGCCGTGACGCCCACGGGCGTTCCCTCGGGTCCGTGCGGCCTCTGTGCCATCCCGGCTCTCCACCACGGGGGCGTGCACTCCCTCAAGGTGATCGGAAGGGAAGCGCCTGCCTACAAGAAGCTGCGCAGCGTCCAGCAGGTACGGGCCGTCATGGATGGTGTGAGCGACGGCAAGTCGGCGCAGGAATGCCGAGCGCTGGC
>Ga0209476_10003246_pt1 | contig 10791 bp, 13 predicted proteins | sample KloWWTrecipitate_FD_187179 | JGI IMG/M metagenome (GOLD analysis project Ga0209476, IMG submission 187179) | Active sludge microbial communities from Klosterneuburg, Austria, studying microevolution and ecology of nitrifiers - Klosterneuburg... | ecosystem: Engineered > WWTP > Aerobic digester...
AGCGGGTTTACCGAAGAAGCACTGGAGCATCTGTTTGAGCCCTTTTTCAGTACCAAGCAGCCGGGCGAAGGTCTCGGGCTCGGCCTGACCATTTCGCGCGACATCCTGCGCGATTTCGGCGGCGACCTGCTGGCCGGCCCCGCTCCCGGCGGCGGGGCACGTTTTGTCGTGCTGCTGCCGCAACTCCCCGCAACCGCCATTTCCGCCAGCGCTAAGGTCTCGCCATGAAACCCCAGCTTTCCGTTCTGCTGATCGAGGATGATCCCCATGTCCGCCTCGGCTGCGAGCAGGCCATGCAACTGGCCGGCATTCCGGTCGACGCCGTCGCCACCGCCGAAGAGGCGCAACGTCGGCTGAAGGCCGATTTCCCCGGCATCGTCGTCACCGACATGCGCCTGCCTGGCATGGACGGCATGGCGCTGCTGCGCTGGGTCAATCAGCTCGACCCCAACCTGCCGGTCATCATCATCACCGGCCACGGCGATGTGACGCTGGCCGTCGAAGCCATGCGCAGTGGCGCTTACGATTTCATGCAGAAGCCGTTTTCGACCGGCGATCTGGTTGAGGTCGTCCGCCGGGCGCTGGAAAAGCGCGAACTGGTCCTCGAAGTCGAAGCGCTGCGCCGTCGCCTTGATCATCGTGATGATCTCGAAGCCCGCCTGATCGGCCGCTCGCCACAAATGGCCAAGGTCCGCCAACTAATCCTCGATGTGGCAAATGCTGCGGTCGACGTGCTGATTTTCGGCGAAACCGGCACCGGCAAGGAAATGGTCGCCCGCTGCCTGCACGATCTTTCCGGTGCCCGCCAGGAAAACTACGTTGCGCTGAACTGTGGCGGCATGGCCGACAGCCTGCTTGACAGCGAACTCTTCGGCCACGAATCCGGCGCTTTTACCGGCGCCCAGAAACGCCGCATCGGCAAGGTCGAATACGCCAGCGGCGGCACGCTCTTTCTCGATGAAGTCGAATCGATGCCAATGGCCATGCAGATCAAACTGCTGCGCGTCCTGCAGGAACGCGTCATCGAACGCCTCGGCTCCAACCAGCTGATTCCCGTTTCCTGCCGGGTCGTCGCCGCCAGCAAGGAAGACCTGAAAGCACTCTCCGATCAGGGCAAGTTCCGCGCCGATCTCTATTACCGCCTCAACGTCGTCCGCATCGAACTCCCCGCGCTGCGCGAACGCCGCGAAGACATCCCGGCGCTTTACGACGAATTCCTGCTCCAGGCCGCCAAGCGCTACAACCGACCGCCGCCGGTGCTGACCTCGGAACACCTGCGCCGCCTGATGGCCCTCGACTGGCCGGGCAACATCCGCGAACTGCGCAACGCCGCCGACTGCCACGCCCTCGGCATCGGCCGCGACGCCGTCGCGCTCGGCGGCTCCAGCGAGCCGCGTTCACTGACCGAAACTGTCGAAACCTACGAACGCCTGCTCATCGCCGACGAATTCGCCCGCCAAAGCGGCAATGTGGCGCGGACCAGCGAAGTCCTGAAAATCGCCCGCACGACGCTGCACGACAAACTGAAGAAATACGGCCTGATCTGACCCGCCCGGCCGGGGCGAGGGCGAGGCCTTTAAGGTAGAATTTAAGGCTTACGAAACAGGCAAGGAATCAACAGCATGCTGCTGATGATCGACAATTACGACAGCTTCACCTACAACCTCGTCCAGTATTTCGGCGAGTTGGGTCAGGATGTTCAGGTTTACCGCAATGACGCCATCACCGTCGCCGAAGTGGCGCGGCTGAATCCCGACTATCTGGTGATTTCCCCCGGCCCATGCGCACCGGCGCAGGCGGGTATTTCGCTGGCCGCCATCCGCGAGTTTTCCGGCAAGATTCCGCTGCTCGGCGTTTGCCTCGGCCATCAGTCCATCGGCGAGGCTTTCGGCGGCAAGGTCGTGCACGCCAAGAAACTGATGCACGGCAAGGTTTCTGCGGTCCACCACAAAAATGCGGGTGTTTTCAAAGACCTGCCCAACCCGCTGACCTGCACCCGCTACCACTCGCTGGCCATTGAGCGTGAGAGTCTGCCCGACTGCCTCGACATCACCGCCTGGACCGACGACGGCGAAATCATGGGCGTCCGCCACAAGACCCTGGCCGTCGAAGGTGTCCAGTTCCACCCCGAATCCATCCTGACCGAACGCGGTCACGACCTGCTCAAGAACTTCCTGGACGAACATTCGCGCTCTTGATATCTGCGCTGGAGTGCCGCCCTTGAGTTCTCGTGACGGCGCACTATAATTGGACATATACGTGCCCGGAGGTGTGTTTTGGCTCAATTAACCCTGTATCTCGATGACGACACCGAGCGTCTGGTAAAAGCTTCTGCCGAGGCCGCCGGCTTGTCGCAAAGCCGCTGGGTGTCAGAGGTCATTCGACACGCTGCCGCGCCGCGCTGGCCGGATTCAATCCGTTCGGCGCTCGGCACCTGGACCGAGTTTCCCGACGCCGAAACCCTGCGTCAGCAAGCGGCAGATTTGCCCCGTGAGTCTTTGTGATATACGCCCTGGATACCAATACGGTAGCCTATGCCTTCAAAGGCATGGGCGGCGTCAAGGAACGTTTGCTCGCCACGCCGCGCGATGCCGTCGCGGTGCCCGCCGTGGTTGTCTACGAAATTGAATACGGTCTGGCGCGGCAGGCGGGCAATGAAAAACGCCGGGCGCAATGGGCGGATTTCCTGGCAACGGTGCGCATTCTCCCGCTGAACCTCGAGGCGGCCAGAGAGGCGGCGCAGATTCGTGCCGAACTCGAGTCGGCAGGCCAAGGCATCGGCCCGCAAGATGTACTCATTGCCGGCATCGCTGCCGCCCATGGCGCAACATTGATAACCCACAATATGCGCGAATTCGGTCGTATTGGCCGTCTCGCCGTGATCGACTGGTACGAGGAAGGAAAACAATGACCCCGCAAGCCGCCCTCCAGCGCGTGATTGAACACCGCGAAATTTTCCACGATGAAATGGTTTCCCTGATGCAGCAAATCATGGGCGGCGAAGTTACGCCGGTAATGATCGCCGCCATCATTACCGGGTTGCGTGTCAAGAAGGAAAGCATCGGTGAAATCGCTGCTGCCGCCACAGTGATGCGTGAATTGTCCACCAAGGTCGAGATTGCCGACACCAGTCGCTTGGTTGACACCTGTGGCACCGGCGGTGACGGGGCGCATACCTTCAATATTTCAACAGCTGCGATGTTCGTCGCCGCCGCTGCCGGCGCGCAGATCGCCAAACACGGGGGGCGCTCCGTCTCCAGCCAGTCGGGCAGTGCCGATGTACTCGAAGCGCTCGGCGCCAACATCAACCTCAATCCGGTGCAAGTCGCCCAGTCGATTGCCGAAACCGGCCTCGGCTTCATGTTCGCGCCCAATCACCACAGCGCCATGAAACACGCCGCGCCAGTTCGCCGCGAACTTGGCGTGCGCACCATCTTCAATATCCTCGGCCCGCTGACCAACCCGGCCAACGCGCCGCAACAGGTGATGGGGGTTTTCCATCCCGATCTGGTCGGCATTCAGGTGCGCGTCCTGCAACGCCTGGGCAGCACGCGGGCGCTGACCGTTTTTGGCCGCGAAGGCCTCGACGAAATCTCCATCTCCGGCCAGACCTTGGTCGGCGAGCTGAAAGATGGCCGCGTCAGCGAGTACGAAATTCACCCGGAACAGTTCAACCTGCCGGTACACGACCCGAAAGTGTTGCAAGTCGCCAACGTTGAAGAATCGAAAGTCATGCTGCTCGGCGCGCTGGAAAACAAGGTCGGTGCGGCCCGTGACATCGTTGCCCTCAACGCCGGTGCCAGCATCTACGTCAGTGGCCTGGCCGAAACACTGGCCGACGGTGTGGAGCAGGCCTTCGAGATGATTGCTTCCGGCGCAGCGCGTGCCAAGGTCGAGCAGTTCATTGCCGCTACCAAGCGATTTGCTTGAGAAATCGCCGAGTAACTTTCTCGGCGAAAATTCTTTCATCCCCTTGCTGGAGGGGCTTTAGCGCCTTCTGCCTTACGGATTCCCATTTCTGCGGGAATAGCCGTCCGATTGATCAGTGCCTCTGCGGCTGGAATTTTTTATGTCTGACATCCTCAATAAAATCATCGCCACCAAGCACGAAGAAATCGCTGCCGCCCTGGCTGTCAAACCGCTCGCCGCACTTGAAGCCGAAGCCGCCGCCCAGCCTGCGTCACGCGACTTCGTTGGCGCCATCCGCCACAAACTATCCTGCGGTCAACCCGCAATAATCGCCGAAATTAAAAAGGCCAGCCCCTCAAAAGGTGTCATTCGTCCCGACTTTCACCCGGCCGAAATCGCCCAAAGTTACGAAAAACACGGCGCTGCCTGTCTTTCGGTGCTGACTGACCGACAATATTTCCAGGGCGCGCCGGAATACCTGCAAGCCGCCCGTACCGCCTGTGCGCTGCCGGTCTTGCGCAAGGACTTTATGGTCGACCGTTATCAGGTCGTCGAAGCTCGCGCCATGGGTGCCGACTGCATCCTGCTTATCGCCGCGGCCTTGAGCCTTTCGCAAATGCAGGAGCTCGAAGCCCAGGCCCACAGCTATGGCATGGCCGTCCTCGTCGAAGTCCATAACGGCGAAGAATTAGACGCCGCCCTGCAACTCAAAACTCCGTTAGTCGGCATCAACAACCGCAACCTGCGTACTTTTGAAGTCACCCTCGACACCACGCTCGGCCTGCTTGAGCGCATTCCCGCCGACCGTGTCGTCGTCACCGAGAGCGGTATCGTCACACCACAAGACGTTACCTTGATGCGCCGGAACAAAGTGAACGCCTTCCTCGTGGGCGAAGCCTTCATGCGGGCCTCCGAACCGGGTGCAGAATTGTCCCGGCTGTTTGCCTGAATGCGAGGAGCCATGTTTTCAGTGGGGTTTGATTACCAAGAGTGAGCGTCAATACATCTGAAAACGGTCATTCCCGCGCTGGCGGGAATGATAAATAAAAACAGTTTTTCCGAATTACCAAAACCGGCCAGCAATCAGGCACCGCACCACGTGCTTGGGGTTATGCACCTTAGTCTGCCTCGTCCGTTTGCACGCTGACTGCTGGCACATCCGTATCCTCGTAAATATCGCTCAGTGTCAGTGAAACTCCCAGGCTACTCAAGGTGATCGCTTCGCCCGCCATGGCAATTTCCTGCATCCAGCCCGTCTCATTGCGCCGAAATACTTCAACCCACTGCCGCTCCTGATCCACCAGCATGTATTCCTGCAAACTATCCAGTTGGCGATAGGCCAGCCATTTTTCCCGTCGGTCAATTTTCTCGGTGCTGGGCGAGAGCACTTCAACGATCATTTTTGGCGTGGTGACGAAACTCTGGGGAGAGTCGCGGCGCAAGTCCTCGTCGGCGCAGGTGGCCACCAGGTCCGGGTAGTAATAGGCATTGGCTGTGGCGACATTGACCTTCATGTCTGCTATCCAGGCGCGACAGGGCGTGCCGCGTAAATGGGCGCGGAGCGCAAAGAAAATATTTCCTGCAATCGTTCCGTGCGTTTTCGTTGCGCCGGCCATCGCAAAAATCTGGCCACCAATATATTCATGGCGCGGCCCCGGTAATTCTTCGCCAGCCAGATATTCGGCTTCGGAAAGGCAGGCAAGTTGTGCAGATACCATAACGGCTCCTGATAAAACAAGTTTCAGGCAGTCTAGTTGCCTGCCTGATCAAGTCAATGCGTGAGTAAGGCAATCGTGGTATTGGCAGACTCAGATAGTCGTGTTGCGCTAAAACAACATCGGCTTGCAGAAACCACTTCGAATAGCAAACATCCGTTGCTAGCCCTAAGCCCTCTTTGCGACAATCCATTTCAACTTCTCAATCCGAGAGGTAAGGCTTAATCAGTTCGTAAGTTCGGATTAAAAACCAACCACTAAGGAGATTTTCAGATGCAAAAGAAAATTATCGCCCTGGCCCTGGCCGGTCTGGCCTCTTCCGCTGCCTTCGCGCAGTCCAATGTCACCATCTACGGTCGTATGGATTACGGCTACATGTATCGTGGCGACCAAGATGGTGCATCGCTTGATGTTGACAACCGTGGTGAATTCGCCTCCGGTATCGGTTCCGGTAGCCGCATTGGTTTCAAGGGTGCAGAAGATCTGGGCAATGGCCTGAAGGCTATTTTCCAGGCTGAATTCGGCCTCGGTATGGACGAAAGCACCGGTCTGAACAGCACCCGTAACGCCTACGTTGGCTTGACCGGCAACTTCGGTACGGTTGTTGGCGGTCGTCTTGATGGCGTTCGCTACGGCATCTACAACAAGTACGATGCTTTTGCCGGCGGCAACATCGGTAACTTCACCCAGATGACGGCTCAGGTTGACCGCGCCAACAACGCAATCGCCTACATCTCCCCGACCTTCCTCGGCGGCCTGTCTGCAACCCTGGCTTATTCTTCACACATCGGTAACAGCAATCCGCTGGGTCTGACTGCTCAAGAAGGTGGCGCAACCTCCTTGATCAACGGTAACGACGGCGATGGCGTGCTGTACACCGGCATGCTGAATTACACCAACGGTGGCCTTAGCCTGACCGCTGACTATGAATTGGTTAATTTCATGGGTGGTAAAGTTACCCAATCAACAACCAATTACGCTCTTGACAAAGTTCAAGTTTACACCCTTGGCGGTTCGTACGACTTCGGTTTTGTCAAAGTTGCTGCTCTGTATGACAACCTGACCTCTGATCTTCGTACCGGTCGTGAAGGTTCTGACATTGACTCCTGGTTCATCTCTGCTTCCGCTCCGTTTGGCAAGTTCCTCGTGAAAGCCACCTACGGCGAAACCGAAGATGACAATGTCTCGAGCTCCAAGTCCTCCAAGTTTGGTCTGGGTCTGGACTACAACCTGTCCAAGCGTACCAAGCTCTACACCGGTTACGCTATCATCAACAACGACGACAATGCTGGTGCAATGCTTAACGCGGCTGCCAATTGCAACACCGGTCGTACCGGCTGCACCAACTACGGTACCCAAGGTTTCGACATCGGTATCGCTCACGTTTTCTAATCTAGTTTGACTAGTTAGAAACTGATTAAACGGACGCTTCGGCGTCCGTTTTTATTTCTCCCTTCATTTCCTTCTCAGATTGTTTCAATCGCTTGTTGCATTTGAGTTGGCGAGCGTTTCCCATCGCCTATGTCGAGATGCCGGGCGTGTTTAACCGAACCGCCATCCTTTGTTGTTCTAGTTTTATGCTACGGTCGACGCATGAGTTCAATTACCTTTGATACCCACAAATTTGTCCGTAAGCTCCAAGAGGCTGGTTTCGATGAGAAGCAGGCTGAAGGGCTGACAGATGCCATGCGCGCTGCGATTGATGACTGAACTGGTTACAGAGAAAGACCTTCAGATTGAACTGGCGCCAATCAAGGCTGACTTGAATCTTTTGAAATGGATGATGGGGGCGTTGATTGCCGTCGCTATTGCCAACTTTGGCAAACAGTTCTTTTGATCTGTTGCGCCAAACCATCAGGTCTTTTACGTGGCTAGAAGGGCTAGGCCCGGATTAATCTGAGCCCAAAATTTCGCCAACCGTTCGGTTAGGCGGGTTTCAGCCAATCAGAATCAGATTGTCCCGATGAATCATTTCCGGTTCGTCGACATAGCCGAGCATGTTTTCGATCTCCAGAGATGATTTCCGGGCGATCAGGCGGGTTTCGCCGCTGCCGTAGTTGGTCAGGCCGCGGGCGATTTCGCGGCCTTCCGGGTTGATGCAGGCAACGGCGGCGCCGCGCTCAAATTCGCCTTCGGCCGCAAGGACGCCGATCGGCAGCAGGCTTTTTCCGCTTTTCAGGGCGTTGACCGCACCATTATCGAGCAAAAGGCGACCAGCGAGTTGCAGGTGGTCGGCCAGCCATTGCTTGCGTGCGGCAAGAGGTTGGGTGGTGGAAATGAGCAGGGTGCCGACGGATTCGCCATTGGCGAGGCGGATAATTGGGTCAGTCTCGCGGCCGCTGGCGATGGCGGTATGGGCGCCACTGCGTGCGGCACGCTTGGCGGCGATAACCTTGGTGATCATGCCACCCTTGCCAATTGAGCTGCCGGCACCGCCGGCCATGCTTTCCAGTGACTCGTCACCCGCGGTAGCCTCACGGATCAATGTGGCGTTGGGGTCCTGACGTGGGTCGGCGGTGAACAGGCCGATCTGATCGGTCAGGATGATCAGCGCTTCAGCTTCGATCAGATTGGCAACGAGCGCGCCCAAGGTGTCGTTATCGCCGAACTTGATCTCGTCGGTGACGACGGTATCGTTTTCATTAATGATGGGGACGACGCCGAGTTCAAGTAGTGTGGTTAGCGTCGAGCGGGCATTGAGGTAGCGCTTGCGGTCGGCGAGGTCGTCGTGGGTCAGCAGGATTTGTGCGGTGTGCAGGCCATGCTTGGCAAAAGCCCCTTCATAGACCTGAACCAGGCCCATTTGGCCGACGGCGGCAGCGGCCTGCAATTCATGCACGGTTTTCGGCCGCTTTGCCCAGCCCAAGCGCTGCATGCCGCAGGCGATGGCGCCGGAGGAGACCAATACCACTTCCTTGCCTTGCTGGCGCAGCACGCTGATCTGGCGCGCCCAGTCATTGATGGCGTCAATATCCAGTCCGGCACCATTATTGGTGACGAGGGCTGATCCGACTTTGACGACGAGGCGTTTGGCGTTGGCGAGGCTGGTCATGGCGACTTGGGCGTTCAAGGGTGGTGTTTGGCTTCTGCCGGGGTTGGTGCGTGTGGCGCTGATTTAGATCACTCGCGCTCTTCGGGTAGGGATGGTTCGTCTGATTCCAGGTCACTTTCCGGGCGTGGGTTCATTTTTTCCAGGGCTTCCTGAATGGCGTAAATCAGCGGTTTGGTGCCTTCGCCGCTGATGGCTGCAATCGGGAAATAGGGGCCGTCGTATTTGGTGGCCTTCTTGTAGGCTTTGAGGAAGTTTTTGACCGCGGCTTCGCGATCTTCTTCGGGAATCAGGTCGAGCTTGTTGAGGACCAGCCAGCGCGGCTTGTTGGCCAGCTCCGGGTCGTGCTTGATCAGTTCGCCGACGATAGCCTTGGCATCGCGGACCGGGTCGGAGTCCGGGTCGATCGGGGCGATATCCACCAGGTGCAACAGAATACGGGTGCGCTGCAGGTGTTTCAGGAAGCGGATGCCGAGGCCGGCGCCATCGGCAGCACCTTCAATCAGGCCGGGCACGTCGGCCATTACGAAGCTGCGGTTGGTGTCGACGCGGACAACGCCCAGATTGGGGTGCAGTGTCGTGAAGGGATAGTCGGCAACCTTTGGGCGGGCGGCGGAAATGGCGCGGATCAAGGTGCTCTTGCCAGCGTTGGGCAGACCGAGCAAGCCGACGTCGGCGAGGACGCGCAACTCCAGTTTGAGGTCGAACTCTTCGCCCAGCTCACCTTTGGTGTTCTGGCGTGGGGAGCGGTTGACGCTGGACTTGAAGTGCAGGTTGCCAAGGCCGCCTTTGCCGCCTTTGGAGAGCAATACCTTTTTGTCGTGGTGATCGAGGTCGGCAATGACCTGGTCGGTATTTGCATCGGTAATGATGGTGCCGACTGGCATGTGCAGGATGATGTCTTCGCCACCCGAGCCGTAGCAGTCGGCGCCACGGCCGTTTTCGCCGCGTTGACCGACGAATTTCCGGGTGTAACGGTAATCGACCAGCGTATTGATGTTGCGATCGGCAACGACGTAGATGCTGCCGCCCCGGCCGCCGTCGCCACCATCGGGTCCACCCAGCGGGATGTATTTTTCGCGCCGGAACGTTACCGCGCCATTGCCACCATCCCCGGCTTTGACGTGGATCTTTGCTTCGTCGATGAATTTCATGCCTGGACCCGCCTTCTTGCCGATATTTGCTTTGGCTGCGCCGTTGTCGCCTGCCGCAATGAATTACTGTCTCGCTACCGCCAGCTATTTCCGAGACTACAAATTAAAAAGCCCTATCCGGCGGATAGGGCTTTTGTTTTCCGCCGTGCCGAATTTATTCGGCGGCCGGAACGATCGTCACCGTGCGGCGCTTCTTTTCGCCCTTGACGGCAAACAGAACGACGCCGTCTTTCAGTGCGAACAGGGTGTGATCCTTGCCGCAGCCGACGTTTTCGCCCGGGTGGTATTCAGTGCCGCGCTGGCGAACGATGATGTTGCCGGCGAGAACGAATTGACCGCCGTAGCGTTTGACGCCAAGGCGCTTGGAATGTGAGTCGCGGCCGTTACGTACACTACCGCCAGCTTTCTTGTGTGCCATTTATTAGCTCCTTAACTTAGGCAGCGATCGAATCGATGCGCAGTTCGGTGTAGTTCTGACGATGGCCTTGATGCTTTTGGTAATGCTTACGACGACGCATCTTGAAGATCTTGACCTTGTCATGGCGACCGTGGGAAATCACGGTGCATTTAACAGTGGCGCCAGCGATGAAGGGGGCGCCGATCTGCACTGACTCGCCTTCGCCCAACATGAGGATCTGGTCAAGAGTGACTTCTGCGCCAACGTCTGCCGGTATCTGTTCTACTTTAAGTTTTAGACCGTTGGTAACGCGATACTGCTTACCGCCGGTTTTTATGACCGCATACATGGGTTGGACTCCGAAAATAAACCAAAGGGTGTTACAAAGAACCGCGCATTATACAGAAAACTGGTGCGAAGTCAAAGCCTTGAGGTGTCGTTGTGGTAGACTTTTGCCCTTTCTAACACCTGTTTCCTTGTGTCTCGCTGTGAGAGCAAGGGAATACGCGAGTCGCTATCGACTCCGCAAATCTGGAGCTATTCATGGCTGAAATTACGACGGCCTCC